>Ga0154997_13_pt1 | contig 74311 bp, 84 predicted proteins | sample RifCSPhighO2_01_FD_105965 | JGI IMG/M metagenome (GOLD analysis project Ga0154997, IMG submission 105965) | Candidatus Saccharibacteria bacterium RIFCSPHIGHO2_01_FULL_45_15 | reverse complement strand
AGTCACGAACAGCTGATTGGACTGCTACGCATGCAGCTAGATCTACACGATCAATACGATAAAGAGCTCGAACCGCGCAAGTTCGAGCCCCTGAAACGATATTTCAAAATTTATATTCGTGATTTTACTGGCGCCAGCGAGTTGCGCGATCGGCTGATGCATACAACCTCAACCACTCAAGTCCGTTCAATACTTGATTCGATTGATATGGCAACGATTTAGCTACCGCTTGCGCCGAATGATATTCCACCAGTCAATGAACCGACCAGATCGGATAGTGCACCCTCAACAGTCAAGAAGCTTTCCATGTTCAGCCCAAGCTGACCAAGAATGCTTTTAAAGATAGAGGCAGCTTGACCTATATCTCCAGCAACAAGACTGAGAAGTAGTGCAATGATTGACTGAATAATCGCAGCTATCGTCTCGATAAGCTGATCAAGTCCCTTCATCTGTTTCTGTTCAGACGACACATCTTGACCCTCTGCACCCTTTTCATCAATCAAGCTCTGGATGTTAGCTGCTGTTGTCTCTAGTTGCTGCTTAACTGCTGATTGTGCATCACTGTCCTGAAGCAGCGAAGATTGACCTACGGCAGTCTGGTACTTTTCATACGCCGCATCGACTTCTAATGCAACAAGTTGAGCTTCGGCTGCATTTTTGACACCTTTGATTTTTGTTAACAAACCATTATTAGTCGAGTTAACTTCGTCTAATGTTGCTTTTAGTTGGTTTTTTTGACTATCCGTCAGCGTCTTGCTTCGGGCAACACCAGCAGTAGCCGATTCAATTGCCGCCGAACGACGGTTTAGTTCCGTCGTTACTTTACTAACAACTGATTGCGTTTCTTTGTCGAGCGCAACAGCTTGTGCATGTGCAGTCATCAATGTCACGGTTGACTGAGTCGCAATTACTGCAACTGATATAAAAATGAGTGTCAGCGTTACAAACCTAGACACAGACGGAAATAGAGATGTTTGTTTCATATTATTTCGCTACCTTTACTTGTGTTTCATTGACGATTTTTTTTGCTGCTTCATGTGTCGCTTTTTGTTCATTTACTGATGTGTTAATGTCCGTAAGATCTTGTTTGAGCGACTGTTCGGTTACTGTGACTTCATCTGACTGTGTTTCGGATGAGTTTTGCTGAGCTTGTTCTTGTGTTTCCATAGTAGCGGTAAGATAAATAGCATACGCTGCGCCTGCAACGATCAGCAGTGCCACTAGACTACCTATTACTACGAATAACTTTGTTTTTGATTTACTTTGCTGCGAATCCATGTGAATCCTTTTTTGTTTATAGCTATGTTACGGCCATTGTACTCCATCCTTTTTTGAAACACAAGCATTTTTATTCAGCGTTATTTCATTAATGTCAAAATGTTGCGCGATGTTCGGTTATTTGTCATAGTGGAATGATAAGGAGGTGAAAATGTTACGAATCTCATTCAACAAAGTCCACCGCTATACAGTACTTGTAATGGCCATAAGCGCTTGCGCTGCAGTCGCTATTACGTTAGCCGCATTTGTCTTTAATAGCAAACATCAACAGGTGCATGCTCAATCGCTACCGACAGTACAACCAACGTCACCAATAGATAACAGCTATCATACAGGTTTGGTTACATTGTCGTCACAAGTAGACGGAGCATTACCCGACACATATGAAATGTTCTGGGCTGTCGGAAATGGCGAATGGAACAAAATGACAACAAGTGTGTCAACCGGAGTGTCAATGGCGGTAATTGACACCAGCACCTGGAATTGGCAACAGGATAACAGATATGTTATTCGTTATATTGCACTGCTAAAAGACGGCTGGCGTCCGATCGAAAGTTCTCTTGTCATTAACAAAGGAACACCGCCTCTACAAACAAGCGCTACAGTACCTCCGTCGCAAACTACCAGTACGCCTGAACTCATTCCGGTGTCTCCAAAACTCACCCATGATGTATTGTATGTTGATTCAGAGGGTACAGTTGCAAAACAACTGAGTCGAAATCCGCAAAACCAATCATTGCAATATATGGCAAAACAATCGACGGCCCACTGGTATGGAGATTGGAATACTAACGTAAGTAGTGATGTGGATAATTATATATCGAGAGCAACTGCAGCAAATGCAACGCCGACAATCGTTATGTATAACATCCCCGGACGTGACTGCGGAAACTATTCGGCGGGCGGCGCGACCACGTATGACAAGTATATTGACTGGGTGCGACAAGTCGCAGACGGAATCAACGGCCGAAACGTAACTATTATTGTCGAGCCGGATGCGCTGGCGGCCATGGACTGCCTCAGTAGTAGCGAGCGTCATCAGCGTATAAACGCCATCTCACAGGTTGTCAGTATAGTAAAAACCGTCCAGTCGCGAGTCTATATTGATGCAGGACACTCTGATTGGCAATCGACTGCGACAATGGCCACAAGATTGAAATCGGCAGGCATCGCCAAAGCAAATGGCTTTAGCTTGAATGTGTCCAATTTTCGCACAACCAGCGAAAGCATAACATATGGCAATTCATTGTCAGCAAAAGTAGGTGATAAACACTTCGTCGTTGATACAAGTCGCAATGGCAATGGAGCATCGACAAATAATGAGTGGTGTAATCCCGCAGGCCGCGGACTAGGCGAAGCACCAACGCTGGCAACCGGTAAATCGCTAGTGGATGCATACTTATGGATCAAGACCCCAGGAGATAGCGATGGTGCCTGCGGTAGTGGCGCGCCACCAGCAGGGCAGTGGTGGCAGTCTTATGCTGATATGTTATATATCAACCGAAAGAGCTAACAACTACTCGTCATCACTGATAAAACTACAGCGCGATAGTTTGATCGTCAGGGAGTCGTATGAATAATCGCTGTGTTCCATTTGTTAGCGTCATAAGTGTCGCGACCGTCAGCATGACGCGCGCGTGGACAAACCTAGCATATCGAGCATCGTGCGGGCTAAACCCAAAAAGTTGCGATGCAAGCTGCTTTGAACGCCATAGATCATACCCGAACGCTTGCACGCCAAATGCCTCACTAAATCTGTTTGACGAGAACGTTGTGTCCTCGACAAGGTTCACAAACACAAAGGCTTCTTTGTGCGTACCTTCAAGTGTTGCAATGCTGCCTGGTGCACGATGTTCAAGAATATCCAGCACCTCTCCAGTGCCTTTGAAATACTCATCAGATCGACTACGCAGTACGAGTGCTGCGCCTAATATGCGCAAGTAGTCGTCGCGCTGAAAATCGGTATCCAGAAGTGTTTTGACGACACGTTTATGATCTTCGACGTAGCGCGGGTCGGTCATGTTCGTAACGATCGCTTCCATACTGTCCAGCGCGCCACATCCAACATGGCCATCAGACGCCTGATCATCTTTATGCCCACCCGGAGTAAGATCGAATCGCATAAAAGTATCGATCATCGTCTCGGCATCATTGATGAAAGTTGCTCGCGTGATATCCTCACTGTCCACACCCAGCCTATGGGCAAGAGCGGCACCGGGTGCACCGCCTGGCATCTGTGCACCTAACTTTGATTCATCTAGATTTGGATCATGACGACCGTCAATACAGCGAGTCGCTGCGGTGAAACTGGTCGCAACATAGAAGTCATCTAAACGGTCTATAATCTCGTCCGTCGTAATCGTTGTGGTGCTTCCATCCACCGCTCCAGGCCAGCTACCGGTTGTCATTTTACCGGCGCCAACAATGCGAGTAGTCTGTTTTGATTGTTCGTCCATATAGATATCTCTTTTTATACTTTATTCTTTGTATATTGTAGCGTATTTTGACTGCAAGTGTTGGCAATCGTTTAAGCGGTAGAGAGAAGTTAGTATTTACACTTCATAGCTTTTATGCTATAATAAAATATGAGCATGGTGCTCAAACCGCAAAAGCGGTCCTCAACGGAGGAGATTACATTGAATCGAATCGGAGAAATCCTCGGTAAAATTGCCGTAGGAATCATCGGACTGGTGTTCGTTGGAGGAACGGTCTGGGCGAGCTTTGGCGTTGCAGGAGCAAGTCCACTTCAATCCGACGAAACCACCTCGAGTTACGTCATCAAAGGTGGAAACACCTGCGCTGACGCAGTCGTCAAAGGCCTCGGAACTGCCGAAGTCGATGGAGCTTACGCGCTTCGCTACGTCCTCGATCAGGGATCATTCGGAGAGAAGTATCTCTCCGACCCGATCACAGTGCCGCGCCTAATGAACGCCGGAGATGAGATTCTCATCACCGGGCCCTGGCTGACTCCAGGTGAGAATGGCGGTACCGTCACACTCACTCGGACACAGTTCGATGACGACGCGAAGATCGAACGGTTGGCAACAACCGCTCGTGACGTGGTTCGTCCGACGTTCGCCGAGTGCAACACCCTCGGCGAACAGATGCCGGATTACTATCCGGAGAACATTTTGCTGGATCAGCGGGCACATCAGCCAGCCTGAACAGCGGAGCACCATTAGCTCAAAAGACCCTGTCAGGATCAGCATTGCCGCAAGGCGAAGCAGGTCCCGGCAGGGTCATTTGAATTGCATTCATCATTCGCAGCCCTACTGCGTCATTATGTCATCAACTTATCGTGACATCTGCAGCCTCCGGAAAACAGCCTGAGTAACGATAGTCGTGAATCGAGGACTGTCTGAGCCCGACATCACATGTCGGCGCGAGTTCCGCAGATTCCGATTATTGGTAATTAGGGTGTATATCCGCGTGGTGAAGCCGTCACTAGTTCTTTTGCTTCTTTTCGTTCGATAATGAAAAGAAGACGGTTTGGTTCTTTCGTAAAAAGGAACATAAGGGAGTACGGTTAGTTGAATGGATGAGGATTGGATCCTGAAACAAGTTCAGGATGACAACGACTACATACTCAAACTGAGCCCACATAGGGCTCAGTAGGCAAGTGTCAAAAGAGTAGACCTACTATCGACGATGTCGACGACGAAGATCAGCAACCTTTAGTCGCACCGCATGACGATCGACCAGTTGGTGTGCTTTTTCAAGTTCAACTTGATTCGTTGCGTTGTCTCGCGCCTTGAGTGCACGTTCAAGAGCAGCCTTACTTTCAGCTTCGACGATGTCCTCACCGCTATCTGCCTCATCAACAAGTACCTTTAGGATTTCCTGCGACACTTCGATAACACCACCGCTAATCGCGAAGTATTCTAGTTTGTCGTCGGCGTCGCCCTTATTATGACGAACAGCAATCGCACCAGGAACCGCCAAGCTGACTAACGGTTCGTGGCCTGGAAATACTGCGATTTCACCATCGGCTGTCGGCAAGATGACTTCATAGACATCTTGGTCAACTTTTACACCTAAAAGGGTTATCAGTTGGAATTTCACGACTGATTAATCCTTTTTCTCCGACAGTGGGCCTGGCGCCATATAGAACCAGCTCTCGGGCTTGTCATCGTACTTACCTGCAATAATGTCGGAAGCATCTTTGACTGTGTCTTCAAGTTTGATATACACACCCTTTGCGCCGGTGAATTGTTCAGCGACGTGGAATGGCTGCGCGAAGAATCGTTGCAAACGGCGAGCACGGTTGACTGTCTGCTTTTGATCGTCAGATAGTTCTTCCATACCAAGGATTGCAATGATGTCCTGTAAGTCTTTGTATTCCTGTAGTAATCGTTGTACTTCACGCGCAACTCGGTAATGTTCTTCGCCAACAATCTCTGGATCAAGGCTTGTACTGGTACTATCAAGCACGTCGACAGCAGGGTAGATACCGATTTCTGTGAGTGAACGGTTCATGCTGATCGTTGCGTCAAGGTGAGCGAATGTCGTTGCTGGCGCTGGGTCAGTAAAGTCATCGGCAGGCACATAGACAGCTTGTACAGAGGTAATAGAACCCTTCTTTGTTGATGTAATACGTTCCTGTAGCATACCCATTTCTTGTTGCAGATTAGGTTGGTATCCTACTGCAGATGGCAAACGGCCGAGGAGGGCAGACACTTCGGCACCGGCCTGTGTGTAGCGGAAGATGTTGTCAACGAACAACAACACGTCTTTACCGCTATCACGAAAATCTTCTGCCATTGCAAGTGCTGATAGAGCAACACGAAGACGAGCTCCAGGTGGCTCATTCATCTGTCCAAAGACAAGGGAGGTTTTCGGCAACACTCCTGCTTCTTCCATTTCGAAGTATAGGTCGTTACCTTCACGAGTACGCTCACCAACACCGGCAAACACACTGTTACCGCTATGGAATTTCGCGATGTTAAAGATTAACTCTTGGATAAGCACGGTCTTACCGACACCGGCACCAGCGAATAGTCCAGCCTTACCGCCTTTAGTGAGTGGTGCGATCAAGTCCAAAACTTTGATACCCGTTTCCAAGATCTCGGCTTTGTTCGACTGTTCTGTGAACGATGGCGGCTGACGGTGGATAGGGGCGGTTTTGCCTGTTGGTGCTGGTTTGCCGTCAATTGGCTCACCAACAACATTAAACATGCGACCTTGCGTTTGTTCACCAACTGGGACGCTAATAGCAGCGCCAGTTGCAGCCGCTGACTGACCACGTTTCAGGCCGTCTGTGCTTGATAGGGCAATCGTACGAACAGTGTGTTCGTCCAAGTGTTGCGCAACCTCTAGTGTAATCGTGCGGCCATCATGCGCAACGTGAATCGCGTCGTAGATCGCCGGGATCTTGCCTTCTTTAAATTCTACGTCGACCACTACACCCACAACTTGGATGATATGGCCTGTATTTTCTGTCTTACTCATTATCTTCTCCTCTGTAAAGTCCTAGTGACGTTAATACTCTCTTAGCTTGTTCTCGATCTACTTTAGCTCGCCACATTACTGTCTTTGTTACGAATTCATCAGCTGATTCCAATATTTCGTTTCTACTTCGAGAATCGTATGGTATTTCCGGATCTTTAGTCCAAATGCCGCCTTCAATCTGATAAGCCTTATTCATTAAGCGCCTCCACACCACCACTGATCTCTGCCAGTTCTTGCGTGATGGCACCCTGACGGGCTTTATTCATTGCAAGCGTCAGGTCATCGATCAAATCATTGGCATTATCTGTTGCATTCTTCATCGCCATCATTCGCATCATGTATTCTGATGCACGAGCAGTCAGAAGTGCGTGATAGACCTGCGCCTCGATCAATCGATAGGTGACAGCTTCGAGTACTTCTTCGGCACTTGGTTCGAACAACGCTTCTTTGATTTCATCCGTTACTTCGGTGATCTCGTAGCCTGCAGGCATAACACGCTGCATCATTGGCATCTGGTTAACGCTCGTGATGAATTCCGTATACAGAATATCAACCGCGTCAACTTCACCAGCTTCGAATTTCTCGCGGGCCATATCGACGATTGCCCGCAACTGACTACCAGCTGGATCGTCAGGCAAGTCTTGATAGGCCGCGATAACTTTCGTGCCCTTGATGCGGGATGCGAAACGATTCGCACGACGACCAATTGTAATTGTCTCGTTCTTTACACCAGCTTGATCGTCAGCAATCAGTTGTTTTGCATACAATTTCAAGATATTTGAATCGTATGCACCGGCCAAACCTTTGTCTGTTGCGACAACAATCAGCAGTCGTGATCGGATTTGATCACGAATTTCGAATAGTGGATGACCTTTTGTCACACCCTGACTTGCAAGATGCGTCAACAACTCATTAGCTGCACGAGTATACGGCGCAGATGCCTTTTCAGCTTCTTGAGCACGTCGCATCTTACTGGCAGCAACCAACTGCATCGCTTTCGTAATCTGCTTGGTTGATTTTACCGAGCGGATACGTCCCTTTAGTTGCTGAGTTGAAGCCATGTATTAATCCTCAAATCCCTTTACGACGGATTTCGCAGCCTTTTCGATCAACTTAGCAAACGGCGAATCACCGTTGATTTTCTCGCCACCCTTATTAAGTTCTTGCATGTCTTTTTTGTGATCAGTCCACAAACGAGTCAATAGGGCAGTTTGCGCTTCTTTGATCTTTGCAACAGGTACTTTATCGAAGATACCTTCAGATACCGCATAGATACTCGCAACTTGCTCCCATACACCCGCCGGAGTGTATTGGTGTTGCTTTAGAAGTTCCGTCAAACGCTGACCGCGATCGATCTGGCTTTTTGTTGCTTCGTCTAGGTCGCTACCAAACTGTGCAAATGACGCTAGTTCGCGGAACTGAGAAAGGCCAAGCTTTAAGTGTGAACCGACAGATTTAACTGCTTTGGTTTGTGCATCACCACCAACACGCGACACGGATAGTCCGGCGCTGATTGCTGGTCGAATACCTTGATTAAACAGATCAGTTTCCAGGAAGATCTGGCCATCGGTGATCGAAATCACGTTCGTTGGAACGTAGGCACTAATGTCGCCAGCTTGAGTTTCGATGATAGGAAGCGCAGTCAATGAACCGGCACCAAGATCATCAGAAAGTTTCGCTGATCGTTCAAGAAGGCGTGAGTGGAGGTAAAACACGTCACCTGGGAATGCTTCGCGTCCTGGTGGACGGCGAAGAAGGAGTGACATCTGTCGGTAGGCAACAGCGTGCTTCGTTAGATCGTCATAGATCATAAGCGCGTGTTGTTTGTTGTCACGGAAGTATTCACCCATAGCTGTTGCAGCATATGGCGCTAGATACAGGAGTGATGCTGGGTCAGACGGACCAGTCGCAACGATAATCGTTTGATCCATGACGCCTTCTTCTTTCAGGCGTTCAACTAAACGAGCAACCTTGGAAAGTTTTTGTCCAATCGCAACATAGACATTAATAACCCCGGTCTTTTGACGACCTTGGTTAATCATCGTATCGATTGCAATGGCTGTTTTACCAGTCTGGCGGTCACCAATGATCAACTCTCGCTGACCACGACCGATAGGGAACATCGCATCAATTGCCATAATTCCCGTCATCATAGGTTCGTGAACGTGCTTACGACCGAGTACACCGACTGCTTCTCGTTCGACAAGTCCACGCTGCTTTGTTTTGATTGCTGGACCACCATCAATAGGATTTCCGAGTGGATCAACCACGCGACCTAATAGTTCTGGGCCGACAGGAACGTCAAGGACAGTTCCTTTCAACGTCACCTTCGCGCCAGCCGAGACTCCTTCGTCACTACCAAGTAGCACCGCACCGATTTCGTCTTCGTTCAAGTTTAGCGTAAACGCCTCAACGATGCCGTCTACGGTTTCAATTTGTAATACTTCGCTATATCCAGCGCTTCGTAGTCCATGCACCCATGCAACACCGTCACCGACGCGAGTTACAACACCGACTGTTTCGAGGTCGCCGGCTACTTCTAACTGAGCGATTGCGTCTCGCAAGTCCTTGCTCAGTTCTGTTACCGATAATTCAGCCATTATTTCTCCCTTAATATCTTAGTTCTTAGACTTTAGTTGCTTTCAATAGATTCAGTCGATGACGGATCGTCGCATCAAGCTCGCGACCAGGCACAGCGACTTTAACGCCACCAATCAGATCGTCATCTATTAATTGACGAAGTTCGATTGACTTTGCACCCGTTGTCGCTTTGATGTACGTCTGAATCGCCGTTTTTGCCTGATCAGTCAATGAGCGACTTGTTGTCACATCGGCCACGACGACACCGCGATCGGCAAGTGCTGATTCGATGTCGCGAACGATCAATTCAATTTCGCGCAAGCGTCGACTATCAACAAGATACGCAGCCAAGCTGCGAACAATATCGCGACCTGCAATCAGCTCGTCAGCGTAATAGCTGGCAATTTTTCGGCGACTCAGACGAATAGCCATAGTGTTATTTAGCTTCCTTGACGGCAGCTGCAATCACTTTATCGTCGATCGCACCAGTCATTGTTTTGCCGATGATTTTCTCTGTCGCCATAGCAACAAGATCAATCGTGTCATTGTGAAGTGTTTTTCGCGCGGCAATCACATCTTTTTCGATCTGATCATGCGCATCGGCCACGATCTTTTCAGCTCGTGACTTTGCTTTCTTCTCGCTAGCTTCGATAGCGGCGTTTGCTTCGTCCTTGGCTGTTGCAACTATCGCACTTGCTTCTTTGCGAGCTTCTTTGAGGAGTTTTGCAACATCTTCTTGAGCCGCAGCAGCAGTTTGCTCCGCTTGTTCAGCGGCATTTGTCGCTGCATCGATCTTTTCTTGACGTTCGTCAATAATTCGAACAAAGACTGGGTACACAAACTTACCAAGAAGTACAACCAAGATTAAAAAGGCAATCGTCTGGAATGCCAAAAGCATCCAGTCAATACCAAGCGATGCAAGGATACCTGTTTTTTCTGGGTCGGCCGCTGCGTTAGCGAACGTGTTAAATGATGTAGAATAGTCCATTGAGATTATTCAATCCTTATGAACGAGCGATAAACGCGACAATGATACCAATGATCGCAAGTGCATCGGCAAAAACGATAGCCGTGATCATGAGTGTTCGAATGTCTGAAAGTTTTTCTGGGTTACGAGCAAGCGCGTTCAACGCAGCTGCACCAATAAATCCAATACCAAGCGCAGCGCCAAGTGCTGGTAGTGCGTATGTCAATCCAAATGCTAGTGATTCCATTATTAATTATCTCCTTTAATTATTATCTAAATTATACTGACTTTACGTCAATCATTCCAGCTGAGCAGCCGCCAACGGCTTTTTCGTCGTATCAACAGGGGAATGATCAGGTGAAGTCAGGCTTGGTTCGTGGTCGTCGTGACCGCCATGTGTTTGAATAGCGAGCGATGTAAAGATAAGAGTCAAGACAAAGAAGACGTACGCCTGGATAAATCCAATAAACAATTCGAACGCCATGACGAGCGGCAGCCCGGCGATAGAGAAGACACCAGCGAGCACTGCAACGACGAGGAGCAACACTTCACCGGCAAATGCGTTACCAAACAAACGGAAACTCAGTGCGACCAATCGAGAGAATTCACCAACAAGTTCCAAAATACCTTCGAACGCACCAATAGGATCTTTGAGAGGGTTTTTGACGTAGCGTTTGACGTTTCCAAAGGCACCATGTTTTTGAATGGCATATACCTGAGATGCAACGACCGTTATGATCGCCAGCGCAAATGTAAAGTTCAGATCAGCCGGCAGTCCACGAAATAGCGGAGTACCGTTCCAGCTAATTGCACCGACACCAGGCAACACACTAATCCAGTAGGTTACAATGACAGTAAAAAACATCGTCATGACGAGAGGGAAGATTTTGCGGGCGATCTTTTTGTCGCCGATAATTTCTTCGGCTTGGTTCAAAAATCCTTCGAATGTCCAATGAAGTAGTCCGATAAAGCGGTTATACCCGCCCTTTTTGACTTTGCTTGCCGCGTAAAAGAGCAGCGCTAACATGACAATAACGCCAAAGCCACCAAGTATCATCGAATTCGTGACAGGGAAAGAACCGATATGAAAAATAGTCTCAGCCGCGAGGCTAATGTGGAGTTCTGTGGCGGCAAAATAGTTCATCATATTATTTGTTCACTTTCTTTAGTTGTCGGGCAACCAAAAGCCCTGCGATGGTTGCGCCTGCGATGACTCCGACGATCGAAAGCCATGGTCTCGTACCGTATGCCTTATCGGCATACAGGCCAATTGCAGCCAAACCTAGGGTCGGGAGGAACATTCGCCATGTCGTATCGCCAATAGTCCCAAGCAATAAAAGTACCGTCGATCGATCCGGCGGCGGCGCAGATTCACCCTTATCATTTGGAGAGGTGCTCATCTGCCTATATAATAACAACTACTAAGGATTTCCACAACCGTGCCACGAAAGAATAACACACCAAAACACATACCATTCCGTATTAGCGGTAGCGAACTCACAAAAACTCGCTACACAACAAAGCGTGCGGCCGAAGCCGCTGCCGAGCATCGAATGCTACTTCATATGCATCTCACATTGTACGTTTACAAATCTCAGCTAGATGGTGGGTGGTATTTGACAAGCAAGCCAACTGAAGAAGATACTACCTAAGTATTACTACGCGGTACAGTCAAAAAACTCACTCATTGCTGTACTGGCTCTTTAATCTACACAGTATGAAATATTAAAAGGATCCAGCATCTCTTTCAAATTCACTCATATCATCGTCAAGTGACGTTTGATCAAGATCACCCATAACAGATTCTAGGTCGTCATTGTCTTGGATAGATCTGTCATCATTAGAAATAGGCGACGACTGATCAGAAGGTGCTGTAGTAGAGGAATTATCGAGTGACTGAGGTGCGATGAAAAATACATATAGCAAAAAGCCAACTGCAGCAAGTATGCAAAGAAATCCAACGAATGCCGCACCTTCGGTAAGGTGAAACGGTTTAATTCTTGTCATCACGCTCTTCCTGCTGCGGTGTAGTATCCGACGATTGGATTGCTTTGATTAACTCTTTCAGTGAATCACGATATACCGTCAACTGGACGACAGCCGTTGCCTGTTGGGTTCGAAAATCTGCGAGACGTTGGTGTGGTGCAGCCGCAGTACAGGCAAACTCCTGACTTTGTCCAAGTAGCGTAATTGTCGCTTGAGCAGCAGCCCTTTGCTGAGTAAGTAGCTTTGCAATGTCTTTGTAATTTTCTACTATACGACCAGATTGTACGTAAAATGAAGCAACTTTATCATACACTGTACTTATTTTGTCAAAGCGTTGCTGTTGACGATCGGCGATAGATTGCATCGTTATCCTTAGTTGTTTTTCGTAGTTCAGACATTTTGTCAACGCATCTTTACCTAGCTTCAGGTCATTTTTGCGATGAGTAGTACTGTCCGTTTCTTGATTGACGGTTTGCTCGCTACCTCGTTGTGTTATCGTGCGTACCTTTTGCTCTGCATCATATGTAATAGACTCCAGTTTTGTTTGCACGTCGGTTTTTGCAACACTGATACCGTCGTATACTGGATCCGATTCTTTCGGTTGGTCAAGGATTGGTTGACGTGCGCCAACAGCTGATACGCACAGCATTGTCACCGCAACACACGATATGATTACAGTAATAGATAAGATGTATTTTTTCATAAATTGACGACGTGCTTCTCTGCGTTTAGGATACTCCGTATAGATGCAAAACTCAATGTCACTCTGCAGATGAATACAGCACGTGTGATCATCAGTTGTGTATACATATAATGCGCAAAGAGTAGAGTATACTTAAGCGTAGATATTGCGAAATATATGCAAGATTGATATACTTAGTATAGTAAAGAAAGAGGGAATCATCATGAGCGATACAGCAACACCACAAATTACCATCTATAGCACAACTTGGTGTGCATTTTGCCATACAGAAATGCAATGGCTCGATAAATTAGGTATCCCTTACGTTGCAAAAGATATTGAGGCGGACAAAGATGCGTACGAAGAGCTTATGGGCAAAATTGGCGGCAACTTTCAGGGTGTCCCCGTTACAGATATCGCCGGAGAAGTCGTGCTAGGGTTTGATCGACCTAAAATTCAAACTGCAATAAAAGACAAGAATATCCAGACAATCTCCGCTTAGTTAGCGACGCATCAGCGTAAATACACAAAATATAGCAATACAATAGCGAACTACTAGCCAAAAATATGGTAGTAGTCAACGCAAAAAAATCCGCATCATAACGATACGGCATACATGATTATAGAATCATAATTTTGACTAAAAGTCAATCATATTCTTTATGCTGTTATTTAGCGCCGACTTGGATAACTTCACCGCCTAAGGCATTTCGGAAGTATCCGTCGTGACTGACATAGAGCGTTGCACCAGAATATTTAGCAAGCGCTGTTTCTAATTCTTCAATGGACGGCAGGTCAAGGTGGTTCGTCGGTTCGTCAAGAATCAGCAGCTGCGGTTCGTTTGCCAGCATGCTTATCAGCTGAAATCGCGCTTTTTGGCCACCAGATAGTTTTGATAGTGGAATGCGTGCATCGCCTTCGTTAAATAGATAATTGCTCAGAAGGTTTCTTACTTTTGTCTCGGTAATACTCAAACCTCGGTCGAGATACATTCGTTCAATCGCATCACCAAGCGCCAGCCCGAAATAAGTAGGCGAGACTTCTTGTTCGTAGACACCGATGCGCATTTGTTTATCCAATGTGACGTCTCCACTAAAAGTAACGGGCGTCGTATCACCGAGAATCATTTTGATCAGCGTTGTTTTACCAGCACCATTGCGCCCGCGAAGTTCCATCGCCTCGCCCTCGCGAAGATCGATATTAATACCATCGAAAAGCGGCGTGTCACCATAGCCAAGCGACACATCCTTCAGATTGACAAGGATATGCTTACTGCGTGATTCATCATTCTTTAGGTTCATGCGAATGTTTTTTGCTTTGAATTTGTCGTACTGTGCGGCTACTTTGTAATTCAGATTCGCAGCAGATTCTTTATCTATCCAAAATGTTGGCTTTTCTTTGGCTTGCAGTTCAGAAAGTTCTTTACGCGACGTTTCTTCAAGTCGTTTAAACTTTTGGATCGTACCTGGGTTGCGTGATTTTTCTTTTAGTCGTTGATAGTCAATCACTTTTGCTTTCAGATTAACGATACGTTTTTCGACCATCTCAAAATCATTCATCTGCGTACCAGTTGATACTGCATTTTGTTTTAGGTAGGCATCATAATTGCCTTTGTAGCTGACACTCTCACCATCTTTTAATTCGACGATACGATCAACTTCGTTCAACACATCACGGTCGTGCGTAATCACCAGCATGGCTTCGCGGGCGGTCTTCATCCATTCAACATATTGTGCTTTGGCGACGTAGTCCATATGGTTGGTCGGTTCGTCGACAAGCGCCAAATGCGCATCACTATGCATGACTTTCACGACCTCTACTAAACGCTTTTGACCACCAGATAGAGTAGAGAAGGCACGATGAGCAACGTCAGGCAATTGAAAGTTATCTAGTTCACGTTCGATCTGCTCTTCGATCTGATAGAACCCTTTGTCATCAAATCGCATCAAAGCCTGAGTGTATTCGTCGATCAATTTCATGTCGTCACCCATTGTTACTGGGTACGTTTCGATGATATGCGACAGTTCGCTGTATTCAGGCAAGCCCTGTAGTACATATTGTAGTACTGTCGTTTCACCCATGTCGTGGTGTTCCTGCTGCGTTGCGACGACAACGGTTCCACGACGAAATATAATATCACCGGTGAAATCTTTGTCCATGCCAGCAACGATACCGAATAGCGTTGATTTGCCCACGCCATTTCGGCCGATAACACCAACTTTTTCGCCATCATCAATAGAGAACTTGATATTAGACATCAAGACCTTAGGGCCGAATGATTTTTCGGTTACAACAATATCAGCGATCATATCTGTTTAGTATAGCACATTCATTGACTTTAATAATTTTAGTTTTATAATAATAATGTATCCCTACTCATCAATGAGGTGGCTTCATGACAAACAGAGTACGCGTGACAGTCGCTACTGTCAACGAGGCAGTACGACCAGCAGTCGTAACGACTGATCGAGGTGTGTTTCATCTAAAGCGCGGAATGAGCGACACACAGCGACAACACGTCATGAGAAAACTCCAGCTCCATGCGGACGGAGGAGAACAATGCATCTTTGTATGCGTGTTGCAGAATAAACGATCTGGCGGCAGGCACACACTATTTGACGTCCTGTCGCTCTAGCTATCGCCGAAAAGGTTCGCCGAAGAGATCCCTCTTCAGCTTGAGCCTTTTCGGCGACCTTTTCATTTAAAGGCTAGTTTTCAACTTCAATTTCGAGTTCGGCAAGCGCCTCGCGGTACAGCCCTTCAAGCTTGCGGGTTTGTCCGTATTCGCTAAATTTCGCTGCGATCGCTCGACTTTTGGCGCCAAATTTTTTGCGCAGTTGATCATCATTAAATAACGTCGTGATCTTATCGGCAATACTTGCGGCTGAATTACGTGCCAGGAATCCGTTTTTGCCATCTTCGACAGCTTCTGTAACATACTTATCAACATAGACGATAGGCAAGCCAGCATTGGCCGCTTCGTGCACCACCAGACCTTGCGTATCCATAACGGAGGGAAAGACGAAAACGTCAGATGCTGCATACGCGGCACCGAGTTCTTGACGGGGAATACGTCCTGTAAACGTGATCCGGTCATTAACGCCCGACTCTGCCGCTAATTGTTTGAGTGTTTCTAAATAATCAAAGTCACCCACGTACAATAAACGAGCTTTGGGGTTTGTTTTTAAAATCTTTTTCAGGGCAGGAATCAGGATGGCTAAGTTCTTTTCGGCTCCAATTCGTCCGATATTTGAGAACACCTGATCATCTAGTGCGATGCCCCAATCTTCTCGAAATTGCTTTGTTTGTGCTTTGGACGGACGTGGCAATGGATCGACACCTGTCGGCAGCACCATGACATCATAGTCGTATTTTTTGCGCCATGATTCTAATTGGCGCTGACTTTTGCGTGAAACAGAGATAACGACATTACATCGACTATAGACAAGCGACATTAGGCCTTCGACGACATCTTTGTTCCACTGTACAGCGCCTAATTGCGGACGATAAATGTGTAGCAACGTTCGTGCGTCAACGCCATCGAACTTCACCGTAAACGGTAATGTCATTGCCATAGCAAGGATTCCAGGCAATACCTGAGGATAATGTTCGACATATTGATAAAAATCAGTACAATGCTGTCCGACCAAAATAGCGTCCGTTCGCTGGGCTGCATAGATACCCATCATCCCAATCTGGAGTGGCGTAAAGAAATGGATTACATCGAGATTTAGTTTGCGAATACTACGAAGCGCAATCGGAGGAAAAAACACCGAGACACGGTTATCGTCAAATAATCCTGATGGCAAGCTAGGGAAGCGGATAACGTGATCATCGTACTCTTTCGTGTCAGAACTGACTTTTGGACAAAACACGTACACTTCGTGACCCATCGTTTCAAGCTGTTCGCGGGTGATGTCAACGACATTGACGATACCATTCGTTGCGGGGTGATACGTGTCTGTAAATAAGCCAATGCGCATAATATATATTCTATTGTATCAAATTTCGGTACAAATCGACGTATTGCTTTGCAGCGGCGGTACTATCAAATCGTTCTGCTATGACAGCAGCGTGACCTTGCCATTCCTGATACGCAGCTGCATCATCCCGTAGTCGAACGACGGCATCTACGAACATATCATCATGACATCGCAAAACGTTATCACCGAATGAATCGTTATATTCTGGTATATCTCGAACAATAATTGGTAGACCCGCACCGGCAGCCTCTAGTACGCTCATGGGATGATTTTCTTGTTCGGCCGGCAGACAAAATACGTCGGCTGCATGCAGATAATTAATGACATTCTCGTGAGGGACAATACCGACACACAGTAAATTCGATGGCACATCGTTTAGCATTTTTTGCATTGATGAGTAGTCTGCTGCAAGCTGCTTGAACGGAATACCGCCGACCCATACAAATAGCACGTCAGGCAATTCGCGAGCCATTTTGATAAAGATATCGATGCGCTTTCGTGGCTGCACTTGACCGTTTCCGTAGACAATAAAACTATCTTCACGGAGGTTCAGTACTTTACGTGCAGCTTGTTTTGAAAGCTCGTTCGGTGCATATTGCTTCATGTCGATCGTATTATACATTACCTCGATCTTGTCACTAGGAACATGGAGTTTTTCATGGAGTGTTTTTGCAACAGTTTGCGATACTGCAAGTACTTTATCGCCACGACGATAGTAAAGGCTCATATACCAACTGGCGGCGAAAGACCAGTATTTAGCAAGGACAAGTGAACCTATGTATGACTGCGGGATGATGTGTGCCGTGATGACTTTTTTTGGACCGCGCTGAAATAATTTCAAAAATGTGCGACTACCAATCGTATGAAAATGAATGATGTCACAATCAATCTGTTGGTCAAACTCGCCACGAATCACCGTTACGTCATCTCGAGCCTCGAGTGCGGTTGCCATTTCATCGTAGGCGGTATGAACACCGTGGCCTTTTACCCAAATATCGCTTTCTGAAACAATATTTACTCGAATAGGATCAACATTACTCATTGAGTAAACCAGCATATAGTTTTACGTATCGTTCTGCGGCGGCTGTACTGTCAAATCGGCTTGCTAGCAACTTTGATCGATCACGGCGCTGTTGATAGAACGACGGATCATCACGAAGACGTTTAATGTTAGAGGGGAAATCAGCCTCGACGCACTGCAGCACGTCATTACCAAATGAATCGGCATAATCGTCTAGCCGACGAACCATGACAGGCAGGCCAGCTGCAGACGCTTCTAGAACAACTAACCCAAATGTTTCTTGGTCTGACGGAAGAAAAAACATATCGGCTGCTGCATAATATTCGGGCATCGATCGTAGATCGACGATACCCGGAAATAACATGTTCGAAGGAGCTGACTTGATTAATTTGTCCATATGCATACTGTCTGCTGCCAATTTGCCAAATGGCATGCCGCCAACCCATACGAACAGCACGTCAGGCAGCGCCGTTGCGCATGCAATAAAACTATCGATACGCTTTCGTGGTTGCACTTGACCAGCGCCCATTACAACAAAAGCATCAGAATCTATTCCTAAATTCTTTCGTATTTGTTCGCGTGCATCCGGTTTGACTGTTCGGTATTTTTGCGTGTCAATGGAATTGTATTCAACAACAATCGGTTTCGTGACGTTCATTGCCAAAAGATCTTTTTTTGTTTCCTCAGATACTGCGAGTAATAGATCAGCTCTGTCGTAAAACAACCGCATATAGATACTGGCGGCGAATCGCCAATACCGTGCACCAATAACTGAACCGACGAACGAATCAGGGACAACGTGCACTGATACGACCTTTTTTGGCCCTCGCTGCAATAACTTGCGCCATGCACGCATACCAATCGTGTGAAGGTGAATAACATCGCAGTCGACAGATTCTGAAAACCGGCCACGGATTACTTCGATATCGTCGCGTTTTTCTAACGAAGCCGTCATTTCTTCATAGGCAGTATGGACACCATGTCCCTTTACCGATATTTCACTTTCGGATGCTAGATTTACTCGTATCTTTGTAGTGTTTGTCATAGTGTCATTTTCGGTATCAGGCTAGCTAATGACAGTTCCAATAGTGTCGCCTTTGACAGCACTCATAATATTACCTTCGTGAAGCAATTCAAATACAATAATTGATTGATCATGATCGGCCGCAAGTGCAATTGCTGCCTTGTCCATCACCTTTATATCAGGTCGCTCGACCGCTTCTTGTAGTGTCAACGAGGCAAAACGCTTTGCGTCGGGGTTTTGATGCGGGTCACTATCATAGACACCATCAACTTTTGTTGCCTTTAAGATCACGTCGCACTCTAGTTCAAGCGCCAAGCTGACAGCCGCCGTGTCAGTTGTCAAATAAGGGCGACCAATACCTCCAGCGACAATGACAACACGATTTTTTTCAAGATGCGATAGCGCACGACGATGGGTGAATTGATCTGCAACCTGGTCTGCCTTGATATTAGTCAATGCGCGAGCGGGCAAACCCTCGGTATTGAAAACATCTGCAAGCGCTACAGCATTCATCATCGTCGCCATCATACCAATATTGTCGGCCGTCACACGCTGAACGCCGCCACCAACCAGCTGGGTGCCTCGGGCGTAGTTACCGCCACCAATCATCACTACTATCTGAGCTCCTACTGTTGTCGCTCGCTCAATCTCGTGAGCAATCCACGCTGCACGTTCGGCGTCAAATCCTCCATCAAATTTACCTTGTAATTGTTCACCGGACAGTTTTAATAAGACTCGTTTATACATATATGATCCTATTGTAACAAACCTAGACTAGATCATCGATCTTGACACGATATCGTGCAGCAAGTACCGACTGCACCCAAATTGCACCGACACCAGTAGCGCCAGCCGTAAAGCCAATAAGTGCGAGTGGCAATTTGACATCCACCATTACATTTGGAACAAACACAAGAAGACTAGCCAGCAGGACTAGCCCAAATGCCAGCCAAAAGTATTTTGCGCGAATAAGTGACACGGCAGTCACCTTTACTCCGAAGAGTAAAAGAAAATGACGAACAATCCGCGAACCTACTTTGCTTGCAAAATATACCAATATCCATACGACTATAAGCAATAGACTAGCGAGTAAAAAGCGAACAATCGCATGCTGTTCGGTGTCTGATGTCGACGACTGATCATCCGAAATGATAGCAAATGCATAGAGTGAAGATGATGTCGATGTTAGTACTTGTTGCAGAGCAGCGATGTGGATGATCGCATTGATCACAAGCAGCCACACGAGCAGTATAGACACGTAGCCCAATGCACCGATACTGTTAACAATGAATGTATGTCTGTTCGTGAGTGTTTTTGTCATGCTTACGGTTATTTTATATCATTTTACCGTTTCTTCAAAATGATATTATAAAGTTATGGCCGCAAAAAAAGTGCTTTATGCAACTATCAGGGGTAGAGGCGAACCGATTGTGCTTCTTCATGGGTTTTTGTCATCGTCTCATTATTTCAAACCGCTTGTCCAGCGTCTGGAGAAAACACACCAAGTCATCACACTTGACCTGCTAGGATTTGGTAAATCTCCAAAACCACATATCAGCTATACCTTTGAAGACCATATCGAAGCAATACACCGTACTCTTGTCTATTATAAGATCAAGACACCATTTACGCTGATAGGCCACTCTATGGGAGCACTCATTGCGCTACGTTACGCAACCTTGCATCCAGATCAGATTGTACGCCTGCAACTATTTAATGCTCCTATGTTTACGGATGTTAACCAAATGATTAAAACCCACAAGTCAAGTGGCACTCATTATCAATCACTACTGTACTCTCGACTAAGGGAAGGGTACTGGAGCGCACTAAAATTAGTTCCTCACAACGCAACATCCCGTCGGCCTCCCATAAACTTTGCCGATACTGTTCGCGTGTCACGACACGCCCGTGAAGGATCATACAAGAATATCATTGCATCTGGAGAATTTTTTAGTGATCTACGTAAAACAGCAGTAGAAACACTGATTGTTGTCGGAAAATACGATAGAATCGTGTATCAAGAAAATCTCCAAAGACGATCTCTTCCGTCCAATGTCACACTTTTAATGGCTGAATCGGGGCATCATACACTCGTCAAAACGGTTGACGACGCCGAGCATATGATACGACAGTATTTAGCGAACTGATTATTTACGTTGTTGCCAAAAATAATACATCGTTCGAATAGTCGACATCCATCGGCGCAAATGACGATACTCAAATGCTCCTATTGCATTAATTGCCTGCGAAGACGCAACGCGTTCAATGCGTGGAATTGTCGCTAGTATACGTTCATCTAATTCTCGTTGCCATCTGTTTGGCTCGCTGTAGCGAGGTTTAGTGGCCGCACGATGCCCCATCACCATCGCAGGGACAACAGAAAACCCTATATTCTTTTCGGGCTTCATCTGCACATTTAGTTGCGGCATTAAACGGTCTTTAGTGGCCATAATGACGCTGTCATTACGCGTCACTATAATAAACTCCGGAAAATTACCGACAGCATTCAATCCATTCACAATCCGATGTTCCAATTGATTCGCAAGGCCGTGCAATCGGTGTCGCCGCAACCCTTCGACAACCATAAAACTGAACATCGGCCACACAGTTTCTGAACCATGATAATCGAGGGTTTTTGAGATAGGATTTGATGCCGATTTAGCACGACTACGGATCCCGACCGTCGTCAAAAATTCGTCAGAGAACAATTTTTCAACGATAGCAGTCACATACCGCTGCTGGTCATGTTGTGACATTTCTGTCCATAGCGACGTGTTTAGTGTCCATCCTGCACTGACATTGGCAACATCAACTTTCCCGCGAGAATCAATAGCAGATGCCAAAAAACCTTTTTCATCACCAAACTGCTGCACCATTGTATACTGCAAGCGCAGTGCCGTATCGCGCCATGCGTGTGCCATTTTGTGGTCTGGTAGCATGTGCGCCATATCGTGGAGTGCGTCTGCCGCAAGTGACTGAACTTCGACATAGATAATAGGGTTACGGTAGTCAGCTAATATACCATCCTGACGGGCATAGAGCGAATCTTGATACGTCTGAAAGGGCAGGGCATATTCATTTGTCTGAACTTCGCCAATTAATCCACGATCATCGATTTTTTCCATGATCCACTCGGCTGCCGCTTCAGCAGATTCTTGGATTGTTCGTGTTTGGCCGTGACGATTCGTAACACTCTTTTGCAGTATTGATGCGTCCGTATACGTAGCATGTTTGTGCGTCAAACGAATGAACGAAGCCGTTGTATCAAGCGAAAAATATGAAAGTAAACGACGGTCTTTGATATCCCATTTGTTGCGCAAAATAAAGAAAGGAATGTTTTCAAAAAGTGTGCCTTTCCAGGTGCGAAAATCGCGGTATTCATGATGAATTCGCCCAGGCTCTTCTTGCGTACGAGTGTTGTGTTGCACCCCCTGAAACTTTGCGAGCACCAAGATCGTCTCTGCGACAAGTTCATGATCAAAATCGCTGACGAATTTTGCTGCGTTCGATGCATCACGGCCAAATAATGTGTGGTTATAGAAACTACCCGTACTTGTCTGTAGCCCCATACTATCAGGACTTTTTAATGCAGCATAAGCCGCCGTCACACCGGGGATAATAGCATCAATATTTTCGGCATCTGCAGTGTATGTCATAAGCACTTTCTAGTGTAGCAGACAAATAGAATACCGCCCGTTCCACGACCACTAAATGTGGACAGGAGCGGGCGGTAACCTTCTACTAGCTGGCGAGTCGTGAGAATGATCGAGGGCCGATCACCCCCAGGAACTGCCAGTCGCTGATGTGGGCGCATCCAGCCTTGAAAGACTGGTCGTGCTTGTTCAGTGAGTTGTCCTGGATCACGAGGTAGACCCAAACTCCAAGCATCGCCAGAGACGCCGCTATTACTAGAGCGACCCCCAGCGACCAGTCGACACCGAAGATGACAGCGATGATTGTGGCGGACGCCACGTAACCGTATCCTGTATACAGCACGAAGTTATGGTACAACTTCGTCGGCGACAGAATTGCGGCCAGTGGGTTATACACGGTCAGCGTATTCCATGTAGGTCATCACCACTGCAACAATGAACGTCACAGCGATGACGGCGACATGAAACAGCGTTGACGTATACCATCTGTCACTGGCGGGCACAAAACCCGCCGCGAAGACCATGAAGGCTGTCGCGATCCCCAGGAAGATGTCTCCCGGGAAGAAACTCTTGAACTGCCTTGCCCCGTCGAGCGGGACGAGACGACCTTCACCGATTACACCAACCAGGATAAACCCAATCGGCGTGATCATGAGCAGCTTCACAGCCACCAGCCAGAACGGTCCATCGACGATCCAGCCGAAGCCAGGAAGTAGACCGATAGTTTCGGAAACCACGTCTTTTCACCACTCTCGTATGTAGAAGGACGATCGTACAGGATTGTACGTATCAATCTATATTATAGCAAATTTTATATATCTTGTCAATAATTTACAGGGGTGCCAATATGCTATACTACAAATACTATGGCGCAAAAAAAGAAGTCACCGCAAAAACAATCCGCCGTCCTCAACCGCAGGGCTCGATTTGACTATGAATTAGGTGAAGACATAGTCGCCGGAATCGCACTGACTGGCCCCGAAGTGCGCGCTGCCCGCGAAAATCATGTCCAGCTCAAGGGGTCGTTTGTGACTATCCGGAATAACGAACTATGGCTTAATAACGCCAGTTTTAGTATTCGCTTGCAACAAAAAGGCGAGCCGAGCGCACGTTCGATCGACACCAGCCCGCGCAAGCTCCTTGCTAGCCGTAAACAGATCGACGCGCTAGATGCCAAAAAACAAACCGGCATGACAATCGTCCCTACAAAACTGCTCACTAGTGGTAAGTTTATCAAGGTCGTTATCGCTCTTGGTAAAGGTAAAAAGAACTACGACAAACGTGAAACACTCAAGCGTCGCGATCAGTCACGCGAAGCAGCACGTGCTATAAAAAACGTATAGCAGCACATACCGACTAGTCCACCATGATATAATCAATAGAATGAAAATCTATTCTTGGAACGTCAACGGAATCCGCGCTGTCGCCAATAAAGGCGCACTTGATACGTTTATCGAAACAGAAGATCCGGACGTCGTCTGCTTTCAGGAAACAAAAGCCAACGAAGCACAGCTAGACCTTAAATTTCCGCAGTATAATAAGTTTTGGAATAGTGCCGAAAAAAAGGGCTATAGCGGTACAGCTATCTGGACCAAGACCGATCCGTTGAACGTTTATTATGGACTACCCGAAGAACTTGTCACCGAATACACATTAGAATCCGACAAATACGGTGATGTTACTGGCGAAGGTCGCGTCCTGACGGTAGAATTCGACGATTTCTACTTGGTAACGGTCTATACGCCAAATAGTAAAGGCGACTTAACCCGATTGGCGCTTCGCCATGAACGCTGGGATCCAGCGTTTTTAGCCTATGTATCCAGGCGTACCGAAACAAAGCCCGTACTCTTCTGCGGTGATTTGAATGTCGCCCACCAAGAAATTGACCTCGCTAATCCAAAACCAAATGTCGGCAAGCACGGATTTACAAACGAAGAGCGTGAAGGGTTTGACAAAATCCTAGCTGCTGGGTTCGTGGACACTTATCGCGCCGCTCATCCCGACAAAACTGACGCATACACCTGGTGGACACATTGGGCAAAAGCACGTGAACGAAATGTCGGATGGCGTATCGATTACTTCTTGGCGTCTTCGGCAATCGCCGACAAAATCGTCTCCGCCGATATCCACCCGGACGTCATGGGATCCGATCATTGTCCTGTCAGCGTAACGTTAGCATAATACCGTCACATATACTTCTCGATGCTATACTAAATGCATGACCATGCAGCAAGACTTTTTCTCGACACTCCGATCAAACCAGCAGGCATATCTTCCAAGTAACGACATCCGGCAACAGATCGCCAAAAAAACGTTAATCATGGTTGTTGGACCTTCGGCAATTGGCAAATCGACGACGATGAACAATGTCATCGTCAAAGACAGCAGGTTTGATCGCGTCAGTGGTTTTACAAGTCGTGATGCACGCCCTGATGACGAACCAGGTATGTACCGCTACATAACCGACAATAACCACGAACGAATGCAGCAGTTGATTACGGATCGACAACTGGTGCAATATGCAGTTAGCCCTGTAAAAGACGTGGTCTACGGGACTGAGCTGAGTGATTATCCAGGGCAGTATAATTTGCAAGATACTCTGTATTCTGCTGTCGACAATTATCGTAAAGTTGGATTTGGCAGTTATAAAGTTGTCGGATTAGTCGCCGACCCACTTGACTGGAAAAGGTGGTTTCAGAATAGATTCACTCAAGACGACCAGCCCGAGGCGCTGTCCCGTCTGACAGAAGCACACCAATCACTGTCATGGCTACTGACGCAACACGCAAGCAGTGTATATTGGGTCAAAAACAGAGAAATGGCACACGACCACGCAGCTGATGCGCTTATAAATGTCATCGACCTCAACACGAGCGATAGTAGTGGGCCGAATATTGCGACTGCAATGATAGAAACTATTGGCATACTGAGGCGAAAATATGGCGCTTCATAGTTATTGGCACAGACAAGATCCTACGAAGCCACTCTATCCAGACATCGAGTGGAATAAACCCGAACAGCGCAGTATGGCTGGAAAGTTAGCTATTATCGGCGGCAACAAACTAGGGTTTGCAGGCGTTAGTGAGAGTTATTCGATAGCGACGGCGGCAGGTGTCGGGCAGCTACGAGTGTTACTGCCCGATGTTTTGCGAAAAACGATTCCAGCAACGATATCAGATGCATTCTTCGCGCCGACTAATCCTTCGGGTGGACTCAGTCGCGATGCGTTGACGGACATGAAGGTACTTGGTGAATGGTCCACAGGTGTTATATTGATCGGGGATGCTGGCCGAAACAGCGAAACAGCGATTTTGTACGAAGATTTTGTTCGGGATTATGAAGGTCAACTGACAATTACTCGCGACGCTGTTGATTTGCTCCGAAATACGCTAGAGGTGGTGGTCGAGCGGCCAAATACGCTACTAGTAGTGTCCTTCGCGCAGTTACAAAAAATATTTCAAAGTGTTTATTATCCAAAAATGTTGGCGTTCAGCATGCAGCTAGCGCAAGTGATCGAAGCGGTGCATAAATTTACCATAACATACCCAGTAACGATCGTTACCTTTCATCAAGATCAGCTGATCGTTGCTACCAACGGAGAAGTAACGACAACACCATGGCATAATCCTATGGCAATTTGGCGGGGAAGTGTCGGTATGCAAGCGGCCGTGTATTGGTCGTGGACACCAAGTAAACCGCTTCAGGCAGTGACGTCAAGCTTCCTCGAGTAGCCCGTGTATTTGCAGATTAGATTATATTACTGTAAAATGTATATTGATTATGTCAACAGAATTGTCACCCCAGCAGCTTACAGGAATGGAGCACCAACAATCTCTTCCTTCGTTCAATCGTCAGCTTATTGATCTATGGAATGACGTTCAAGAATTACGAGAGATTCCGATATCTCATGAAGGCGATACATTCGTCGACGATGCAAGCGAACAACATCAGGCTAATCTTTCGCTGTTTTTATTAGAGCACCGTCGACAGGATTCTGAATACTATACAGATCCAAATTATTACAGACTCGTTTTCATGGAAACCGCTCTACCAGCACTCATAAATTTTAGCCGCGAAAAAAGTGTCAGTAAAGAAAGGCTTCGTAGGTACCAACAATCCCTACAAAAGGGAGCTGTGTCGGCCGGTCGTGAAATGCTAGCAGCTTTTAATAAGGGTGTGTGGTCTACGCAAGCAAATAACATCATTGGCGTCATGAATGAAATCACACCAATCGGTGTATACTCTCGTGGTGATACGGTCGTAACACTTGCGACTCATGAGGAAGATATGAAAGAAAAAACCGACCTTGTCGCGTCGCGTATCAATAGATTCGGTATGGTCAGTTGGCAACAAAACATACAAGCAAAGACGAATATAAGTCCCTACGATCCTATTCCAAATATTGCCTTACTTGATGCTAAGGATTTTGGGAACAGAAGCAATGGTAAAGATATCTTGCATGATCAAGAGATAACGAGACTCTTGATCGAAGAAGAGGATGAAACAATATCGCCTTCGGATAAAAGTTATTTGGAGGCGCTCCACGAAAACTTCTGGCCACTAGTCCATTATCGGTTATCTCGAGACTTCTATACTCATCACACAGAACAAGCACAGAGAGCTAGGAATAATTTATTTTCTATGCAAAAAATATCAAAACACGCGCTAAAAAGAACTGCAGCAGTGCAGTCAATATCGACAGATTTTTTAACAACTGGTACCGCGGACCGGACTTGAACCGGTACGTCCCGAAGGACACAAGATTTTGAGTCTGGCGTGTCTACCAATTCCACCACCGCGGCACAAGTTGTTAAAAAATAGATTTACGTCATACAGACGGTGCCCCAGGGAAACGCAGCGTGTCGACGCATGATTTGCGCTTCACGCAGCCACCACTATGGCACAAGTTGTTAAAAATAACGCTTTTTATAATAACAGATTACGCCCACTTACAAAACTATCACTATGTATTGTATACTTAAATCAGTAGGAAACCACGATAATGCGACCACAAGATCAAACGAATTCACCGAGTAAAGCCCCAAGCAGGGATATTAATGTGCCGGCACGTGATGCAGCGGTCAACGTCGTTCGTGGTCAAATCGATGATTTATATAATAACAAATCAGGTAGCGATGTTGTCGATACGCCAAATCAACAGCCAGCAATCGCGCAAAAGCAACAGCCAGTAGCATCGACAGCCTCCGACCCATGGCAGCAATATCATAGCGCATGGCAAGACTACTATCAGCAGTACTACGAACGATACTATGCCGGACATGTGCAAAAAATCCTGAGTAACCAGTCTCCACAACAAAACGCATCAGATACATCAGCAGAAAGGCCGGTTGAAACACCGAAAAACGCCAAAGAATCCGTCGAACAGTTACGTGACAAACTAAAAAATAATGTCCAAACATCGGCAAGCAAAGTTCGTAAAAGTCGACACTTTATACCTATTGCCGCAGCGTGCGTGGTAGTGTTTGTTGTTGCGTTTTTGCAATACAATAGCATTCTGATGGCGACCGTACAGGCCTATGTCAGTCCCGGCGCAATTAATCCACAAAACATTATCGTCGATCCAACTGCAAACGTTCAAGTAAGCGCCGATCCAAAGCTTATCATTCCGAAGATCAATGTTGATGTTCCGGTTGTTTATGGAGTAGGTAATAGCCATAATGCCCAGATGGCAGCCATGGAAAAAGGCGTCGCGCACTTCGCCATACCTGGCGCAAATAGTGTTCCTGGCCAAATAGGGAACACGCCGATCTCTGGACATTCAAGCAACGATTTATTCGAGCCAGGTGATTATAAGTTTATTTTTGCGCAACTAGACAAACTACAAAACGGAGATATAATCTATGCAAATTACGAGGGCGTCCGATATTCCTATTCAGTGACAAAAAAAGAAGTTGTCGGACCAAATGATGCAGCAAAACTAGTCTATGCCACCGACAAGCCTATACTTACGCTGATCACCTGTACGCCACTTGGTACTTCGACAAACCGCCTACTTGTCACGGCCGAACAAATTTCGCCAGATCCAGCCAAGGCAGCACCCGCCGCGACAACAACGCCAGGTGTAAGCGCCGAGATGCCGGGCAACACAAGTACCGCGCTGCAAAAGCTATTCGGTCAATAGGGCAATGGATACGACACCTAGTTGAGTATCAGTTTACCGCGCTGAAACACAATACCATTATCGGTACGAGTAAGTCCGTACACATACTTGTTATCTCCACTCACTGCCACCGATAAGCCTTCGACAATAGGCATAATATCTTGCTGATTCGCGCCGTCAAAATCGTAAAAGCGTAGAACATCGCCGCTACCAGACCAAATAGTATAATCATCTATCCATTGCAGAGGTCGATCCACTGCCGCAGGTGACTTGAACGTCGTTGCATCTGTCTTTTTCAGCTCGATATCATAGGCGCTATAGCCCGCACTATCTTGTGTCAGAACAAATCGCCCGTTACGACTCATCGTCAATTTTACATCTGCACTTTTCATCGTATGCGACATCTCTGAACGAAGGTCGGCCTTTGTATTCCCCCGAGGTAACGTACCCGATAGCAGTTCAAGTGACTGACCGTGAGTAATTGCAACGTAACGTTTATCGAAATACTCTCCTAATGCCACATGAAGGTTTGTGGTTTCGCCGGGATACAGCCGTATCGTCTCGGCCTGATCCATACCTTGTTGTATGTATCCTATCGAGCGCTGATTGTCGTTACTTGGGTCAGGCGCCGTCACATAGACAACGGTTGATTGATCATATACCGCATACTCGGCTACGTTCGCTACAAGTGCGTTTGATAATGTTTTATCGTCAAGGTTGACACGACGAACAATGTCATCAGTCTGCACATACAAATCGCGACCGCCTCGCTCGCCAAACACGACTTTCGACACATTGATTGCAAATGTAGACGTAATATTAACAGATCGTTGTGGGTCGGCGCGATCGAGTACAATCCACTCTGATTTGTCGGTGTCATATGTTCGCTTAATGAGTAGGTAGTTTTCGTTATTACTCCACGAATCGATCACGAAGCTTTGCGGAGCTTCCGTTTGCGCGGCTGTCATACTCGCCGAGGGAATTGTCATCGTTGTGTATCGAGGCGTCGTCGATTCTATATTTACCAAAGAAAATGTCGGGCTTGTACCATCTTCGTGAATCGCCATCCACTTGCGATCTGGCGAAGAAACAGCTGCTGCGACTTGGGGGAATGTGCGAAGAGATTCTGTTGCTACGTCGTTTGGAATTAATCGTGCATAGCTCAGCCAGCCAATACTACCAGCGGTGACAGAAATCGTCTTTTGCCATGATCGATAATTGGCTTTTTTCATAATGACACTGTGGCTGCGCGCGTCAACACTTGCTTTGCTAGGGGTAAGTGAACTCTGAATCGAATCGTCAAGCGTGACGCTAGCACCGCTTGGGATACTACTGAATTGCAGTAATCCTCCTTGTTCTAATCGTCCATCTTGACGGTTAAATGAATATCCTAAAATCACCAACATAAGCACGACAACGATAGTTATAACAGAAAGAGTCATAAACGAATAAACGAACGTCCTCGCTAAAAGCTGGCGTCGTTTTGATTTTTGTTGATACATAGTACATATTATAACCTACGTTCATAGAATGTACTTGCAAAATCACTCAATTCTGCCTAAGATAATGAGTAACAGCAAAAAACCATAAGCGACGAGGGGTACGAGGGATGAGCGAAGCAAAAACTATCACCATTAACGGTCGTCATTACGACGCTCATTCAGGTTTAATGGTAGATAGCCCTGGTATTGCAGTCACGCCACAGCCGTCGCACGCCCCATCAAAGCACGCACATCCATCCGTTACCGCCAAACAGATTCACAGTACGACACAGCGTTCAAGCACTCTTAATCGCCGAACAATCAAACGACCAGAACACAAGATTATCGTAAAAAACAATTCTGTTCACAAAATCATTCCCCGCACGACACCTTCAGCACATCGTCCATCAATCCAATCGACCGATAGTCGGATAACAAAATTCGCTCCACATCCCGTCGCCACTCAACAGACGACACGACAACGGTCAATGGATATCGGCCCAGCCGTTCATCCGCACGTCACAAAAGCACACGCAATTAGTAAAGCGAAGGCGAACATTCCTCTGCCGGTCGCACCGTCACCACGAGTGCCACAGCAGCAACACGCAGCAAAGGCGGCAACGGTTCATCCGACAGCACATACAATCAAAGAAACCGCGCTCGCTACAGCAGTCGCAAACACAACTAAGCACAAACCGGTAAAGAAACAATTTCTAAAACGTCACCCACGAACATTTAGCATCGTTACCGCCTCAATCGCACTTGTCATGCTTGGTGGCTATTTTACCTATCTTAATATGCCAAGCCTTTCGGTGCGTGTTGCAGCCGCACAGGCAGGCGTCAACGCAACGTATCCAAGCTACCAGCCAGATGGCTATAGCCTGAATGGCGTTGTCGGTTATAGCAAAGGGCAAGTAAGTATGAAATTTGCCGCTAATGGTGGACCACAAAACTTTACTATCAACCAAACAAAGAGCAGCTGGGATTCGTCAGCTGTACTTGATAACTACGTCAGTCCACGTGCAGGCGTCAGCTACATTCCATACACTGAACGCGGCTTGACTATCTACACGTACGACAATAACGCAGCATGGGTAAATGGTGGCGTTCTTTATACCATCGAAGGCAATGCACCGCTTTCTAGCGAACAAATTCGACGCATCGCAACCAGCCTGATCTAACGGTATTTATGATACACTATGTCCATGAAATTCTTTGCTCGCTTTGGTCGAGCCAATCCTCGGCATACATTCGCATACGATACGCTTGCAATCGTCACTGCTTGCACGATCTTTGCCGTCATTGCAACATTCGCACTAGCCCATGAGAGTTCGTATTTTGACGAGGGATTTACATCATACCTCGCACGGTTTTCACCATTTGAAATTGCGTATTACACAGCACTCGATGTCCATCCGCCACTCTATTACATAACCCTTCATTACTGGCAGTCTATCGTTGGAATCGATGTCTTTTGGCTGCGATTTTTTAGTATTATATGGGCATGGATCGCGATCATACTGACATTCATATTAGTAAAAGAGTGGTTTGGGCGGATGGCTAGCTATAGCACACTACTTTTCATAACAATGTCACCGCTTTTTATTCGCTACAGTGAAGCGATGCGCATGTATACGATGGCAATAGCGATCGTTGTCGGTGCGACCTACATTCTCGTACGATTACTCTCTCACTCCCACCAATCGACTATGCGACGGCGAATGCTTTGGGCAAGCTATGGCGTTCTCGTATCGGCAGGAATGTGGACGAATTACTTTACGGCATTTATTTGGATCGCTCATTTGCTATGGATACTCAGTGAACGACACAGCACGTCTTCGACAAAAGAAAAGAAAGAATATACATCACACCTGAAGCGGTGGGTCTTTGCCGTCGGACTGGCAATCATCCTCTATATTCCATGGCTGCCATGGCTCATAGTGCGTTTTACCGAAGTACAAGCAACTGGCTTTTGGATTCTCCCTGTTTCGATTACTACCATTACATCAACGATCACAACATCACTCGTTTATCTTGATGCGTCCAAAGCGACAAACTGGGTTGCACCGCTTATTTGTCTATACACAGCAGCTATAGTCTATGTGTGCATTTGGACGTATCGACGCCTCAACAGGCCACAGCGACGAATCTACAGGCTGTTCTTGCTATGCGCTATGATACCAATCGTAGGACTACTCCTCCTGTCACTGCCTCCGTTCCGTTCATCATTCGTCTACCGATATGTACTCAACGGAGTATTCTTCATGACAATCGTGATGGGTATTTCGTTTGCGCTCGTCCGGTTCCAGCATCATAACACAGTGAAAAAAAGTGGCCTCTACACTATCGCGATCATTGTGATGTGCATCGCCGTTGTAAATGTCTTTCAGGCTGGCAATCGGAGTCTTGATACTGGAGTAAAAAACATGGTTTCCCAGACAATCACAAAGATACATAACAGCGATATACAGGCGCCAATCATCTCTCGATCACCATATACGTATTTCACTGCATCACAGTACGAGACAACTCGCTTTCCTGTTTACTACACATTTAGCGAAAGCCTCAGTGACGTCGGGTCAACCCATGTACTATACGACCATCCTGACAAACGAGGGATCAAAGATATACAGGCATTCGCTCAAAAACATACTGCAATCTGGCTATTATCTGAAGACATATCAAGTGCGACAACGCCACCTCAACCTGGCTGGATAAAAACGAAGTACATTGTCATAAACGATTCTAAGACCGGTCGTCCAGCAGCATATGCGTCTCTCTATCAAAAACCGTAACACTTCTTACATACCTTCTAATCTGTTAAAATAAAAGAATATGACGACAATTCGCACTCGATTCGCTCCTAGCCCTACTGGTTTTATGCATGTTGGCGGTGTCCGTACCGCACTTTTTGCCTGGTTTATCGCACAGCAGTCTTCAGGCACGTTTATTTTACGCATCGAAGACACTGACAAAGTTCGTGAGGTTGAGGGAAGTATTACGCAAATCGAAAACAGCCTCAGATGGCTTGGTATTGATTGGCAGGAGGGTATTGATAAGGGCGGCACATTTGGACCATACTTGCAGTCCAAACGGCTTGCGATATATAAAGAATGGGCGCAAAAGCTTATCGACCAAGGCAGGGCGTATGCTGATCCTTACTCGAAAGACGAACTGGAAGCATTTCGTGTGCAAGCAAAGATGAACAAGCAGCCCTTTTTGTATCGTCGTCATCGTCCTGAAAACCCACCAGAGTGGGACGGCAGTCAGCCGCTGCGATTCAAATCAGATCCAAAGCCATACACATGGACAGATGCCGTCATGGGAGATTTATCGACTGGAGCCGACGCAATCGATGACTTCATACTAATAAAATCGGATGGCTTTCCAACATATAATTTCTGCCACATCATTGACGATATGCTGATGGAAATTACACATGTTCTCCGTAGTCAAGAATTCATTAGTAGTACTCCTAAGTTTTTAAACCTGTATGAAGCACTGCAAATCCAACGACCGATACTGGGGACACTTCCGTATGTGATGGCGATCGACGGCAAAAAGAAACTCGGAAAGCGCGACGGAGCAAAAGATATTCTGGAATATGGCAGTGAGGGATTCTTGCCCGAGGCAATGATGAATTTTCTGGCGACACTGGGATGGAACGATGGCACTGAACAAGAGGTATTTACCGTCCATGAAATGATAGAGAAATTTAGCCTGGATCGTGTTCAGCGATCACCAGCTCGCTTTGATGAACAACGATTACTCTGGCTGAATGGTCAACACATCCGCCTTTTGTCGCTTGATGACCTTTATGTTCGTGTCACAGATTTTTGGCCAGCAAGTGCAAAAGATGCCGACGAAATCTACAAAAAACAGGTACTTGCTCTGGTGCAAGATCGCCTCAAAACTCTCAAAGACCTTCCGATCATTACCGATTATTTCTTTCAGTCTCCAGTGCCAAATTGGCTGATGGCCGATGACAACAAGCAACTACGAAAATTGAATAGACAAGAACAGAGCGAGTTGTTATCGCAAACAATGAAAGCAATCGAGCAGGTAAAAGATTTTACTACAGATAACATTCAATCAGCACTCAATCAGCTACTGATCACAACTGGGCAAAAACCAGGCATCCTCTTTAGCCTTATTCGGCTTGCAGTATCCTGGGCACCCTTTAGTCCCGCGCTCAATGATACACTTGCGACTATTGGTCGCGGCGAAACGCTCACTCGTCTACAAACAGCCATTGACGCCGCATAGTTTTTCTCATTTTAGCCTGTTTTCTGATACAATAATGCTTAAGCTATGCGCAAACTACAAACACCAAAATGGTTAGAAAAAGTAGAAACGTGGTTCCATCACCACCATACTGCGACATACGCAATTGCTGCTATATTTATATTGCTCATTAGCCTGTTGGTTGGTGCGATTCTATTCTACAAATCGCCAGAAAAAGCAATCCAATCGAACACCGTCGTAAAACAACAGCCAGCCCCAGCGCCTGTTAAATTCTACTCGGCGCTGACGGGCATAGAGGTCGCCGATCAGGCTGCGACCACACAAGCAGCGACGGCGATCATGATAGAAAACAGCCCCGATGCACGTCCACAATCTGGATTAAAAGCTGCCGGCGTAGTGTTTGAGGCAGTTGCCGAAGGTGGCATCACTCGATTCTTGGCGGTGTACCAACAGGAAAAACCACAACTCGTTGGCCCAGTTCGAAGCGTTCGCTTGTATTATGTCGATTGGCTTGCTCCGTTCCAAGCGAGCGTGGCACATATTGGTGGCAGTAAATTCGCTCTCGACGAAGTACGCAATGGCAACTACCGGGATATTGACCAATTCTTCAATGCAGGGACATACTGGAGAGCAACTGACCGCTACGCGCCACACAACGTCTACACCAACTTTGAACGACTTGATGCACTAAACGCAGCCAAGGGATACACTCAATCAGCCGTTGCGGGATTTGCGCGTAAAGATGCGGCGCCTTCGGCCACCCCAAATGCAACATCGATCGCCGTCAAGATCAGCGGTCCATCGTATAATTCGGCGTATACGTATGACGCTACGTCCAATACATATCTACGTTCGCAGGCAAATGCACCACATACTGATCGTGAAGCTGGTCAGATTACGCCAACAACCGTTGTAGTAATGAACGTTGCTATGACGAAAGTGATGGAAGACGGCTACCGCGAACAGATCACAACGACAGGCGAAGGTAAAGCGACGATCTTTCAGGATGGTATCGTCACCGAAGGTGTCTGGCGCAAACCCGACCGTGGTACACAAATTTCCTTTGTTGATGCTGCGGGCAAAGTGCTCGAGCTAAACAGAGGCCAGACATGGATTACTGCAATTCCGAACGGAACGGGGGCGGTGACATGGCAGTAGAAACAAAGCCAGTATTAATGCGCGACTATCTGGCCAGGTTTCAGCGGCGCTCGTTCATGGCGATTATTATCACAATGATACTAATCGGCGTCACGACAACACTCATCTTGTCTCTTAGCCGCCTGATGCCACTCTGGTCTGTCTCATTCTGGGCGACGTGTATTATTGTTAGTTTTATTTACAGCCTTGGTGGACTATTCTTGTTCTGGAAACTAGGTCAGCCATTCCGTGATATTGTTCGGGAGGTCGTGATTATCGGTGGCGAACCAACAACTCTATTGCCACCAAATCCAAATAAAAAAAGTTACGAGGAGGATGGATTTAAACAGATTCTTCAGACAATCTACGAACTAGCGGTACGTGACAACCAGCCAAAACTGCCTGCGCTCGACCCCGACGGTCCACTTCATGAAGGACTCGATCATACATCGAGCGGTATTATCATTTACGATACACACCAAACCATCATCTACAACAACAAAAAAGCACCGATTCGAATAAATTCAAATGGTGATAAACTGCTCGATGTCGTGTTTCCCGAAAACGACTCGCTCAAAAAATGGCTGAAAGCCTGTGAGAAAAAATCTGTTCATGCAGAAAACATCTGGACACGCCTATCCGACAAACCCGCTGGAGAAAAAGGTCGACGAATCTATGACGTCGTTGCATCGTATCAAAAAGGTAGTCCGGCGGAAACGATCTTAACATTGTTTGACCGAACAGAAACATACGCACCAGAAGAAGACGATCTCGACTTTATTTCTTTTGCGGCTCATGAATTACGAGGACCAATTACTGTCATTCGAGGCTACCTAGACGTACTTGAAGACGAGTTAAGTCCCGTGCTGCAAAATGACCAAGCAGAATTGCTCCAACGTCTCATCGTCTCGTCTAATCGTCTATCTAGTTATGTCAATAATATTCTTAATGCATCACGATATGATCGACGTCACTTCAAGATTCATATCAGCGAAGAAACAATTCTTGGTATTTACGATATCATCAAGGACGACATGCAACTCCGTGCAATATCCCAGAACCGCATTTTGACTATCGATGTGCCCGATTCATTGCCAACTGTTGCCGCAGACCGCAATAGTATTGGGGAGGTACTAAGCAACCTTATCGACAACGCGATCAAATACAGCAACGAGGGTGGCCAGATAATAGTAAGCGCTCGAACAATCAGCGGTTTTGTAGAAGTATCAATTGCTGATCGTGGCATCGGCATGCCGTCGAGTGTCATGCCAAACTTATTCCATAAATTTTATCGATCGCATCGATCACGCGAAACAGTCGCAGGGACTGGCATCGGGCTTTACATCAGTAAGGCAATCGTCGAGTCGCATGGCGGTATCGTCGAAGTTCGTAGCACCGAAGCCGAAGGTTCCACCTTTACGTTCACGCTACCAATCTACGATACTGTTGCAGACAAGATCAAAGCAGGAGATAATAGTAACAAGCTCCTGATCGAACACGGTAGTGGCTGGATCAGAAATCATTCATTGTATAGGGGATAATAAACATGGCTATCAAAACAATATTATGCATAGAGGACGATCGATTCATCGGCGAGATGTATGTTCGTAGCCTCAAAAAGGCTGGATATGAAATAGATTGGATGGTGGGCGGAAACGATGGGCTTATCGCGGCGCGTAATAAACACTACGACCTGATACTACTCGATGTCATGCTGCCAGAACGACGCGGCAACGAAATTCTTGATTCACTGCGCGGTGGCGGCGAAGACCTGATTCCGGACACGAAAGTAATCGTCCTGACAAACTTCGAACAAGACGACGAATCGCGCATGGCGATGGAACATCGTGCCGATGCATACCTGATCAAGGCAGAAATCACTCCACGACGTTTGATTGCATTAATAGAATCACTCAGCTAGACAAACAAATTCGTCTCTGTTAAAGTAGGGCAGTACGATTATTGGTCCCGTCGTCTAACGGTTAGGACACCAGGTTCTCATCCTGGCAATCGGAGTTCGATTCTCCGCGGGGTCACCATAAGTTCATTTTCGCAATTTGCGACTTTAAATAGCTCATTTACCCCTGGTATCTGGGCTATTTTTAGTGTTCCATCTTTTATTTCTTGGTAGGTTGGCGTCTTTTCGAATAACACCGCAAAATAATTAGCTTTATTGACCGGATTACTGAGGTGGAGTAGTAATTGATCAAGGTGTTCCATAAAGTATTTGACATATTGGATAATGACCTGTGTATTGACCGTATTTTGAGTTACTGCAAGTCGCCTCTCTTCATCTATATGTGTGATTTGTTCTTCTAGTTTCACGATATCCTCCTCCATGTATTTAATAGCTGTTTCCGAGCTAATCATTTGCATCTTGTCCACGATTGCGCGAACTTGCACGCGAAGGCTCTCCTGGCGCGCCTCAAGCTCGCCAGCGAGTTGTTTATCCTTCAGCTGTCTATTTTCCCATTCTGCTTGCGCAGCACCTAGAATGTCGTCTAAATGAGCAGGATCGATTTTTATTGACTGAACAAAAGATTCAATTGTTTTCTCAAATTCCTTTGCGGATACACGGAAGTAGTGACCGTGATTGCTACAGTGGTATCCGGGATAGTATTTCCCAGATTTTCCTCGTGATGAACTCCCGAGTAGTGCTCTGCCACACTTAGAACAAGCAACTGCCTTCTTATAAGGAAAGTCTGGATTACGAACCCCTTTGTTTACAAGATGCTCGAGTGGCTTCTCCTTATGAAGATGAACGGTTCCGCTATCATCTTTTACAAGCGTCAGCCTTCCGCTATTTGCTCGATTATATAAGTCGAACGACACAAGACCTTCAAATCGCGCCATGATTGGCTTATCTTCCGTCCATTTTTCTTTTATAACACCAGCGTATATCGGTCGTTCAATCATCCGGCGCATCCGCTTTGCAGTGAGCCGCTGCTTACCTCGCTGACCGATAATCTTTGTTTTGTCGCTATCATCACGAATATAGCGGCTCCTCGTCATAAATCCCTGCCGATTCATTTCCTCGGCTATCTGGTGATCATCCATAGTGCCACGAGCGCAAAGCTCGTACATCTGACGAATAAACGCCGCTTCAGTAGGGTGGGGCGCTAGCAGACAACGCTTACCGTTCTGCGTCTCTACTTTCTCACTCGCATAGCCGTAGGGCGGTTGACGCATCCAATAGCCAATACGGGCATAGCGAATTTCAGCACCAATCACGCGACTCATGATATCGCGCATTTCATCTTTTGCTCGCTCTGCTTCAAGAAGCTCTGATTTGCGGGAAGGTGAGAAAGTACTCCATGAATACGAAAGGCCTAAGTGCTCCAAGGTATTAATCTTTTGATGACTAATCACTCCGTAGACGTCTACGAGTGAAATATCTACTTTCTCAAGCTGCATTTTGAGAAAATCGTAGGCATATGTCCCGCCACGAGTGAACCGGTCGATTGACTTGATGAGCACAAGATCAATTTCATTGGCTGGATTAGTGCAGTAATCAATTACTTCCTGCATCGGTTGCTGATCCTTCGAGGCCGATTCTAGGAAGACAAATATCTTCTTGATCGTTATGCCTTGTTGCTGCGCATACCGTTCAAGCTGCTCGCGCTGTGCCTCAGGGGAATCTCCGTCAGTACCCTGGCGAATAGAGGAGGCTCGTATTGCAGCGACACCGTTGCGCGTAGATTCTAGAGGATTCATGGCATTATCTTCTGGTTATCAAGATTCGAATCATTTCTAAGCTGATCAATCACAATAGCATCAACGATAAGATTGGCGATAAATTGAATACGCTGTTCAGTAGAAAGAGAGATAGCTGGAAGCTGATATCGTTCCTTATTTTCTGCGCCTTTTGTTCGTGCCATCGTACCCTCCACATGCAACTTAACTACCTGTATATAGGTAGTATACTACATCTATGTCGGTAGTTGCAATAGTCAACCGTAACATTTTAAACTACTGATGGGCGGGATAATTTTTATCTATACGCACCACAATATTTGAACCGTGAAGCCGGGTTAGGTGTCGAACTCGCTTTTCAACTCTTGGTCTCATAGCTTCTGATTCACAGACGATTAAGATAGTAGGAAAGTCGGCTCCAGTATTCTCCCATTCACCATCTTCTTTGTACCGTATATATTTATTAATCTGTCGTCCGTGGATACCGATACTCACCGCATCATCAAAATATTCGATAAAGAAATACTGATCTTTATCTTCTTTAGTTTCCGCCTTCACGATAAAGAAACCGTCAGGCAGTGGCTGCGGAAAATAGCCGTAGCTGTCTATATTTAGCTCAGGCTTTGAAGAATAGCGGAGTCGATCACCATATGTCCTGCGTAGCTGTAGGTAGATTGAGAAGATTACCACGCTACGTTTTACAAACCGCTCGGATACTTTCGCTCGAACAAACAGTTGCTTTAGCTCACGTTCACTATGTCCGTCGATAATCCCTCGAAACAGCTTTACGCATTTAGTTGTCGCATAGTACTCAGCTGGGCGATGCGCCAAGCGATACGACGCGTTATGGCGTTTAGCTAAATAGCCAAGCGGGACTAAATGATTAAGTCGTTCGTTTGCAGTCTGTAGATAGTTTTGACCAGCGAGTTCAGCAATTTGAGGTGTAGTCACAAAGCGAAAGCGATAAACGAGCATCAGCAAATCTTGCTGCTTTTTTGTTAGCTTCTGTTCTTTAAATTCTTGCCCCTTATTTATTCTTTCTTCCATTATCACTTCTTCTTTTCTTCCTTCTTTATTATAAATAAAGACAAGCTATATAACTTAAAATAACAGGTATCATCAATATATAAAATACTATCTTCGAAAACAGGAAAATGCTTCGTGTTTTACTTATACATTACTGTGGAATTATGACTCGTAGAGACTGCGGCAGTCGTGTTATAATTTACAATATCACTATACTTAGAAAGTAGGATCATAAAATGGAAATATTCAATTTGATTTTAGGAATTATAGCATCTATTGCGTCAATCATTTCAGTTGTATGGAACTATAAAAATACTCAAAGTATCAAAAAAATAAATCGACAAAAACAAAATGTCGGTAATAATTCCGCCGCTGCTTTGGGCAATGGAAATAAGGTGCAAAATGGACGATACAACAAGCAGTAGCTTAACTGTTGGCGATGGCTCAGTGGGTGTTATTGGCAATGGCAATGACATTGACTTAGAGTTCCACCCATTTCAAATGAGTATCCTACACCAAGTCTGCAAGGCTATCATGGAATCTGACATCAGTGTCACCCCCGAAGATGACTATTCACTCAAGACGAATAGCAATTGGATGAAGAAATTTGAATATAATAAGGTCGTCGCATACATAGACATCTTTGATGATGAGGCGCCAGACATTGATCAGCTAGAAGAGGTTATGGAGGGCTTCCCCAATCGCGTTCTTATGATAAATAAAATTAAACATATATATCGTATGGTAGCGAAAGAATCGCCAGAAAGTGAATTTGACGGCGATTTCGTCCTGGAGACGGTGTTTAAGGATCTTTGTAAAGTTATCGACGAGAGTGGCTTACCCGCCGATGATCAGACGCCTTTAGAGCAAATGGAGCGATATATAAAGTTAGTCATGTTCTACGCCTTTACAAAATGTCAACTCCTTAAGCCGGTAGATAATTAATGTTTATTATCGATAAAGATTCCAAACCTCAGGATACAGTATATTACACCTCGGCCTGTATACTGGATATTCTTAAACGTAAGAGTTATGATAGTATTGAGGACTTAAGAATAGATACCGAAAAAAAATTTGGCATAAATATAAAATATCCAACTTTTATATCAGCGCTTAATTTTCTATTTTTAATCGATAAAATAAAAATCAATAATGAAGTAGTTGAATGTACATAGCGAAGCTAACAGTCTATAAGTCTGTACCCTTAGTAGAGATTATCCGTGAAATCACTTTCAAAAAAGGTGCTAATTTCATCGTGGATGCTCGTACGACCGAATATTCTAGAGGCAACGGCATTGGCAAGACAACAGCCTTAAGAGTAATCGATCTATGCATGGGGGCTAAGGGCCGTAAATATCTTTATACAGACGAGGAGCTTAGCCTCGTGAATGAAGGGCTCAAAGATTTTATTGATAATGGCAAGTTATATGCCGAGCTGATACTACAGGACTCATTAACCAATCCTAAGATTTCTCATACGTTATGTGTCGAGCTCTTTACGAGAGGTACACGATCTATTGACGGCGAGAAGTATAACGAGAAAGATTACAGAACAGAACTAAACAAAATACTGTTTGATAATAATTTCGACAAGCCTAAGTTTAGAGAGCTCATTGGAATGTTCGTACGAGTAAACCTAAAGGACGACAACAATAAATTTCTTAAGTACCTAGATAACTATTCGTCAAATGCAGAATACGATAACATCTATTCATTTTTATTTCGCCTTGGTGATCAAGCCCTAAACGATGCAATCCTTGAAGCCAGGAGGCGACTCGGGAGTCTTGATACAAGCATCTTACAACTTTTTGCAATGAACCGCATAAAAGATATCAGCTCTGTAGAGCAAGAGGTTGTTGAATTCGACAAAGAAATTAGAATCGTTAAGCAAAACTTGGACAACATTATCGACACAGATGCCCTAAAGAAAAACGAAGCCGAAATTGGATATGTGCGCACTAAATATTCCGAATTCAGCGAAAACCTTAGCAGATACGGCTATAGGTTACAAAAAGCAGCAGAGACATTACGCAATGCAGAGCAGGAAAAAGAAATGCCGATAGATCAAACTGTTCTAAAGGGCATTTATGATGATACTAGGCTGAACACCGACAATCTTTCTAGAACCTTTCAAGATTTAATTGATTTCAATAAACAGCTAATAGACAATAAGATATCTTTCTTCACCAGACAGGTTGATAAAATTACTAAAAAAATAGACCAGCTTTCGCTACAGCGCGAGGAACTCCTACATGCGCATGAAGATACTGTCATGATGATAAAAAACAAGGACGTCCAAGGCTACGTCAGCTTACAGGCTAGGCTAGAAGATTTGATACGCGAACAGGCAAAATTACAAAAAGTCATAGAAATATATGAAGACCTCTCATCTCAGTACGAAGACACAAAACTCGAGCTAGATCGACTTAGCAAGTCTAACGAGTATGACCCTAGAGCGAATATCTCACAGTTTAATTCCTTCTTTACAAAATATAGCCAAGATATTAATAATGAGTCGTTCATGCTTTACCGAAACACAAGTAATTTTCCACTTGCAATTAAAAACAGATCTTCCGGTGTAAGTACGGGTACAAAAAAATCTGCTATAGCTGGATTTGATCTCGCATATCAGTCATATGCTACAAAGGAGAATATCAAACACCCCCATTTTGTCGTACACGATCTTATTGAGAATATGGACAGCGCCGGACTCTCCGCTGCGGTTAAGATTGCCAACTCTATTGACTGTCAGTATATTGTAGCGGTACTTAAAGAAAAAATTGACAATGCTCAAAACGTCGACCAAACAGTAGATGTGAGGATGCGTCTAACCCAAGAAGATAAGTTCTTTAAATTTAAATCAAAAGACGAAAAGTAGCTCGCTAAGATATATATTTTTCTGTTTATACTTCACATCAAATCGAAGGCACGATCACAGCACTCGAAGCTTAAGGGTAGGCTGTGAGTCACGAAGAAAGTGGGCGTGAGAAATTTATTATACGAGGAGCAGTAAAGTAAGTGTACGTACTCTTTAGCACTAATTGCTTTGAGGCTGTCTATTGTCTATAATGAGCCGTGTCAAAAAGCATAAAATAGGGGAGATTGAGCAATGGGATGGATATTTGTAAAAAACTACCCAGACATGACACCTGAAGACTATGGCTTTAAAATAACCGAGTTCACACCCGTAACTGATAACGAGATCGCCGATTTATACCAAAAATCTAGAGAAATGTATGGCAATATTATTCCCAAGCTAGAAAAGTATCTTGTTGGTCGAACTGAGGCCGAACGCATCACAGTTGAGGAAGCTACCACTCATTCAAATATAGATAAGAACAAATGTCTGCAAAAAGATTAAAACCAATTGCATTCATAGATAACATAGTTAGCTATGAAGAGGGACTGCCGTTACCCTATGTTCATTACCCGGGACACTACGGGGCTTTTATTGGATATTCCGAAAATTCAGATGATCAAATATGCCTGTGTTCATGTTCGTATGATGCAGTTGCCAATTACGCTCTACTAAGAATAGAGGACGATAGCAGGTATAGTGACCCGCATAACAATTTTATTCTTAGCTCCAAAGAATTTCCATATCAGCTCGTAAATGCCATGCTTGCCAGCAATGTAGAGAATAGTACGGCCATTAACAATATAGTTTTCAGACATAAAATATGTCATCAATGCAACAATCAGTTGCCAGCATATCGCTATTGTCATGAGATGTATGGATCCGTATTCCAACAAAATTATGGCTGGTTCGTAAAAATGCATGGATACACGCATGGCATCGATACGCTCATGATGAAAAGGCTAAAGGGCGTGACCTCAGATGATGTTGAACTCGCGATTGAAGATGAGTTTAAAAATGTATCGAATATTGGTGCTTTGGAATTTTTGCAAAATTCACATAGTACTGATAATGAGATGCAGAAAAGGGCACGAGATCAAAATCGTAAGATACGAAATCTTATCGAAAATGAAGTGCGTAAACAATTTGGTCACAAAAACGTAGGTGAGGCCTGGACAAGTGAAACAATCCTCTACTACATAATCAAGGATTTCTATAGGGATAAGAATGTACACCGTCATTATCGTCCAAAATTCATGAATGGACTTGAGCTTGATATCTATATCGAAGACTTGAAAATAGCAATCGAGTACCAAGGTATTCAACACTATAAGCCCGTAAAACATTGGGGTGGAGATGAAGCTTACCGAAAACTCATTATTCGAGATACGCTAAAGAAAAAGAGATGTAGAGAACTTGGTATTCGACTTATCTACTTTAAATATGATGAGGAAATTTCTATTTACAACGTAAAGAAAAAGTTAAGAGAGAGATAAAAGCAGAATGCCATTTTGCCGTATATAGCAAACGGTGTAATAAATATATCGTAGAAATACATGCGAATATACGATTAAGCCAATAGAGGGTTAAGCTTTCTCTTCAAACAGGAATTCGGCAGAGCTACAACTGTCACCCTTCCACGCTTCAATTCCTTCACGAACAGCTAGACCAGCAATTATTAACGCCGCTATTGCATCAGCCCACCACCAGCCAAACAGGCTGTTTGTTACAAGACCTAGCAATAGCGCACCCGACATATAAGTGCAGAGTAAAGTTTGTTTCGAGTCGGCTATAGCCGAGTGGGAGCCTAATTCTGTACCTGCTTTTCTCTGAATGAATGATACGAAAGGCATAATCATAATGCTAAGAATTGCAATAATGATACCAGCTATTGAAGTCTCGGGCACTTCCTTTGTAATGAGACTGCTGACGGCGTCATAAGTTACGAATATAGCTAGTGCGAAGAAAGATACAGATATGATTTTCAAGGCAATCTTCTCTCGTTTTTCCGGGTCGCTTCCCGAGAATTGCCAAGCAACAGCGATTGCTGACGATACTTCAATTACTGAGTCGAGACCAAAGCCGAGTAGAGCGCTCGAGTTGGCTATGCTACCCGCTACAAGAGCTACGAGTGCTTCGATTACATTGTAGCTAATGGTGAAGATGACTAGAAAGCGAATTGTCCTTATGAGCTGTGAGCGTCGTTCTGATGAAATCTTTGGGTGGTGATGTTCGTGAGAAGACATATTAGCAACAATCCTTATCATTAGCGTCGTCGCATACCGTAGGGTCTGTCTTAAGAACAACCTGCTGTAAATCAACAAGAGCGTGTTTGATGCGTTCATCGGCTAGCTGGTATTTGCTTCGTCGACCGTCGGCTTTTTGCGTTACTAAGCCACAGCCTCTAAGGCAGGCGAGATGGTTAGACATTGATTGTCGTGTAACTTCGAGCTTGTCAGCCATATCTGCCGGATACTGAGGCTCCTCACTTAGTAGTACAAGGATTTCTACACGGGTTGCATCAGAGAGTGCATGCCCAAAGCGGGACAATGCCACGAGCGAACGAGAAGTTGTGTCTATATTCATATCAGTATAGTACACTAAAAAATGAATTCATAAAAGAGTGTATTATTGTTTATGCACTAGCCAAAAGAAGTCTAGTCTTGTTTTAGCGGTATGTTGCAGGCAGCGAGACGCTAAGTTAGTAGCAAAACGAGAATCCATACACTTAACACAGTGCCATATTTTGCATAAAAAAGTGGGGAAGCGTGAAGTGGAAGCTGGCCACTAGCACTTCCCCTAGACTTACTCACCCGGTAACACGTACCGATTAGGCGAAGTATTGACGTCCTTTTTAGTCACTGATGCGTTTCGCTTACCTTTATCAAAAAGCTTTCTTGTCTTCGCGATAATTACATTTTTATAAGAGATAGGATTCTCATCTAACAATAGTGTAGACCCCGACATTGGCTCCTGCGACCGAACCGCCGCCAGTCGTGCATAAAAAGTGAACGGCGGCAATTGAGCGATATCCCCAGCTTCGATATATGGCGTAAATAGTGGCAATAAAGATTTCTCGTCCGCAGGATTACCCGTTCGAAACGTAATAACTGTTCCGACATTAGCAAGAATCACATTTACCATCTTTTGGTCATCTTGCTGAGATGTTGATTGCTCAGCCATGAGAAGAAACAATTTGTATTTACGCGCTTCGCTCAACATCTGTACAAATGAAGTCGTTGCAAAGTTCTGAAACTCGTCAACATACAGGTAGAATGGTCGGCGATCATCTTGCTTTATACGAGCCCGCCGAAGAGCAGCAAGCTGTAGTTTTGCAAGTATTGTAATCCCGAATAATTCAGATGTGTCTTCACCAATAAGACCTTTGCTGAAATTACAAACTAGAATCTTACCTGAATCAATAATATCGTCAAAGTCAATCGTCGACTTTGGCTGTTCTAGAATTTGTCGTGCCGAGGCAGAGAAGAGGAATCGGCCAATTTTTGCCGTGATACCTGCCGCCATTTTGACTCGCTGCATATCACCAGCTTTGCCAAGTTCGTTTTTCCAAAAATTCTTGAGATTCTCATCTTCAAGGCTGGCCACCACTCTCCTCCTATAGCTAGGATCGTTCAATAGATCATAGATCGTAAAGAGAGTAGCATCCTCCTGAGTCAGTGCTGTATGAATTGCATTACGCAGTACGTATTCAATTCTGTGCCCACCGCCATCATCATCGGAAAATATCTTCCGAAAGATCGAAATAACTGATTCAGTAATTAAATCCTTTTCGCGTAGTAAATCATTGCCAGTTAGACCCGGAGTCAATTCTAGTAGATTCATCCCAATAGGGTAGTCGAGATCGTCCGGATTAAAATAAATAACATCCTTAACACGCTTTTCGGGTACATAATCAAGAATAGTCTCCGCCAAGTCACCGTGCGGGTCAATTACCGCAATACCTTTTCCATTTTGCATATCGTGCACGATAGAATATTGGAGGAGGGTCGTTTTACCGTTACCCGTACCACCAATGATATATACATGTCGTTCACGTTCAGATTCAGTCAGCCCAATAGGAGTCTTTGTCCCATGATATTCATTCATGCCGAGTGCTACATCGAGTTTCGGTTCGTTTTTCAGAGATAGGGGAGCGGGCAATACCTTACTCAATGACTTCACCATATTTTCGGTATTAGTCGTTCCTGTAAAAGGAAAGTGGTATAAATCACTAATTTCAGATGCAGCAAATAGGTTAGTTGTCCCGACGCCAAAACCCGGAAGTCGACGACTAAATAAATAATAATTGAGTCGCTTTGTCATATGAGCGATAAGACCATTATTCGTCACGAGCGCCTGATACCCAGGACTATTAAACGATGCTAAAGAATTACGCATACTTTTTATCCGATCTTTTTGCGACACACCATCGTTCATCTGTACACCTATTCGAATACTGACATCAAACAACGGTTGACTCACTTTGTTATGAATTGATTCAATCAGTTCCTGCTCGAACGATGTCAGTACACGGGCGGGTTTTAGTTTCATCGCTACTTCTTGTTTATGACGAGATAAGTTACCACTGCTGGTCGGACTAGAAGAGAACCCGTCGAGTGCGCCAAAAATAAGTGAGTTCACACCATGTGCCGCTCTTTGTAGAATTCCTGAACTATGCCGCCCTAAATTTGAAACAGTATGCTCGTTCGTAAGAATCTTTGTCGCAATTGACCGCGCCTCATTCACCGTTCGTGGTGTTAAAATAAGCTGATACGTAATCGTTTCGCCAGGATCCAGCTTTGTCATCGCACCCGTGACATACGCTATTGGATCGTGCTCTTCGAGTGAGTCCTGGGGAAGTAGAGGAAAAGCAAAGTGACGAGCTTGCTTGAACGTGATGATCGGCGCATGCATCGTGCCTACATACCGATCAAAATCATCCGCCATGGATACTTTTGCTTCTGGCATATATGAATGAACCATCCGTTTTACATTCTGATACTCTACAGACGGTACACCGAAAATATAACGGATTCCTCTTGCTTGAGTTGACCTAATCTCAAGTGAGATATTTGTACGCCGCCGAAGTAGTCGTTCCTTCCATGATCGAGTTGAATCAAGACCGTGAAGGACTGCAAATAATTCCTGCGTAGCATGTGCTTTCTTTATTGTCGTAGCTGGCGGGGTAAGCTCTAGGTACACCTTTGACTGTCGGAACTGCCAGCAAAACGCCAAAACCATAATCACAAACTTCGTAACTAAACAGACTATGAGCAAACTTGCTAAAATAATACCGACAACTGGTAAAAACTCGGAAGCTTGAGTAAAGAATTCCGTTAACTGATCCATTTAATTTCCTCTCGCAGGATTACCGCCTACAAACGTCCGTGGGTTCACCGGAACTCCATATACTTGAACTTCAAAATGGAGATGCGGGCCAGTGGAAATGCCGGTGCTCCCTAAATAGCCAATCACATCACCCGGCTTCAATGTTTGGCCAACTTTTGCTGGAGTACTCGACAAATGCCAATACTGCGAGACAATACTATCCCCATGATCAACAAAAACATACCGTCCATACTGATTATCTGTATTCACTACTTTACTGATTGTACCGACCATGAAGGTCGTGATGGGTCGACCAATCTTGCCATGAGAGTCAGCAATATCAATTCCCGTATGACCGCTCCGGTCGTACCATGGTCCTGGGTTACCAAACTCCTGCGTCACAATTCCCTCGACAGGCCAGCTCGATGTAACAGCCAGTCGTTTAACAACAAGTCCGGTGGGATTACGTATCTCAACTTCTTTTGTCGATTCATCGACCGATACCAGTGCCTGAGATACTGCCACCACGCCAGCATTCGCAAGTACCGCCACACTAAGAACGGGGAGGCTTAGGAGGAAAAGTATCACTCCTAATACGATCCATATCTCGCGCTTAAATGACAAAGCGATGCGAAAAATCGCCAAGTACTGCACTAGATATAGACCTCGGCTGGATTTGTCGTAATGAGTGGATGTTCTTTATCCGAGGCAACAACCTGCACTGCGACATGATTCTGATCGGCGATGACAATTGCCTCACCTTTATCGCAGGTGAGCAGAAAGTTCTGTTCATACTCACTCAGATTAAATTCCGAGACAACATTCTTAATTGTTGTCGTATCCTGCTTCATAAGAATACGAAGACTACTTTGCGAGGCAATTGCTCGGCCATAGTCGTTACGAAGGAAGTCATTGGCTTGTTGCGAGATGATCGACACCCCTAAGTAATACTTGCGAGCACGTCGCACAAGTCCCGCTACAAACCGTGCGCTCTGCTCGTGTTCCAGTAGCATCCAGCCTTCATCAATAACGAGTAGGCGCTTTTGTGGACTTGCTTTGACTTGATTTTGTACAAAGTTAGAAATAATCATCATCATGATTTGACGCAGTGATTCCGGGAGGTCTTTGATATCAAAAATAACCAATCGATTATCAAGCTCGATATTTGTCTGACTATTGAATACCGATGCTAGTGAGCCACTAATGTACTTTTCAAGTCGTTCGCATAATGTCAGTTGTCCGAGTTTTCGAAGCGCTGCATACAAATCAGATAGAAGGGGAGTCTCGTCTCTAGCTTTTTTATAAATCTGCAAGATTGCTTTATCAACTGCCGCTTTTTCACGAGCGTCCAAGCCTTCCGCCATAAGTGAGATGATTTCCGTTAAGTCCTGGACATGTTCCGACAAGTTGTCTTTCGAATAAGAATTCGTTGCAAGATCAAACGGGTTAATCTTTTCCTTTGATTTTGCCGACAGCTTAATATACGTACCAGATACTGATTCCGTCAGCTGCTTATACTCACGCTCTGGATCGATCACAATCACTTTAGTTCCCTGCATGAGCTGACGGAGTATCTCCACTTTCGTCGTGTAACTTTTGCCGCTGCCTGATTGAGCAAAGATAATACTATTGGCATTATTCAAACTGAACCTATCGAGAATGACCAATGAGCTATTCGATTTATTTACACCGTAAAGTATTCCTGATTCTTGCACTAATTCAGATGAAATAAGCGGGAAGGTAAGTGCAGCCGAGGAACTGTCCAGATTCCGTTTTTGACTAAGGATATCCTCGCCACGCGGCAGCACCGATTGCAACCCCTCAATTTGTTGGTACCGTGCCTGCTTGATATAAAAGAGATGTGCCGAGAGCTCCGTTTCTAGAAGCATTGTATTATTGTTTAGTTCACTTAATGACCCAGCAGAAAGTGCCACATAAATTGACATCTGAAACAGTTTTTCCTGCCCTCTCTGAATCTTGTCGCGGAGCTCCGTTGCCGATTCCAGAGGATCAGTGATTTCCGAGCCAACGATCTTACCACTCCGAATCATAGCTCGTCGGGTCGATTCGAGCTCGGTGATTTTACGGCGAAGTTTTGGCAGTGCCTGCAAAGCGTCGACCGCATGTAAGTGATAGGAGATATCTGCATTATGCGAGAAGTTAATCAGGCTATTTATCCAACCTGATGAGGCAGTGAGTGGATAACCGGAAATAAACAGCGTACGAACATAGTGACCATCGATCACTAAATAGCTCGACTGTTCTTCCATGCCTGCATATGAAATAACATCCATTGGGTCTTGTTCACCAAATGATAACGATCGCTTCTTTGGCTGCTCGTCGCGTAATTTCTTCCAAGTCTTTATTTTCTGCACTGGAATAACAAGAGTATCTGTTGGCTTCTTTGATTTCATTAGATAAACGCCTCCTTCAGCAATTGCATTGTTTGGTCAGTTAGTGGTTGTCGTTTGGCTGACTCGGGACTATAAAAGCTATAGAATAAATCGAGAATCTCAAGGCTCGTCAACTGTCGAGAGCGGACGCCAAGTTTACTAAGTCCTTTAGCCACAATGTCAGCGCTTAGTTTTAGTTGCTCCTGGACGACTGTAAAATCTTGTTTGCCATCACTTGAGTAGGGGATAACGACATAGAACTGACGAGCGAGAATTTTATTCGTTGTAATGAGACTCTGTACGAACTCGATATAGTTCTGCATCTGCTGTTTATAGATTTCTTCTGGCTCATCTTGTATCCTCAAACGAAACTCATCGAGGTACTTATCCATATTCATTTCACGTACTCGAATTGTCATTTGCAGCGGCGACACGAGTGAATTTAGGAAACTTTGGTAGGTTTCAATAAGAGCATCTTGCTCCTCCTCGCTTTTTAGCTCGAAGTTAACTGACGATACTTGGAGCACCATCCGATAGTTATTGCCAGGCAGTAATAAAATATTATCTCGTACGCCTTTGATCGTAACCTGTCGTCGAGATGACATTCGTTTATTTGATTTCCGTAATAGAGACATATAGCATTCCTTTCTTATTTGTCATAAGCGACAACTTTGCATTAGGGTTAGATAACATTGCCTCAAAGCGAGCACGTTCGGCGGTATCAAGTTGGGGAAGGAGAGATTGAATAGCGCCTTCCGGCAGACTCGCGGCTTCAATCACAATTGGCTCATCCGACTTCGTTGCTATATCTCTAAGATAGAGATCATTCTTATCGAGTATGTAGTAGCGTGGCCGACTATTATATCGAAAGAAGATCACGAGCCACATAAGTAGCAGTCGTTCTTTAATGCGAATCGCAAGTAATGCAAAAACACAGAACAGAGTTGTCATTGCAACAATCTTATACGTTGCAATCTCGAAACTTGGTGGAAGTAGAGCATAGAGGACACCCCCAAGAAACACTGGACTGGCAATTAATACCAACTGAGTCAAATTTAAATTACCTGCTACCTTATCTTCAACAGTTGTTACTTGTGCGGGAACTATAGCGGTTTTCATGAGTTTCCTTTCTTTGCTGGCACTCGTACGATAGTTGGACCGGGACTCGGTGCTGCATGCTTCGTATTATTAGTTACGCTCGCGGTTCGAATCTTGGTCGTCATCGTACTGACGCCATTTGTAAATTGCCCGCCGAGCTTCCGCATCGCTCGTGCACCCGTACTGACATACGCGAACTGTGACAGAACACTCTGTGTTTTAAGTAGCGCAAGAATAGTAGCAATACCTACAAACATCGACATAATAGGATCAAGCGCTCCATTCTCACCCGAAGACATACCAAGCAGGATTGACGCAGCAAGCGCCAAAATGACCACATGAATGAATAGAACGAAAATAGTCGTGAGGTATGTCCGAAAGGCCGTTGCAACGAAGTCCTTGAAACTCGGGACTAGCCATAACATTAACAGCAATGGTGAAAGCACAGCACCAATATACAGCGTCACGAGCCTGAGAATATAATAGATGATTAACACCACGCTCAGGATAATAAACACGATAAAAATTAGCAGAGCAGCGAGCTGCATCGTTGCAACATTACCACTCGCTACTTTTGACAATGTCTGCCAGACATCGGTACTTGCGAACCCAGCTTGCAGCGCCTGGATCATTCCATTTGATAGCCCGATGATCGTATCGATCAAGAAGATCGAAGAATTCATCAAGATGAATATCACGATCAATTGCGGAACCATATGTTTAAATTCCAATTCATCAAACCCGAGTGATGGAGCGCTCATGATATGAAAACCTAAGAGAATGACGACGAGAATAAATAGCACATCCGCAATCGCAAGAATGATCAACCACAAATTAAACACACTCGCGTTCTTGGCCATCATCGGCGTCTGTGTCGTGAAATAACTTAATGCACCAATAAACGGCGTCGCAGCCGTCTCGATGATATTTCGCAGTAATCCAATCGTTGCATTCACGAGTACGTCTACAAGGTTTCCAGATGACTCCGCCGGTTTTACTTCGGCAAGTTTTGGCATATCACTTGTTGTCGTATTACCGCTGGCTTTATAGGTCGTCGTCAAGATTGACGTGACCGTCACAGAGGCTATGACCAGCGCCAGTCCAATCAGGGCATTGCGAATAATAATTTTCGCCTGCGAAAGCTGCTCCGGCTTACCTGCACTCGTCATCATCTGAATACCACCGTTAACGAGGAATCCCGCCGCAACCAGTCCTGCAATAACGCCAAGAGTAATAATCAATGGATTTATGAAACTACGCATTGTTTGGGATGCATTAATAGCGTCAGCCATCAGGCTGAGAGAAATCAAATTGTCCATGTAAGTTACTTCCCGAAAGCGTTGTAGGCAAGATCTGCCACAATGTTACTAATAACGAATGCTGCGATCGTTACGCCAAGACCGATGGCTGACCATAGAATGGTTCGCTTGGCTCGATCAAGATGTTCTGGATTTCCAGAACTCGTAATGTACGTAAAACCACCGACTACGAAAAAGCCGGTCGCAACAAGACCGGCTAAACCTGCAATGATTTTAATAATACTTCGAATGAATGTTTCGACTTGCGTAATGTTGCCGTCTGCGGCGAGCACTGGTGATGCAAGTACGAATGGCATGCCTAAAATAGCTACTACCATGACTGTTAGGGTAATATTACGTGTTCGCATAGGGGGCACTTGTCTCCTTGTTACTGTAATAAAGGGAATATATAGTAAGAAAAACAAAATGTAAACGTTAAGCATTTTATATTAATTTTATCTGAGAGAAATGGCTTATTTTGGTGCAAAATAGCGAATTATAACCCTCCGATCGGCTTACGGTTACTATCAATTATCACGATCTTTAATTTGTGACTGGTTCCAGTCTCCTTAAGTACACCTGAATACCGAGAAAAAGTAAAAACTAGGAAAATACTGTCTCGTAGTTTGTAGATACTTAATATTCGTCATAAATAATCCAACCCGCTAATATAAGTTTTTCTCGGCATAATGTTACTGGTTGAAAATAATCCAGTATAATAGGGATAGCATGAAAAAAATAATACAGACCAGTGCCGCACTGATACTGTCGCTATTCTTTATAGTGATCAGTCCAGTAGATCATGTGTCTGCGATAAAATCAACGATGGCATCAAACCACGGTACGACATCAAATACACTCGATCACTGCAAGACCTTTTGCAAGAATACACCAGCAAAAAACAATGAAGATATTGAGTCGCCTGATAATGAAGATGACGAACCAACACCACCGTATTATCTTCAATTCGAATCAACCCGAACAGATTATGTACTAAAAAAGCATACTGCGCAGAAGATACCCGAGGAATCTGAGGATACTCCTAAATATAGGCTTTGCTGCGTTATACGACGGTAGTATAATTGGCTAGCTAAAAAGATTACCTATTTTCGGACTTTTGTTATTATTTTTTTCAATATGCTCTTAAGTAGCTAGCCATCATACAACCATTTTTATGAAAAAGTAATTCGGGAGAGGCATGCAAGTTAATATGACAACTGTTACTCAAAATATGAGTGGCGTAACAAGACAAAAGGTAAAACGAAGAGTCATCTTTGTTGTAGCTGCGCTTTTTACTTGTCTGACTATAGCAGGATACGCCGAGCCAGCATACGCAAATCAGTATGATGAGCGAATCAAGGCATTACAAAGTGAAATAACAACTTATCAGCAAAAGTCGAGCGAACTAAAGGATCGGTCTACTAGCCTTCAGACAGAACTCGCTCAGCTGACCAATGATAAGCAGGTTATTCAAAGTCAGATCAATTTAAGTCAAGCAAAGTCAGACAAACTGACAGTGGATATCGCAAGCACCAAAAAGCGTATTGTGAGCACACAAGATATACTCGGTGACTTAGTTGCTGAAAGATATATTGCAGAAGACACTTCTCCTTTAGAGATGCTGGCGAGTAGTCAATCTATCGGAGACTACATCGATCAGTCAACTTACCGTAGTTCTGTCAGCGAACAGCTGAATCAGAAGATTGGTGAAGTAAAGAAACTGAAGAGCTCTCTAGAGACGCAAAAGAGTAATATGGCGCAAGCTCTTCAAGACAATAAGAATGCAGTTCAGGCATTGCAGCAAAAAGAATCCGAAAAGCAAACACTACTCACTCAAACTAAGGGCGAAGAAGCGGCATATCAGAAATTAGCAGGTGATAAGCAGGTACAGGCGAACAGCCTTCGGGATGAACAAATTGCTGCAAATGCACGAGCCGCCCAGAGCAGTGGAAGCCAAACGATTGTAGCAAGCGTTATGGGTGGAGGTAACTATCCCGCAAAATGGGCAAATGCACCTATGAACGCCCTCGTTGATAACTGGGGATTATACAATCGACAATGCGTTAGTTACACGGCCTGGAAGGTAGCGAGCACTGGCAGATTTGTACCGCACTTTGGTGGACGTGGCAATGCAAATCAGTGGGAAACAACGGCTGCTCCTTACGGTATAAAGTCTGGTTCAAATCCAGTAGTTGGATCTGTCGCAGTCTTATATCAAGGCTACTACGGACATACTATGTACGTTGAGGCAGTGAGTCAGGATAAATCACGAATAACAATCAGTGAATATAATTATGGCTGGTCTGGGATGTATTCAAAACGTACGATATCAAGTAGCGGCCTAAGGTATATCTACTTCTGAGCACTTACGTGATCAATTAATAACTAGGAAGGAAGTATGGACGATGATTGAGCGGTCGTCGTCCATACAAAACACATGAATAAATTAAATCTAACAGTATCACGTATTTTCCCATATCTTCTGTCTATTGGTGGAGGGATTGGATTTCTTGCTGCGTTCATTTTGACATCTGAAAAGATAAAGATCATAAAAGACCCAACATACGAACTATCCTGCAACCTTAATCCTCTCCTTAGCTGTGGTTCTGTCATGACAACACCGCAAGCTGAAGTATTTGGTTTTCCGAATTCGCTTATAGGTATCGCAGGGTTCGCGATTATCACCTGCATTGGCATGAGTCTGCTCGCTGGAGCAAAGTTCAACCGGTGGTTCTGGGTTGGAATGCAACTCGGAGTTACTTTTGGTATCTGTTTTGTATTTTGGCTACAATATCAGAGTATTTTTATTATAGGCGCGCTGTGTCAATACTGCATGATAGTCTGGACGGTTATGATTCCGATATTCTTGTATACAACCGTGTACAATTTACGTAAGGGCAATATCAAAACGCCACCATTTCTTGAGGGCGTTTCCAACTTTATACAGCGCTACAATATCGATATCCTAATCGTATGGTATATATTTATTATTGTTACTATCATTTACCATTTTTGGTATTTTTGGTCGACTTTATTTCAAATTAAATAATATGGTATATTTTACAAACCATTCATCCAAGATTCCGACGGATATACTGGGTCTCAACCATAAGCGTAACTATGAACATGGTATACTGGTAACACTATGAGAGAAGTAGTCAATGCCATTATAGCTGTAACGATTACTGTGGTTGTATGTATAAATTACTTACGCGCGAGGACAGGGATCGTATGCGTCGCTTAAGTCGTTTCCTCGACATCTCAAAGAGAGTTCTATGGCTCAGCATTGCTTCCTTAGTTGTAATCATCGCAGCAACACCAACAATTGCCCACTCCCTACAGCAGGAAAAGACTGGTTCGACTAGCGTTAACTGTGTCACATCATGTACTTCACATAGCCAATTAGCGGTCGTAAACAATCAAAAAGTCAAAGAGGAAGATGATGATCTAGAGCCCACACCACCCGTGGCGGCATGGCCTTTATCTTCTGTTGACATTAAATTCCTATATCTAGCACCTCTCATATTTGCGATATGGGTTGCTTATAAAAGTAAAGAGATACTCCTGACCACACAACTTAGATTTTGAGATTTCAGCTACTATTTGTTGCAATTTCTAATTTTAAGGAGTAATTATGGGTAATCGATTTTTAATCATAATAGGAGTAATCCTTGCTGGGTTTGCGGGTCTTGTTATTGTAAACAAGATTACAGCGCCAGCAGAACCAACCAGTACTGGATCAAGTAATTTTATCGGAAAAATGGATAGTCCAGTAACGTTTACAGAATACGTCGATTTTCAATGCGAGGCATGCTATGCATTCTACCCGACGATAAAAGAAGTCAAAGAAACGTATAAAGATAGGGTCAAGTTTCAAATAAGGTATTTCCCAATCACAAGTGGGCACCAATACGCCAAGATGGCCGCAGCATACGCTGAGTCTGCCGCCAGACAAGGTAAGTTCTTTGAGATGCATGATAAATTATTTGAAGGCCAGAAAACATGGGAAACGTCACAAAAGCCCAACGAGTACTTTGACAAGTATGCGCAGGAACTCAAACTTGATATGGCAAAATTAAAAACTGATCTAGAAAGTAGAGAAGTAAGTGCCGTGATTAATGCCGATTTGAAAGAAGTAAAAAGGATTGGTGGTACAGGTACTCCAACTTTTGCTATTAACGGAGAAAAGATAGACAGCCCAAAGAATTCTGTCGAAGACGTATCAAAATTAATAGATGATGCATTGAAAAAAAATCAACAGTAAGCTGCTTTATGCCGAGACTATGTATTGTTACAGGGAACAAGGGAAGTGTACACAATTAAACGAATGTTTTGCAGTAAACTAACGATGACAGCCATCGGTACTTTCCTTTGTAGTGTAGGATTTCTTATGGTCTTGGCAACTATACCCCTGAACCATGCTTCTGCTATAAAAGGCATCGCAGAACGCGGTCATACAGATGCGAGAGGACAAGCAGCCGCTCATTGCAATACAACATGCAGCCTCGCCAACAATAAAAATGGAAAGATAGAGGAGATTGAGAGGAAAAGAGATAGCGAGCCCATACCACCACAATATCCTCATCTAACGGCAAGCTCGGGGATAGTTATCGAGGAGAAGCTCGTAGCGTGTGCAGTGGACATACCAGACAAAACACCAAAATATAGACTCTGCTCGGTTATTCAGAGATAGAATTTGTGAATAACAAATTACTTTCAAATAACTGGAGACTTTATGAAAAAGCATCAAATTTATGCAGTTGTGGCAGTCGCGATAATTATAACAATATTAACCCTTGTAGTTGGCGGATATTTTATTAAACAAAATCAATCACCACCAGCCTACACCAGCAACACACCGATAGGATATAAAAGTGGCGAGTCAGACATATACAAAAAATATGTAGCCCTCGAAGGTGCGGAATACGATAAGGCGTTCATCTCAGATATGATCGTGCAGCATAAAAGTGCAGTTGATATGGCTGCGCTTGCAAAAAAAGGAACTAGCAACATCAAGATCTTGGATATAGCAAAAAATATTACTGCGAATCAAGGTAAGACAATTAACGACTTAGCTTCGCTCCAACAGCAACTAAGTTATCCAACAACATCGGGACATAGCACATCAGGTAACGGGGGGATGACGACGACAGAAAGTGAACTAAAGAATCTTACAGGCAATCATTTTGACAAGAAATTTCTTGAACTTATGATCGAAAATTATAAGAATACAATAGACATAGCAACACCAGCAGCAAAAAATGCACTTCATCAAGATGTTAAGAATATTGCCAAAACAATCATCGGAACACAGTCTAAAGAGCTTGAGGAGATGCAAAAATGGCAATTAGAATGGGGATATAGCTTCTAAGAAGGAGAGAATACGATATGAAGATATTTATACTAGGATTGCTGATAGGAGTGCTCGGAGTTGGAATACCTGGTTATTTAATCTATCAGAATGAGCAGTCAAAAATTCAATCACTAAATATGCAGCTAGGTGAAATTAAACAAACTAAAAAGGCAGAGGCTGCTCCTGCCAATCAAGACGTAAGTACGCTTGCAGCAAAGCTTCGCAACCAACAACTAGATGAAATGTCTAAACTTTCAGGCGCGGATCTTGAACTACAATACATTATGAACATCGATGTCCTCACGATGAGCAGAACGATGCTTGCACTAGAAGCACTAAAGCGGCTAGAGAGCGTCCAGGCAAAAGTAATTGCCGAAAAAGAATACCAAGAAGCGAGCCAACGAGCCAACGAGCTCAACCCATTACGTGAAAGTTTGAGCCTAAACGACTAATCGGCAAAATAGATATCCACCGCTTTATCGAAGCAACTGTAATACAATAGGATTAGCATAATCATGGACGACCCACTACTCATAGGCAGGCTGCAGTTTGCTATAACGACGATTTACCATTTCTGGATGGTACCTCTTACAATTGGGTTAGGCCCTGTGCTTATCTGGATGCAGCATCGTTGGGTTAAGACTGGTGATGAAAAATACTACCGAATGGTGCGTTTTTGGGGGAAATTATTTCTTATTAACTTTGTTATGGGTGTCGCTACGGGAATTGTTCAAGAGTTTCAATTTGGCATGGCATGGAGTGAATACAGTAGAACGGTCGGAGATGTCTTTGGAGTACCCTTAGCAATGGAGGCGCTATTGGCTTTCTTCCTTGAGTCTGTCTTCTTAGGACTTTGGATATTTGGTTGGCATCGACTTCCGAAAAAGCTGCATTTAGCGTGTCTTGCAGCTGCCGTTACTGGTTCAGTTGTTTCTGCCTATTTCATTATTGTCGCAAACTCATGGATGCAGCACCCCGTAGGCGTTGAGCTGATTGATGGACGACCGGTATTAAATGACTTTTGGGCGTTAATGACTAATAATACGGCGATAGCATCATTCGCTCATGCCGTGGCGGCGTCGTTCTGTGTCGCCGGCGTCTTTCTTGTGGGCATATCGTGGCATAAACTATGGCAACGTCGTAAACTCAATGTTGATACTGTTGACGAGAAGGGCTATGTCATACCAGGAGGTAGTGATGCTCACCCAAAACTTGATTATGGGGTATGGATACGATCACTCCGAATTGGTGGTGTTGTAGCAGTAGTAGGCTTTCTTGGAATCGCAGCTAGTGGAGACGTCCTAGGTAAGCTCATGTTCGAGCAACAACCGCTCAAGATGGCTTCCGCTGAAGCCGCATGCCATGAGGGTGCTGACTTTTCAATATTATCAATTGGTAACCCTGCTAGCAATAATTGTTCTGAGGTCTCCACGCTACTTAGCGTACCTGGTTTGCTTGGCTTTTTGGCGAACGGTGATTTTACGCAGTCTGTGAAAGGCATTAAGCAGCTTGAACCAGAGTATATGCAAAAATACGGAACAAATCTACCAAATGATCATATTTACGGCGAACGTTCTGGCGACAAAATCAACTACGTCCCCTTAATGATCGTCACTTATTGGAGTTTTCGTTTTATGATTGGACTCGGCCTACTAGCTACAGGCGCTGTAGTTCTTGCTCTTTGGCTTACAAGGAAGGGAACCGTGCCGAAATCACAACTATTGGCCCGATTAGCTATTGTAGGTATTTTTGTTCCGTTTATTGCTAGTTCATTTGGATGGGTATTTACAGAAATGGGTCGTCAGCCTTTTGTTGTCGCTCCTAACCCAACTGGTGTGGATGGTGTATATCTTTTTACTGCCGCAGCACTTTCACCTGGGGTAAGTGCTGTTATGTTATGGGTATCATTGATCCTCCTTTCGTCCGTATATGCCGTCTTGTGCGTACTCGAAATAAGAGTAATCAAGCGTCATGTGCAGGGTGGAGTAGAATCGGGTCTTCCTCCAGACGAGAAAACGCGCTCTGACGACCCACTAAAGAAAGGCGAAAAAGATGATGTACTTGCATTTGTTTACTAGGCGAATATCATGACCGAGTTACTTCCTACTATTTGGTATGTCGCAGTTGGACTTTTGTGGTTCGGCTTCATTCTTCTCGATGGGTTTGATTTAGGAGTAGGGATGCGTATGCTTTTTGGCAATCGCGACGAACGGAAGCGTCGAATGGTTCTTAATGCCATCGGACCATTCTGGGATGGCAATGAAGTTTGGCTCATTACTGCTATCGGTGCGATGTTTGCGGCTTTCCCTTTTTGGTATGCATCCCTGCTATCAGGCTCATACTTTGTATGTCTCTTTATTATTATCGGCCTCATCCTTCGAGCTGTTGGCATTGAATATCGCAGTAAAGTACACACGACTCAATGGCGGGCATGGTGTACACGGTCGATCGGCGTCGGATCCGGTATGATAGCATTCGGTATTGGCGGTCTACTTGGACTCGTTAGTTTTGGCCTACCGATTGATGCGCATGGTGATAGCTATGAGGCATTCGCATGGTTTTCACCTGGATTTATACTTGCAGGCATATCAGTCTTAGGGTTCAGCCTAGTGCACGGCGCAGCATTCATAGCGTTAAAAACAAATGACTCTGTAAAAAATGAGTCTCATCAATTCATCTCAAGATGGAGTATTGTTCTACTAGTTCCATTCTTAGCCTGGGTAGCTGCCGTTCTATGGCAATACTCTCCAGACATAACTATCTATACACTCATACCCCTCTCTGCACTAGTGATCGCAGTCTGGATAAGTAACGCGTTACGCCGTGACGGACTCACATTCTCACTATTAGGAGTCTTCCTCTTTTGTGCGTTCGGTGCAATCCTCATGTCGCAATACCCGAATGTTCTCCCTTCCACGATTGATAATGCGCACAATCTAACCGTCATGAACGCATCTTCGTCTCCCTACACGTTGTCAATTATGTCGATCGTCGCTCTCTTTGGCTTACCGATCGTCATTACATATCAAGTATGGACATACTGGGTATTCCGTCACCGCTTATCAGACAAGGATATACCTATCGTGAAGTTATTTAAGAAAAGTCCTCATGACACCCACCCAAAACCCTAACACTCGATCGAAACATCGAAGGTCTAATCCATTCAAGAGCTTACCTCGCTATGCTCAGATATGGGGAAGTATTACGAGTGTCGTTAAAGCCGTCAGCTATGTGCTACTCGCGACTGGCCTGGCTTACTGCATTACATATGCCATAGATGGCAAAATTAGCGATCTGCAACTACCAATCCTACTACTCACAATAGGCGCACTTCTACGTGCTTCGGCAGCATTTAATGAACAGTGGGTATACAATCAGCTTGCTTCATCAGAAAAACATAAATTTAGAGAAAAAATAGTTAAAAAACTACCAGCTCACGACAACATTGAAATTGGGTCAGTTACATCACTCGCAACATATGGACTTGACGAGCGAGACAATTACTTCACTTCATATTTACCTGCTTATATCGATGCGATGGTAATTCCATTCATTATTTTGGCATGGCTATATACTACCGACTGGCTATCAGGAATAATCGTAACCGTTACTCTACCTCTCATTCCCATATTCATGATACTCGTTGGTAAATATACAAAGGATCAAACAGCAGCTGCCTTAGACTCATTGACTCGCTTTTCAAATCATCTCATAGAACTTGCCAGAGGATTACCAGTTCTCATGGGATTGGGTCGTGCAGATGAGCAAGCCGTTTCAATCAAAGAACTTTCCGACAACCTGAGTCGCCGCAACATGGAGACACTCCGTACCGCCCTCCTTTCCGCACTTGTGCTTGAGCTTCTGGCAACAATATCGGTAGCCGTTGTAGCTGTTTTTGTCGGGTTTCGCTTGCTTCATGGCCAATTAACGCTCGAGACGGGCCTCATCGCGCTGCTCCTAGCACCAGAGTGTTTTGCGCCATTTCGAAGGGTAGGTGGTGCTTATCATGCATCAAATACTGGCAATCGTGCACTGGAGCGCATAAAAAGCTTAGTTTCACAACGTACTATCAGACGAGCTGAGAATAACTATGCAAAGCAGCATGGCATAATTTTGAAAGGTGTTTCTGTTCAATACGATGGTCGGGAAGGTAATATTTTAAGTGATGTGTCCTATGTCTCTACCAGAAAAGGCGTTGTTCTTCTTGAAGGAGAGAGCGGCAGTGGCAAGACAACAATGATAAAAGCGATTACCTCCCAGCTACCTTCATCCGCCATTGTGAAGGGAACAATCACGTCCTCACGCTCATACGCATTGTTAACTCAGCATCCTACATTTTCCCAGTCAAGCGTCAGAAAGGAGCTGCTTTTATACTCAGATCAAAAATATGAGCAAATGGATCAGTTAATCACGGGATTACGACTTACTTCACTCCTTGATGAAGATCCTGACCAACTAAGCCCTGGCGAGAAGAGAAGAGTTGCATTTGCCGGGGTATACCTCAGGGCTACTTCAAACCCTCGACATATAGTGGTACTTGATGAACCGACAGCACATGTTGATCGAGCAACGGCGGAATTTATTATACATTGTATCAAGAATTTACAGCAACATTCTTTAATAATACTGGCATCACACGACGTACAAGTGCAAGCGTTGGCCAACGATAGTATCGTCCTCGGTCTTCATTCCTTATCTGCGATGAAGGATACTTCTACGAATACTACCGTTACTCAACAGAAAAAAATCACTCATGTCTCTCGGCCTAGAAACTTCTCTCCAATTGCGACAGGTTCTTCAGTCTATATACCGTTGCTGCAGCTAATCTCTTCGTCATGGCGAAAATACGCCGCTGCATCACTGCTCGGTGTATTGGCGGCTGGATTTGCAATTGCTCTGACATCCGTTTCAGGATGGCTCATTGTCAGAGCAAGTGAGCAACCTCCTGTCCTGTACTTGATGGTCGCAATAGTCGGTGTACGCTTCTTTGGAATCGGTCGGTCACTGCTTTATTATTGGTCTCGCCTCGCGATGCACAATGCAGTTTTCACTTCAGCTTCATCTCTGCGTGTCAGACTATGGAACGGTCTTGCTCGCCAAGGTCCTGCGTTCCGCTCGCTTTTATCATCTGGCAATACGATGGATCGGATTGTCCGTGACAGTGATAGAATTCAAGACCTTTTACCGCGATTGCTACTGCCTATTGTTACATATATAGTGCTGTCAATATGCATTATGACACTCATTATAGTGTTAATACCATCAGCTACGCAGCTGACTATTTTAGTGCATATTCTACTTTTGCTATTTTTAGCAATCGCCGGTACTCACGCTCATCGCCAAGGGAAGAAACAGCTTATCAGTCAATCTCATCTTACAATAGAGATAACTAAGCTTTTGGAGAATGCAGCACAGGCTACAGCCAACGGCTACATCCAAAAGTTACAAGAGCACATTTATCGAAGTAGTGGTGCAATCGGCAAAATGACAATGCACACCGCCTACATTTCAGGAATAATCCAAGCACTATGCATTATCGTTATTTACGGATATATCGCCGGACTTTTATTTGTATCAATTCAGACCGGTACTGTACTCGGTCCAATTCTGGCTATAATATTACTAACCCCCTTAGGTCTTTTACCACTTTTTGATGATGCACTCTTAGCGATTCAAAAATGGCCATTTTTCTTAGAAGTGTTGCGTCGCAGCAGTGCAATAACAGAAACAAGTTCCAATAATAGCGGTAAAGAAAAGATTGAAGGAAATATCCATAAATTAGCACTTAACGAAGTATCGTACCAATATCCCAATTCCCAGGTATACGCACTTTCCAACGTTTCTTTCGATGTGTCTGTGAGGCGTTGGCTTGTTGTGTCAGGTGCATCCGGCTCCGGAAAGTCAACGCTTCTTGCTTTGCTTCTTAAAAACCTACTTCCGACACAAGGATCGTATGCTATTAATGATTATCCTACTGAAAACGTAGACAGCCGTTCTCTTCAGATGCATATGTCATGGTGTCCCCAGGAAAGCTTCCTATTCAATTCAACGCTACGTGGCAACTTACTGATCGCCCGTCCGCGCAGCGATATACCTAGTGATAAAGAGTTACTAAAGGCTCTAAATAATGTTGGTCTTTCTGAGACCATAGGTCGGATGGAGAAAGGACTAGATACTGCTATTGGAAGTGAAGGCCACGCACTTTCAGGAGGTGAGCGACAACGTCTAGCGTTAGCAAGAACCCTACTCGCAAAAACAGATGTTATATTACTCGATGAACCAACAGCACATATTGACGAACAAGCGAGTAAAGAAATCATCGATGATCTACAATCAATCTTACGAAAAAAAATAGTTATTATTGTATCCCATGAACACTTTCAATTTGACAAACAAATCCATAGACTTGAACTATAAAGTATCAAGAGGATAGTAATAGTAATGACACAAGTCTCCTGTAGCACCTAGTAATAATGTATTCGAGATAATTTAGGTGTATTATATAGACAATGACAAAAGACGAAATCACTAAAAAAGTAGCGCGCAAAATTAAAACTGCGAGACTCACTAGGAATATGACTCAGGCAGAACTTGCAGAAAAAGCAGGACTTAGTATTAGTTTTTATGCCGGTGTCGAACGTGCCGAATCAACACCGTCTGTCGAAACGCTCGCAAAACTTGCAAAAGCTCTTAAAGTAAAATCGTCTGATTTACTCCCGTTTTAAAAATTGCTCGTAAATTTTTTCTAATTTTTCCGGATTATCTCGTGCCATATTGTGTACACCAGATTGCAAATATTCTAAAAACAAAACAGCGTTTTCCGGTGTAGCATTCTTTTGATCGTAAATTCGAAGAAAGTTCAGCGTACTGTCGATATCCTTCTGATTAATCTCGTAGGAATCATTCATAGTATGATTATACCTCCTATCTGTAACGTTTCACAAAACCAAGAGTTTCACGCGCAACCTTATTAGATGCGATTCGCCTCATGATTTCTTTACTATTATTCTGAGATAGTATATTTAGACTTCCTTCCCACACGATAGCGGAGTCAATAATTGCAAGCTTACGATGGTGATACCCAGTGATATGAATGACTTGCACACCAAGAAGTCGAAGGTATGCCGAACAGCTGATGGAATGTTTACGAAGCTTACTGTCATGCTCAGAAAGAGAGCGAGTTACAATTGTTATAGTAACGTCGCATTTTATAAGCTTAACAAAGAGAGGAGCGAGCATCGCGACTCGACGCGTAGTCATATACGGGCTCTCGATATATACATGCGAAGAAGCTGACTTTAGATCTTTTTCTAAATGTTTATAGAACTGCTTTTCGTTGCATAAAAGCATCTGAATATCGTTACTCGCAATAGTAGTTTGCTTACTGAAAATATTACGCATAATAACTATCCTCAACATCATCACATACGACTTTACCGTCCTCAATTCGAAATCCCCGGTTCTCCAATTTATTCGCCATGCTTATCAAATCGGGGAGGAGAGAGTTCCATATCTCGACCTTTGAGCTCACCAAAAGAGAAGATTGCACATTCAGTGCCGAAAAGAGTTCGTTTACCTCTGGTAATGCGGACTCTTTTTGAGTTCCAGCTTTTATTTCTTCGTAGGTTGGCGCTTTGTCGAATAACACACTGAAATACTGGGCTTTGAGGGTTGGATTACAGAGGTCAATTAACAGTTCGTGTAGGTGTTCCATAAAATATTTGACGTAAGCAACAATCTTGTGAACATCGACTGTTTCTTCTGGGTTACTTGTACCATTTTTGAGGCTTTCTAGCTTTGTGATTTCTTCGTCAGTCTTCACTAGGTCTGCCTCCAGCATTTCAATAGCTGTTACCGAGCTAACTAGCTTAATCTTGTCGAGAATGGCATATTTCTGCTGCGTAAGGCTGTTTATACGCTTCTGGAGGGTCTTTGCGTCCTCTTTTATACTCTGGTGCTTTCGCTCCCATACAGTCATTACAGCGTCCGTAAGCGCATCGAGCTTATCGGCATCAACGGTGATACCTTTGATAAACTCGGTAACAGTCGTCTCAAACTCCTGCTTAGGTATACGGAAGTAGTGGCCATGGTTGCTGCAATGATAGGCAGGATAGTATTTGCCCATTTTACCGCGCGAAGCGCTGCCTAGCAGTGGGTTATGGCATGTCGGGCATGTGATGAAGCGCCTATACGGAAACTCATCGTTCTTTACCCCTCGTTTTGCTTTGTTATCTTCTCGCTCGATTTTTTCATACTCAATGTCGCCATCTGCGCTCTCGTGTAGTGCAGCCCGGCCTCTATTGGCCTGATTGTAGAGTTCAAACGATACCAGACCCTCGAAACAGGCTTTAACTGGTTTGTCGTTCGTCCATTTTTCTTTTACTACACCTGCATAGATGGGACTTTGTAGGTAGCGGTTGATATCGTTGATACGTAGCTTATTGCCACCCCTCTTGCCGATAATCTTTGTCTGGTCTTTTTTGTCGCGTACATAGAACTCACGAGTTTTAAAGCCCAGGTCATTCATTCGGTCAACTATCTGTCGGTCGGTCATCGTACCAAGTGCTTTTAGCTCGAACATCTTACGCATGAGTGGTGCTTCGGTAGGATGAGGCTTGAGAATGCAGCGCTTGCCGTGTCGGGTTTCTGCTTTTTCGCTCGTAAATCCAAACGGCGGTTGGCGCATCCAATAGCCAGCTTGGGTATAGCGTATTTCTGCACCAATGATACGACTCATGATGTCGCGCAGCTCGTCTTTGGCGCGCTCTGCTTCTAATATCTCAGTCTTTTTACTTGGCGAATACTCGCTCCATTTATAGGAAAAACCGAGGTGGTCAAGAGTATTCACTCTCTCGCTGCTGATTACGCCATACACATCAATAAGGGCTACACCGCAGGCTTCTAATTGCTCTTTGAGGTCTTCGTAAATACGTGAGCCGCCACGGGTAAAGCGGTCAATGGATTTGATGATAAAGTATTTGATCTGATTGTGAGGGTCTTTGCAGTAGTCGATAGCTTCTTGCATGGGCTGGTCGGCTTTTGAGCCTGACTCAAGGAAGGCAAAATACTTACGGATTGGCATATTATGAGAGTCGCCATAGCGGTCGATTTGTTTTTGCTGGTCGTCTGGGGAGTCGCCGTCACGGCCTTGTTTTTCAGTAGATACACGAATAGCACCGACTGCGTAGATTCTAGGCAAGTCTGTGTTCATCTTGGCCTCCAATCTTTTCCAATAGCTTGTGGCCGCCCTCTTGGTCTTCCTCGATACGGTCAACTATCAGACTGGCGATAAACTCTAGTCGCTCCTCGCTAGTCATCACTGTGTGTAACGGATCGATAGTTGGTTCTTTGTTCTTTGAGCCTTTTCTTCTACCCATGATATTGCCCTCCGTAAGTATACGTACTATACTTATATCTATAGTTTACTATAGATATAGTTGTAGTTCAACCCTTTTCGGAGAGTTTTTTATGATTTTATACCACAGTAAATGGATTATTTTCGCCACCAGATTCTAGCCCGGCAATCGTACAGGTATACACGACAATATCGTCTGTAGTGCCTCCTAGGAGCTTCCTACGTAGACGTTGCTCGGCTTTGGCGCTTGCACAAGCTACGATAATCTCGGGGTAGTCGCTATCGGTTGCTTCCCACTCGCCAGACTCATAGTGTTCGCGGTATTTTTTTATTTTCTTAACCAGTACAAAGGTCGGTATTGCGTCATCATACAAATCAACAAAATAGTGCCGTACGGTTTTTCTCTTAATAGACATATAAAGGTCAGGTAAGGGCTGTGGAAAATAGTCGTAGCCCAGCAATTCAGTTCGAGTAAACATTCTAGATTCTTCACCATAAAAGGAAATGAGCGCTTGCGCTGTACGGCAGACTGCCAGGCAAAAATCAACGAACTTGTCCGATGCTTTGCGGTCGTTATACATCATCTTAATTGCCTGCTGATCGGCTGCGTCGATTGATTTCAAATATTGCAAACCTTTCGGTAATAAATAGAACGTCGCAAACTTACCTAGCAGCTTATATGAACTTTCGTAGCGTCTGCCAATATAGCCTTGTTTTTCAAGTGTCGTCAGGCGCGATCTGGTTACTTGTAAATGCTTCTGGTTCTCAGCCTTTGCTAATAATTCGGAGGTAGTAAAGCGGTATCGGTAAAGTAGCCTCAATACCTCTACCTGTCCTTTATTCAGCTTTCGTTCTTTCTTCTTTTCTTCTACATTCTTCATACTCTTATTCTCTCTTTCTCTATATTATACAGATTGATTAAAAATATGAAATAACAGATTATAAATACATAAAAATATATTCTTACGTAAACATAAAAAATAAACTAATACAGATTGTCGATTGAGGTGATGTTTCGGGATATAGAGTAGGTAAATATGACGATTGCAAGAGAGTGATAGCGAACTTGTAATGGTCATATTTACAGTACTTCGGTTGCGGAGCTTATTTGTCCAAGTGCGCGGCAGTCTGTGTACATTCTGTCCAACCGGACAGTATGTACCAGCTGTCCGTGCCTTGCGACGAATAAGACAAACAATAAGTAACCAATGTCGCACCAACGGTGCGTCCTGTGACATGATTCATTCTTGCACGTGAGGACTTCACTGCGGTACGCAGGGAATTGTCCGAGGGGGTAAGTATGGAGCATGTCGTTATCTGCTGCTCGCTGGCCAGACGATGTGACTAGCTGCCCATTTATGGGGGCTATGTTACATGGTCTGGCCGGTGTACCGTAGTTCGGCTGATTTCTAGTATGAGCCGTTTACCGTCATGCTCAGGACGTATCGACTACGAGAGATTGTTCTCGATGATTCGATACCAATCGACCCGATCTAGTGCCGTGCCGAGAATATCCGACCAAAAGCTTGGTTCGTCGTACGTTTCTTCTAGTTGGTTCTGGAAGTGTGCCTCAATCTCTTCAACTTTCTCCCACAACTCACAGTCTCTTGTGCAAATACTGCGCAAAAGCTCATAGCTCTCCATGTCGTTCGAGAGCCACAAGTTCACTAACCAAGTCTCTCGATTACTCCACCCATTGTACTCGGTGGTTGCAGTTTGATTTTCTACGGCTATGTCGTGCATGACTTCCTCCTTTACTTTACGTAACGGAGTTATCTGACGGGGTCGCACGGCAAAGGTGTCAAGGTGGAGCGCTCCTGACGTTTACCAGAGAACGAACGACCTTGATACGTTTGCTCGACCCGTATAATTGATCAGTACGTGAAGTGAAGAGTTAATAAATGATCAACTTCCTATATAATCGAGATGAGAAGATTCGTGTTTTACTCTTTGCGAGAAAACAGGAGTCTTCTTTATTTTTTGGGTGTGTAGAGTTTTAATAGCCACCGAAGCTATCGATCCTGATATTCTTCAAAAGTACCCCTGAGTCGAGGAGTAGGTGCTCCATGCTTTCTACCATTCCTGGCGGCCCCGCTATATAAAAGTGCTGTCGTTGATCTTTAATGAGCGAGAGGATAAGCTTTTCTCGTTTCTTGCGATTCAGTAGCTTCGTCTCGATGTAGTGGATGGTGACGTTAGGGAGTTTTTCCTCCCACTCATTAAGCTCTTCCTTGAATAGAAAATTATCGTTCTGGTTGAGGTAAATAAGCGTGACTTCATTCGGGTCGTGATTATCATACATTTCCTTGAGCATACTGCGAAATGGAGCAATACCCACGCCGCCAGCGATGAGTACGCTTGACCTATTGCTACGAAGCTGGAAGCCGTAGTCATTGCCATATTGGGTTATAACGAACTTCTCGCCGTCTTTGAGGGACTCCAAAACTTTCTTGAGCTCGCTTAATCCGTCGCGAAGTGTAATACGGATGTCGCTTTCTGTCGGCGATGATGAGATAGAGTAGGTCTTTCCGCCGCCGAGTTTGCGCCCCTCGAACTCAATATCTACCCAGTCTCCAGCCTCAAATACAAAACCAGGAGGCCGGTGAAAGAATACATTCCTATGGTTCGGTGTTTCGTGTTGTACGGATTTAGCAACTAATTCAATCTGTTGGTCTTTATGTACCATGCTGTTAATTATACGGTAGGTAGCCAAGTGATTGTATTTATTGTCTAAATGAAGGCTTGACGTAGTATACCCCTAGGGGGTATTATTGAAATATGAAGAAAGAACTAAAACCCCGTGCGATTCGTCGCCTCAAGATTATCGAAGGTCAAATTCGCGGCCTGCAAAAAATGGTCGAAGAAGACAAGTATTGTATCGACATCATCACCCAGGCCTCGGCAATCAAAGAAGCGTTGTCCGGTGTGGAAGACTTATTGCTTGAGAACCACTTGAGCACCCATGTTATTCACCAGATTAAAAATGGCGAGGACGCGCAGGCGACCGAAGAAATTCTAAAAGTATATAAATTGAAGCGAAAGAAATAACCGTAGGAGTATAGGAGGGATAAACAATGGCGAAGTACGTATGCCCAATGCACCCAGATATTACCAGTGATAAACCGGGGGTATGTCCGAAATGTAATATGAATCTTGTGCCCGATGATGAATCAGAAGACCAGAATAGCGACGATCATGATCATGGCAATCAAGCGACCACTACGCATGACAGCGTATACGCTTGTCCGATGCATCCAGATGTCACATCAGATAAGCCAGGTATGTGTCCAAAATGCCACATGGCACTTGAGAAGACAAAGCGATCACGACATGACCAACATGATCATCACGACAAGCATGCTGGTCACAATCCAAACATGTTTAAGCAGAAGTTTTGGCTTAGCCTCTTACTGACCATTCCGACACTGATATTTTCACCAATGGTACAGAGTTGGTTTGGGATTAATTTGGCGTTTACTGGTAGTGAATACATCCCAGCAATTTTTGGTATCATTATATTCTTTTACGGCGGTTTAGTGTTTCTCAAAAGTGCGAAAGCGGAGCTCGCGGCTCGACAGCCAGGTATGATGACCTTGATTTCGATGGCGATTACTGTGGCATTTGTATACAGCGCGCTCGTCACACTCAAACTTGTCAGTGGCATGGATTTTTGGTGGGAACTCGCCACACTGGTGACGATTATGCTGCTTGGCCATTGGCTAGAAATGGCGTCGGTGGAAAGTGCGCAAGGCGCACTCAATGAGCTTGCCAAGCTGCTACCCGATGAAGCGGAGCTTATTGAACATGGTAAAAGCCGTAAGGTCTCAGTAAGTCAGCTAAAGGTAGGCGATGCCGTCTTGGTTCGCCCTGGCGCGCAGGTTCCGGTCGATGGAAAAGTTATCAAGGGTGAGTCTGAGGTTAACGAATCAATGTTGACTGGAGAGTCAAAGCCGGTGAAGAAAATAGTCGGAGCTGAGGTGATCGGTGGGACGATTAATGCGAACGGTGCTTTGACAATTGAAGTGACGAAAGTTGGCGGTGATACGGCGCTAGCTGGCATTATGAAATTGGTTGAAGACGCCCAAACCAGCAAGTCAAAGACGCAGGTACTGGCAGATAAAGCGGCCTTCTACCTGACATTTGTTGCGCTTGGTGCGGCACTCCTGACGTGGGTAGGCTGGTGGATGGCTGGCGCGTCAGCAGGCTTTATTTTTGAACGAGTCGTTACGGTTCTGGTGATTGCCTGTCCGCACGCGCTTGGTCTAGCTATCCCGCTTGTCACAGCTATCTCAACGACACTAGCGGCGAAAAATGGGCTGCTGGTGCGTGAACGAATGGCACTTGAGTCAGCTCGTAATATCGACGTGGTACTGTTTGACAAAACCGGTACACTCACCAAGGGCGAACAAGGCGTGGTTGATATCCTCGCTAAAGACAAGGGTCGTACTTTGAGTCTTGCCGCCGCACTCGAACGCGAATCAGAGCACCCGATTGCAAAAGCAATTTTCCAGTATGCACACAGTCAAAATGTGCCGGAAACTCACACCACTGACTTTTCGGCACTTTCTGGCCGTGGTGTACGGGCTAAAGCTGATGGCAGGACAGTGTATGTCGGTGGCCCAAGGTTACTTGAAGAACTGAAACTAAAGCTTGATAGTGAGTTACAGAAAGCAGCAGAAGAAGCCTCAAATGACGGAAAAACGGTCGTGTACGTCGTCGAGAACAAGACCATTCTCGGTGCAATCATGCTAGCTGATGTTATCCGTGAAGAGTCCAAAGAAGCCGTCGCCCGACTGCACGATATGGGCAAACGTGTCGCGATGCTGACGGGCGATAGCAAAGGTGTGGCGGCTTGGGTAGCCAAAGAGCTAGGAATTAAAGAATACTTTGCTGAAGTCTTACCCGAGAATAAAGCTGAAACAGTCAAGAAATTGCAGGCTGACGGCAGCCGGGTGGCTATGGTCGGCGATGGCGTGAACGATGCGCCAGCACTGACACAAGCTAATATCGGCGTTGCGATTGGCGCTGGTACTGACGTGGCGATTGAGTCGGCGGGCATCGTACTGGCGAGCAGCGATCCGCGTGGTGTAGCAAAAATTGTCACGCTCTCAAAGGCAACGTATCGTAAGATGCTGCAAAACCTGGCCTGGGCGACTGGCTATAATGCTCTCGCGATTCCACTGGCCGCTGGCGTTACCTCGGCAGTCGGCTTTGTCCTCTCGCCAGCACTCGGCGCAGTTCTGATGTCACTTTCGACGATCATCGTCGCTATCAACGCACAGTTCTTACGACGAATTAAATTATAAGGAGGTACGTACATGCATAATCATGACGAACACGAACATCATCACCATCATCATGATACTGAGGCGGCTGATATTCCAGTCGACCGCATAGCCGTCTGTCCGGTAACGGGCGACGCGATTGATACGGCTGAAGCTGAAAAGCTTAGACATTTCAGGGATGTGGATGGCAAGCGGATTTATTTGTGCTGCGCCACATGCGTACAGCTATTCGATAAAAATCCTGACCAGTATGCAGATCATCATCTTGGTCACGAACATCACAATCATATTCCGACAACAGGCACGCTACGCTTGAAGGAAAAAGAACACCTGACAGATAATGTCTGGGCGTTTCGCTTCACTGCCGACCAGCCGCTATCATGGATGCCCGGACAATTCATCCGTATCGAAATCCCTCATGATACTCCTGATGATGAGGGTACAAAGCGATGGTTTACCATTTCATCGACACCGCATGACGGCTTTATCCAAATCACGACGCGCGTGACCGATACGACGTTTAAGCAAGCATTAGCTGCTCTCAACGTGGGCGAAAAAGTGCAGCTTATCGAGCAGCCGGACGGTGATTTTGTCTGGCAAGAAAGCGACAAGCCACTTGTTCTTATTGCTGGCGGTATCGGTATTACACCATTTTACAGTATGTTAAAGGCGAGAGGCCATAGTGGGCAACCCGTATCGGCGACGCTCATTTATAATGGTCGAACCGATGATTTGCCATTCAAGGCAGAGTTCGACGAGGCAAGCAAACGCCACCCAGAGTTTAGAGTCCAGTACGTTATCGGCGAACCACTTACTGCTGAAAAGCTCACTGAGCTCGTGCCAGATATCAATTCATCTCAGGTCTTCATATCAGGCCCCGAACCAATGGTAGAAACACTCGGCAAGCAATTAGAAGATAACGGATTGAGTAGCGATAGTCTCCATCAAGATTTCTTCCCTCACTACAGCGAGGCAAACTACTAGAAATATGACGCTTAGAGCAAAGTACGGTAAAATAG
>Ga0154997_13_pt5 | contig 102699 bp, 104 predicted proteins | sample RifCSPhighO2_01_FD_105965 | JGI IMG/M metagenome (GOLD analysis project Ga0154997, IMG submission 105965) | Candidatus Saccharibacteria bacterium RIFCSPHIGHO2_01_FULL_45_15 | reverse complement strand
GCCGTAATTGTCACACTCGGGTCACTCGCACTTGTCGGTGGTGGTGCAATTGCCGAACATTCTGATGCTATTAGTGCCGCTGCGCAAACTGTCGGTAATAAGATTGGAAATGGATTCGGATCTGTTAAAGAATCTATAGGCGGACTTAAAGAGCATTTTACCGGTTCTGGTTCTCAGTCTGTAGAGACATTACCTCCATCAAATGATGTACAACCTCCTGCTATAGTACCCGAAACGCCAAGTAACGTTCCCGAAACTCCTATTGATGCTGCGCCTCCAACGCAACAACCAGAAGTTACAGCTCCTGCACCTGAAGCTCAGCTGCCTCCAGCAGGTAGCGACGGCGGCGGAAGCATCGATGGATTTAACATTAATCAATATGCAGACGCAATGAATGTTGCGCATGGTGAAGGTTGGTATAGTACGTTCGGTGAACTGGGTATTACTAGCCAGGCAGATCAAGCGAAATTGTTGAACAATGACGTGTTGATGGCAAAACTTTCGAATATGAACCTCGCCTATGTTGACAATAGGATCGGTGGTTGGGGTATACGAATGCCAGCTGATGGCAAAATGCCTGCTGATGCATTGAAACTGATCCGCGAGACGGCGCAGCAAAGCAATTTGACGCTGAGTCGATAACTATTGACGAATCAAGGATTAAAGCGTATAACTTATTTCTAGTGCCAGGGTAATCCCCTGTTCCGAAGATAGTGTCAGCAACGTGGGAGTTGTCGATATGTCGGAGTGCACTGACGAGAGGGTACAGCGTTGAGTAAAGTACGGATTTTCCGTGAAGCTGTCGTCACTATGATCCAAGCGGAAGCAATTCCGTCTGCCGCACAGATTGATGCGCGGTGCGCCCTGAAGGCGATCAATCGCCCTCAGACGGCTCGAAACATCAGACTGATGGATCGAGCGCTTCGTCAGGTGACTGCCAAGCGTGAGCCTGTCATGCATCAGTCGCGAAGAAGTGCGACCGTTGTGGTCAGGGCTCGTCATCAGCGATCGCGCCAATGCGAGCGCAGGCAGCAGCGGCATCACCGCAACGATGAGCGGCGTTCGTTCGAGCGAAGGCCATACTTGGTCAGCATCTGACTCTTCTCGTCAGCCCGTCGGGGCGCACTAGTTGTCATGACTAGCTGCGTCCCTTCGGGGAGAGAAATGAATACACATAGCCCGTTCGGGGCTTTTTTTGTGCTTGCGCTTTGACGGCATATGCGGTATTATGACGCCAACGCACGGAGTGAACTCCCACGATGTCCGGCAATGTTGCTGGATTGTGCGTCGTTCCCGAGGAGAAAACATGTACGGTATCGATCAGTTCATGCGATCATCACTGCTCCAGCAGGAGCGGGAAGCGGAGGAAGCAGCTGTCGCTGAAGCGCAAGCCGAGCACGACCAGCACGAGTTTGATCGGCGCGTCAATTACGCCACGATGCTGATGAAGCAATTCGTCAAGTCTGAAGGGCGTATGGTCAGTAAGCGAGCGCTGTTGAAGAGGTTCCTGGAAAGCCCGAGCCTTGGAGACTGCATCACAGAACGCCAAGCTGTCTTCGATGCTGTGTTCTCTATCATGCTGAAGGTGAACGATCGAGTGTATGTCGACGATTGTGCCGATGTTGTCGATATTGGCAGTCCACGCGCCAGAAGACGCGAGCAGGAAACCACCAAGAAACGTCGTCGCCAGCCGGCATAGCCACACAACGGACACAGGTGTCGGGGGATGATAGTACGTACGTGATGTACGTGTTCCTACCGCTGTGTATCCGTTTGGCTACAACATTACTCCTCGGGGCAACCCGACTTAGAAATTATTGTAAACATAAGTACTTGACAAGACACACTTGAATTATTGATAATCCAGGTGTACACAAGGGAAAATCCCGTTCGGACAACGTATTGTTCGGTGTATCCAAGAGAAAGTAGACTGTATGATCACTGATCTCGACAAGTACAACCTGGGCGACATTGGCGCCCCCGATCTGAACCCTCTGCCGGTCAAGGTCGAAGTGAGCGAAGAAGATTCTATCAAGATCGCTGGCAAGCGGGCTTGTGGTGTCATCCGCGACCATTTCGATGGGCAGATCTTGGTGGCAGTTGAGACTGAGACATCTTCCGGCGCACACCTGCAGGATGCGTTGAAAGAGGTCGCCGTTGCTGTCATCGTGGAGCTGGATAACAGGGATAAGCTGGTGGGCAATTCGCCAGCAGTTGTCCTGTATCGAGTGACAGAGGGGTTGAAGTTGATGTCTGACGGGTCTGCTCGCAAGGGTATGATGCGTCTAGACGGCAATTTCCACTCCTTCACCGGAAAGTATCAGATACGGCTTGTCGATCCTGGCTTTCGCCAGCATCATGCCAAACAGGGTGGTCGTCCAATGGATCGTGTTGCCCGATGGCAGGAAGCAATGAGACTGCGTCGTCAGCCGGCCATGTAGTCTGCTCTTGAGACTCTGAATGGAGATGTAGCTTGCGATAGGATGGAATGCTTGAGACGAGAGCTGACCTCCCGAATTTGTTTCACTCGCACGTTACGTCTCCTTCAGAGGAGATACCTCTTTTCAAGAGGGTGTTTTTTTGTTATAGTATTTCGAGTTGATAGTTGTATCAATAGCGAGACGAAATAAATAGCTCAGCACATGGAGTTGTCTTATATCTTCGATATAAGCCTCAAATTACTCGGAAATTTGCGAGACGGAACAAGTCTTATATAGATGCTAAAGCACTATAGAAGACTTCAATGCTTCGAAAATGACTAGCAAAATATGTAAACACATTTTGCTGTACATTTTACTCACCATTTGGTCTTATCGTCTAACGGTTAGGACACCAGGTTTTCATCCTGGCAATCCGGGTTCGATTCCCGGTAAGATCACCAAAGTAAAAACGTCACCATGTGTGGCGTTTTTACTTTGGTAGTCTATAGAATCGAACCCGGATTGGTTTTGTGAAGCAAAACGTAAGGCGGGTGCGATAAAGCGACGAAACGAGAGATAAAATCAGCTTGCTTATTTTTCCGAGTGAGGAAGCTTTACATCTTGATATTCCCGGTAAGATTACTGGCTGTAACCGTTGCTATATTCTGTAGATTTTCGTCGGCGCAACTAAAATATTTTAGTGAGTTTTTGCTCAAAAGCTGCGAAATCGTGGAGCATGACTTTACCTGCTCGAAAGGTCAGTAATCCTTCTTTTTCTAATTTACTCATTTCACGACTGACGGTTTCGCGACTAAGGCCGGCTCGCGCTCCGATGTCAGTTTCGTTCATGACGAGTGAGTAGCTGCCGTCTTTTTCGGCCTTGCCAAATCGTCGACAGGCGACGATTAATTCGAACATCAGACGGTCTTTGGCACTGCTGGCCATCAAATGTGCCATACGTGAGAGTAATCCGTCGACGCCACGGTACAATCGGCTTAAAAGATCAAATTGTACATCCGGATTTGCCTTGAGAAATGCAACGACATCGTCTGCAGGAGCTTGGCGGATTGCGATAGCGGTCTCGGCCTCGTAGGTATAGATATTCGCATTTTTATTGATAGCAAGTGACATAGGAAAAAAGGCGGGTGGGGTAAATACGTTGAGGACGATTTCATCGCCACGATACGTCACGTCGTACTGCTTGACGCGACCTTCGACAAGGTGAAACACATAGTCTGGTTGGTCGCCATTAAAAATGAGTATTTGCCCTTTTGAATACTTGCGAATTTTGTATTGTTTAAAAAAATCTTCAACTTGTTCAGAGGTGAAACTCATATGTACATAGTCCTCGTAGCCAACTATAGTGTTATTACTAGATATGAGCAACGTATGTATCATAGAGATAGCCTTCCTGTCATATATTCGTTAAACACCGATAGTCTGATTAGTACTTTGCGTATCGTCATATGTGCAAAGTGATTTGCATCACAGACGACAGCATAGTTCAGGAGTATAGTTATAGAAGTATAAGTAACAGAAGGTGAGCATTATGACAAAAGACCTAACAATTGTATCGACGACAAGTCCCGAAAGTAAAGAACTTGTCAGGGGATATCTGGATAGCCACCATAGTGGTATTCTGGGCACATCCGACAGTTCAGGTAATCCACATGTCGCTGCTGTATACTACGAACGCGACGATGACTTTTGCCTGACGTTTGCGACCAAGACAGAAACGCAAAAAGCGAAAAATATGCTGGAAAATCAGCAAGTTGCATTTGTTATTTATGATGAAAAAGAACAAGCAACGATACAGATAACGGGAAGAGTTGAGCGTATTGAAGACGCCGCCGCAAAGAATCATAGTATCAACGCGATGGTCAAAAAATCGGCAGAACTAAGTGGACGCGAATTCACACCAGCTGAAAAACTTGAGGCAGGTGATTATATTGCATTCAAGTTGGTGCCGCTTGTAATACGATTAGGAATTTTTGCTCGCCCCGTATCAAGTGAAGAAGAGTATTACGAAACGCTGCTTTTTAGTCAATAAACCATCGGTAATTAGTACTATAGATAGGCAGGTCGTATGTGTGAGCGGTTAAATAATCGTTTATGCTAAAATTGTTCTTATGAAGATAGCTGTCTACAAAATCGAAAGAAGACGGCAAGGTAATAGACTATGTCAATGACTTCAATCGTTGCACTCTTTCTGTATTTGGTAGTCGTAAAGGTAACAACTCAATTAAGTCTTGGAGTTGTATTACCAAGTGTCATTGTGGTTTGGATTCCGTTTGCTATTACGACGTTTATTCGTTTTTTGTTATATGGAAATGCTGGTTTGCCTGTCGAAAACATTATTAGTATTGGCGACATACTTCTCGCGGTGGTGCAATTTGTCGCTGCATTGTTTGTGTTTTGGCGATTGCAATACGCGGATGATTCGATTGTCGAATGGCTACTGCTGGCAGTGGGTGGTGGATTTGTCATTGTATTTTTACTCCCCGTTATCATCCGATAAGAAGCGGCATGCGATATACTATTAGTAATGACTGCTACGCTTTTTGATGTTACCGCCGATGAAATTGATGGGTCATTTCGATTGGTTCAGTCGACATTTCACGATAATCGCTCGCTGATTTTGGCGCGTGCAGGTAATGTTACTTTTGATAGTAAACACGACGGGTCACCAGTCACAGATACTGACATTGAAATCGAAAAAGCACTCCAGCGCATCATGTCGCAGCAGTATCCTGCGATTCCTGTATTTGGAGAAGAGACGGGCTATTCTGATGACTTGCCCGATGCATGTTGGCTGGTTGACCCTATCGATGGGACGAAAAGTTTTATCGAAGGCGTCCCGACATTTACCAGTATGGCGGCGCTGATTGTTCACGGCGAAACGATTGCGAGTGTGATTTACAACCCATCGACGGACGAAATGTATACTGCCCAAAAAGGTCAGGGAGCATACAAAAATAACGAACGAATTGACTTGAATATGATAACGCAGTCGCATATTGGATTATGTAAACCCGAGCTTATTGAGCAATTAAATCGAGTTGTAGCTAGTACCGGCACTCAGTGCCAATCCGCGCCGACTGGCGGTGGATATGGGTTTACGATGGTGCTTGACGGGAAGGCGGATGTACGATTTCAGATACGCGGCCGAGGCTGGATCCACGACTATGCGCCCGGAGCGCTGTTGGTACAAGAAGCTGGCGGAGCGATTATTCCCGTACGTGATGAAGTGTATACGTACAGTTCGCGCAGTTTTGCAGCATGCCATCCGCGACTCGCTGAGATGATTTGGTCACATCAAGAGTTTTTGAAAACACTAGAACACAGTGCATAGTTATATAGTACGAAGCTGTTCGAGAACTGTTCGCGCCGACACGTTGATGTCGTTTTGTCCGTCAACTGATATAGTTGGATATTCATTGCCAGCGAAACTATGATAATTCGCAATGAACCGATCAAATACATCGGCTGGAACGTTGTGTCCGCCTGATTTTCGTCGTGCAGTGACACGCTGCTTTGCAATATCTTTGTTGATTTCGACTTCGACGATCAATACGGGAAGGTGTATCTGCTGTTCGGATGCGAATGCACGTAACCGTTCAACAGTGACCTTTAGTCCGTCAAAATCTGTAAATGCTTGGTTCCATATGATGATACGGTGGCTCGTGATAGCATCATAGGCGCGCGCCCGGAGGTAGCGATAGGGGTGAAACTTTGTATCAATCCCGTCATGCGTCAGCGAAGTAGAGAACTGACGATACGCATCACTGTTGAGTGGAATTGTATCTGGATCGATGATCGTCACAGTGTCATCACCAAGTAATTGCTGTAATGTTGTTGCAAGATATGACTTGCCGCCACCTGGAATACCGCGCGCTATGACGAGCGTCGGGCGGTAGATGTCACTGAGAGGTTCTTTTGTCATGCGTTTATCGTAGTATATTTACAGTTGAAAAGCTACCGATATGGTACAGTAATTCGTAGGATATTTTCACCCACCAACGTGTACTAAGGAATGATATGATAACATTTGAACAACTAACACAAGAGTCCACGGCGATATTTACGCTCAGTATTCTGGCTTTTCTTGTCGCAATGCTACTAACGCCACTTTATACCCATTTTGCATACAAATACCGATTATGGAAACGATCACGAACTAGTTCAACGACAGGCGAAGCACTAGAGGTCATCAACAAACTCCGGACACGTAAACGCAATGTACCGACAATGGCAGGAATCATCGTGATCGTCGCTGTGACGGTTGTTACCGTGTCATTTAATCTAGACAAACAGCAGACACTCCTACCTCTACTGGCACTCCTTGGTGGCGGATTAGTTGGACTAATCGACGATATTATTAACGTTCGCGGTGATGGAAGTGGTGTTGCGGGACTTCGCGCGCCGATCAAGTTTGCGATGATTGTCGTCGTTGCGGCAATAGCTGCGTTGTATTTTTACTTCAAACTTGAATACAATGCAGTACATATTCCGTTCGGTGGTGATATTGAGCTCGGCTGGGCGCTGATTCCGTTATTTATTCTTGTCGTGGTCAGTACGGGTAACGCGGTGAATATCAGTGACGGTTTAGACGGTCTTGCTGGAGGATTGCTTATGAGTGCATTCGGTGCATTTGGTGTGATTGCCGTCATGCAAGGTAACTTTGGTATCGCTGCCTTTTGTTTGACGGTCGTTGGCGCGCTGCTTGCATACACCTGGTTTAACGTTGCACCGGCCAGGTTTTTTATGGGAGATGTTGGATCGTTTGCGCTCGGAACATCGCTGGGTGTTGTTGCGATGCTGACGAACACACTCCTCCTCTTGCCTGTCATCGGCCTGATATTTGTCATCGAAGCGGGCTCTAGTCTTATTCAGATTTTTTCAAAAAAAGTCTTTCATCGAAAAGTATTTTTGTCGGCACCTGTTCATCATCATCTCGAAGCAACCGGCTGGCCAAAAACAAAAGTGACGATGCGTTTTTGGATTGTTGGTCAGGTGTGTGCTGTCGTGGGTGTTGTATTGGCGCTTGTTGGCGGCTACATCGCGTAAGTAATCATGTCGTCTACACATGCACTGCGCGGGGTTAACTTTGGTGGATGGCTAATCGTTGAAAAGTGGCTGACGCCGCGGCTATTTACGGACGAAACATCAATTGATGAATACGGACTGTCACAGTCACATCAGGGGAGGCAAAAGATTGTGACGCATCGAGACGTATTTATTACAGAATCTGATTTTGCATGGTGCCGGGATCACGGTATCAAACTTATCCGCTTGCCGGTCGGACATTGGTTGTTTGAAAGCGACGAAGGATATGTACCGCAGCTAAAGTGGGTTGACTGGACATTCAAAATGGCTAAAAAATACGATTTAAAAGTATTAGTCGATCTGCATGCTGCAAAAGGATCGCAAAACGGGGCTGAGCATAGTGGTCGAGTCGGGGCGATTCGCTGGTCTGAATGTCAAAACGACACGATTGACCTGCTGTGTCAAATAGCGAAACGTTACGGAAAAGAACAGGCATTGTGGGGTATCGAGCTGTTGAATGAACCAGATGCAAAGATCGGCCAGGCGATGCTGATTGCGTTTTATAATCGTGCGTACGCAGCGCTAATCCCGCAATTACGTCGTGGAACGCGAGTCGTGTTTCATGATTCATTTCGCCCTTTTATGTTTAGTGGAACCATACAGCCTATTGATGGGTATCCGATCGTTATCGATGTTCATTGGTATTTATTCTCGTTTCGTTTTGCCGACATACTACCGCTGGCCTTATTACTTGGTTTTGTCGGAATGACATATCAGTTGCGTGTGCTACGCCTCCGTCGTAGACAACCTGTTATTGTGGGCGAATGGAGTTCTGTGCTACCGCAAAAACTGTTTGATTCAGTGCCCCGGTCGCACCATAATCGGTTGCTCTCGAAGTCGATAGATATGCAGGTAAAGGCGTTTGAACATACTAACGCGTATGTGTACTGGAACTACAAAGCAGAGGGTCGGGGTATGTGGAACTACCGCGCTTTACAAGAAGATGGCGTAATTACACTGAAATAACAGGGTAAAAGTGATATAGTAGTAATTATGAGTGTTATTTTTAAACGAACCAAAATCTTGGCCACATTGGGCCCACCAACAAACAGTTATGAATCAATCGAAGCGTTAGCAGAAGCTGGCGTTAATGGGTTTCGCCTGAATTTTAGTCATGGCAACTATGAAGAACGTGATCAGCAGATTGAATGGATTCGTGCTGCAAGCAAGAAGGTTGGCAAGCCAGTCGCTATCTTGCAGGATTTGCAGGGACCGAAAATTCGTCTCGGTAGTTTAAACGAAAACGTCGATGTAAAAACGGGTGACGAGATTATTCTTGATCATGCTGCCGAACATGACGGCTTAACATTCCCCGTCCAGTATAATTTGGCAACCAAAGTTGCAATCGGACAACCTGTCTATATTTTTGACGGCAAAGTTCGCACGACGGTGATTGATATTCCATCAGACACTGCAATCAAGCTGCGTGTTGAAAACAATGGGACACTGATGAGTCGAAAAGGAATTAACCTTCCAGATACTGATTTTGGTGGAGATATTCTGACGCCAAAAGATATTGCAGATATTGAATATGGTGCGACAAAAGATATCGATTATGTCGCCCTGAGCTTTGTGCAATCGCCCGACGACATTAGTAATCTTCGTCAGATGCTTGTTGGTCTTGGTTCGGATGCGCAAATTATTCCAAAGATCGAAACGAAAGCAGCGATCAAAGACGATGTTCTTGAAGAAATTGTAAAGCTAAGCGACGGTGTCATGGTTGCACGTGGTGATTTGGCTGTCGAAGCTGGCGCTGAAGTCGTGCCGATTGTACAGCGCAAGATTATCGCACTATGTCGTAAATATGGAAAATTAAGCATTGTTGCGACGCAAATGATGGCAAGTATGGTGGATGCGCCAGAGCCAACCCGCGCCGAAGTGAGTGATGTTGCGAACGCGGTCATTCTGGGTGCTGACACCGTGATGTTGAGCGACGAAACGGCGAACGGCTCGTACCCAATCGAAACTGTTGCGGCGATGAAAAAAGTGATTCTTTATACACAAGAACATCTGTCGGTTGCTCCAATCACAGACATTATCAAAGGTAAAAAGACACATCGGGATGCTATTAGCCTTGCTGCCGTCGACTTGGCAACACAGCTAGGCGCTGGTGCGATTGTCGCCGAAACAAAGTCTGGCGCAACGGCTGGTAATATTGCCGCGCATCGACCGAACTTACCAATTATCAGTGTGACGAGTAGTCCACGTGCTGCGCAGCAACTTGCATTAAGTTATGCGAATAAATCGTTTGTCCGTCCAGACGGCGAAAAAGCAGGACTTGAGCTGGCAAAGGAGCTGAAGGCGAACGGATTCTTTAAGGCCGATGGTAATGTGACTGTTGTTATTGTCAGCGGTAAACAACCTGGTTTGATCGGTGGCACTGATACTATCCGTGTCCGCGTACTCGAATAATACCGTTTATTGAGATAAGCATAAATGGTATGATGGTCTTTAAGGAGTGCTTTTAAAACACGCGTGCATGCCAGCAAAAAAAGATACGAATAAAAAACCGGAACTGTCTGACGATAAAGATCGTAGTTCAGACGTCGAGATAAAAAAGACATCCGAATCTAAGAAAGCCATAGATTCATCGACAATACCAGATGACAAAGATACCGACTTGACGCCGCAACTTGAAGTATCAAGCAAGGACGAGATTGATCTCATGGCACTGAGTGAGATCGAATCAACGGAGGTTGGTGCAGATGGCAAAGTAGAGGAGAGCGTCGATCCAGACAAAGAACTGGTTATTCCTACTGTTCCTCGTGTTGTCAAAAAGCCCTGGTGGCAACATAGGAAGGTCTACATACCAGCGGCGAGTATCGTGCTTGTAATCGTGCTGCTTGCAATTCCTCAGGTACGTTTTTTCGCACTAGGCTGGGCATGGCATACGACTGCACATGTTGCAGTAACGGATACAGCTAGTGGTATGCCTGTTACTGATGCAACGGTAGTCATTGATTCGGTAACGGCCACCACAAACGAATCAGGCATTGCATCACTGAGTGGTGTATCGTTAGGTGTCCATACGGCTGTTATTCAAAAAGAAAACTACAAACCGGTGTCTCAAAAGGTGACTGTTGATGTACTTCCACTCAATCATTCGCAGTCAATTGTACTTGAGGCGACCGGAAGACTGGTAGAGGTAGACATAAAGAATCGGTTGACGGATCAGGCAATTACGGATGTAATCATAACAAATGGAGACTCTGTGACATATGCTCGTTCTGACAAAGCAGGCAAAGCATCTGTCGTGGTACCTGCGGCGACGAAGGAGTTGAAAGCTGTGCTGTCTGCACCTGGATATCGTGTGCAAGAAGTGACAGTCACCGATGCAATCAAGTCATTCGCACTTATTCCTGACGGATCACTGTATTTCTTGTCAAAACAAAGTGGCAAGATCGACGTCGTCAAGACGGCGCTTGATGGAAGCGATCGTAGAGTAGTGGTAGCAGGTACAGGTGATGAAAACAGTGAAACAACCTCGCTATTAACATCTCGTGACTGGAAATTCGCCATGTTAAAGGCAAAGCGTGCGCCTAACAAACCAGAGGCATTGTACCTAGTCCGATCAGACAATGATAGCTATAAGGTTATCGATGAAGGCGAAACGGACTTTACGCCCATTGGTTGGATTGGCCATTCATTTGTCTACCAGGCTCAGCGCAAGAATGCTGATTATTGGCGAGCGAAAACAACTGCTATTAAAAGCTACAATGCCGACACTGGTGTGATAACGACGATTGATGAAAACGGAAGCGATCCTGGATCAACCGCACAGTCTGCGTTGTACAATATACTCAGCAATTACGCTATTACTGATGGGCTTTTGACATATACAACAACGTGGTATGCGCCCTTAGCGACAACACTCACGACAGCAGACAAGCAAACGACGATCATAACCACAAAAGCTGACGGCACTGACAAAAAGGTAGTTCGTAGTTTCTCGATTGACCAAGTTGCGCAACTCAGTTCACGCCTGTATCTTCCCCAGGAGGTTCGCTATCAGGTTGTTCCCAAAACGAGTGAATCAAATCAAAAACCGAAATACGGCGAACTAAAAGCTGGGGTGTATAAAGACAGTGACGTATCGTTTGATTCGTTTGGATCAGATGTCTATCCAACGTACCTGATGTCACCAAATGGCAATGCGTCATTCTGGTCGGAAGAGCGTGACGGCAAGAATGCGTTGTTTGTCGGGGGCAAAAATGCTGATAGCAAAGAAGAAATTGCATCAAAGAGCGAATATGTTGCCTACGGCTGGTTGACCGATGACTGGCTGCTCCTACAAAAGGGCGGTAGTGAGCTATACATTACCACTAAAGATCAGCTAAAAGCCGGCGGAACACCACTAAAGGTGAGTGATTATCACAAGCTAAAAAATAGTTTTCTAGGGTATGGTTACGGATATGGCGGCCAATAGTCTGGTATGATACAATAACCATAAACGTAATAGGGTGGGGCATGACTTTTTTCAAAAAGACAATTCGAGATTTGCCATTGCAGGGTGAAACGGTCGTCGTTCGCGTCGATTATAATGTACCATTGACTGACGATGGTGAAATTAGTGACGATCTTCGCATCAAGGCAAGTTTGCCTACGATTAAATATCTACTCGCGCGAGGATGTAAGGTAGTGTTGCTATCACATTTAGGACGTCCCGACGGCAAGGAGAAAAAATATAGCCTTGAACCGATTGCAGCACGATTGTCGACGTTGTTAGCTAAAGAAGTAGTATTTGTGGACGATACGGTCGGTGACACTGTCTATCAAGCAGTACGTCGTGCGCCAAAAAAGAGTGTTCTACTACTCGAAAATCTCCGCTATTATCCCGAAGAAGAAGCTGACAGTCATGCATTTGCAAAAGCAATTGTCAAAAGTACGCGAGCGAAGTACTTTGTTCAAGACGGATTTGGTGCGGTGCACCGTGCACATGCTAGTACTCACGCAATAACGTTATTTCTTCCGAGTGTCGCTGGACTACTTGTCGAACGAGAATATACCACAATATCTCATGCTATGCACACCCCAAAACACCCGTTGGTGGCGGTTATGGGTGGCGCAAAAGTCAGTGATAAGATCGCTGTAATCGAGAAATTTGTACCGAAGGCAGATACGATCCTTATTGGTGGTGCAATGGCAAATACTTTTCTGGCCTATCGTGGACTGAAGGTTGGAAGCAGTAAATATGAACCAGATCAAGCAGAAGTCCTCGATAGGTTGTACGCAGTAGTGGCAGAAAAAGTCGGCCAGTCGCACGTTGATGACTTTTTGGTACTGCCAAGTGATGTCGCTGTGGCGTCGAGTATTGATACGCACCATACGCGCAGCAATAGGTCAGTTCAACACATTCATGATAGTGATATTGCGCTTGATATTGGTAATGAAAGTATTGAACGTTATTCGGCAATTATTGCGCATGCTCGAACCGTTGTCTGGAACGGCACGCTTGGTTATGCAGAATTGCCGGAATTTGCTCATGGTTCAGCGCGTGTTGCACTGACACTGGCAACACATCCTCAGACTGTTTCTATTATTGGTGGCGGAGATACGGCAGACTTTGCATTGAAATGGGATGGGGGCGAAGGCGCAAGTTTCACGCACGTTTCTACCGGGGGTGGCGCAAGTCTTGATTTGATGGCTGGAAAAACCTTGCCTGGTGTAGAAAGTTTGCTAGACGCTTGAACATAAATAAGATACACTAATCAATAAAGATAACCATAAGTAGTATATATAATGGCGCAACGAAAAAAACTCATTGTCGGTAACTGGAAGATGAATATGAATGTTCATCAAGCTAGTGTATTCATCCATCATCTCAGCAAAAAGGTCGCTGTACATCGCGATGTTGAAGTCGTGGTGTCGCCTACGATGCTTGCGTTGCAGCCTCTCAGTTTGCAGATTGATCGCCGTCAATTCAAACTGGCTGCACAGAACTTTTATTTCCGTGATCACGGTGCATTTACTGGTGAAGTGTCGGCAACGCAACTAAGTGGGCTTGTTGACTATGCGTTGGTTGGTCATAGTGAGCGTCGTCATGTGTTCCATGAACATGACAAATTGATTCGTGACAAGGTGCAAGCGGCGGTACGAAATCGTATCAAACCTATTCTCTGTGTCGGCGAAACAGCGCACGAACGAAGCGAGGGTGAAACGACTGGCGTACTACACGATCAGATTGTCGGTGGACTTGCTAATATTACTAGCGAAGAGCTGTCATCGATTGTGATTGCATATGAACCTGTATGGGCGATCGGAACAGGTAAAAACGCCATGCCCGATGACGTAAAAAAGGCCGTCCATACGATTCGTAACCAAGTGAAACATCTGTTTGGCGAAGCTGCGGCACAGGCGATTCGTGTATTATATGGTGGCAGTGTCAAACCAGACAGTGCGGCAAGCTATTTGGCGATTCCTGGTATTGACGGACTTCTTGTAGGCGGAGCGAGCATTAATGTCCATGAGTTTGAACTGATTATTGCATCCGCGCATCACCGCGCAGACTCACCAGAGGCATGGGCATTATGAAAGATATCGATTTTGACGAACTAGACAAGGCAGTCAACTCACTTATGGGCGGCGTATCATCGATAAAACCAGATCAACCCGATCCAAAGACGTTAACTATTGCGACAACCCTCAAAGATAATGAAGCCCCAGAGTATAAGAAGCTTGAACAAGCTGCTGAACGAATTGGCAATGAAACGCTTCTTGTTCCTGTAGAGCGAACAGAGATATTATCACTCGACGATATTGACGAGCCGACAGACCAACCCTTGGATACTGACTCGACTATCGAACAGCAGTCAAGTGTTCCTGCGCAGATGCCCTCTGATCCACCGGCTGAAGTTCCACCGATGATTACAAAGCGACCTGCCGGACGATTCATGGATGTTATGCATCCATCGTCAGACATGAAAACGGCGGCAACAAAGTCGACCGCTCTCGCTCCATCGGTCGCGAGTTCTTTGGCGATTGCATCGAATACTCCGACGACAAGCCGTGAGGGTGCAACAATCCCATCACCCGCAGCAGATGAGACTCCCGCTGATCAAATTCCTGTCATCGAAACAAGTACGCAATCGTCGATTGTATCTGAGTTAGACGAGTATAGGGGCATTGAAACAGCCCTAGAGCCATTTATAGAAACACCTGTTATGTCGAATTCGCCTATCGTCGATCCGACAGTCATTCCTGTGGCTGCGCAAAATCCCAGCACGTTTTCGCCACCAAACGAACAAGATCCGCTTGTATCGCCATTTTTGCCAGATGCCAAGGTCGAAAAGCGACCACTTGGTGGTGTAGCTGCAGCCGATCCTACGCTGGAGCAAACAATGTTGGATGAGCCCGTCCAGGTTGCCGAAGAAAAAGATGCCCAGCGAGCAGTCGAAATTAATCCCGAGTTGTCTGAAGAATATTTCTCGGATCTGATGGCTATCGAATCTGGTGCAAACGTTGCAATGGAAGTTGCGCCTCAGCCGGAATCTGAACAAAGCGCTGAAATCGATCAAACTCCGCAGCCAGTTCAGGAAACAGTTGTTGATGAAACGGCGCTACCCGAGGCGGCGCAAGAGATTGAGCAAACGTTGAACGAAGTGAGACAAATACAGCCAACGAATATCGTTGAACCTGTTGTTCAGTCGGATATAATTCCATCCGGTCCACAATCAATAGCTCAACAATATAGCGAACTGCCTGATAGTGGGGACAAAGAATCCGGGTCAATTTACGATGTAAACGACTATCATAAACCCGTGGCTCACCCTGCAAAAACAAGTTCCGGGTGGTTATGGGTAGCAATAATTGTTGGTATTATTGCTATATGTGGCGGTGGTGCTGCGGCTTTTTACTTTTTGACGCAGAATGCATAACAAACAGGTTATCATGAATATATGTGGCGGGTTACTGCCAGTTTGTATATACTAAGTAGTAATGAATTTACTTGATGGATTTAATCCGGCACAGGCGTCGGCGGTAGAAACGACGTCTGGACCACTCCTTATACTTGCGGGTGCTGGAAGTGGCAAAACAAAGACGTTGACACACCGTATTGCACATCTGATTCAAAACGATGGCGTATGGCCGAATGAGATTCTGGCCGTCACATTTACGAACAAAGCGGCGCGTGAGATGCGTGAGCGTCTAGGGCAGTTACTGGATCAGGATGGAGCGCAACGAGGCTTCATGCCCTGGATGGGGACGTTTCATGGTATTTGCGTACGGATGTTGCGCATCGAGGGTGCTTCAATCGGCGTCCAGACAAACTTTGTTATTTATGACGAAGATGATCGTCAAGGTTTGATCAAGCAAGCGATGAAAGAGTTGTCGCTATCAGATAAACAAATCAAGCCGCGTGCGGTAAGTAGTGTCATTTCTAATGCAAAAAATGACTTGAAGCTACCAGACGATATGAAAGCCTCTGCCCGCTACCCGTTTGAGCAGCAGGTTGCCGATATTTATGCGACTTACGAACGGCTTCGAAACGCCGCCGGAGCACTTGATTTTGATGATTTATTGATCGAAACTGTACGATTATTCAAAGAGCGTCCAGAAATTCGCGACAAATGGCGAACGACGTTCAAACACATCCTCATTGACGAGTATCAAGACACGAACGCAGCGCAGTATGCGATTGTCAAAAGTCTGGTAAATGAGCAGAATAATATTTGTGTTGTTGGTGACGACTGGCAGTCGATTTATAGCTGGCGTGGGGCAGATTTTACGAATATTCTGAATTTCGAACGTGATTTTCCTGGTACAAAAGTAATTAAATTGGAGCAAAATTATCGCAGTACAGCGTCGATTTTGAATGCCGCGAACAACGTCATCACTAAAAATCTGCAACGTACCGATAAAGAGTTATGGACCGATCTTGGTGACGGGACGCCAGTGCAAGTTCATGCGACATATGATGAGGCGGAAGAAGCAGGGTTGGTCGCCGATCGTATTGCAACGCAGGTGAGTATGGGTGCGCGTGGGTACGGCGATTTTGCTGTGCTGTATCGAACGAATGCGCAAAGTTATACACTCGAACGCGCGTTGCGACTTAGCCGGGTGCCGTATCAATTGGTTGGCGGAGTACGGTTCTATGATCGTAAAGAAATTAAAGATGTCATTGCATACCTACGATTGATTTATCAGCCAAATGACCGGATGAGTTTTAGCCGAATCGTTAATGTGCCGACGCGAGGTATCGGTGCGACAAGTCTTGAGAAGTTTTTGATTTGGCAGGCGTCAAGTGGAATGGATATTATCGCGGCCATGAACAATGCCGAGCAGACGACTAGTATTACGGCTCGTGCGCGGACGGCGCTTGCTGGTATCGGCAGTATTCTTCGAACTCTACAGGGCATGGTCGAGGCGGGTAAATCACCAGCAGAGATTATCGAACAGTTGCTGCTAAGTACAGGATACAGAAATTATCTACTTGATGGCACTCCGCAAGCGGAAGAGCGTGAGGCGAACATCGGATCACTACTGTCGGAAGTACAAGTGTTTGCTGATCTATCGGAATTCTTAGAAGAAGTAGCGTTGATATCAAGTGCTGATACGTCCGCCGGTAAAGAAAAAGTCACGCTGATGACTATTCATGCTGCAAAAGGGCTTGAGTTTCCAGTTGTATTTATGGTGGGTATGGAAGAAGGGATATTTCCCAATGCGCGTGTATACGAAGCGGGTCCACAAGAGCTCGAAGAAGAGCGTCGACTTTGCTATGTTGGCATGACGAGAGCACGTGAAGAACTGCATTTGAGCCATGCGCAGAGTCGTTTGCAATTCGGACAACGCAACTACAATCCCGTGTCGCGATTTATTGCTGATATGGGTGATCAAGTTGCAGAAATAGATCAGCCACACTACGAACCTGATCAAGATTATTATAGCGATGAGCTCAATTTGAATATTGGTGATCGTGTTCGATCAGCTGCATTCGGAAAGGGCGAGGTGACGGATATCGACGGGTTGGCGGTCACGATTAGCTTCGACGACGGGGTGACAAAAAAACTCAATGTTGAATACGCTCATCTTGAGAAACTATGACACGTGCAGGTATGTATCGATTCGCAGGCGAACTAGCCAGTCCTTTTGCACTGGTCGGGTTACGATTATGGACATACATTACTCATCAAGAACGTTCGCGTATTATCGTCCGTAATGAAACCGGCGAGGTTTTATTGGTGAAGGGAACGATTTCTGATGGGGGTTGGTCGCTGCCTGGTGGCGGAATTGAGAGGGGCGAAGATGCAGCTACAGCAGCTGTCCGTGAGCTAGAAGAAGAGACGGGGATTGTCGTCAATCAGTCGCTTGTCGTGAAGCTGGGCGTGCTACATAAGGGTGACGATGACATCCCGTATACAGCGCATATTTTTCAGGTGACGGTAGATAGCCGAATGCTTCCCAATAAACCGGTAAATACGCGTGAAATAGCTGCAATCGGTTGGTTTGCCATAGATTTGCTACCGGAAGGGCGGTCGCCAATGGTGCGGATTGCGTTAAAAACGCTTACGAAACAGTAATAGTTTGCTATAATTAATGAAGTTGTACCAGAGGTACGCTATCACTATATGAGGCATTTAGTACAAAAAACGACAACTCCGGTTGCTATCCTTGTGTTCGCTTGTATCGTAATCACTTTGTTGATTGCGCAGTTTTTCATTGCAAAAGCAGGCGCTGCAACTGAGGATCAGGCTCGCAACGGACGCTTAGTGACAATCCATGATCGTGGTGCTGAAAAGGTTATTTTGACGCATGCCCAGTCAGTCGCTGATGCCCTTGACCAAGCTGGTATTACACTTGATAAACGCGATACTGTCGAGCCAGCAGTCGATGAAAGATTAATAGCAACAAACTACACGGTCAATATCTATCGTGCGCGTCCTGTCGTCGTTGTTGATGGATCTGTCCGTCAAAAGATTATGACGCCATATCAAACGTCCGACAAGATTGCCAAAGATGCAGGCGTGACGCTTCATGACGAAGATAGGACGGTGCTTGCCGCAAGTGAAGATATTGTGAATGAGGGTGCTGGGATGACGCTAACGATAGAGAGGGCAACTGCGTTTACCTTGACATTATATGGCCAAAAAACCGATGCCTACACGCAAGAAAAAACAGTTGGCGCAATGTTATCGTCGAAAAATATTACACTTGCAGCAGATGATACTCTATCTGTAGCGAAGGATGCCTTGATACAAGATGGCATGATCGTCGAAATCTGGCGTAATGGCAAGCAAGTAGTTACCGAAGAAAAAGACGTTGCGTTTGAGACAGAAAAAATCCAAGATGCTGATCGTGAGATTGGATTCCGTGAAGTACAGACACCAGGTGTAAAGGGCAAAAAGACAGTCAGCTTTGAAATTGAAATGAAAAATGGCAAAGAAGTAGCACGTAAAGAAATTCAGAGTGTCGTGACGATACAGCCAAAAAAACAGGTTGAGGTTGTTGGTGCAAAGCCAGTATTTTCTGGCAGTTTTGCTCAGGCGCTCGCAAAGCTTCGTGCATGTGAATCGGGTGGTAATTACGCGAATAAAAATAATCCGCTATATCGAGGCGCTTACCAATACGGATATTCTACCTGGGCTAATAAATATGGAATATATGACCCGGCTGATGCGACACCAGCGCAGCAAGATCAGGCAGCTTGGGAAACATATCAGCGACGTGGCTGGCAGCCATGGCCACACTGCGGTTCAACGCTACCGGATACCTATCGATAATGGTCGCGCCAAACAAATCACTCGGCCAGCATTGGTTAAAAGATCGAGCAGTCTTGGCGCACATTGCCGACTGCGCTGAAGTAACAACTACAGATGCAGTGTTAGAGATTGGACCAGGGCTGGGAACATTAACGAGTGAGTTACTCCGCCGGGCCGACAAAGTAACTGCTGTAGAGTTTGATCAAGATCTTGCGCGTAAGTTGCCTGCGCAATTCCCTGGAAAAAACCTCGAAGTGATTCAAAGTGATATATTGGCATTTGATCTATCGTCACAGCCACTAGGCTATAAGGTCGTCGCAAACGTTCCATACTACATCACAAGTAAGATCGTTCAGCTGCTCATGACAAGTGACAACAAGCCATCGGTCGCTGTACTACTTATTCAAAAAGAAGTTGCTGAGCGTCTCGCGGCTAAACCTGGTGATATGAGTATTCTCGCAATCAGCGCCCAGTTATTCGCTGAGGTGAGCCTGGGGGACGTCGTGCCAGCTGTGTTGTTTACGCCACCTCCGAAAGTCGATTCGCAAGTAGTAATACTAAAGACTCGCAAAGAGAATCTTCTTGGAGACGTGTCTGAAAAGCTATTCTTTACACTAGTAAAAGCAGGGTTTTCTGCAAAACGTAAAAAACTTCGTTCATCTATAGCTGGCGGGTTGCATATATCTAAAGAATCTGCAGAAGCGTTGCTAGCGAGCGCAGGTATCAGCGCAGATGTTCGTGCGCAGGATTTGAGTATCCAGCAGTGGCTGGATCTTGCACGTAAATACAGCTAGTCATTTCATCGCGCTGTTTATATCTGTTATAATACTGATAAATGGGAAAAAACTTATACATCACTACCGCAATTCCGTATGCTAATGCAAAACCACACATCGGCAATGCACTCGACTATCTGTTAGCTGATATCTGGTCGCGCTACCAAAAACAAAACGGTCACGCCGTTCGTTTCCAGGTTGGTACTGACGAACATGGCAATAAGATCGCTGCAAAAGCGGCGGAATTAGGGGTTGAGCCAAAAGCCTACACTGATCAAATGTACGGTAATTTTCAGTCACTCATGAACAAAGTAGGGGCTGAGTACACTGACTTTGTTCGAACTACAGATGAGCATCATGTTGCAGCCGTGCAGTGGATATGGCAAAAGTTACAGCCGTATATCTATAAAGGAACATACGAAGGCTGGTACTGTGTCGGGCATGAAGCATTTTTTACCGACAAAGAAGTCGAAGCAACGAGTGGCGTATGCCCAGATCATCAAAAACCATATGAGCGTGTCAGCGAAGAGAACTACTATCTAAGAGCAAGTGCATTTACAGATAAAGTTCGCGAGGCGATCACACATAATCGTATGCAGATTGTACCGGAGTTTCGTAAAAATGAATTTCTTGATTTGATAAAAGATGGGTTAAAAGATGTCAGTATCAGCCGACCACGAAAACATCTTTCATGGGGCGTACCGGTACCAAATGACCCTGACCAGGTTGTCTATGTATGGCTTGACGCGCTGGCAAATTACATCACCGTGCTTGGTTATCCAGACCAAGAAGGTTGGCGAGAGTTTTGGCCTGCCGACGTGCAGGTGATAGGTAAAGATATTTTACGCTTTCATGCTGGCATCTGGCCGCCAATGTTGCTTGGTCTTGAGCTATCTTTGCCAAAGAAACTGCTTGTCCACGGCTTTGTAAACGTCGGTAATGCCAAAATGAGCAAATCTGTCGGCAATGTTGTTGATCCAAACGAGGTAATCGACCAGTACGGACTTGATGCATTTCGCTATTTCTTTGCACGGCACATTCCGACGCAAGACGACGGTGATTTCACTTGGGAAAAATTCGAGAATGCGTATAATACCGAACTTGGTAATGACCTTGGTAATGTTGTGCAGCGTGTCGCGAGTATGATTAGCCGCTATCAGGCTGGTGTTATCGGTGACGCGCCACAGACAGAGCACGATATGAAACCATATCGGGATGCTATGTACGCGCTAACATTTGATATAGCACTTGATGAAGTATGGGTCATGGTGCGCGGGTTGAACCAGTACCTCGAAACCGTCAAACCCTGGGTAATTGCCAAGACAAAAGATACGGATGCTGATGCCGCTTCGCACCTCAGCGAAGTGCTGGCGCAGTCGGTTGGAACATTGCTGCAGATTGCGGATCTTCTCGTTCCTTTCTTGCCTGATACGGCAAATAAAATCCACAAAATATTTGAGACAGGCATCATCGCCGATCAACAGGGCGTTCTGTTTCCAAAGATTCACCAGCATACTCCTGATCCACGCACCAAAAAAGAGGCCTAAATGGGGCTAGTCGACACACATTGTCACATACATGAATCGGACTATCCTTTCAAAATTGACGATGTGATCGTTCGTGCGGCCGATGCTGGTGTCGAAAAAATGATCTGTGTCGGAACAGACGAGACGAGTTCGATAGATGCTGTCGCTGCTGCAAAAAAATATCAGCCACTATATGCATCGATAGGCGTTCATCCGCATGAGGCAAAAGATGGGGTGGATAGCATCGCTCATCTGGCCAAGGTAGATCGGGCGGCAATAGTAGCAATCGGTGAAATTGGGCTTGATTATTTCTATACGCATAGCCCGCGTGAGGCGCAAATAGCTGCGCTAGAAGCTCAACTGCAAGTAGCAGTCGACCATCAACTGCCGGTTATATTTCACGTCCGTGAAGCATTTGATGATTTTTGGCCAGTATTTGAAAACTTTCACGGTCTTCGTGGCGTCCTTCATAGTTTCACTGGTACGCAAAAAGAAATTGAGACAGGATTTGCGCACGGACTGTATGTCGGCGTAAACGGAATCAGTACATTTACCAAAGACAAAGCACAGCAACAGCTGTTTGCCAGCATGCCTCTCGAGAGAGTGTTGCTTGAAACCGATGCACCGTTCTTGACGCCTGTGCCAAAGCGTGGTACAGTAAATGAGCCAGCATTTGTTAGATATATTGCTGACCATCATGCAACAATACGGGGTATATCGGTCAACGAAGTGATGTCGACGACATCAGCAAATGCCACAGCGTTATTCGCTCTCTAACACAAACAGGTTAATTGAAACAATCACCACTCCTAATCACGAAGGAAATTTTTGTATGTCACCAGTTCAAAACGGAAATACTGCGCCACTTGCTCGCACAACGGGCGATTTTTATGTGCCAACTTCTCGTGAATCAAATACAATTCCTTCGACACACAGTATTGGCGAAGAAATGTCGCGGAGTGATCTTGTGTCTGATGCGGCAAGTCGAGCGATTGATGCTGCGACTGCGGGCGAATCAGCCATACCACAGTCAGTTCTTGCTCAAGAGGGTAATGTGGTTCAAAATTTCTCTTCAATTCTGGAACGTATCAACACACCCGCAGACATCAACGAACTTGCGAAAGATATGGGAAACAGAATAGACCACCTACGCTCAAATGTTATTGTTGAAAGATAGTCATGGCGGACGTGTTTAAAAAAGCATTTGAACTTTTAATCGGTACTGACAGCATGTCAATGCCTAGTTTTAAACGTCCACAGAAAGTCCGCCCACTCCGCAAGCTTACAAAGCGAGAACTTATTCAATTAGAGAGCGAAATAGGTGCAAAATTATTCGGTCCAATTCCGGCCGGTCATCGACGTGAATTCTTTAATCTAGACCCTGTTACATGGATTTGGCACGAAGAATGGACAGATCATTCAGGGAAGCACCGTACGTCAACAACACGATACGAGATCCACGACAATGGTATATTAAAAGCGCAAGAAGGCGCTCGCTATAACTTCCTTGAAGGGCAAGAACTAGAAAACCTTATTGTTGCTATGCGGATTTATTATGAAGAAGTCGCTCGAAATATTTACAAACGTGACCCGCAGACGGGTCAACCTCTGCAATCGGCAGCGGTAACACCCGCATAGTCATTTGTTGCTATAATAAGACAAGTAAATGAATACTTCCGAATTTATCTATCTTGATCACGCGGCGGCAACGCCACTTGATGATCGCGTGCTGGACGCTATGCGCCCCTATTTTTCTGATTTATTCTACAATCCGTCAAGTCCTTATGCGCCCGCGGTGAGCATTCGTCGTGACTACGAAGCAGCCAAACAAACAATTGCAGAGTGTATTGGCGCAACGGCCGACGAACTGGTAATGACAGCTGGCGCAACCGAATCGATCAATCTTGCATTCGGGAGTGTTAACGGACATGTTATTAGTTCAGCAATTGAACATCACGCGGTACTGGCTGCGACACGCCAACACGACCATACACTGGTTGACTGTGACGAGCGCGGTCGTATTGATCCGCAAAGTATTCGAGCTGCAATCAAAGACGATACGATGCTTGTCAGCATTGCGCTTGCCAATAACGAGCTAGGAACATTGCAGCCACTCCGTGATATCGCAGAAGTGCTTCGCAGCGAACGTGAGGCGCGTCGTGTCCGGGGAAATACAACGCCAATTTATCTACACAGTGACGCATCGCAGGGTGTCGGACAATTAGATGTAAATGTTGCTCGCTTGGGTGTCGACATGATGACCGTCAACGCCGCAAAAGTATATGGCCCCAAGCAAATGGGTCTCCTGTGGGCGCAGCGCCATATTCCACTGACTCCTCACATTGTTGGTGGTGGTCAAGAGCGTGGATTGCGAAGTGGAACAGAGAATGTTGCGGGGACGATTGGCTTTGCGCGAGCGATGCAGTTGGCAGACAAAGGCAGGAAAGCGGAGGCGGAACGATTACGCGAACTACGTGATGGGTTAGAGAAGAGGCTCATGGGTGCCTTTAAGCAGGCGGTAGTGTCTGGTCATAAAAAACATCGACTACCTGGCCATCTTCATATTTCATTTCCTTCAGTTGATGCCGAGCGATTAATTTTTGGACTTGAGGCACGTGGTGTGTTGGTTGCAACAGGTAGCGCATGTGCTGCAAATAAAGGTACGAGGTCGCATGTACTGACAGCTATCGGGCTTGCACCAGAAATAGCTGACGGTAGCTTGCGTATTAGTCTGGGTAAATTATCGACGATAGAAAATAGTGCTCAGGCGGGTGATATTTTGATTGATGTCATCAATAATGAAATTGATAGAATGGCAAAGCGATGAGAGGCTTGATTAGTATCATTGTCGCATTGGCTGTCATGGTCGTCGGGCTATCAATCTACTTGGCACCGGATGGTATGAAATCATGTGGACCAACACCATCAACTGACATATTTGATTGCCAAAAAGTTGACGCAGTCGTGGCAATTAGTGGAGGCGATACGACTGCCCGTACCGAAGAAGCGATTCAATTATATAAAAATGGCTGGGCAAATTATTTGGTGCTATCCGGAGCTGCAGCCGATAAAAGCGGACCAAGCAATGCCGAGGCTATGCGGCGCCAAGCTATCAAGGCGGAGATTCCAGAATCCGCAATAGTGCTTGATGAAACAAGCGAAACTACAAGTGAAAATGCTGCAAATACCCGCGAACTATTTGATACGAACGATATTCATTCGGTGATCCTTGTCACCTCTGCCTACCACCAGCGACGCGCTGGACTCGAATTTGGTAAACGTGCCGGCAGCGATATTCGTGTCGTAAACCACCCAGTGACAAGTGACAATCAATGGTCCTCGTGGTGGTGGACGACTCCGCAAGGATGGTGGCTTGCAACGAGTGAATTTTTCAAGATAATCGTGTTTTATGCGGGAGGTTCTCGATGACGAAAGTATATGTCGGTATGAGCGGGGGAGTTGACTCTTCGCTGACAGCTGCGCTATTGGTTGAACAAGGGTACGATGTGACTGGCGTGTACATGAAGAACTGGACGCAGGATTTGCCGGGTATGCGCTGTCCATGGGCTGATGATTTGGCTGATGCAAAGCGGGTTGCCGTGCAGCTGGGAATCGATTTTAAGGTATTTGATTTTGAAACGGAATATCGGCATAAGGTCGTTGAGTATATGATTGATGAATACACATTGGGCCGCACGCCAAACCCGGATATTATGTGCAATCAAGAAGTCAAATTCAAACTGTTTTTGGATGCGGCGATTGATGATGGCGCTGATATGATCGCAACTGGTCACTATGCAAAAGTTGATAATGGTGTGCTAAAAATGGCCGTGGACGCCAATAAGGATCAGACGTACTTTTTATATCGCGTCACTGGTGCTGCGCTTACAAAAACACTCTTCCCACTTGGTGAGTTTACAAAACCACGTGTTCGGGAAATGGCACGGGAACGGGGATTATTCACCGCCGCCAAAAAAGACAGTCAGGGAATTTGTTTTGTCGGCAAGGTCGGGATACGTGAATTTTTGTCGCTGTACGTCGAACAGGTACCTGGCAAGATTATCGACAAAAATTCTGGAAAAGTACTTGGACACCATGATGGTGCGATATTCTATACGCTTGGTCAACGGCACGGACTCGACCTTGGCGGCGGGTTGCCATACTACGTCATTGGCAAAGATATGGGTAAAAACGAAGTATATGTCACGACCGACCTGAACGATGGGACACTGTGGAGATCAAATGTCGAACTAGCTGCCGTTCATTGGATCAACGCAGCACCTCGCAACGGTGATTTTGCCATTCGGGTGCGACATCGTGCAAAACTAACGCCAGCATCTATCGCTATTACTGATACGCGTGCGCAGTTACAATTACATGACCCAGAACGAGCTGTCGCTGCAGGGCAATCAGTCGTCATCTATGACGGTGATGTGTGTCTTGGTGGCGGCATCGTTGTATAGATTTTTATATCGTCATCGTGAATTTATTCACAGACGACGGCACTCTGTTTTGACATACTAATGAAGTAATAATTAACAGAAAGGCCGAAATTATGGGACTACTAGACGATGTAAAGAAAAAAGCCGAAGATCTGACGGATGACATCAAAGACAAAGCAAATGAGCTTGAAAACAAAGCGCACGAAGAAAAGGGCAAGTTAGAAGAACGCGCAGAGCAGAAAAAGAAAGAAGAGGAAGCTAAGTAATATTGATTGCTGGCTATGCGACGCGGCGCCAATGGTGCCGTGTTTTCTATTATAATTTTGCAGAGTTGTATCTGTTATAATAGGGGTATATGAACGCACTAAATGCCCAAGAAATCCGTAACCAATACCTCAAATTCTACAGCGACAGGCAGCACGAAGTCATTGCGCGCGCGCCACTGATCCTCAAAGACGACCCGACGACATTATTTACCGGTAGCGGTATGCAGCCGCTCCTGCCGTTTCTTTTAGGGCAACCACATCCAGCCGGTGCGCGATTAGTTGATAGTCAAACGTGTTTGCGCGCACAAGATATCGAAGACGTTGGCGATAATCGTCATACGACATTCTTTGAGATGCTTGGTAACTGGAGTATGGGTGACTATTTCAAAGAACAGCAAATTCGATGGTTCTTTGAATTTTTGACTGACGTTGCTGGCGTTGATCCCGAAAAGATCTACGTCACATGTTTTATTGGTGACGAAACCCAAGGCATTCCTCGAGACACAGAAGCCGCTGAGATATGGCAAAAGGTGTTTCAAGAAAAGGGTTTGACGGCGGATATTGCCGAAATCGGGAGTGCCAAAGACGGCGATGAACGCGGCATAAAACCCGGTGAACGGATCTTTTATTATGACGACGGCGAGAACTGGTGGTCTCGGGGCGGCGGTCTTGATAAAACGCCAATCGGTGATCCATGTGGCCCAGACAGCGAAGTGTTTTATGACTTCGGCCCAGAACATCACGCACCGGGATATGGATTGGCACATCCAGCCAGCGACAGTGGGCAATTTATGGAAATCGGCAATCAAGTCTTTATGCAGTATCGTCGACTTGATGATGGTAGCTTCGAGCCACTGGCAACCAAGAACGTTGATTTTGGTGGCGGGTTAGAGCGAATCGCTGCCGCTGCAAATAAAAACCCTGACGTGTATCGTATTAGTCTATTGTGGCCGATTGTCGAAAAATTGCAGCAACTGAGTGGTAAAAAGTACGAATCGCACACCGAAAGCATGCGTGTAATTGCCGATCATTTACGCGGCGCTACGTTTCTTGCTGTTGACGGTGCAGTACCGGCAAACAAAGAGCAAGGCTACGTCATGCGACGACTGTTGCGACGGGCGATACGCTTTGCCTTTGACCTAGGGATCGAACAAAATTTCCTCGAACAGATCGTGCCTGTGATCGCTGATTTATATAGCGAAGATTACCCAGAAGTCAAAACAAAGCGCGACGAAGTGATTGCTGTACTGGTAAAAGAAGAGAAAGTATTTCGTCAAACGCTTCGAAAAGGATTATCACAAATGCAGAAGTTTAGTGGTGACGGTTTGACGGGCGCCGAATTATTTACGTTGTACGATACATTCGGGTTTCCGGTAGAATTATCGACCGAAGAAGCCTACAAGCAAGAGATAAAGTTGTCAGACAACTGGCGACAAGAATTTGACGACAAAATGGCCGAACAGCGAGCTCGATCGCAAACCGCCGCCAAAGGCACGTTCAAAGGTGGCTTGGGCGGACAGACAATACAGCACAAAAAATACCATACTGCCACGCATCTGATGTACGCCGCGCTCAAAAAAGTCGTGGGTGATCATGTCACGCAGCACGGTAGCAATATCACCGAAGAGCGCTTGCGGTTTGATTTTAATAACGACGAAAAAGTCACGCGTGAACAGCTAGACGAAGTAGAAAAGCTGGTGAACGAATGGATTAGTTGGGATTTGCCAGTGTCGTTCCAGGAATATCCGACCGACCAGGCGTTTGGCATGGGTGCAATTGGTGCATTTGGCGACAAATATGGCGACACCGTGAAAGTTTATAAGATGGGCGACGAGCCAAAACGAGTCAGCTTTGAAATTTGCGGCGGCCCTCATGTTGATCGTACCAGTCAGTTGGCCGAAGATGGAAAAGTATTCAAAATCACCAAAGAAGAATCGTCAAGCGCTGGTATTAGGCGCATCAAAGCCGTCTTGGTCTAGGTCAAACAGTGTCATGCTCTTTGCGGACAGTATTCTCGTGAGATCATTTTCAGCCGTAAGACGTTTTTGTTCCAAGCCGTCTATTTCATCTTGCACTATTTCGGCTGCGCGGATAAGGTCTCCATCCTCAGGTAAAAACTCGACCAATTCACCGTCAATGTAGCGCCGAAACTGAATCTCAGAGGTTAACGATCCGATCGTACGATCTTGATTAACGGTCAGCATCATATCATGCCCACTCCCGGTCTCGTAAGAGAGGCTAAGTGTCTCTAAGTGGCTGTCATCGTCGTGTTCGGTAGTGATGAATTGTATACTTCTATCTCCAGATAATGGGTACTCGGAAATAATCATCGTTTGCATTGCTGCAGCTCGTAATGCAAGTTCATTGTGTGCGGCATTGGCTACAAGCATGTCACTGTCTTCTGTGTGTTGTAGCGTAGATGGCGTGCAGTCTAGGGTTGATAGGCTAATGAGGAATGACTGGATGTCTGTATCTGAAACACGATCTATTGCTAAGATCTCATCTCCTCTGATAAGTGAATCACGCTCGTCAGAGGAAATGACTGAGGGATCGCGCGATATATGAATTGTGTCGCCATTACTCACAGTGAGTGCAATCGATGTCGCTGGTGGCTCAGTCTCGTCTCTTGTTATCGAAACAATGACATCTTCCAGGTCGGCAGTGAGAGTTATATCTGATAGAACCTCTGGATATGCGTAAGTGTGCTCGTCGTGGGGATAGAATGACATATCTGTTTGTGTATGAGTTGGCTGAAGGTAGGTTGGAAGTTTTTCTAAGAGTTCAGACAGCAGTAGCATGAGCTCAGCTTTATTGCGCATGTGTTCGCCCATTGAAAAATTTTCTGGGTTGGTTGACGGAGTATTGACGTCAGGCAATTTGTTTGTCATTATGTATTATATTATATCATATTTAATATAATATTACAACATTTTGCCACCATAAGCATATTTGGTATATAATACGTACAACTATGGTTTTTGATAAAATACGCGCCGCCCGAAAACAATCGTCCGAAAGTGAATATATCGTTGGATTAGATATAGGAACGGAGTTCGTTAAAGTTCTTATTGCGAGAGTGAACGAAGACTCGCTTGAGATTGTTGGAGTTGGTCGTGCCCGTCAAGATGTCAGTGATATGCATAGCGGTGCAATCGCAGATATATCAGGCGTCGTGCGTAACTGCGAAGAAGCGCTCAGTGAAGCTGAAGACCAGGCAGGGCTACAGGCGAAACGTGCGGTTATTGGTATCGCTGGTGAACTAGTCAAAGGTGTGACAAATACAATCCGCTACCGCCGTCCGCAGCCAGACCGACCACTTGATGTAGCAGAAATGGAATTTATCATCGAAAAAGTGCAAGAACGAGCTCAGGGCAAGGCGCAAAAACAAATTGCTCTCGAGACTGGAAATGACGAAGTTGAAGTCAAGCTAGTCAACAGTGCACTTGTCAGTATTCACATTGATGGCTACAAAGTCAGTAACCCGATTGGATTTCAGGGTCGCGACGTGGCTGTGCAGATTTATACTGCATTTGCTCCGATGGTGCATATCGGGGCACTTGAACGTGTCGCAAATGATCTTGCACTTGAACTCGTTGCCGTTGCTGCTGAGCCGTTTGCTGTTAGCCGATCTGTTCTAGGTACTGACGCAAGTAGTAACTTTACAGCGATTTTGTGCGATGTCGGCGGTGGAACCACAGATATTGCCGTCGTTAACGACGGTGGCGTTGAGGGTACGAAAATGTTTGGTATCGGTGGACGAAGCTTTACGCGGACAATCGCTAGCGAAATGGATCTTAGCTACGCAGACGCCGAAAAGCTCAAAGTCAATCTGCATCACGATCAGATAAAAGCTACAGTGCGCAAACAAGCCGAAGATGCAATCGACAAAACCCTTGATGTCTGGATCTCTGGTGTTGAACTAGCGCTCAGTGAATTTGATTCGGTCGATCACCTACCAAACAGAATCCTGCTGTGCGGTGGCGGGTCAAGCCTCGATCAACTGGTCGACGCGTTATCAACGCAAGAATGGTACAAAGAACTGCCGTTTACGAAAAAACCAACCGTACATCATATTCAGCCCGATGAGGTTGTTGGTATTACTGATACGACTGGCACAGTCAAAGACCATACACTGATCACCGCGATGGGATTGCTGCGGGTTGGCTATGATACAATAGTTGGTAGTAATGATAGTGATTCGATCAAAGAAAAATTAAATCGGTTACTTCGAATATAAATATGCAAAAAGACGTAGTTTACATTGATGTTGAAGATGATATTACCGCGATAATCGGTAAGGTTAAAGCTGCCAAAGAAAAGGTTGTTGCGTTGGTTCCGCCAAAACGCATCGGTGTGTTGCAAAGTGCGGTTAATCTGCGATTGCTAGCTCGTGCTGGCACGCAAAGTAAAAAACATGTCGTTTTGATAACGAATAATCAAGCGCTCATTAGTCTTGCAAGTAGCGCATTAATTCCGGTTGCAAAAAATTTACAGTCAAAACCAGAACTGGCGGAAATTCCAGCATTATCCGTTGACGATGATGACGATATTATTGATGGCGAACAATTACCAGTGGGTGAGCTGGCAAAAACAGCTGACACTGCCCCGGCAACCGGTGTGCCCGATAGTGCGATTTCGGGTCTTGATATTGACGATGACGATGCAAAGTCTGCTCGCGCAAAGCCACCAATTGCAGGCGCTGCCGTAGCAAAGCCTAAAGTAAAAAGCGGCGTAAAAGTTCCAAGTTTTAATACATTTCGTAAAAAGATATTTATTTTCGGTGGACTCGGTGTCCTGCTCATTGGATTTTTGATATGGGCAGTTTGGTTTGCACCACGCGCGACACTTGTTATCGATGCACGTACTACAGACAAAGCAATCAATTCAGAGGCGGCGTTTGGTTCTGATGTCACGACAAGTTTTGATGATGCAACAATCAAATCGCTGTCGCAACAGGAAAAAGACGTTGCCACGATAGAATTTGATGCAACGGGCAGTAAAGATGTCGGTGAAAAGGCAACTGGTCAAGTGAAACTGTCGACTCAAGCGCTTTCATCGACGGCAGTGCCTGCTGGAACGTCACTCTCTACGCCAAATGGACTTGTGTTTATAACGAGTGCAAACGCCACAATTCCAGCAAGCACGATTGGACCTGGTTGTTTTCCGACAGCATGTGCTGGTAGTGCAACGGTTGCAGTTACTGCGGCAGCCAGCGGCACAAGCTATAACGGTGCATCTGGAGATTTGTCTGGAGCTGGGTCTGGCGTATCGGCAAGTCTGACTGGCGCAACAGCAGGTGGTACAGAGAAAATTGTGAAAATAGTGCTTCAGGCAGACGTCGTCAAAGCAACAGAACAGTTAGAATCTCAGAATAGTGATGAGATTAAAAAGAAGCTGGCTGCAAAATTTGGCACAAGCGACGTTGTGATTGATAGTAGTTTTGCGAAAAGTGGCGGTGATGCTACTCCGTCGCCTGCAATCGGACAAGAGGTAGCTTCTGGCAAGGCAAAGTTGACTCGTGATACGACCTACACGATGACCGCTGTCTCTAAGAGTGATCTTGATACCTATCTAAAGTCCGCGGCAGAAAAGACACTAGCCAATAAAGATGAACAGCGAGTGTACGAAACAGGGCTTGCAAAAGCAACGATCACAGAATTCAAGGCTGGCGATCGTGTTGGTACGGCAACTGTGTCGACAACAAGCCAGATTGGGCCAAAGATCGATGAAGCGAAGATCAAAGATTCTGTAAAAGGAAAGCGTTTTGGCGAAATTCAGGCAGACTTACAATCAATTGACGGTGTTAACAATGCCGATACAAAGTTCTGGCCATTCTGGGTCAAGACAGTCCCGAATGATGTAAACAAGATAAAGATCGAGTTCAAGCTTAAAGATGGGTCTTAGTGGAAAATCACTGCTTGCGCTAGACGTAGGTGAAAAGCGTATTGGTGTAGCGGCAGCATCTGGGTCGATTCGTATTGCTGTGTCGCTCGATACAATCGAGGTCGATGGGAGTGAAGTTGATCAGATTGCGCGCATTATTGCCGATGAAAAAACAGACATTCTGGTAATTGGTTATCCACGCAATCAATCAGGTGAAGCGACTGCTCAAACGCAATTTGTCGAAGATTTTGCGACCCGACTGAATGGCATGGTGGCAACCATTGAATACCAGGACGAATCACTGACGAGCGTCATGGCAGAAAACCAATTAAAAGCCGATGGACGACCATACGGCAAGGGTGACATAGATGCTCGTGCCGCAGCGATTATATTACAAGATTATATGGAGAGCCATTAATATGCGACCAAATGATGATCCGAGGCTGAATACGCCGTCGTCTCCGCCGCCCAATGAATTGCCCCGACCACGATTTCGTCCCATGAATGACGTCGTGCGATCTACCAGCCAGAATCAACAATCGCGACCACTTAATGATGTCCAAGGGGTGTCACGGCCGCAGACTAGTCAGTCGCGGCAGACGGCAACCTTGCCTCGGCCGGTTCATCCAGGTGACCATTTATTGTCTGCTCCACCGCACGAAGACATGTTGGAAAGTGGCCTGCCACCATCTGATTCGATGAATATATCTGAACCACCACGCAAAAAGCGTTCAAAATGGAAAGTATTTGGCGTTGTTGTTGCGGTTCTACTACTCCTTGCTGGTAGTGCAATCGCGGGACTCTTCTGGTGGTATCAGCAGCAGTTACAGCCGGTTGATGTGAATGCCACAGAGCGAACACGCGTTGTGATTGAATCTGGCAGTACGCCATCTATCATTGCCGATCAGCTAAAAGACAGAGGATTGATACGAAACACAGCTGCATTTTCTCTTTATATCAATCTATCGAAAACGCGCGATACGCTAAAGGCTGGCACGTATAATTTGCAAAAAAATGAATCGGTCGAACAGATTGTCGGCCATCTGGTATCGGGAAAGCAAGATACATTCAGACTCACTTTTTTACCCGGCGATACGTTGGCAAATCATAAGAAAAAGATTATTGAGGCGGGATATAGTGATGCAGAAGTCACTGCCGCGCTCGCAAAGACCTATAGCGGCGCATTGTTCGCCAGTAAACCCGCTTCGGCAGATCTGGAAGGCTATATTTATGGCGAAACATATGAGTTCTCATCGTCGGCAACCGTTGAAGACATCTTGCAGCGAACATTTACAGAGTTCGAGTCAAAGCTCAGCGAGGCAAATATTGTTGAAGGCCTAAAGAAGCAAGGATTTACTCTCTACCAAGGCATTACGCTTGCTTCTATCGTGCAACGTGAGGTTCCGTCAAGTGGCGACCAAAAGCAGGTTGCCCAGGTTTTCTATAGCAGGTTGAAAGTTGGAATGAATCTTGGGTCAGATGTGACATACCAATACGCGGCCGATAAATCAGGGGTGGAACGCACGCCGCTTCTTGACTCGCCATACAACACGCGTAAATATGCAGGTTTGACCCCCGGGCCAATCGCATCGCCTGGGCTTAGTTCTTTGCAGGCGGTTGCTACGCCAGCTAGCGGCAACTATCTTTTCTTTCTCAGCGGCGATGATGACAAGACGTATTTTGCTCGTACAAACGCTGAACATGAGCAAAATATTGTGCTCCACTGTAAAGAAAAGTGTCTTATTCCTTAAATACGTCTAAGAAAATTGACAAAAAATACATTTTAAAAAATATATTGACATTTTTAGCAATGTTATCTATAATGAGGTACAGCACATTTGTGAGTTCAACTACTAATAGCAGAGACAGATTAATTCTGAAAATGGTATCAGCGAGTGGGGAGATGAATAGCAAATGAGCCTACCGACAAATGTCGTACGGGTACCGAAATGAACATTTTCAAAAAAATACTAATTAATGAATTCGGTCGACACGTACCCCGTTCTCGCCAGCGTACAGCGCTTGTGACGAGAAGCAAGACAAAGTAAGGTAGCGCCCTTGTAGCAATACATGCGGCAGGAGAACGAAAATTCGTAATCAGAACAATTTGGGTGATGCTACTGCAGCGTCAAATGCACAGCTACGACAACAAGTTATAGCTCGCACACCAAGGACACGTAAATCAAAAACAACGCCAAAGCTTAGCGTATTCGCTGCTTACACCGGTGTATTTGTACTTATCATATCCGTTATTGCTATCGGATATCGTCAGCCTCAATCAATTGAAGCTGCTTCGGTGACTCAAACTCCTGCCGCGTCAACCGCATCTGCGCTTGACAAGCCGTCTGTTGATGAAATGGTTGCAACTGATGTTGCAGCTAATTTAGCAGAGCAAACTAATATGCCTGTTGCAAATAACGTCGCCAACTTATCTGTATCACTCTCTGCGCAGTCAGAGCTAGCACAAACATCAGAGGCGGAGATTAGCAAACCACAGATCATTCAGTCGACGGCGGCAAGCCGAGAAATTAGTTCGTACACCTCTGTTGCAGGTGATACAGTACAATCGATCGCAAGCGCGCATAATTTATCCGCAGATACAGTGCGTTGGGCAAATAATTTATCTGCCGATACTGTTGATGCTGGAAAGGTTATTACGATTCCACCAGTTGATGGCGTTGTCTATACCGTGAAGTCAGGCGATACTGCCGATACTATCGCAAACGCATACAAAGCAGATAAAGATCGCATTGTGCGCTTTAACGACTTAGAGATATCAGGGGCTACTGTTGGATCAAAGATTGTTGTTCCTGGCGGAATACTACCCGAAGAGCAGCGACCCGGCTATCAGGCTCCAGCAAGTCCTGTACGAGTTAATTCAACTGGCGAGAGTGGATTCCGTTTGAAATCAACTATTGCACGTGGATCATCAAGTAATACCTATGCGTGGGGTTACTGTACATGGTATGTATTTGAACGTCGAGCACAAATGGGACGACCAGTTGGTAATTTCTGGGGTAATGCAAACACTTGGGGTATCTACGCACGTTCAGCAGGCTATACAGTTAATCGTACTCCTCTTGCTGGCGCTATCCTTGTTGATACGGTTGGCTACTACGGACACGTTGCTGTCGTCGAAAGTGTCGGTCCGAATGGTGATGTCACACTGAGCGAGATGAACAACTATGCGTATGGTGGATTTGGTGTCGTCAATAGTCGAACTATCTCAGCGGGTCAAGCATCGGCTTACACATATATTCATTAAAATGTATTTGAAAAATAGTCAAATTGCCTCTGTTAATTCTGAGGCAATTTTGCTATACTAAGTAAAAGAAAGCTCTTATTATGTTTGTAGATACCGCCAAAGTATTCATTTCAGCAGGAAAAGGCGGCAACGGTGCCGTTAGTTTTCGTCACGAAATTTATATCGACAAAGGTGGCCCTGACGGTGGTGACGGCGGCAAGGGTGGTGATGTCGTGTTTGAAGCGACTGAAAACCTTAATACACTGATCGATTTTCGGTTCAAGCCAGAACTCAAAGCTGCGCACGGCAAAAACGGTAGCAAACAAAACAAACGTGGCAGATCGGGTGAAGATTTTGTCGTTAAAGTACCGATGGGGACACTCGTCAAACGAAAGGGTGAGCTGATTGCCGATCTAACAGAAAACGGCGAGCGATATGTCATCGCAAAGGGCGGAGACGGCGGCTTTGGTAATGCTCACTTTAAATCATCTGTACGCCAAACACCTCGTGTGGCAGAAATTGGTGAAGACGGTGATACGTTTGAAGCCGAGCTAGAACTAAAGCTATTAGCCGACGTTGGACTTGTCGGGTTTCCAAATGCAGGCAAATCAACATTCCTGAGTGTTGTCAGTAATGCGCGTCCAGAAATTGCCGATTATGCATTTACGACATTGACTCCAAACCTTGGTGTGGCCGACATTGACGACGGAAGTTTGCTGATTGCAGATATTCCAGGACTAATCGAAGGCGCCAGCGAAGGAAAAGGACTAGGCGATGCATTCCTTCGCCACGTCGAGCGTACGGCGGTTCTGCTGCATCTGATTGATGTCTATAGTAATGATATTGTCGGTGATTACAAAACAATTCGCCATGAACTTGCAAACTATAGCGCCGAACTTGCAACGCGACCAGAAATCATTACGTTGACAAAAACAGAAGGCCTCGACGATGACATTGTTACTATGCAAGCAGACTTACTGCGCACTGCAGTGCCTGATGCAACGATTTTTACGATCTCATCAGCAGCGCACGTAGGACTAAAAGAAGTACTCCGCGCACTACGTACACAAGTCAAGGAAGTACGCGCGGAAGCAGCTCGTGTCGAAGCATCTGACGATGAAGATGCGATGCTGCCGACTATCAGTCTGAGCGAAAAGCAAATTGCTGATTCTTGGACGGTCGAGTTCGACTCTGAAGAGAATGTTTATCTTGTCCAGGGTGACAAGATCGAGAAGTTTGCCCGCCGAACAAACTTTGAAGGGTTTGAAAATGTTAATCGTTTGCGCGATATTATGAAAAAACTTGGCATTACTCACGAACTCAATCGCAAAGGTGCAACTGGGGAGAGCGTCATTCGCATAGCGCACCATGACTTTACTTATTTAGAGCAGTAAGTTTTTAACCATAAGCTTGTCGCCATATTCAATACGTGTTTAAATGTAGGGTATATAATGAAACACAAACATACCATACGTTTATCTGGACAGCGCGGATATACGATCGTTGAACTTATTGTTGCAATGGGTATAACCGCATTCCTGTCGGTTGTGCTGATTGCATTTATGGTGTCACTAATGGGACAGACTGCAGTCAGTAGTGTCCGTACTGCTATGACAAGTAGCTTGCAGACGGCGTTAATACGAATCAGTGACGATGTTCGTACTTCGTCCAATCCTGCCCTGTGTAACTTGACTCCTGATGTAAATGCGCCGCAAACACTTACGGGTGCTGCTGCCAGTGTGCCGTGTCCAGCCGATGCCACTAATTCAAATCAGCAAACGTTCTGGCGACTAACATCTGATCAGATAGTAATAAACAGAACTCCTCAAACAGCCAGTGGAGAGTTGATCTATGACGATCCCGCAACTCTCGCTGGAAAACGAGATACGATAATTTACTATGTTCGCGGCGATGCGCTCTATAAACGCATTATTGCCGCAACGTATACTACGCCATTAGCAAATGCAATTACGACCAACACTTGCGCCGTCATTGCAACTGGAGGTTGCCAAACTGACACAAAGATTCTTGATGGTCTGGATACGTCTGCTACTGGTGGTCCATTTGTTGCAACATACTACGATGGATCTGGCAACGTAATCGTACCGTCCGGAACGGATTATAGTAGCTTTATCAGTGCGCGATCTATCTCTGTGACACTAAAGATGAAACGCACACAGAGTGGCCAAGACATTAGTAGGGATAGTAGCATGCGTATGCAGTTCAGGGGCTCACAGGTAGCACTGACTGCACCAGAGCCAGAGATAGAGACACCTACTACCCCAACATCTTCAGCAAAGATGTTTGTTGGACCTGGAGGGGTCGACATGGCCAGCGCATCGATAGTTGGCGGCGATGTGTATGTGCAGGGAGGTATTGACATGACTCTAAGTAGTAGTATCGGTACGTCAGTAAATCCTATTCGGGTAACCGTAAGTAACTTCTCCTGCGGTGCGGGTGCTTCCTATCCGTCGAGATGTGCAACGCAACCCATTCCATTAAGTTGGGCGAATATGTCATCGATAAATGGGCCAGTTTGTGCGAATGATCAGACAAGCACAGTAGGTCTACCGGGCTTGATAGCTGGATGCTCAGCGCCAAAAGTAGATACCCCAGTTTTTAACAAATCGGTGTTCACTGGTCAAACGACATCGAGTGTAACGAGCTCAACATTGCCGTGTACCACTCCGCTACAGGCCAATACTAGATATATTGGTAATTTAGATCTTTCTACTGGTTGCCGGAAGGTAATAAATGGTTCAAATGTTTACATCAAAGGTGGGATCTCTGCCTATATGGGAGGATTTACTGTTTCTGAGAGTATGGGCACTACCCGTCCGATCATTGTTACTGATGGAAAGATTCGCTTCAACGGATTTGGTTCATCGGTTACACCAAATAGCTATGGCTCTACCCCTTATTTCATTAGCTATGCATCGCTTGATGCAGCCTGCTCTAATAGTGATACGTGTACTACGATATCGCCTACGCAATTAAAGGCGACTATTGATACATGGGATGGTGATTCTTTTGGTAATGCGTCACCAATTGTCTTGATTACTACCTCTGCGCCAGGGACTAGTTTCTATGCCTATTTCGGTAGGGTGTCTCTAGCATTAGGATCGAATGCGGGTTCTCTCGGAGGACAAGCTGTAGACGTAACGGGGAGTACGATAAGTTTGACAACATCACCGCCACTACCTTCTCAATAGTATCGACAGAACCAGCAGCACAAGTTTACGAGAAAGCTTTACATGAGTAGTTGATATATGTATTATAATAACATTAGTCAGGCTTATGCTTAATAGGAAGAATAAATAGACATTATGAAAACATTTCAGGGTAGGGGAAAAGGATTTACGATCGTAGAGCTGTTGGTCGTGATTGCGGTTATTGGAATATTGGCGGGCATCGGCATTGTGTCGTATTCTGGTTCGCAAAACAGAGCAAAAAAAGCAAACTACTCTGCGACTGTCCAGCAAGTGAAACTAAAGCTGGGCGAACATTTTACCGATACTAATAGGTACCCTGTAAATAAAGCCGCAGTCATAACGTATCTTGGCGGTACGACAACTGACATCGGCGAAGAGTTTAACAAATCAGATTATACGTATGCAGTAACAAATACGACTGGTGGTAGTTGTGGTTCCGTGCCTGCGACATGTGTAAGGTATACTATATCGGTACCAGCGTCATTATGGAATAGCACTGACAGTATAAGCGAAACGCAGTAGGCAAATAATGACAACAAAGAGAAACAATATACAAGGATTTACGATCGTAGAGATTCTTGTTGTTATCTTTATGTTTAGCACGGCAATTATTACGTTGTCATCATTGTTTTCGTATATTCAGTATGCACAGCGCGACGTGCAATATCTCGATATAGCTAGTCGTGCAGCTCGTGCGCAGGTTGAATATTTACGAAATGGTAAATATTCGACGCTATCAGCTGGGACACCGGTCAATTTTACCTCAAGTCTTCCGACGACGCTCCCTAGCGGATCTAGTGGCGTCGTGACGGTGTCTATTCCGACAGGCATGACCGGTATTAAAAGGCTGGATGTCAGGGTAGAGTGGCCAGTGGGTAATGTGACTAAGTCGACGACATTAACGGCACTCATAGGAGCTTCGGGGTTAACAGAATGATACCGGTAAATCAAAATAACCGATCAAATCAGCATGGATACATGATCATATTGACGATGATCTTAGTGTTCGTACTAATGGGCACAGGACTGGCTATTGCTAGTACTGTCGCTGCAACCTATGCGTCGACAAAGCGTAATACATACGTAGACGCTGCTGTATCAACGGCAGAGGCTGGAGTAAGTGCGACTATTTCAGAGTTAGGCAAGAGTGCCGGTTTTACTGGGTTCCCTGACGTTGACGGGGATAGAGGCGTTTTATACGACAGTGTAGAGCAGGGGAAGGCCGAATACGGCACAACTGTTACGGCAAATGCGAACGGCACAAAGACAATCGTGTCGACTGGCTATGTATATGCAAACAATACGGAATCTGTTTCTACAAATGCAACCAATAAAAAAACGATTGAGGTTGTCGTTAATCCGAGAGAGGTCGAAATTGCTCCTAGTATATTTGCCGGCCCAGGCGGACTGACTATGTCTAGTGCATCGGGTTCGGGCGGTAATATCTATGTTATGGGAAAGATGTCTATGGCGCTAAACAGTACTATTGGCAGTGTATCGAACCCAGTTAACCTGCAGATAGGAAATATTGCGTGCACTACGGCGGGTGCATACCCGACACTGTGTCCATCAAACCAGCAGCCATTGAATGTTGCTTGGGGGACTATCCGAGGGACGGTGTGTGCAACCAACCAAACAGATGATGAAGGCATTAGCCCTTCGTCTGGATTCCAGCCGAATTGTACGGCGCCTCCGTTGTCGATGCCGTATTTTGACAAGAAGACATTTACCGATTCGATGACGTCAACCAGGCCGGCTAGTAGTGGCTCCTGTAGCAACGATTCTGTGACACTAACGGCGAACACTAGGTATACGGGTACTATCAATAATACTTTTTACTGTACGGGCATAGTGGACGGAAATATTTATATTGATGGATCGTTGAATGTAAGAGGCTCTTCATTACTCAGGCCTCGAAATGGGTTAACGACGCCGCCGACTATCGTTGTCAATGGTAAAGTCGATCTGAGTAATCAGGGAATCCTAAAGAACGATGTCGGGACATCTCTTCGGATCATTAGCTTCGATTCTGTAAACGCTGCATGTAGTTCAAGTCCATCGTGTACTGCGCTAAGTAATGGTGGTCAATTGGAAGCATCTGCGAACCATGTAGCGATAGAATGCACGTTTTGCCAGTCAAACGGTGCGACGTTATGGGCATATTTCGGAAAACTTTACATGCACGGACCCACGAATATTCTTTCATCGCCAAGTCCAGGCGCCGCAATCGGTAATTCGGTAGAAATCAGAACCCGTAACTATGGAGTTGATGATTGGGATGCTATACCTCCAGGAAGCGTCAAAATGGTTTCGGGATATAGTATTGTAAGCTATAAACAAAATTTTTAATGATCACTACGATTTACATGTTGTGAAGATACGTTGCCTTTCACTGAAATAAATCTTGAAAAAGTATTGACAAATATATATGTGTGTGTTATTATGTTAAAATCATCAAGTTCGGTGAGTAACTCCCGCGTTTGTTTGGTACATTGACAAGCTAGATACGTAAATACAAGACACGTGTTCACTACAGGTTAGTGGTTATTCATAGAGTAGCTAGTAACCTGTAGTGACAATCCGTGTATTGTCACAGTTTTTACAGGTTCGTACGACGAAAGGCAGTCAAATGTTCAAATCTCGCACGATCACCTCGACCACGAAGAAGCAGATTTCCGACAGCCACAACCGCGCCGGCCGCGCTCCGATGACCGACAACCACATCCTCGGCGGCTCCGGTGATCTCGTCCTCGATTCCGGCGGAGGTTCCTGACCCCTCGACTCCGGCGGCGCCCTCAGTCTGGGCGCCGACGTCGATCTGATCCGAAAGGAAAATGATGGTCTTGGTAATCTACGAGAAACGCTAGTCGTTTCGCCCCACAAAAAACTAAATACTGACCAGCCTGCGCACCGCACAGCTGGCCCATCCCGGACGGGAGCAGGGCGACAGGGCTACGGCGCCCATAACCTGCTCCCGTCCCGGGACTCGCATTTACGTATCTAGCTGTCATACAGCACAATGCAATTATCACAACTCGCTATCTAGCGGGATTTTTTGTATTATAAGGGTAATGGCACAAACATTCTTTTTTTATGACCTCGAAACAAGCGGACTGAATGCACGCGATTCACGGATTATGCAGTTTGCTGGGATTCGGACAGATACCGACTTCAATCCTATCGGTGAACCGTATAACGTACTGGTCGCACTCAATGATGACACGCTTCCTAGTCCAGAAGCACTACTCGTCACGGGCATAACGCCACAGCAAACTGTGACGGATGGCTATACAGAAGCACAGTTTGCTCGGCTATTGACTGACGAAGTGTTTACTGACGATACGGTCGCAATTGGATTTAATAATATACGGTTCGACGATGAATTCGTTCGTCATTTGTTTTGGCGGACATTTAACGATCCGTATGAATGGTGCTGGAAAAACGGCCGCGGTCGGTGGGATCTGCTAGATGTCGTGCGCATGGTTCGTGCGCTTCGACCAGACGGCATTGTTTGGCCAGAAATAGATGGCAAAGCATCAAACAAGTTAGAATTACTAACCAAAGTGAACGGTATTGACCATCTGAAGGCGCACGACGCACTCAGCGATGTTGAGGCACTGATAGCTGTGACGAAACTGATTCGCGACAAGCAACCACAAATGTACAAATATCTTTTTAGTGTTCGCGATAAAAAAGCAGTCAAGAGCCTTGTGAATTTGGATGATAAAAAGCCCTTTGTGTATACCAGCGGTCGTTACGACGCAGAGCATGCAAAAACGACAGTTGCATTTCCGCTGACGTCAGGCAAAAACGGCAATGTCATTGTCTACGATTTACGCTACGATCCATCAGCTGTCGTCGATTTATCACCCGACGAATTGAAAAAGAAACTTAACGCCAGTTGGGAAGAACGCAACGCCGATGGTTTCGTAAAAGTTCCGGTCAAAGAACTGCAGTATAATCGTGCGCCTGCGGTCGCGCCGCTAGGTGTATTGGAACAGGCTGGAGCATGGGAGCGAATTCATTTAGACGCTGCAACAATCGAAAAGCATCGAGACGCACTGCTTCGCGCGCCGCATTTTGCAGAGAACATCAGGAGTTTATTTGAGAACAGGGCAGATTTTCCAAAATCAAAAGACGTGGAGGTGCAATTATACGATGGGTTTGTCGGCGACCGAGACAAGTTGCGTATAGAGACTGTTCGGAATGCAACAGAACGTGAACTGACTGATTTTCATCCAGAGTTTAGCGATGAACGACTTAGTCCGCTCCTTCTGCATTACAAAGCACGAAATTTCCCAAGAACACTGACGCAGTCAGAATCCGTTGAATGGGAGCAATGGCGAACGCAGCGGATTGCAAACCAATTGCCTGCATTTATGAAATCGTTTGAAAAACTGTCCGCTGGCGAAACGGACGAAGGTAAGCTATTTATATTTGAAGAAATGAAGTTATGGCTGGAGAGTATCGCACCTGCGGACACGAGCAATCAAGATAGTATGGACTAGATTCGGCTATAGCGTCGTTTAGGCATGCGTGCTTGGCGCTTGCTATGGTGATTGACGAGACGCCGCATAGTGACGACATTAATTGCGCTGAGCGCAGTAAGACGGAATAGTACTAACCACGCCGCGGCAATGCAACCGATCATCATGACGGTCGGCGAAACAGTGAGCGTTGTCCCTGGCACGGCGCCAGACAGTAAAAACGCAAGAAGTGCGTCACTTATTCCAGAGTCAATAATCGCAACGAGCGCAACGACTGAAAGAATAATAAAAAAGACGAATATGCGCATCGCTGCCTCCTGAGATGATGATTGTTTATTGAAATATAGCAGTCCTGTCAAGTATGTGCAACGATAAGCATCATGCGAGGGGCGATTCCATTTTTTTGCAGCTATGAACGGTGGATAGGGAAGTGTACATCGTGGTATAATAAATCAGTTATGCCAGAGTTTATCAGGGTTACCGGTGCGAGGGAGCACAATTTAAAGAACATCAACGTGGAAATCCCGCGTGATAAATTAGTGGTGATTACAGGCCTGTCTGGATCTGGAAAATCAAGCTTGGCGTTTGATACTATTTATGCCGAAGGTCAGCGTCGGTACGTCGAAAGTCTGAGCAGCTATGCGCGGCAATTTTTGGGGACGATGGACAAACCCGACGTTGATCAGATCGAAGGTCTGAGCCCTGCAATTAGTATTGATCAAAAGTCAACCAGTCGTAACCCGCGTTCGACGGTGGCGACAGTGACGGAGATCTATGATTATTTACGATTACTGTATGCGCGTATCGGTATACCGCATTGTCCAATCGACGGAAACGAAGTGCAGCGCCGTACACCACAGGATATTATCGATCAAGTATTGCAGTATCCAGAGGGTGCGCGACTGATGCTGCTTGCGCCAATCGTCAAATCAAAAAAAGGCGAGTTCGCGCATGTTGCCGAACAATATCGCCGACTAGGGTTTGCCCGTGCACGCGTCGACGGAATCGTCTATTCACTTGACGAATTCCCTGATCTGCAAAAGAACTTCAAGCACGATATAGAAATTGTGGTTGATCGCATCGCGATGAGTAGCGACATGAATAGTCGAGTTGCACAGTCTGTTGAGCAGGCGTTAGACATTGCTGGCGGGATTGTCGAAATCTTGGATACGTCTGACGATTCAATCGCGATATTTTCGCAGCGATACGCATGCATTGATCATCCGCACGAAGAAATTCCAGAACTTGAACCCCGACTATTTAGTTTTAACGCGCCGCAAGGTGCATGTCCTGTTTGCATGGGGCTTGGTAGTCGTTTGGAAGTCGACCCTGATTTAGTATTCAACGCCAGCCTAACGATAGCTGAAGGTGCGATACGGCCGTTTAATCGTGTGAATAGTGATGCGTGGTATATGAAGCGACTCGCCGAAGTCGCAAAAGCAAATCGGTTCAGTCTACAGGTGCCGGTTGAAGAACTATCGCCAGAACAGTTGAACATGGTGCTGTATGGAACGGGTGCGCAAAAGTACAAAGTGAATTTAGGAAGCGGTCGTAGCTACGAATCAACGTACGAAGGTGTGATTCCGAATCTTGAGCGTCGACACAAAGAAACCGACAGCGAATTTATGCGAAAAGACATTGAGCGATTTATGCGTGAAAGCAAATGTCATACATGTAAGGGTGCTCGGCTAAAACCTGTCGTATTGGCGGTGACTGTTCATGGTCTGAATATCATGGATATCTGTAATCTGGGTGTCGATGATGCATTGGATATGTTTGCGAATAACTTCAAACTGAATGAGCAAGAGGTATTTATTGCCAGTCAAATTATGAAAGAGATTACGTCGCGCCTGACATTTATGAGCAACGTTGGATTGAACTACCTCGAACTTGCGCGTGCTGCAAATACGCTGTCGGGCGGTGAAGCGCAGCGTATTCGGCTAGCGACGCAAATTGGATCTGGGCTACAGGGCGTGCTATATGTTCTAGACGAACCATCAATCGGACTACATCAGCGCGACAACGATCGTTTGATTGGGACGCTAAAGCGACTGCGTGATCTAGGCAATACGGTACTGGTTGTGGAACATGATGAAGATACGATTCGTGAAGCAGACTATCTATTGGACATTGGCCCTGGCGCTGGCGTGGCTGGTGGTGAGGTCGTGTCGGCTGGGACGCCTGCCGAAGTAGCGAACGACGCGAACAGCGTAACTGGTCGTTACTTGGCTGGTACAGAAAAGATCGATGTGCCAAAGAAACGACGAACAATCGAAAAAGACCGCAAGCTGGTAATCCGTGGCGCGCGCGAAAATAATCTGAAAAATATTGACGTGACGATACCTCTTGGTGTGATTACTGTGGTGAGCGGCGTGAGCGGCAGCGGCAAGTCAACACTTGTGAATGATATCTTGGCAAAAGAATTATCGGCACGACTCCATCGTGCGCAAACCGTTCCCGGTACTCATGACACTATTGATGGTGTTGGGCTGCTTGATAAAGCTATCGTTATCGATCAGTCTGCGATTGGTCGAACGCCACGATCAAACCCGGCAACCTACACCGGAGTATTTACGCCAATTCGTGAACTATTTGCGGGTACACCAGAAGCAAATATTCGCGGTTACAAAGCAGGGCGATTCAGCTTTAACGTCAAAGGTGGTCGCTGTGAAAACTGCCAAGGTGACGGTGTTATCAAAATCGAAATGCACTTTTTGCCTGATGTCTATGTGACCTGTGATGTATGTCAAGGCAAACGCTATAATCGCGAAGCTTTGGAGATCAAGTACAAAGACAAAACGATCAGCGATATTTTGGATATGACCGTCGAACAGGCCGCACTATTCTTTGAAAATGTGCCGACGATTGGCCGCAAATTAACGACACTTGTTGATGTAGGGCTGGGGTATATTCGGCTTGGCCAACCAGCGACGACATTTAGTGGCGGTGAGGCGCAACGTATAAAGTTAGCGAGTGAATTGTCCAGGCGCAGTACTGGTAAAACGATGTATATTTTAGACGAACCAACAACCGGGCTTCATAGTGCCGATGTAAAGCGACTGCTTGGAATATTGCAGAAACTTGTCGAAGGTGGCAATAGCATGGTAATTATTGAGCATAATCTTGACGTTATCAAAACTGCAGATCATGTTATTGATATGGGACCCGAAGGTGGCATGGGTGGTGGTGTGGTGGTTGCACAGGGGACGCCGGAAGCTATTTCGAAGGTCAAAGATTCTTTTACTGGTAAATATTTGATGCCACTTTTGAAGAAGTAGAGGGTGCTAGTTATTGCAACCTGATACTATTGTCATCCTGAACTTGTTTCAGGATCCAATCATCATCTATTCAACTAAACTTACTGTCTTATGTTCTTTTTTACGAAAGAACCAAAACGTCTTATTTTCTTTATCGAACGAAAAGAAGCAAAAGAACTAGTGACGGCTTCACTACGCGGCTAAAGAGCCAGCGACTGTATCTTGGGTGGTTGCGGAACTCGAATACCTGGTTAGATATACCAGATATTCTCAAACAGTCCTCACCACTCCAGGCTACAGCCACTAGCTCTTATCCGGTAGCTGCAGATGTCACGATTAGTTGATTGTTATTCTACGCAGGAGGACTGCGAATGATTTTTTGAATTATTTTTTGAAGCCGAAGAGAGTGTTGATTTGTTTTTTTGACAGTGCGAGGAGTGTGTCGCGCTGTTTTTTGTTACGAAGAATGTGAATGACTGGTGGTAATAATGATGTCAAAAGGATAAGGGCGATAATCGGGAGAAGCACGTGGTCGATATCAAGGCCAAGGCTGGTGAAGAGTGCCCCTAAATAGTAGCCAAGGTAGGTGATTCCTACGGCCCACATGAATCCACCGATCATGTTATAGATCAAAAACTTTTTGTAGTCCATTTTACCGATGCCAGCGATCACTGGTGCGAATGTTCGCACGAATGGAATAAACCTTGCGATAATGACAGTTTTACCTCCATGCTTTTCATAGAATTTTTGGGCAGCTTGGACATTTTCTTGTTTAAAGAACCGAGAGTTTGGCTTTTTAAACAAACGTGGGCCTGCACGTCGACCGAAGGAGTATCCGACGTTATCACCAATGACAGCGGCGAGGAACAGTAAGAAGACGAAAAGGTGAATATTGATATTAAGCACGCCACTATATACTAAAAATCCTGAGGTAAATAATAGGCTATCCCCAGGCAGGAAAAAGCCGATTAGTAAACCTGATTCGGCAAAGATGACAGCAATAACGGCAATCCATCCTAGATGAGATATAAGTTCAACAAGATCAAGTCCTGGAATGGCTGCAAACACTGATGGGTGAGAAAATAATTCAAACATATACTATATAGTGTAGCATGTAAGATTCCTCACAGATATCTCAGATGGATAGTGTTATACTGACAGGGTACTATCAAACGACCAAAAACAGGAGATACATTACGTGAACGATATTACATTGAAACTAGATACGCGCGAAGTTGCTGGTAAAAAACTATCGACCCTTCGACGTGACGGGATTATTCCAAGTGTCGTCTATGGTGGCACGACAGACCCGATGAGTACACAATCACTTGTTGTTGAAACAACTAAAGTTGCCCATGCAGCTGGCAAACATACGCCAGTTCATCTAACTATTGATGGACAAAAAAAGCTTGCGATGATCAAGAGTATTGACATCGATCCGGTGCGTCATGAAATCCGCCACGTGGCGTTTCATACGATTAATCAGAATGATATTATCACTGCAGAAGTGCCAATTCATTTGACTGGTCAAGGCGAAAGTGACGCTGAAAAAGCTGGATTGGTTGTTCTGCAAGCAATTGAGCATATCGAAATTAAGGCAAAGCCTGCTGCATTGCCTGAAGCGCTAGAAATTTCTATCGCACAGTTAGCAACTGCAGATGACAAGCTAACGCTGGGAGATATTAAACTTCCTGCACACGTAGAATACGCTGATATGGATCAAGACCTTGAACTTGTCGTGGCGAATGTTTACGAACCGAGTGCACTACAAGCTGCAAATGATGCTGCTGGTGGTGATGCCGAAGATGAAAGTGAAGTCACTGCCGATAACGGTGCGGACACTCCACAGGACAATCAGGCTGAAGAATCTCGTCCAGGTGGCAAATCACAGGATGAGCCAAAGCAGTCCAATGTTGACGCTAACAAATAGCTAGTAACGACAACTGCTTATAACTCGCGGACAATATGTTCGCGAGTTATTTTTTAGGCCGTAGTGAATTTTATCTGAACGTACTATAATAGAGTGTACTAACGTGTGTAACGGAGGAGGTGTAATGAGCGAACTAATATCTCGTCACGAAGTAGAATCAAATCACGTGTTATCTGATGGCGAAACTCGCGCGCTAGGCAGCACGGCACTTGAATCACAAGGATTTGATGTTCCATCTGTCGACGCAGAACCACGTGTGACTATTATCCCCGGTAGTATCGCAACACTTGATCACGGAGATGAAATCGTGAAGTATAAATTATTAGGCAAGGGTATTACAGATGACGCAGACGAAGATATTATGTCTGTCAGTCCGACGAGCCCATTAGGCCAGCGAATGGCAGGTATGACTGTTGGAGTTGTACTGGAATGGAAAACTCCTCATGGTGTGACCTCTGCAGAGATCATTGAAGTCATTACTCCTCAATAAATCCACCACTCTGATGAGACCAAAGTTTTGCATATCGTCCTTGTTGTTTCAGTAATTCATTATGGGTTCCATCTTCGATGATAGATCCATTTTCGAGGACGATAATACGATCCAATTTCGCGATAGTCGACAAACGGTGCGCAACAACGATTGATGTTCGGCCTTTCATCAACTTTTCGAGCGCGTCTTGAATCAGTTTTTCACTCTCACTATCAAGCGCACTTGTTGCTTCATCAAGGATCAGTATTGGTGCGTCTTTGAGGATAGCGCGAGCGATTGCAATACGTTGGCGTTGGCCGCCAGATAATTTGACGCCGCGTTCACCGACCTCTGTATCCAGTCCTTGTGGCAAGGTCTCGATGAACCCAAGGGCGTTCGCTTGCTTTGCTGCTCGACGGATATCTTTATCGGTTGCATCAGGATTGCCATATGCTATGTTTTCTCGCAAACTGCGGTGAAATAACATCGGCTCTTGTGGCACGTAAGCAATGGCTGAGCGTAAACTGTGTTGAGTGACGTCACGAATATCCGTATCGTTTATAGTGATTGCGCCCTTTGTGACATCTGCGAAGCGAAGGAGTAAGTGGGTAATAGTTGTTTTTCCGGCACCACTATGACCGACAAGTCCAACTTTTTGTCCAGCTGGAATAGTAAGTTGTAGGTTTGTTAGAACATCTTGATCACTGTCTTCGTATTTGTACGATGCATTTTTAAAGCTTAATGTCGAAGAGGCTTTTGGAAGCCCAACCGCATCCGGTGAGTCAGTGATTTTATTTTCAATCTCTAACATTTCTGCCATCGGAGATGCGTCAAGAAAAGCTTGATCATAGCCGTTTATAATATCGCCGAGCACGAAAAGTTGTGAACCTATTCGTTGTAGATAGGCGAGCATGAAGATGGCCGTTGCAATCGTTAGGTTGCCCTGAGCAGCCATTGATGCTGCTATGACTATTGCGATAATCTGGACGACAACCATTAGTGCGACGCGCGTGGAGCCTTCGGTCGCGACAAAACCAATATCTTTTTTGTAAATATCACGAAATCGATCCGTTAGCTTATTAAGTGCCTTAATTTCTCGATCTTCACTTGCGAATGTTTTAACAATAAGGTTATTTGTTAGTGCATCAGCAGTTGTTCCGTGAATTTCGCTGATCAATGCTTTGCGCTCGTGTCGCCAAGGCGCGCGCTTCTTTGTACTCCAGCGGATTTCTAAAATTAATATAATGATCAAGGCTAGGATAATACCCGCAACAATGAGCGATTGTGACGCAAGAAGAACAATGCCACCACCAACGGACAGAATAAAGCCGAGTGTGCGGATTATGAAAAGATCTTGAATTGTAACTTCAGCACGAATAAAATCTATATAACGACTTGTCATTGCACCAATTTTTTGGTTAGAGAAAAAGCCAAGGTCTTTAGATATAAGCCGCTCAAAAGTACTTTCTCTCAGTCGCGCTATGACATTACCTTCATGGCGAACCATTGCTTGAAAGCCAATAAAGTTCATTACAGCACCGAATATACCCACCACACCTCCGATGAGAAGATTGCGGTTAATCTCTGCAGTATTGTTATTAGCGAGTCCTCCGATCGCCTGGCTAAGGAAATATGGCAGGATAGTATCGATAAGCAGCGCACCTGATGGTATGAGAATGAGCATCAGGAAAAAGCTGACTTTATGATGACGAACTTGCTGCCAGTAAAGTTTTAGTGTTTGTTTATTTGTGTGCAAAGTAGAAGAGCCTTTCGATCAAAGTTTGTAGTAATTCACGCTATTGGTTTGGTCGTCCAAACGTTTGCGAGTAGAGGATCCAAGAGTCGGATCATAGTATTTTAAATTATATAGTATAATAACTACTGATGCAAAAGATTTTACTATACTATAAATTTACTCCCATCAAAGACCCGGAGACAATGAAGCTATGGCAAAAGACATTGACGGATAGTCTGAATTTGAAGGGGCGTATTTTGATTTCACCTCACGGTTTTAATGGAACCGTTGGTGGTGACATGGAAGATCTAAAAAAATACATAAAAGCGACAAAAGAATTCCCTGGGTTTAAAGGTACGGTATTTAAATGGTCAGACGGAACACGTGATGAATTTCCACGCATGAGCGTCAAGATCAAAAGTGAGATTGTTGCGTTTGATGCAGCAGATGAACTGCGAGTTGATGAAAATGGTGTCGTTGGCGGCGGCAAGCATCTGAAACCAAACCAGGTGCATAAACTGGTTCAAGAGCGTGACGATGTTGTGTTCTTTGATGGCCGTAATGCACATGAAGCGGCGATTGGTAAGTTTAAAAATGCGGTCGTCCCAAATACGCACACCAGTCGTGACTTTATTCGCGAACTTGATAGTGGTAAATACGATGATCTGAAAGACAAACCTATCGTTACCTATTGCACGGGCGGCATTCGCTGCGAAATTCTTAGTTCATTGATGAAAAATCGTGGGTTTCAAGAAGTCTATCAAATCGATGGAGGTATTGTAAAATACGGTGAAGCATATGGTGATGATGGGCTATGGGAAGGCAGCTTACGCGTATTCGACGATCGTATGACGGTTGATTTTAGTGATAATCCCAAAGTAATTGGTGTTTGTAGTCACTGTGAAGGTGCAACGAATAACTACGAAAACTGTGCTTGGGAAAATTGTAATGATCTGGTGCTTATCTGTCTGCACTGTAAACAAAATCCAGACCTGCTGTACCACACCGAAACGTGTCGTAATAAAGCAAAAATTGGCGCGACGGCATAGCGCGCATGGGTAAAATCGAACAGCAGTTCCAAGAAATAAAATCGCAATTACCGTTTCAGCGATATCGGCCGTCGCGGTTTGTTCGTGTAAACAGTAATCATGTAACGGTCGAGTTTAAACGGCTAAGTCGTATTGCCGCACTATACGGTTCGGTCGATGTTATGTATACCGATATTGAATCGGTCATTGTTGGTCCAGCCGAAGGTATCTCGCCGCTTGCGCCACGGATCGGTTATTCAAATCCAGCAACAGGTGCCAGGGCTGGGCGGTTCCGCACAAAAGGGCTTCATGTATTGGCCGGCTATGATAATCCAGATGATGACTGTTTGCATTTACTACTACGAAAAGGAAATCCATCGTCGTTTGATCAAATTATTATGCAAATCAAGAATCCTCAGGATGTGGCGGCTGCAATCGAGGCGAAGCGCTATGAAGCGTAGTGTAGTTGCAGAGATTTGTGGTTGGTACGGGATTGCCGCGATACTTGCAGCATACGCAGCTGTCAGTTTTGGTGTGATTGATAGTCAACATCATGTATATCAGCTACTCAATCTGACTGGTGCAATTGGCGTGATTGTCGTGTCACTCTACAAACGAGTTTGGCAGACATTGGTACTGAATGTTGTTTGGGTTGCGATTGCGGGTATTGGGCTGATCCGAAGTATTATGTAGTATTATAAGTGCATGAAAGCATATACATCACGATTCATTACAGGGTTCGCTATTATTCTCGTTGGCGGGCTGTTTCTCGCAAATAACCTTAACATTGTCGACACGACAGATTTCTTGAGTAACTGGTGGCCGTTAGGTATCATACTTGCAGGGATCATCATTTTCATTAACGATACAAAAAATTATTTATGGGCGCTGCTCGTGGTTGGCTTCGGTGCTGTGTTGCAACTTCAAGTACTCGATAGTATCGATGTCAATCCATGGCAAGTGTTTTGGCCGGTTGCCATCATTGTTGTCGGTATTTCGATTTTATTGAATCAGTCTGCTTATAAAAAGCGTGTCACTAAATCGGATCGTAACGACATAACGGCGATACTAGGTGGCAATGATCAGCGTAATAGTTCTGAAGATTTTAAGGGTAGTAAAATAACGGCGGTGATGGGTGGTGTCAAACTAGATTTACATAAAGCAGTGATCAAAAAAGAAGCAGTGATTGATGTATTTGCACTTATGGGCGGCATCGAAATTGTCGTCCCACGAGATGTTCTGGTAAAAAATCAAACATCAGCTATCTTGGGTGGCGTTGAAAACAAAGCAGAGCCAGATAAAGAAAAGGGCGCACCTGTTCTCTATATCACAGGCGATGTCGTCCTCGGTGGTGTTGAGATCAAAAACTAGTGACGGTGTGTATAAACAGATAACGATTAGTGCCTGCTCGACTACTCAAAAACTCCTCGTCAAGCTAAATGACGTCGATGATCCATTATCGAGCGCTTCGAAATGATATACTGGTAATACTATATGACAAAAAATAATTCAAATATAAGCAGTGCGCTGTCCGAGCGAGCAGCACAAGTGCAGCGAGGTGGCGCGCGCGCTGCTGTGTTGGGTGTTAATGACGGATTAGTCAGCACATTATGTATCGTCGTTGGCGTTGCTGCAACAGGCGCCCCAAATATGGCTGTATTGACCGCAGGACTTGCCGGGTTGTTGGCGGGCGCTATATCAATGGCAGCAGGCGAGTGGATATCGGTGCGAACACAAGTTGAGTTGTTTGAGGGTGTCCTGGGTGATCTAAAAAAGGCGATGAAAGCGGATCGTCAGCTACTTGTTAAAAATCTGTCAGATAACTTTCGGGAACATGGTATCGATACAAAAACTGCTACTATAGCAGCAAAGGACGTTGCCACAAAGGACAAGCAACTGATGTCGATGTATTCGGCGCAAGTTATCGGGCTAAACGAAGATGAACTTGGATCACCGTGGAACGCAGCAATTTCATCATTCGTATTATTCACTATCGGTGCATTAATTCCACTTGTTCCATGGTTGATCAATTTGCACGGCACGCTCAGTATATTTGTCGCCGTCTCGCTGACAGGATTTGCCGGACTATTCGTTGGTGCGTATACTGCACGATCAAGTGGTAAAGCGATTTGGTATGGGGCGCTTCGTCAGTTTTTAATTATCGTCTTCTCTGCTGCTGTCACCTACGGCATTGGCCATCTTTTTGGTGTTGCAACGGGTATTTAGGTTCTTTCTTTTGAACCAATGTGACGTTTAACATCGGCCAGTAGGAATAGGCTGACATCATCACGGGTCTTGCCTTCGGCGTGGAATGGCGTGCTGATGACGTGGATGAGTATCAGCATATACGCAAGGATAAAGCTGATCAGGCCAACGATAACCAGTCCGCCGTAAAATGGATCGACATTCGTAAGAGTTAACATGATGATGAGTAGAATAACGATTGAACGAGCCAAAATGGTTGCTGATGGAATAAAGCTAATACGTTGAATGTAGTTAACGCGGAAGACACTACGAAGTAGTATCGATTGCTGTTGCTTCAGCTTTACGATGAAGTTTGCAGGGACGCCTGCTTTTTCCATTTGGAGGTAATAGGGATTGAGCGCGTGAATATGATCGCGAGATTTATGTGATTTACGACGGACATCACTATTAAATGATGTCAGGATAGTTTTTAACTGTGTCTCGTATCCGTCAAGGTCAAATTTTGGATAGCTTTGGTGGATTGAACGGGCATCTTCAACAAGTCCTTCGACGTTTGATGCAAAGTCGGCGGGTATTTTTTCACTTTCTTTGTAGTCGGCGATTGTTGCAGACAAGATAAACCCAACGACAAAAAACACGCCCGACGACACACTGTTGTGGAGTGAGCTTTGTTCGATAGGTTCGAGGTTATGGTCGTGCAATAAATATTTGATCGTAACGATAATAACAGATATGACGAGTGAAATTATAAAGATTCTAAATAGGCGTATGTGTTTTATCATGCTCTATTTAGTATAGCAAATTGCTATGGCAGGCGTATAATGATGGTACATGTTTATGAAGTCTCCCGAGTTTCAACCAGTCGGTGACATGATACGTCATCCGACAACAGTGAGTGAGTATGACGAGTCACGGAGAAAACAGAGATTGCATGAAACAAAGCTTGGCCAAAATTGGGATAAATTAGGCAGAACACGTCGTTTTTTAGCTAAATCGGCCATATATGGCAGTATGTCATTACTGCCGTTTGGGGCATATCTAAAATATGATGTATTACCAGAGTATGAGCGGCTTGCTAACACGCACCCTGAAGTCATTGATGTATACGAGGCTAATGATCCTGCAGATAGTAATACAAAAATCTATGGGATTATGGGATTGGGTAATATTAGCGCCGAAGAGACTATGACAACGCTTGATAGTTTGGCAGACATAGGTGACGTAAAGGCTATCAAGTTGGACAATCAAGGTATAGATATTACCGTTATTGCGGATAAGATCAAGGATAGTCTTGTGAGTGATGCGTCTGACGTTGAGGGTGCTGAAATGACTGATTATACTGTAGGATTTTTTGCAGGCAGTATGGGAGGTGAGATTGTACCAAAAGTCGCACTTGATCTACGAGAGAGATACGAAATCAAGACGGAGTTCGTACTGTTTGATTGCAGTCCGTTTGGTTTAGATTCAGTTCGACCTGAACATCGAGAAAAAGGATTACAGCTAATGAAGTATTTGCCCGTCGCAGAGATAGTTGGTGGTGATGTGGCGCGGTCTGTACGGTTTCCGGTGGAAATGGTAGCACGAAAAGAGCGATATATGACTGGCGATATACCCGCACCATGGATGATAGATGTCGACGAATTTATCGCTGCGTTCAAAGAAGTGTATGTTGATAAGATTTTGAAAAAAGATGTGGCAAGTGGTAGATTCATCGCAGAGCAAGTTGGACAGATTAAGTATGATGATGCAATAGATAGTTTAAATGTGCTCAACGAAATCGATGAGGGTGGTGATCTGCTGTCGGTGATATATATGAGACCCTTCGATCCGAATCAAGATACTGTTGTTGATGTATCTTTGGGGCAGCGATTAGTAACAGCAACGACGAATGCTGAAAACCGAAACTTATTAATTGCGAAGTTGCATAATACAGGCCATGCAAACCCCAATCAACGCCCGAGCGAATATAACGAGGTGATTCAAAATAGGATTATTCCGTTTCTTGAGCGAAGAGAATCCGAGAAAGCGATTTCAGATTTGGCGTACTTAGCAATTGCACACTCAGACTCGCACCTTGCTATACTGGATCCAGATGAATAAAGCACTTGAAGCAAAACTAAAAACTCTTCCGCGCAGTCCTGGTGTCTATTTTCACAAATCAGAAAGTGGTGAGATTATTTATGTCGGCAAAGCCGCAGTGTTGAAAAACCGTGTCCGTCAATATTTCCAAAGTAGTCGAGATATGGACGTCAAGACGCGAGCGTTAGTTGCAGAGATTTATACCACCGACTGGACAGAAACAGAAAGTGAGATTGATGCATTGTTTCTGGAATCAGAAATGGTCAAACGCTACATGCCACGGTTTAATATCTTGCTTCGTGACGACAAATCACAGACGTTCATACGAATTGATATGAAGAGTGAATGGCCATGTGTCTGCTTTACGCGCAATCCAGCCGACGATGGCGCCACATACTATGGACCGTATTACAACGGTCTCGCAGTCAAAAAAGCACTCCGCTATCTTCGAAAGATTTTTCCGTATTATACAAAACCACCAAAGATTGGTGGTCGCCCTGACCTTGATTCGCATATAGGACTCAGCCCAAAACCGGGAACAACCAGTGAAGAGTACAAATCGACGCTCCGAAAATTAATCAAATACTTTGAGGGTGGGCGAAAAACACTCGCCAAAGAAATTGAGCGCGACATGAAGACAGCCGCTGGGCTTCATGATTTTGAAACGGCAGCGGCGCTTCGCAATAAACTTCGCGATCTTGGTGAGTTGCAGCGACGTATTATGTTTGGCGACAAAGAATTTTTGGATATTAGTAAAGATCGCGCATTATCCGATTTGCGTGACCTGCTAGCATTACCCAAGATTCCTGTTCGTATCGAAGGCTATGATATCAGCCATATGGGTGGTACGAATGTTGTTGCCAGTATGGTTGTGTTTACAAATGGCGTCAGTGATCGTGCTGAGTATCGAAAATTCAAAACAAAAATTGAACATAATAACGATACGTACAATATGAACGAAACATTGCAACGACGCACCAGTCCGAAAAACCTCAAAGCATGGGGTGAGCCAAGCTTGCTGTTAATAGATGGTGGCAAGGGGCAATTAGACGCCGCTATCGATGCCATGGAGAAAAACGGTGTCAATTTCCCTATCATTAGTATTGCAAAGCGTGAAGAGGAGATCATCGTCAATAAAGCGCGATCAAACATCAATGTCTCGACCATTCAAGCAATGCTGCAGGATCCCCCGGAAGGCGTCATTGTTGAAAGTACGGCGAATCATTATATCGTGAATCTTCATGCTGGACAGCGTAACGCCTCATCACACTCAAAAAACTTGCGAGGTGCACCATCAATCAATGCATATTCTGATGTCGTGAAACTATTTCAGCGAATTCGCGATGAGTCGCATCGATTTGCTGTCAGCTACCACACTGTTTTGAAACGGCAGAAACAGACAGCCAGTAGTCTCGAAGAAATTCCTGGTATTGGCCCAGCGACGCGGAAGAAATTGATCAAAACATTCGGTAGCCTGCGCGGTGTCAAGACGGCGGAACCTGAACAAATTGTCGCTGCAATTGGCGAAGCGAAAGCAACCATGATTACGCCATATTTATGATACGCTAAATACATATGAAATCACTTGACGCAACGTTTTTTGGGGGCAATAGGACACGAACTATTGAACAGCTGCAAGGCAGCCTATTAGTTGCGTCGGCATACTCGCAGATGCAACGCGGGAATGATATGGCGTTTCAGTTTGAACAAGAGGCAAACTTTTGGTATCTGACGGGTATAGAACATGCTGATTGGTGGGTGATTATTGATGGAAAGCGTAATAAGACATGGCTAGTGTCACCGACTGTCGATGATGTCCATGACTTATTCAACGGCAGTCTGTCGGCCTCGTCGGCAAAACAAATAAGTGGTATTGATGAGGTGATTGATCGATCAGAAGCTTTGGCAATTTTAAGTCAAGTTGCACGAACCTACCAAACTGTTTATACGATTGATCAGCCTGCGCACAGTGAACATTTCGGGTTTACGATGAATCCTGCTGCGCGTGAATTGCGTGATCAGTTGTCGCGATTGTTTAAGCGTGTAGAAGATTTCCGACCGAAAATCGCCGAATTACGAGCAATTAAACAACCTGTAGAAATTGATGCAATGCAGTCTGCAATTGATCTGACGATCGAGGCATTTACTCATGTCAAGAAATCTATCAAGACGTACAAATATGAATATCAAGTAGAGGCTGATTTTAACCACATATTCCGACGTGCCGGAGCGCGTGGCCATGCATATGATCCTATTGTCGCCGATGAACACAATGCCTGCACGCTTCATTACATTCACAACGATGATCCACTCAAAAAAGGTTCACTGCTTCTGTTAGACATTGGAGCTAGGCGTCACGGGTATGCGGCAGATATCACGCGAACGTACGCCGTCGGCAAACCAACCAAGCGTCAAATCGCCGTCCATGACGCAGTTGTTCGTGCGCAGGCTGAAATTATCAAATTATTGCAGCCAAATTTGAACGTCGCCGAATATCACGATACTGTTGACGATATCATGAAGCGAGAATTGATTGGATTGGGACTGATTGCGGATGGCGACGATCCACGGTATCGTACATACTTTCCGCATGCGGTTAGTCATGGGCTGGGAATTGATGTCCATGATTCGTTAGGCCGCCCACGAACATTCCAACAGGGAATGGTGTTGACAGTCGAACCAGGCATTTACATTCCAGAAGAAAATATCGGTGTGCGTATCGAGGACGATATACTGATTACGAAAGACGGGTATCGAAACTTAAGCGCGAAGCTATCGACAAGCATGGAGTGAGTCAGTATAATACCATCTAGTATTATGAGACGACAATTTGCTGTATTTCTTGTTCGCTGGTTACTCAATTCGTTTGGATTGTGGCTGGCTGTTCGCCTGCTAGGCACTGGGTTCAGTGACGCCCAAGTAGATGGTGGCTTTACGTTGTTTTTGGTTGCTGGATTAATCTTTTCAGTGATTAATAGTATTTTGCGACCAATCATCATTATTTTATCGCTTCCAGCTATATTGGTGACGCTAGGACTGTTTATCTTGGTCGTCAATGGATTGATGGTGTATTTATCGCTGATGTTGACCCCAGGGTTGCAAATGACGTTTATCAACTCAATTCTTACCGGAATTATCCTTAGTCTGATAAACTATATAGTAAGTAGCGTACTGGAATTAGGGTACGGTCGTCGAAACGAGGAGAAAATATGAATATTGATGTGATTTTACAAGTAGTAACCGCTGGATCAGGAATCTTAATGATAGCAGCAATTTTGTTACAGCAACGTGGTGCAAGCCTTGGTGCTGGATTTGGTAGTTCTGGTGAATTGTATACGACACGTCGCGGGTTGGACAAAAACTTGTTCGAAGCGACCGTTGTTTTGGCTGTCATTTTTGTCATAGCAATCTTGACAGGACTTCTTCTCCCCGCCTAGGTGAGTCATAGACCATGTCAGAACAAGAATCTCGGTGGCGTCGCTTTCAAACGGTCAAAGGAAGGCGCAAAGATCTATCGCGACGTGCAAAGCGCGTCGAAGGTGCGACAGTTCGTCACGCTCATCGATTCATCGTAAAGCGTTGGGATAACATTCGTGGTGTACGGCGACATATTCTATTGTGGATGGCGGGAGTCTCGGCTTTGATACTTGTCATTGGTTTGCAGATGATGTGGTTCCAAAAGAATTATTTAGTAGCTGCGCCAGTTGCTGGCGGGACGTATGCAGAGGCTGTTCGTGGGCCACTTGCAACGCTCAATCCGCTATATGCAACAACGAGCGCAGAAAAATCAGCCAGTCGATTATTATTCTCGTCGTTATACAAATATGACACAACAGGGAATTTAAAGGGTGATCTGGCGACAACGATGGAAATGGATGATAGTGGCAAAAACTACACTATTACGCTGCGTCCAGGTGCGGTATGGAGTGACGGATATAGCGTCACTGCTAAAGACATCGTCTATACAGTGAATATAATGAAAGACCCAAGTGCGCGCTCGGTGATGAACGCCAGCTGGAAGGATGTAGAAGTAGCGGCCGTCAGTGATACGAGTGTTCGCTTCACGCTACGGACGACGTCGGCAACCTTTCCTCAGGCTCTGACATTCTCTGTACTGCCAGAGCATATTTTGCGCGATGTTGATCCGCATGCGATCCGCGAGAATAATTTTAGCAACGCGCCTGTTGGCAGTGGACCATTTACACTACGACTGCTACAAGCAATTAGCGAGGGGCAAGGGCGAAAGATAGTACACTTAGCGGCTAATGAACGATATTATTCGGGTGCACCAAAGCTTGACCGCTATCAATTGCACGTATATGGCACGTCCGACGAAATTGCGCGAGCGCTTCGTACGGGCGAGGTCAGTGCCGCATCTGATGTACCAAACGATACGGCTCGTGTGATAGACGAAAAACGCTACACTGTCATTAAAAAACCAATTAATAACGGTGTGTATGCAATCATTAATACAACCCGACCGCAATTGAACGTAGTTGAGGTGCGACGTGCGTTGCAACTTGCGACAAACACCGAGCCTATACGCAAAGCGCTGTATGGTCAACCTGAAGCATTAGATTTGCCATTCGTGAACGGTCAGCTAACAGGTGTAAATGTGCCGCAACGACCGGCAGTTGATATAACGCAGGCAAACAAACTGCTCGATGCGGCTGGATGGAAACTTGGCGACAACGAGGTGCGATCAAAAGATGGTCAGCCGCTAAAACTACGTGTAGTAACACGAAAAAATAGTGACTACGAGCGCGTCATGCAAGAACTAGCGGGTCAGTGGAAAAAAATCGGTATCGAAGTAGAAAAAGTAGTTGTTGATTCGGCCGCTGCAAATCAAAGCTTTACGCAGTTAGTTCTGCAGCCACGTGACTATGATGTGCTTATCGATGAACTTGAAATCGGTGCAGACCCTGACGTATTTGAATACTGGCATTCACGCGGGCGAGTAAATTTAGCGAACTACAGCAGTGTTGCAAGTGACGATGCACTACTGACTGCACGCGACCAGACAAATATTGAACTCCGGAAAGTAAAGTATGCTGCGTTTGCAACAAAGTGGCTTGAAGATGTCCCAGCTGTCGGTTTATATCAATCAAATTCACTGTATGTTGCTGGCAAAAATGTTCGCTCGGTAACAAGTGATGAAAAGATCATCGCGCCAAACGAACGATTTGCCGATATTCAATACTGGACCGCAGAAATGAAAAACGTTTACAAAACTCCTTAGGCTGGGTATACTTGATAAAGTTCTGGTGATGCATGTGAACGTGTCTATTCCTCAATATTCACGGTGTAAGGCAGAGAAACTACCAAATGGTGCATATGCGCGAATGGCGGAATTGGTAGACGCGTCAGCTTGAGGGGCTGGTGCCCTTCGGGGCGTGGAGGTTCAAGTCCTCTTTCGCGCACCAAATTAAATCGAGATCTTTATGGATCTCGTTTTAATTTAGTAATAGCCGTCTAACCTCTTATGTTTGAAAAACTCCTCTCTATCTGTTAAAGTACAATTAAAGGAAGCCCGTCAAATCTGGGCATATTTTCATGAAAGACCCTAAATTCATTCGCAACATCGCTATTATCGCGCACGTTGACCATGGCAAAACAACTATGGTTGATGGACTGCTAAAGCAGTCAAATACATTCCGTTCTAACCAAGCGGAAATGGAACAGTCACTTATCATGGACAGTGGCGACCAAGAGCACGAACGTGGTATTACCATTACCGCAAAGCAAACATCGATTTATCACGATGACTACAAAATCAACATCATCGATACACCAGGCCACGCCGACTTTTCTGGCGAAGTTGAACGAACGCTGAATATGGCAGACGGCGTACTCCTTGTTGTTGACGCGCAAGAAGGTCCAATGCCACAGACAAAATTCGTACTGTCAAAAGCACTTGAGCTGGGTCTAAAACCAGTTGTCATTATCAACAAAATCGACAAACCATCACGACGAATCGACGAAGTGATTGATGAAGTATCGGATCTATTTTTGGAACTTGCTGTCGACGATAGCCAGCTACATTATCCAGTGTATTTTGCAATTGGCCGCGAAGGTAAGGCTTGGAAAGAACTTCCTGATAACCCAGGCGAGCATACTGACCTGACGCCAATCTTTGATGCGATTATTAATGATATTCCTGCACCGACAGTCGAGGCTGACAAGCCATTCCAATTGCTTGTTACGTCACTACAGTATGACAATTTCCTTGGTAAATATGCCATTGGTCGTATAACGCGTGGTAGCGTCAAAAAAGCACAGCAAATCGTTCTGATGAAGCGTGACGGAACAATCGTGAATAGTAAAATCGACAAAGTATTTGGCTACCGTGGTTTGAATCGCGAAGAAATCGACTCAGCGAGCGCTGGTGATATCGTGGCGCTAACAGGTATTGCCGATGCGCATATCGGTGAAACACTTGCTGACAAGGAAAATCCTGAGGCATTGCCTGTAATCGATGTTGAAGCACCAACGTTGAGCATGTATCTTGGTCCAAACACGAGTCCACTTAAAGGTAAAGAAGCTGAATTTAACACTTCTCGCCAAATTGGTGATCGTTTGAAGAAAGAACTTGAGACAAATGTTTCACTCCGCGTCGAAGACGACGGTATTGGCTTTACAGTTAGTGGTCGTGGTGAATTGCACTTATCTGTATTGATCGAGACACTTCGTCGTGAAGGATTTGAATTTGAAGTTGGTCGTCCACAAGTCGTGACGATTGAAGAAGACGGAGAAGTCAAAGAACCTGTCGAAGAACTATTGATCGAAGTTGCCCCAGAATTCCTTGGTGCCGTCAGTCAAGAACTTGGTACGCGACGAGCTGCACTGACAAAACAGGAACAGACAAGTAGTGGTACAACACGAACGACGTACATCTTGCCAACTCGTGCAATGATTGGTCTTCGTAACTTACTACTGACTGCAACAAAGGGCACGGTGATCATTAACAGCTTGCCACACGGCTACCAGCCAGTCGGTCCAAAGCTCCAGCAGACACGTAACGGCGCGCTGGTTGCCACCGAAGCTGGCTCGACGACTGCTTATGCACTTGATCTTGCTAGCGCGCGTGGTGAATTGTATGTTGGTCCTGGAACGACGGTGTATCAAGGTATGGTTGTCGGTGTGTATAACCGCCAAGGTGATTTGGATGTCAATGTTTGCCGTGGTAAACAGCTAACGAACATGCGTACATCATCAAGCGATGGAACGATTCAGCTAACACCGTTTACTGACCTGAGCCTGGAACAGTCGATCGACTTTATCGAAGACGATGAACTACTAGAAGTAACGCCAAAATCAATCCGTATTCGCAAACGATTCCTTGATCCTAATCAACGAAAACGCGCAGCAAAGAACTAGGATTACTTAATAAAACAGCCGCTACGATAGCGGCTGTTTTATTTGGTTTAATAACTCATTCGAATCGGACAACAATCCGCTTTCGGTTCATTCACATTATTCCTTTTTTGTTAGTTGTATTGTTTGTTTGTGTTGTGTAACACTATCTTCATATTAGCATAAGTATTATATTTTGTCAATAATATTATATAAAATATATCATAACAATCTTTTTGACATGGTTGCACAGGATAGACGTAACTACTATACTAGGTGAAGTAATGGCACGAATAATCAAACTCCCATCATTGCCGCTTCCAGGTGACGACCGAATTAAATCAGCACTTGTTGCGACAACAGGAACATTGCTTCGTGCCCGTAAAAGTCCCGACGAAGCCCTGGGTGATTTGTTTGCAGAAGTGCAGGCAAAGCAGGTATATAGCGACGGCAAGACGTTTGTCGATCTGATCCCAAAAAAACGGTCACAACAGATCAAAAAAGAATATCTGCTTGCCAAAAAAGACCCAAATTTTGACCTTCGTGAATTTGTGTCACGGCATTTTTATGAATTCGAACACACTGCCGCAACCTATCATACTGATACGGATCGATCGGCTCGTGAACATATCACCGATCTTTGGAAAGTGCTTGAACGACGTAATCGTGTCGATCGCGGGTCGTTAATCGCACTACCGAACATGTACGTCGTCCCTGGTGGACGTTTCAGTGAGCAGTTTTACTGGGATACGTATTTCATTATGCTCGGTCTGGCGGCTGATGGCAAATGGGATCTGATTGAAGGTATGATGAAAAATTACGTTCATATGATTCGTAAATTCGGATTCATCCCGACCGCCAATCGAACGTACTTTTTGTCGCGCAGCCAACCACCATTCTTTAGTCATATGGTTCGCTTGCTGGCGCAACATAATGGACGTCGACGCACATATTTGGAATATTTGCCGTACATGCTGGCCGAATATCGTTTTTGGGTAAAGGGGCGAAAATCGGTCAATAGTCATATCGACACTCGCGCGATCGCTCGTGTGGTTCAAATGCCAAACGGCGTCATTTTGAACCGTTATTTTGATAACAAAACGACGCCTCGTCCAGAATCACTGCGCGAAGACATCGAAACGGCAGAGCTAGCTGGACTGCATGACTCTGAACGACTGTATCTGGATCTTCGTGCTGGGGCAGAGTCTGGATGGGACTTTAGTAGTCGCTGGTTTACTGACGGCGCTGATATTACGACGATTCACACCACAGACATTGTTCCTGTTGATCTGAACTGTTTGATCTATCAGCTAGAGATGACGATCGCCGAAACGTATCGGCTGATGTTTCAACCGCTCCTGGCGCGCAAGTTCCGTACACTGGCAGAACGCAGGGCTGCGACCATCTCACGATATATGTGGAGTGAATCCGACCAATTCTTTATGGATTATGATTTTCGAACGGCAAAATCGACGCCGCACGTCACGCTTGCTGGCGTATTCCCGCTGTATGCGAAAGTCGCGACGACACAGCAAGCGCAGGCGGTGGCTGATAGGTTAGAACGTGACTTCTTAAAACCAGGTGGCTTGTTAACGACATTAACCGAAAACGGCCAACAATGGGATGCGCCGAACGGCTGGGCACCACTGCACTGGATTACTATCCAAGGCTTACGTGAATATGGACACAATACGCTTGCGGACAAAATCAAAGATGCGTGGGTGAATTCGGGACTAGAAGTATTTGCTCAAAAGCAAAAGATGGTAGAAAAATATGACGTGACGAGTGACACTCGGCTAGGTGGTGGCGGTGAATATCCGCTGCAAGATGGCTTTGGCTGGACTAACGGTGTCTTGGCTGCATTGATGGATGAAGAGTAGTCAGTAAAAAATCTTACACCGTTTGATCACTATTTGTGGTTAAATGGTAATAACTAATGAGTAAACCTATGAAAATCGCTATCATGGTTCGTGCATTTATACCTATGCCACGACCTAGCGACATGATATATGCTCCAATTGATCTTGCTGTAGCCGTAGCAAAAGGGCTTGGTGCTCGTGGCCACCAAGTAACGATATTTGCGCCAATCGGTACAGAAGTCCACGGACCGAATGTCACTGTCGAAACGATGAATCTTCGTCCACTCGTGACAAATCAAGCTGAATTCACAGCACTTCTAGATAACACTAACCATCTGTCTCACGATGTTCACGGGCTTTGGGACCGTTATATGGTGAATGAGATGTATACTCGTGCGGCAGCCGGTGAGTTTGATCTGCTTTATTTCCATCATCCAGAATCTGCATTGTCGACTGCGGTAAAATACCTTAATGTTCCTACAGTCTATACCTTGCATGATCCGATCTATCCATGGTACCGAGAATTATTTGAACTCTACGCCAGTCCAAATCAGCATTATATTTCGATATCAAACAACCAGCGACGTGACGCACCGGATCTTCCGTATATTTCAACCGTGTATAACGGTACGGATGTCGATCTGTTTAATTTCTCTGACGAACACGATGACTATTTACTATTCGCCGGCCGAATCATTCCTGAAAAGGGAGTCAAAGAAGCAATTCAGATCGCTCGTGATTCTCATCATCGACTATTGATTATTGGCCCAATCGACCACGGCGCTAAAGGATATTTCGATCAATACATCAAACCGCAGCTTGATGACCAGATCCTTTATCTAGGGCGTATGGATCAAGAACAGTTGCCGAAATACTATCAAAAGGCAAAAGCGGTTTTAACCCCTGTGCAATGGGAAGAGCCGTTTGGGCTGACAACTGTTGAAGCAATGGCTTGTGGCACGCCTGTGATTTCACTCCATCGTGGAGCAGCACCAGAAATTGTCATTGATGGCAAAACTGGATTTGTTGTCCATAGCGTTGGTGAAATGGTCGAAGCCGTTGGTAAGATCGACCAAATTAAACGTCAAGATTGTCGTGATCATGTGGCGCAGATGTTTGCGATTGAACAAATGGTTGATCATTACGAACAGGCATTCTGTAAAATCTTGAAATACGAAGACCCAATCCAACTGACCGCAGCGAAAATCTTTATCAAAAGCAAGATTCGTAAAGTCAAACAGGCTATTCCTCGTTTGAAACGCAGTGAAGCAGAAGAACGTTAATCAGAATATCTTTTTGTCACGAATATCATCGGGCATAAAGCCCTTGTCATGTTTGAAATCGGCCTCCCACTTGTAATCTTGGGCATAGCCGATGTCTTTCATTAGTTTTGTGGGTGCATTACGGAGGTGTAATGGAACGGGTGAATCTGGATATTGTTTGGCAAGTGACTGCGCAGCGTACATAGCGCTGGTCGTCTGTCGTGATTTTTTGGACTGTGCGAGTGCTGTGGCGACGTGGAACAGTATATACGATGATTCAGGCATGCCAATGCGTTCGACGGCCTGAAAGGCACTCAGCGCCAACCCAAGCGCCCCGTTACCAGCTAGGCCAATGTCTTCACTGGCAAATATCACCATACGCCTAGCGATAAACTTTGGATCTTCGCCAGCGTCGATCATACGTGCCAGATAGTAGAGTGTGGCATCGACGTTACTGCCGCGCATGCTTTTGATAAACGCACTGATGACGTTGTAGTGCATTTCGCCCTTTTTGTCATAGCCCGGCACACGCTTTTGCGCAGCGACTTTGACAATTTCGGGCGTTACTTTTACCTCATTCATACTGAGTGATAGTTCCAAATTGCCAAGTGCCACTCGAGCGTCACCGCCAGACAATTCCGCCAGGTAGTCCAAAGCTTTTGGTGTCACCAGCTTTGTTTTCTTTTCGTCTTTGAGTGCGCGTTTGAGGATGTTAATAATCTCGCTTTTTGAGAGCGGTTCAAGGACGAGGACGCGGGAGCGCGAAAGAAGCGGGTTGATGACTTCAAAACTTGGATTTTCGGTCGTCGCTCCAATTAATGTAATCAGCCCTGATTCAACGTGCGGCAGAAACGCATCTTGCTGAGCTTTGTTGAACCGATGAATTTCGTCGACGAACAGAATTGTGCGAATCTGTAGGTTCCAATTCTGTCTGGCATGTTCGATGACTTTTTCTACATCTTTTTTACCGCTTGTGACGGCTGAAAGTTCAACGAATTCAGCGTCGACTTCACTTGCGATGATTCGGGCAAGCGTTGTCTTGCCGCTACCTGGCGGCCCCCAAAGTATTAGGCTGACAGGTTCTTTGCGCTTGACGATTTGTCGCAAAATCTCCCCATCATTAAGCAAGTGAGTCTGTCCGATCACCTCGTCTAATGTAGTTGGTCGCATACGCTCGGCTAAGGGGACTCGCTGCATACTATCTATTATACGCTGATAGTTACAGCGTACTCCATGTATATTCAAACTGCGCGGCTTGCGCAGAGTGGACGGAGGTGTTTTCTATGACGATCGCGATAATATCGGCGGTAAAATCGATAATCACAACTTTGCTTTCGAATATATAGGTTTCTGCCGTGAAATGAATTGTATCGGGTAGTAGTTTTGTTGTGCGGAGGGATGAAGTGTCGCTATCAAGAAGCTTTTTACCGGCATTATTATTGACGGCAAGGACGCGAATTGGAATCTTCTCGTATATGCGATCACGCACGAATGCGGTGTGTTCTGGATTAGCAAAGAAATGACGCTCTGATTCTTGGTTAGTCCATAGCAACAGTTCTGTGGTCGACGATAAGATGTGCGAGAGCGCTGTTCTAAGGCCGGTGACGCCATGATACGTACTGATTCGTGGAATGACATCAGCCGATCCATACAAATCGCGTAGCTGTTCGATATTGTCTGTCAGGTTTATGCTTGAGCGCCCGATGCGACGCTTTTTTGCTTCTAACAATCTGATGAGTGTGTCTGGAGTGATGGCCGTTAATTTTTTGCCATACGCACTAGGATCATCAATGAATAGGCGTTTTTGAATCATTTGTTCGCATAACAAGTATGCGGTTGATCGCTGCATACGTGCTTTCTTTGCCAGGTCGACAATTTTTGCTGGCCCCAGGCTATAACTAGCTAAAAATAATCGGATCTCTTTGGGCGAACAGTTCAATTGTGTGAGTGCTGAGGTCAGATACTGGTCCATGCCTTTACAGTAACAAATCTAATAGTATTGGACAAATAATAGTACAAGGAGGAGCCGTATCTATAGTTTAACCGTACGTTTTCATCTTTTTTGTCATAATTTATTGACACTATCATACTAATACTATGAAATTAGACACAATCAAAGCAATGGAGCGAATTGCTCGACACGATACAACAGTTATTTCTTTGGGGCAAGGTATTCCTAGCGGCACGATGGACCCTGCATTAAAGCAAGCGGCAATCAACGCAATCACCTACGGCACCACAGACTCGTATTCTGATCCGCAGGGAATGTATGAACTGCGTTCTGCGATTTCTGAATCAACTGCATCAGAAAACATGATCTATACACCTGACGAGATTTTAGTAACATCTGGTGCAATCGAAGCAATCAACGTTGCGATTCGTAGTGTTGTAACAGAAAAACGGAGTGGGATAATCATCCCGACGCCTACCTACAGCGCCTACTTTTCAGTAGTGACGCAAAACGGCGGAATTGTCGTTGATTACCAGACGACACCCAATAACAATTGGCAGATAGATTGTGACGCCATTAGGCAGCTTATTCGTCGACATACGACAGCGATATTGCTATGTAATCCGAACAATCCGACTGGAACGGTGTACGACAAAGCGACGATACGTCAATTGGCGCAGCTAGCAAAAGACAGTGGCATCGTACTGATCATCGATGAAGTCTATCGTCATATGATGCACGATGACACGCCATTCTATTCGCCGGCGGAGGACATCAACTGTAAGGATTCGATTATACGAATCATGAGTTTTTCAAAAGATTTTATGATGACTGGCTGGCGAGTTGGCTATATCCAGTCATCGGCTAGCAGGATCAAAGATATGGTAGCAATTCACGACACATTGGTGAATTGCACTCCTGTCGTGTCGCAATATGTCGCCGTTACTGCACTGAAGCACCAAGAACGAATACTAACAGCGAATGCTACCATCTACCGCACACGGTTAGCGCAAATCAGTACATTATTAGCTACGTCTGTCACTGAATTAATAGTGACAGCACCCATGGCCGGCTATTATCTATTTGCAAAACTACCGGGTAGCGCGCCAAGTCGCATCGTTGCAGAACAATTAGCTAAGGTCGGCGTGATTGTTATTCCTGGTTCTGTGTTCGGTTCAGCTGGAGAAGGCTACGTGCGGATCTGTTTTGGGCGATCATCGACAGCAATTACGGCGGGTATTGAAAGGATGCATCGTTATTATGCAGCACAGTGATACAATAACTACTATGGATCGTACGTCAGTATTATTATTGTTCGGCGGTGAATCATCAGAACATGATGTCTCGATCTCTTCGGCGCGCAATGTCTATGCGGCGATAGATGATGAAAAGTTTGAAGTGATCCTGGGCTATATCGACCGGGATGGCAAATGGTGGCTACTCGATAGTTTTGGCATGCAGATCGAAACCCACGGCGCGTTGCAGTTACTACCTGCGCTAGGAATGAAAGGGTTCGTGACACTACCTGAACAACGAATCATTCAACCTGACGTCATCTTGCCTATTTTGCATGGAAATGGTGGCGAGGACGGTAGTGTGCAGGGCCTAGCGCAATTAGCCCATATACCAATTGTTGGGTGTGACATCACGGCAAGTGCTGTTGGCATGGACAAGATCAAAACCAAAGAAGTATTGAGCGCGCATGCTATTACGATCGTGCCGTACGAAGTGCATCATGTATCCGACACCACACCCGAATTTAATAAACTAAGTATGACGCTGGGTAGTCCACTATTCGTAAAGCCGGCGCGCGCTGGTAGTTCGGTGGGTGTCAGCAAAGTTTATAGCGAAGACGAGTTAATTGTGGCACTAAAAACTGCTCACGAACATAGCACGGATGTGCTAATCGAACAAGCAATAGTGGCACGGGAATTAGAAGTTGGCGTACTAGGGACACCGCCGCGTCATCATGTGACGAATGTCGGTGAAGTGCTGAGTGATGCTGATTTTTATAGTTATGATGACAAATACACGAACGGGACGTCGTCAGTCGCTATTCCGGCCGCTATTGAACCGTCGATGTCACATAAAATCCAAGCACTGAGTAGCCGGATTTACGAAATTCTGGGATGCAAAGGACTGTCGCGAATTGATTTCTTTTTATCAGACGACGGTACATTGTATTTGAACGAAGTTAACACAATGCCAGGATTTACGAATATCAGTATGTATCCAAAATTGTGGCGTAATAGCGGTATCAGTTATCCAGAATTAATCGAACAGCTGATTAGTGATGCGCTCGCTATGGATGCTACAATAGACATACCAGAACAAACGCAACTCACAGAGGAGACAGTATGACGCCATTTGTAATATTTATCATCATTATCATCGGTGGATTTATCCTCAGTGGATTAAAAATTGTTAATCAATACGAACGTGGTGTCGTATTGACGCTCGGTAAATTTACCGGCATGCGCGACCCAGGACTACGGGTAATTATCCCAATCTTTCAGCGAATGATCCGCGTTGATATCCGTAGCACGCCGATTGATGTACCAAAACAAGAAGTCATTACCAAAGATAACGTAACGGTAGGTGTTGATGCCGTTGTCTACTTCCGCGTCATTGATGCACCGAAGGCTGTACTCGAAACAACCAATTATATTTACGCAACTAGCCAGTTCGCACAAGCTGCACTTCGTGACGTTGCGGGTAACGCCGATATGGACGAACTGCTCAGTAAACGAGAGCAAATCTCGCAGCAAATCAAAGAAATTGTCGACGCGCAGACTGACCAATGGGGAATCGATGTCGAAAACGTAAAAGTGCAGAATATCGAATTACCACAAGACATGAAGCGTGCCATGGCAAAACAAGCCGAAGCAGAACGTGAACGGCGCGCAGTCATCATCACGGCAGAAGGTGAAAAAGCAGCCGCACAAGCTGTTGCAGACGCAGCCGCAATGTTAGCTAAAGTTCCTGGGGGTATTAACATCCGTACGCTACAGACACTCGAAAAGATTAGCGCAGAACCTAGCCAAAAGACGTTGTTTGTACTACCAGCTGATCTGATTGAGAATGTGAAATCAGTTTTAGGCGGACACAAGTAGCCACCTCTTGGCAAAAACTCGCAACTCTAGTAAAATATACAGAGTTGCGAGTCAACAAGCCAGTTTTAACTCATCATCCGAATGGATGTAAATAATCAATCGTAGAGCAGCTCTACCGTTGTAAAGAGTAAGATTCTGGCTTTTATAAGTACTTGCACACCATGCACCATACCTGGCTCTTTAGCTCAGTTGGTAGAGCAGGGGCCTGAAGAGCCCTGTGTCCCCAGTTCAAGTCTGGGAGGAGCCACCAAAGAAATACCCTCATCGAAAGATGGGGGTATTTCTTTGGTTTGTTATATAAATTGCTACTGCTTGCATACCTCCATTAATTGTTATTCAATGGGTATCAGCCTGAGGGAGGTTGGCTTTTGGCAAGGAGTGTATATATTCATGTATATTCCTGTCCGGAAACCATCCAACATCAGGAGAATCAGATGACATCGTTCAACGATATGCTGCAGGCCAAGTTTGACGAAGGCAAGAGCGTGTGTGTCGGGCTGGACCCGGACATCACGAAGCTTCCTCTTCCGCATTTGAGCTTGAATCCGCAGGAAATAAACTTGATCGAGAACTGGCAAGGGATGGGGTCGCGTGAAAGCGCGGCAACGGCCATCGTCCGCTTCAACGAGCGCATTGTCGATGCGACGTGCGATTTGGTATGCGCCTACAAGCCCAATTCGGCGTTCTATGAGCGCATAGGCTGGAATGGTATGCGTGCGCTTGAAAGAACAGTGGCGTATATTCGTCGCAAAGATCCAACGATCCCGATCATCTATGATGCGAAGCGGGGTGACATCGGCAACACGAATGCCGGTTACGCCGAACTCGCATTCGATGTGCTGGGTGTGGACGCGATAACGATCGCCCCGTATATGGGTAGCGAGTCACTGTCTGCGTTCATGGAGTATTCGAACAAGGGGATTATCGTCCTTGTCCGAACCTCCAATCCAGGAGCGGGCGAGTTCCAGGATCTGGATGTTGAAGATGGCAAGGAGAAGTTGTACGAAACCGTCGCGCGACACGTCGCGGAAAAATGGAACGGCAATGGCAACTGTGCCGTGGTGGTGGGCGCAACCAAACCCGAGGATCTGGCTAGTGTCCGCAAAGCCGTCGGCGATATGCCGATTCTTATTCCAGGGATCGGCGCGCAAGGTGGCGATCTGGAGGCAACGGTGAGTGCTGGCGCCAATTCGCAAGGTCAAGGCATGATCATCAACAGCTCGCGTGGTGTTATTCACGCGAGTCGACATGGTGATTTCACCCAAGCCGCACGGAAGGTCGTCGAAGTCATGAACGCGCAGATCGCCGAAGTGCTTACGCGCGTCTGATCAAATCAGTCCCCCGACCATGAAGCTGCCCCAGGCCTTCGTGGTCGGGGGCAGCTTCATATCTGGTGATATTATTTGCTTTTGACAATTATTCCGCGATGAGCAAAGAACTTTCGAAAATCTCGATAGCTGATGACGGTATTTACTTGTGATAAACCAGCGATGCCGGATGGATTATGGAGATAGAATATCCGTTTGACGTCATCGTATCCCGTGATGAGTACTAAATGACCACCTTTGTGCTGCGGCAGTGAATCTGGGCGACGAATTTGTGGGCTGACGGACGCTATGACATATTCGCCTTTTGATATAGCTACTTTAATATCATGCTGCAGTAGGGCGGGTTTGACGATACTATCTATATCGTATTCTGATTTCATAAACGCTGCGAATTGGCGATACTGCAAACCGGCAGATTCACCGAATGGGAGAGTATATCCGCCGTACTTTGTGCACTTTTTGCCTAATTTAATAATCGTATCGGCTTTCCCGCTGCGGTCGAGTAATATCATTCGCAGGCATGCCATCCCGCACATATTCCAGCTGTATGTTTGATATTCATCGCGTGTGCGCGCGCCTGATTTGCGCCATTTCGGATCATCGCGTGCGCGTAATTGTCCGTTGATAATCTGTTCGGCTAATTCTGGCGATTCCCACTGCGACACATAAGGAATGGAATCGCGCATGTATGCGCGGGGGATGTATGGCGAGTTAAGTTGATGCCCAATATGCTTGACTCCAATAGCAATCTTGCTTTTGAGGCTTTTCATGTCTGTATTATAGCAATATTTTTTCAAAAGGTTGAATTTCTACTACCGTTAGTCTATAATTTATCGAAGCATGAGGGCGTCGCTCTGTTTTTAGAGTGAGAACTGTCAGTGACAGTTTGCAAGGAAACCTTCCGATGAAAACTGGCTTTTCAATCGCGAAGTTTCGGGGTCGCGGAACGTGACCGACTTGCCAGGCCAAGGAAGCGATACGCCAACGATACATGCAGAAAGCACAAATTTAAACACTATGCGGGTGTAGCTCAGTTGATAGAGCGCTTCCTTGCCAAGGAAGAGGTCGAGAGTTTGAGTCTCTTCACCCGCACCAGAAACGAATTCATCGTTATTTAAGAACCCTTTCCAGGGTTCTTTTAGTTCATAAGTTACTAATGACCCCTGTAGAAACTTTCCATTATGACCTGTAACTGTAAAGTTAGAGAAGAACTTGCGCAGTAAAGCATCCATAACAGCCATATCCTGTGTTTTACTCAAAATATCAGGGATGGTACTGAATAGTTTGAGATATTCATCGTAAGACAATAAAGCATCTTTTGATGAAGCCCCTTTAGCTGATAACTCCTCTATAGTTGAGCGAAGCGTATCTTCTTTATCTTTGATTTTATCTAAATCGTAATGTGCTGCCAGTGTGGGACTAGAGTGTAGTAGTAATTCTCTGGTTTGTTCATATTCATTTTTGACCGACTTAACTTTCGCCTTTAAGGATGATAGCTGTGATTCGAGGAGTACATTATTTGCCCTGATTTCATCCTTAGCCCCCTTTAAATACGCCCCATAGTTTTCCTTTGTAACAAAAAGGTGTGTCGAGAAGAATTTCAAAGCTTCTTCAATTACCATTCTAGCTTTTACGGATTTGTAATACATTGCGCATTCTTTATTTTCGCACCTGTAATAGTACCTAGTTGATATAAGTACCCCGTCCTTTTTCTTCGGCGTAAGCATAGATGTGAATGGTTTATTGCAAGTACCGCAGTAAACCATCCCTCTCAATAAATTAGCTTTCGTTTCATTTCTTTTAATACGTTGAGATGCGATTAGTTTACTCGCATCAAATGCGCTAGATTTGTTTAGTTTGAAGTAGTCATTGACCGTAATCATAGGTGTGAAATCATACTTGTCTTTCAGGACTACTGTTTGTAGCCCATAATCCAATACACCTGCATAGACTGGATTCTTAAACAGCTTAGATACGTCATCTTTATCGAATACAAAAACCTGAGGGTCTTTACCTTTTCGTCTTAACATATATCCTTGTTGATTGATCCAATCGCATATTTCTTTTTGGTTCTCACCATCTAATCGTTTTAGAAACATCTGCTTTACTAATGTAAAAGTGTTTTCGTCAGGTAATAGGTATCGAGTCACTGGATCAATATAGTAACCGTGTACAAACTTACCTAAGAACTCGCCAGCTTCTTCTGTATATTTATTATTACCCCTGTTTACTGATTCACTTAAATGTTCAGAATATTGTTTTGATAGTACAAAAGAAATCCCCAAAAGCATTTTGCCTGTGGGGTTATTCTCAAATGTAGATGTAGCGAACTTTAGGTCTTTAAGAACACCTTTATCTAGTAGGTCGATTATTTCACCAGCGTCCTTCATATTTCTTGCAAGCCTATCTGGATGCCAAGCAATGAGGCCAGTAATACGCCCAGCTTTAATATCGCTAATCAGTTCTTTGAACTTAACCCTAGTGTCAGGTTCTTTAGCAGAATATTTTTCTTCAATAACTTTGACTGGACGAATATTATTAGGACGCATTACTTTTTCAACACATTCACTAATTTGGTCGCCAATTGATCGCTCTTGTTTTTCGTCACCTTGTGTTGATTTTCGTGCATACAGTGCATACGCTATGCTAGTTGTGTCTACGTTGAGCTTATCTTTTGGCTTACCTGCTTGTAATGCTTGAAGAAGTATCTCTGGTGACATAAGTGGTTCCATACTTTTATTATATAACTGTATGAAAGTTAGAGCTACTTTAGGCTATATATTACAGCGTTATAATTACGCCATTTTTCACTAGTTTGAATGGCTCGGAAGGTTGTTCGACTGCTTGATTGTCGATAAGGATTTTGACCAATTCATCATAGCGAATAACAGCCTTGTTTTCAGGTGTTTTCGTTTCCACGTTTTTTGATATTCAGTCATATTCCAAGTAACTGAATCCTACATTGGTGGAGAAGTATCGCCGTTCTTCTCGCCCAACTTACAAGTTCATCATATTGGTCGCCAGCACACCCCAATGCTGTTGAATTTCACAAGACCGATACGCCTAATTAATAAAAGATTCTTTCGTAAAGTACCTTCTACTATACTCTTGCATAAGCGTTTTGTCAATGTAGGTTTTATTGACGTTATTAATAAATCTTCACTGTTACGTCACAGATACTTGTGTTTTTTCAATTATGACGTCAGCATCATTGATGCCGAATCTCTTAGCTCTTATAGGGATTTTCTTCTTCATCTTTCATTACTATCTTCATTAATAGGTAAAATTAAAACTGGTAAAACCGTATAGACTCATAGACGCTGAGGTTCAATTAGTCGTCATTAATATCGCTTTGTATTATTCACATCATACAGTGTTACAATGTAGACAGATAATTGGTATCGAAAAAAGTATATTATGAAAATAGATTTACACGCTCACACGCAAAAATGTAAAACAGGTGATGGCAATGACCGTAAAATATCACCTGAAAATTTTGTCTCCAAAATGTCAGAACACGACGTTAAGGTTTGCGCTATAACAAATCATAATAAGTTTGACACCGCCGAGTTCTTAGAAGTAAAAAAATTGAATAGTGAGCTGCTGATATTCCCAGGCATAGAACTTGATATAGATTTTGGCGGAGAAAAAAGGCATATTGTGGTTATTACTAGTCCACAGAATTATGAAAAATTCTACAAGACTTTTGATAACGAGCCTTCAAGAAATTACGATACGTATACGCTAGATTTCACAGCTTTTGTTAAACTTATAAAAGATTATAAAGCTCACGAGATAGTAATTATCCCACATTTTATGGACAAAGATCGTGGCTTTACAGTAGAAGAAAAAGAAAGCTTATTTAAAGAGCTTGAAGGCTATCTTGTCATACTTGAGACGTCTAAATTAAGGTCTATGGGATTTGTGAATGCTCACGAAGAACACTTATCCTTGATTGGAAGTGACGTTAAAGACTGGAAGTTATATTCTGGTGATACTTTGCCAGAACTAAAATTCAGAATAGATTCATTTGAAAAATTTTATGAGTTAGCTTGTGACACGAAATCATTTGTTAAGAATGCTTTGAATGGTGCTACAAAGTACTCTATATCAGTACACGAACACTCGGGTGATGTTGATGTGTATAATGACATAAATATCTTATTTGGAGAGAAAGGATCGGGAAAAACCGTTCTTTTGAAAGATACTTTACTTCCATATTTCCACAATGCGGGTAAAAATGTGATTTTACACGAAGGTAAAGACTACGGGAAATTATATAAAGCCATGATTGAAGAATACGAGAATGGCGTAATAGTTGACCCAGAACATAGCTTGCTGATAGTTACAAATTTTGACTTAGTCATTCAATACAGTGAACAAAACAACCCTGACTTTATACAGAACTATATTAGTTATAGAAAAGATGACACAAAGAATAAGAACAGTAAAAGAATATTGAAATCTGAATCCATATTTTCTAATGACCAAGAGACAAATATTGAAAGTAACATCTCAAGATCACAGGGATATATTGCCAGGATCAACGAAGTAAAAGCGATTAATGAACTATTACGGGTGGATGCTGCGGATATTGCAAGAACAGAACTTAATAATAATCTTGAAGAATTAAAGTTAGAAATTAGAGAACGATTAGTAGCAAGCTACAGGAAGTCCTTTGGTTCAGGTCATACTGAAACATTTCTAAGAGCCTTAAAGGATTCATTAAGAAAAAACTCTGGCAAAGAATCTAAACCGAATAACATTGGTTTTTCAAAACTTGTCTCTAAGAGACTTAAAAGGCTTGAGCAGAATTCAGAGCTGCTTGAATCATTTGATGCTATTCAGAAAACTTCATCACAAAACATCGGACTATTACCTGCAAAAGGGAATGTTACCTTTGAAACTAGCGTTATTACCTTGTCAGAGCAAGACAAGCACAAAAAAGATTCTGTATTTGATAAAAGTACTATAGTGAGAAATCGAGAATTGATTATAAAATTACACAACTTTGGCGTTGAATCATTCCCGAAGATAAATGAATTATTTGATAGTATCGAAAAAGATATGACAGGTAATGCGTTCTGTAGCGAGGTCGTAAAGAAGAATAGTGTTATTAGAATAAAAGGTAATGACGACTATAAGCCTTCTGAGGGCGAACAAGCGATACTTTCAATTAGTGGGCTATTAGAAACATACGATTATGATTGTTACATATTCGACGAAGTTGAGCGGGGGCTTGGTAATAAATATATCTCGGAATATTTAATACCACGACTTAAGGAGTTGAGAGATAAAGGAAAGACAATAATCGTCTCTACCCATAATGCAAATATCGCAATCAATACATTACCGAGTCAGGTTATATTCTGTAATTACCCTGATGACGACACATATTATACAGGCAATATGTATTCCAACGAGCTTACGGGTATTGTCGGAGGTAAGATACTGAGCTGGGAGAAAGAAGCCCTAATACACCTAGAAGGTAGTGAAGAAATGTTTAATAGAAGGAGGAATATATATGGAGTCTAATGCTGATATTGAAATCGATAAGCTTAAAGTTACTATCGCAAGAGGAGAAATAGGTTCAGGTGATGAATCGATAAAACTTACTTTTGATGACCTAGATCATATATCAGTGAATTTGAGCGATAGTTCAGTTGACGATATTAAGACCGTATTTGATGCTACTTTTGAATATATAAACACTAATCAAAAGCTTATTGAATTTGAACTAGACGATACAACCGATGATTTATTCAACCAAGTTTCGAAGGATATAATTGAGCAAATAAATCGAGAAGTATTGGAAGCTCGACAGAACTTCACTAAAATATGGGACTTAATACCAGAGATGAATACCTAATATGAATAGCAATGAAAGCTGGATTGAAAAGAATATTGGAATAGTAATAGCTGGGGCTGTTATTATTTTCATAGGATGGGCATTGATATCTAGTTCTTCTCAAACAAACAGTGCCTCTACCGAGGACTACAGTACAGTAGAATCAGCAGTTGATGAGATAAACGCAAAAATTGGCAGCACCTATAAAACTGGCGAAGAAACATACTATAAAGTTGAAGAAGAATGTGTATGGCAAGAAGAGAATTTAAGCGGTAATATAGGCACTGTTTGCGGAAATAATGCCCACGACCCTTACACAGAGGATTATAGATACCCAAGTCCTGAAGTCGATGTCAGTTCGTACACGACAATGCTAGATGATGGAAGCACTGTCGAGGAAGTAATTAACAAATTAGTAGAGGACTCGAATTCAAAATATAATGAAGTTCTCTCGAAAGTTAATAATATGGTTTCAGCATTAGATGACCAGTGCGACTGGGTAGCTAGTAATATTGATGACGAGATAGGCGATCATTGCTATGATACTACAAGCGAATTTAAGAGCGGTGACTATCAAGAGAGTCCGTTCACAGCTAGCGAGTATATTTAGCTCATAAGTATGTACTCAATAGATAATCATATTTTTGTTGGACTGTTGAGCGAAGTTATTAAATTGAGGCGATATTAGTTCTAATGGGTATTCATAAAGGTAGTTTAGAAGTTTGAGGAGTGTCTGTTCAGGCGCATCATAAATTTATAAAAGATAAAGCACATCCAGAAGTATACTTTTATTTTGTAACTAGCCCCCGTAGGAAAGTTAGAATCCCATTTGGTCGTACGCTTTGTTATGATAGAAGAATGAAAGAATCATCTGACAATAATAAAGACCAGATATGGACGGCACTACATAAAGACTATAAAACCAGAGACTGGTCGAGTAAGCCTTCAATCTTCGCCGAAACCGCGATTGACTATTTCCCAAAAGGAGCTAAAATTCTGGATCTTGGAGCAGGCCTTGGTCAAGACACTCGCTATTTTGCCGAACAAGGTTATGAGATTGTTAGTACAGACTTAGAAGAGGACTCGTTAATGGAAAACCTATCTACGGTGCCAGACGAGATAAAACAACGTATCTCAATCCAGAGAGTTGATCTGCGCAATGAGTTGCCTTTTGAGAATGAAGCTTTTGATGTTGTTTATGCTCACTTGTCGTTACATTATTTTGATTATGAGACAACAGTGCGTTTGCAGCGCGAAGTACAGCGTGTACTTAAGCCGGGTGGTGTCTTCGCTTTCTTTGTAAATTCTGTACACGACCCGGAGTACAACACAGGTAAAAGGATCGAGTCTGATTATTTCCAGATTAATAAAACTGCAAAACGTTATTTCAGCATTGATACTACCCGTGCCTTTACTCGTTACTTTGATACCTACCTTTTGGATGACAAGGGTGAAACGTATAAAGACCGCGCCAAAGGGGTACATAATCTGATCCGTTTCATCGGGACTAAGCAAGCTCACAAGCCTTACGACATGGCAATTCCATACTGTGGGGCGATTATCGAGCGAAATCAAAACGGCGAAAAAGAAATTCTTATGCAGACTCGCTGGAAGCCGTATGTTGACCCCGTATATTCTGGTACATTGGAATTTCCCGCGGGTGTTCTTGATAAACCTTTTGAGGATATACATGACACACTGGCGCGCGAGATTAAAGAAGAAGCGGGTTTAACGTTTAAAACTATTAAACAGGATGCGCGCACTCCATTATTAAATGCGGGTAAGGATGACGGTATCATAGGTTTTCGACCTTATTGCTGTACGCAACAGTTAAAGAATGGTAAGCCTTGGATTGGCTTTGTGTTCATATGTGAGGTTGAACCTGGTGAGCCAATAGCGCAACTTAGCGAGGCAAAAGATGCTAAGTGGATGAAAATTTCTGAAATCAAGAAAATTTATGATGAATCACCTGAGAAATTCTTCGGATTAGAACTTCCTGCTTGGCATTACTATTTCGGTGAAATGAATAATTAAAAGCTGCGGCGGTATTCAATAGATTAATATTTTCTTGTGGTGAAAATAATTTGTTTTATGGTTTTTATCGCTACTCACGTTACACTTCACGCTCAATGTTTCGAAGAGATACGGTTCGCACAGTACCATCATTCATAATCCCATAAGCTTCGTAGCCACTACATGCGTATGCGTACATTCTCGCATAGAGATTGACGGCGGTGTCCATTACTTCGCTCAGTGTGTGTTCATCGTATGAAGCCCATATCTGCTCGAGAGTATCGCCCACGTGCTTAGTTAGGTTAACGCGAATAGTTGCAAGTTCAACGGAATCATCATCGAAGGGTTTTATAGACAGATCAATTGTAGTGGCATCTGAAGTCTCCGCATTGCGAACTGTTACAGATTGTACATCTTTGAGTGTACTGAGGCATGATATTGACCGCCTAATGGCCTCAGTTGCGTTTATGTCGGAATGATTCATCAAAGACTGTAAATTCTCTAGAGTTTCAACAGCCAAATTGCAGTGTAGTAGATTGTACTCGCCAATATCTGTGATGCTGTCCAGAGGTTGGTCGTCAGGTAAATAGCGCTCCATTTATATATAATTATAACACATATATAGAATAAATGCAATCAGTTGCTGCTAGATAAACAATAATCATCTCGATGTAATTTATAAGAATCGTGAACTGATACAATAGATATATGAAACCTCGCGTATCTGTTATAACACTCGCCGTCGATGATTTAGAGAAGTCAGTAATTTTTTACCGCGATGGACTTGGATTAGAAACAGACGGAATTATCGGCAAAGAATTTGAGTTCGGTGCAGTGGCGTTTTTTGAGTTGCAAAGTGGCTTACGGCTCGCACTTTGGCCGCGCAAAAGTATCTCGCATGATACGGGAATCGATGAACAACCTAAGAGCTCGACGGAATTCACATTAGGGCACAACGTAAACAGCATTAGTGAAGTTAATGCTGTTATGGCAAACGCTGAAAAAGCAGGTGCGGCGATCGTTAAGCAATCTCACGAAACGTTTTGGGGTGGGTACGCAGGGTATTTTCAGGATATAGATGGGCATTTGTGGGAAGTGGTATTTAACCCAGAATTATTGGTCGATGATTAAGGAGCGGTTACTTACTCAGTTATAATGGCTATATGAGCGAAAAAACAAAGTTTTCGAACCCTGACATCGATATTCACCGTAAACTCGCGGAGTGGGCTGCTTTATGTGCAGAGCATACTCTTCATATCTTTGAAGAAGATCAAGATACAGATAAACGACCGCGACTCGCGATCGAGACACTTCGCGCCTGGATGAGAGGCGAAAAGACGATGGTAGAATGTCGAGCTGCTGCCTTTGCTGCCCACGCCGCCGCTCGAGAGGCAAGCTCACCTGCCGCTATTGCTGCCGCGAGAGCCGCTGGACAGGCAACTGCGGTTGCACATATGTATACTCATTGCTCGCACGCTGCCGATTACGCAGCCAAAGCAGCTATGTTCTATTTGGATAGCGACTTGCAGGCGAAGAGATTCAAGGAAGAGCGGGAATGGCAATGGGAACAATTATCAGAATATTTAAGGTCAATCGGTTTTCCGAAGGGGATTTAATTCAATTAAGATGCCCTGTCTGTTCGGGTATAATCTTTGTGATCTGGAACGCTGTTTTTGGGTATATATCAAAGAAGCAGTATAATAAATCAAGTAAGTTAAAGTTCAATACAAGGGAGACAGCTATGGCTACAGGATACTGCGTGAAATGTAAGGAAAAAGGCGTTGAATTGGCAGCACCAGAAATTCACCAAACAGCAAAAGGTGGATTCATGGCAAAAGGTAAGCACGAAAAGTGTGGCACAACCGTTTGTGCGATGATGTCAAAGGCAAATGCTGAAAAGGCAATCGAAGACGGCGCAAAGAAGTCTTATTAGATTTTAGTCGTCATCAACTATAAAACGTCGAGTAATGTCGACGTTTTATTTTTCGCTAATGACACACCTGACGCTTATCCGGCTCCGGTATGTAAATGGATATTTTATGGTATAGTAACTTTATGTCAAAAAGTGTGAAAAAATCCCCTAGGTTAGACAGCCAACTGCCGTACATAACGTGGTTCTTTATCGTCATTGGGATAATCCAGCTATTCGTGTTGTCTATCTACGGATATATTATCTATAGCTTGATTAAAAACGCGCAAGCAGGCAATCCGGGTATGGAAATCATCGCGATTGTTATAAACAGGGTCGCGATTCCTGCAATTGTAGTTGTCGCACTTATAAATCTGGTCGGATTGGTAGTGTATTTTGTACGCTACAAGCCGAAGAAACTGATACGCATCGGGTTCACACTATCGTTAGTTCTGTCGACGGCTGTCATTGGGTACGTGGGCTACGGGGTCTATGCAAACTATTCGAATGAAATGGAATACCGAAAACAACGTGAAATAACAGATGCAAAGAACGCCGAAAAGCAACGACAATATATTGCGGACAATGCACGACCAGAAATAACGAAAGAAGCAACTATTGAGTTACTAAAATCATGCCAGCTGAAGGGTATATACATAGGTGATCAAACGGATAGAGAAGGTGGTGGCTGGGGTGAACTGTCATCAACAGGAGTTGTATTGACAAAGATCGACGGGCAGCCATACAGGGTAAGTGTTGCTGATAGGTTAATTCCGGAAATAGTACCAATCGCCCGTGAAGCGCAAAAAACATGTCCAGATCTACAATTTTCGATTGACGGTAAGTACGAGATGCGACAGGCTGATGGTACTTGGCGATAGTTTATCAGTAGCAATAAAGCTTGGAACCATACTGATCTAATAGTACTTGTTTCGCGCACAGACAGGTACTGGCCGTCTGATCTCTGGTATAGTAAGTGTAATACGTAGCCTTAACAAAGACTCGGTCTTGGATTGGAATACTCTTCTATGAAACAAAAAATTATTATTAGCACGGTGTCATTAATTGGAGTGGTTGTGCTTGGTATAGGCGCCAACTATCTTTATGTAGAAGACAAGATGACTAAAGATCATAGGGACGTAAATGCCAACGCAGTAATAGTTGAGTCGGGTGAGATTACCGTCGATGCGTCGCCCGAAACTATTAAGAATACATTATCTGACATTAATAAATGGACGGAATGGAATAAGTCAGTAAGTGATGCTAGGATGGACGGTGATTTTGATCCTGGAACAAAATTTAGCTGGAATACTGAATCGGGTACAATTGAATCTCAGATCAAAGTTGTGCAAAAAGATAGGATTGTTTGGGTTGGAAAAACTTCAGGCATCTTTGCTATACACAGTTGGACGTTTGAGGATATCGACGGTAAAACCAAGGTAACCTCCAAGGAGTCATGGGAAGGTTTGACCGCCGTCACCTTGCAGTCGCTTCTCCGGAGTGATCTGAAAAGATCACTAGACGTCACGTTAGCTGATCTCAAGTCTGCCGCAGAACAACAAGGTTCTCATTAATCAGGCGATTACCATCTTAGTTGGTATTATGAGTGTATGACTTTTATCGCAATCATTGGCCTTTTGATTTTACTTGGGCTTGCTGTGTTTCAGGCAATGCTGATATTCGGTAGGCCGCTGGGCGATTATGCCTGGGGTGGTCAAGACCGAATACTCCCTAAAAAGCTTCGGATTGCCAGCGTTTTTTCGATTGCACTCTACATTTTATTTGCAACTTTTTTGGCAAATGCAGCCGGTATTGTGAATATAATAGGCAACGAATCAATACTTCGCGTTGGGATGTGGGTATTTACGAGTTACTTTATGTTGGGAATTTTGCTGAACGCCATATCTCGTAGCAAGAAAGAGCGTGAGCTGATGACGCCAATTGCTTCAGCGCTTGCGTTGATATTTTTAATAACGACGCTCGCTCTCTAGCCTGCTATGGGCATTGCTGTACCGTTAGTATTTGGTTGCATTCATACCGTATAATTAGCTAATGGAAAGTATACCAACAGAATATTTTGTAATTATATACGGCATGATAGCTCTTCCGTTTATACTAGCAATTCTAGGTGGTATATCGCTTATCGTTGTTGCGATACTTTATTTTACAAATCGTCGCAAGGCTGCATTGAAAATGCTGAAAGTATTGGGCATTGTAATGATAGTATTAATTGCATTTGCTTGGTTGACTAAAAGTTCACTTGGTATTTAAGAGATTATCTGATGAATCAGTCGTCGATGATTTTGAGCATAACTATAGTATCAATAGTTTTTGTTATAATTAATATAACAGCCAATGATTATGGAGGTGTATGATGGTACAAAAGATAATACCGAGCCTATGGTTCAATGGGAATGCGAAAGAAGCAGTGGACTTTTATGTAGCTGCCTTTCCGGACAGTAAGATTATATCGACAGCATACTATCCTAAAAGTACCGAGGAAGGTTTAGCGGACTTCCAGCAGGATCTAGCCGGTGACGTTCTCACTATTGAGTTTGAATTAGGTAATTATCGGTTTACGGCAATCAATGCAGGGTCAGAGTTCGAGCCAAACCCATCTATTTCATTTATGTTAAATTTCGACCCATCACAAGACGATAGAGCACGAGAGCACTTGGATGAATTATGGGATACGCTCATCAGTGGCGGCGAGGCACTTATGCCGCTTGATTCGTATCCGCACAGTGAGCACTATGGTTGGGTAAAGGATAAGTATGGTATTACTTGGCAACTAATGCTTACCAATCCAGATGGTGAGCCGCGACCATTCATCATACCGTCTCTGATGTTTACAAACGAGAATAATGGTCGTGCCGAAGAGGCAATAGATCACTACAAATCAGTCTTTAACGATACGCGCATCGGGACAATGGTAAAGTACTCAGAAGATAATGAGACTATCAAAGCGGGTTCTGTTATGTTTGCCGATTTTCAGATAGAAGGGCAATGGTTTGCCGCGATGGATTCTGGTTCCGTGCATGACTTTACTTTTAACGAAGCAATCTCCCTACAGATTTTTTGTAAGGACCAAGCCGAAATCGATTATTATTATGAAGCGCTTTCTACAGTCCCCGAGGCAGAGGTCTGTGGCTGGTGCAAAGACAAGTATGGGGTTAGTTGGCAGGTAGTGCCTGAGAATACAGAAGAGCTTCTAAAAAAGCCTGGTGCTTTTGCCAACATGATGAAGATGAAGAAGCTAGTCATTGCTGACTTCTAACGAGCTTGTTTATTTAGAACGAGTTAAATAAGTATCTTGCTACGATTATGATAACGTATCATCTCTCCACCAGGGTTTTGTTGGATAGTTGTCTGATTTGAAATCAACTATTTCGCCAATCTCTGGCGTCATGATGACTGAGTTGGTTTTTGCTCCAGCGACCAGTACCCTCTCAATTGGATCAGTCCATGCGTGCAGTGCTAGTGTAAAAGCGCCCCAATGCATCGGTATCATTCGCTTACCTCGTAGATCCTGATGGGCTTGTGCAGTTTGCTCTGGTGTCATGTGAATTGTTGACCAGCGCGGATCGTATTGACCACATTCCAGCAGTGTTAGATCGAATGAGCCGTATTTGTCACCAATTTCTGCAAAGTGTGGGCCGTAGCCTGTGTCGCCGCTAAAGAATACATTTGTTTGGTCAGTCCGTACGACCCATGACGCCCAAAGTGTCGCAAATCTATCTGTCAGCGTTCTTCCTGAAAAGTGGCGCGACGGCGTACATGTTACGGTAATGTCCTTGTATATTGATTCTTGCCACCAGTCGAGTTCTGTTATGTGATCCGCCGCCACGCCCCACTTTTGCAGATGAGCAGCAAGGCCGAGTGGTACGAAGAACATGTCTGTTTTGTCTGCAAGCTTTTTGATGGATCCATAGTCTAAATGATCATAATGATCGTGTGAAATAACGACCATATCGATACGTGGGAGATCACGTATTTCTACGGGTAATTCATGACTAAAACGTTGTGGGCCGACGGCGGGAAACGGTGAAGCTGCTTTGCCGAGCATCGGATCAAGAAGAATCGTACGGCCTGATAGTTGAAAAAAAATGCTGAATGACCAAACCATGTAATCTGTGCTTGGTCAGAGCCGGCTGTTGTATCGAAATGAGGATGCTGTGGGATGAGTGGCTGTGATGGTTTACGTGCAGGATTACGGCGCAGCTGATCACGGACAATGGATACACCATCATGAAACGACATACTCATTGACGTTGGAGTTTGGTTGACGAACTTACCATTTACGAAATTCGGTGATTCTTGTTTTATATCAATGGGAGTTTTACCGCCAAAAGGTGGGTAGGTCTGATAGAGAACGTACAGAACAATCAGAATAATACAGCCGAAAATGATAATAAACATTATCTGTAGTGTATCACTTTTCAGGGGTATCGACTTTAGTGATGCGCGCAAAGTGTAGTAACACTACGATAATAATGTTTGCTATCATTAAACCATGCTAGAAAGTTTCGCAGAAATACTTGCAGTCGGTGGCAAATCCAATTCGCTGGGCAGGACGAATGAAGTCATCGAACGAGTGCTTGATGATAAATACCGGCTGGACGAACTATATACGTGTGTATTTAACGACGATGCGTGGGTGCGGATGCGGGCTATGGATGCAATAGAAAAGATCTGTCGGCAACACCCTGATTGGCTGCTGCCGTATATCGATAGATTTCAGCGCGACCTTGCCCTGAGCGATCAGCCTTCGGTGCAATGGCATCTGGCGCAGATATATGGCCAGGTAGACCTAAACGCAGCACAGAAACACGTTGCGATACAATGGCTAAAAGACCGACTATCTACGACGGCGGTTGACTGGATTGTTGCGGCTAATGCGATGACGACGTTGGTTCAGTTTACAAACGACGGCTCTGTTCCGAAAGATACCACTGTTTCGCTACTGGAACTACAGCAAACGCATCGGTCAAAATCTGTCGTCAGAAAAGCAAAGAAATTGCTGTTAGGGTTGATGCAGTAGATAAGGTGAAGGTTAGTTTATTCAGATACTGCTAGTTAATTTGGAGAACCGCTTTTCGATACTACACTACTCTAAGACCGGGAGTTACTCAATGTATTTCCAAGAATAAAGCCGGGAATCATAGTCCATTTAATCATCTAAGTTTCGCAGCTCGGTTATATACTATTTCAAGCAGGTACAAATGCCAGTGAATCGAATGTTTGTATCGTCTCGGTCGAGAGGCCGAACATACCGTGTTTAGTATTACTAACAAATTCCGACACCACAGTAGGCGGTACAACAACTTCGCCGTTCAGCTTCAACGAGACATTCACACCGTCGAGAACTAACTCGAGTACACTGCCTGGTGCGGAAAGCTTGTCTGATGCTGCCGTACCTACGGTAGACAATGTCCCAGCGACACGTTTGACGATCCGTACGCGATTAACACCTGCTGACTGGCGACATTCTAGGGCGATATAGTTGCCCGCGTCTTGGACACGAGCAGCAAGCCCGTTCGTAGCCGAACCGATCGCACCGACTGTACCTGTAAGTATACCGTTCGCCGTACCACTCTCCGCAACGATTAGCGATCGAATCACTTCGCCGGAGTATCGTGCAGCGTTATTGTCAATCACCCAGGTCGAAGCGTTGCTGCCGGTATCGAATACCTGGTATGGGGCGCCATTCGGTGTCGTAGTGATAATTCCATTGACGCGATTGAAGTCGTCAGAGAATCCGAGTTCGACAGGAGCAATCTCCGGTGCGGGCGCAATGCCACCGGCAGAGCTCAGCGCCAACTCGTAGGCGTCGAAAGCAGTCATGCCGTTAATCCGCTGTCCCGGTGCTGAAAAGTGTACGTTGTCTTGTTCTAGCATCGACACTGCCTCCCACATACCGACATACTGACGCCTTGTAGGAGTGTCTCGATGTACTCCGTCGATGGTTGCATAGCCAGCATTCTCGGCAATGCGAAGGGGGCTCATTTGCCCGAGCACGAATGGAGTTGATGCACCATATCTGACACGTAGGTCGTCTATTAGGGAGTCGAGATCGACTCTGTACGATGCGGCGCTAGTAGCACTGTTGGCCTCACCCTGATGCCACAGAATCGCGGCCACGCGGTTGTCTCCAGGCAGCGCAAGAGCCTTGTTGATCTGCTCCACAGCAAGACCATACAGATTGATCGGACCAGCCTGCCCGACGCGCCAGGTATAGGTTCCCGTTGAACCGAACCCAGTATTACCATGTGCGCATGGTACAAGCAGAACTTTGCGAGTGATTGGCCGTGTTTGGGCATACCGTTTGGCGAAGGTCAATGCAAAGCCTACTGTGTTGCCAGGCATCTCATGATGATGTAGCGGCTCCAGTGCGGCTACTGCTTGGTCTGCATATGGAGAAAGGAGATTTGCAAACTGCAAGACACGAGGGTCAGCCCCATCAAGATACGTAAGATCAATCGCCGTGCCACGGCCAAGTGCATTCGATTGCCCAAGGATTGGAATAATGTCATACCCCGCCGCCGGCGCATAAATATCATCCGTCTCGGCTTGAGTAAGTTTATTATCAATCTCTGTCCGCAAGCCCGATTGCAGTTGTTCTTTTGATACGGCGTCATTGGCAAGCTTTGCGTTTGTAATACTTCCATCGGCAATAGTGGCAGGTGCATTGAGCTTTGTCTGGACAGGGGATGCAAGGAGGGTTTCGGTGATGGTGCCGTCGGCTATTGTTGAGGTGGTGACAGAATCGTCCTGCAGCTGTGCAGTGCCAACGGTGTTGTTCTTTATTGTTCCATCTGCCTTATGCGAGGTAGCAAGATAGTCATTAAGGATATCTCCCCAATTCCCTGCGTCTCCTCCTGGTTGTGGTAAGCGTGCCATGATTGTGTTTTAACCCCTGAACCCTCTCTTTGTCATGCAGCTATGCTATATGAGTGCATGAATTTAATCTTAGTATACATGATTATGCTAGTGCCTAGAAGTGGGGGTGTTTGGATACACAAAACCCGCCGCTAGGCGGAACCGAAGTCCTCATGCAAGTTTCCAAGCATGACCTTGTAAGCATCCTAACGACGGGGTCAGTATGCTTACAAGGTTTTTGCTACCGTACAAAAGCCGAAGCTTGAGCCTTAGGTAGGATCGCCGAATTGTATGTGTATCAGCGCACAAATAGATGTATGCTTATTGAGGTTCTATCATACGTGAGGCTTGCATCACTATTTCCACTTTTTGCTCAGCTACCACCCTGACTTGTTCTAGGGTTCTGGGTTGTTTATCTGAATCTGGAATTGACAAAATGTGCACTCACAATATACCCTAGGGGGGTATAGGAGTATAAGCATGACAAAAGAAAATACAAAACAGCACACGCATCACAATCACGATAGTAGTGATATAAATGCCATGGCGGTGAGCGCGACGTTACACTGTTTGACGGGCTGCGCAATCGGAGAAGTATTGGGTCTGATCATTGGTACGGCTTTTGGGCTAGGTACGGTAATTACGATAGTGTTAGCTATCGCGCTTGCTTTTATATTTGGGTTTGCGCTGTCAACGCTTCCGCTACTAAAATCTGGGGTAGGTTTTACGACTGCACTATCGACAGTGGCTGCAGCAGATACGCTTTCGATCACGACAATGGAAATCGTCGATACTATCGTCATGCTGGCCATACCTGGTGCACTCCACGCTGGGATAGTCAGCCCGTTGTTTTGGGTAAGTATGCCAATAGCGCTAACTGTCGCGTTTTTTGCTGCATTGCCAGTAAACAAATATTTACTTAAAAAGAACAAAGGCCATTTCCTGACAATGAACTTGTTAGAAAAGCATGGACACGATCATCATTAAAGGAGGAATTATGCAACAATATGGGTACGCGGAATCAAAGCCGCAATTGCTGAAACGATTGAATCGAATAGAAGGCCAGGTGCGTGGCGTGTCCAAAATGGTACAAGAAGATAAATACTGTATCGATATATTGACGCAAGTCAGTGCGGCAAAAGCAGCGCTCGACAAAGTGGCGCTCGAACTACTGCGAGACCATGCCAGGCACTGTTTGACGAACGACCAGGTGCATTCACACGGTGAACGTGACAAAGCTGACGAGTTAGTCGGTGCTATAAGCAGAATGTTATAACAATAAGGAGTCGATGATTATGCAAACCAAACCACTTTTATACGGACTAGTTGGATTTTTTGTCGGAGGATTCATTGTATCAGTCGCTGCAACGACATTTGACAAACCAAACGAACAGGCGAGTACCGATACCTCAATGACTGCAATTATGCAAATGTCCACCGAAAGCCTCAAGGGCAAGATGGGTGATGAGTTCGACAAAGCGTTTGTGGCTGAGATGATTGCTCATCACCAAGGTGCGATTGACATGGCAAAGCTGTCACTAGAAAATGCGAAACATGACGAGGTGAAACAGTTGTCTCGCGATATCATAGCCGCACAAGAAAAAGAGATCGCGCAAATGAATCAGTGGCAAAAAGATTGGGGATATGCCGCTGATTCGGTGCACCGAATGGATCACGGAGCTGCTCACTAATCGGGGAAGATTGATAGGCGGGAGCGTTTAGCTGGTCAGTTATTTACTGGCGTCGCCTAATTTTTTTGAAAGGCTGGTATTCAATTTTTGACGTTGTTTTTGATGGTATGATGTTTCGCCACGTACGAGTTCGTCGGCAAATGCTGCGACATCTGATCCAGTGATTTCAAGAACTTGTCTGTTGTGAGCGGCCGCTTCTTCGAACATGTCGACAAGTACTACAAGTGGTTTCATGTCAGTAATGCCCGATGTCTGAAATATATAGTGTTTGATTTCTTTGTAGGCTATGCGGTATTCATTCGGTAGCGTTTTGGCACGCGTTTCATTGTTTTTGTAATCTCGTTTGTCGTCAAGGCTGCCGAGTATAGTGTTGATGATGTTGCTCATATTATTTGCTCCTTAATTCGTTCATTTTTGATGATACAAAGTCCCATTTGGACCAGAAAATATACAATTCTTTAAATCCGAGATCGGTCAAGCTATAAAACTTTCGCGGCGGACCTGCTTCGGACGGTCTTTTGTCGATATACACCAGGTTATTTTTTTCTAACCTAGCGAGTATGGTGTAGACGGTGCCTTCGACCACGTCTTCGAAACCAAGCGAACGAAGTTGTTGCGTGATTTCGTAGCCGTAGGTAGTTTCTCGCCCGATTATTTCAAGGATACTGCCTTCTAGTACTCCTTTGAGCATTTCTGTGATGTTATTCAATGAATGATACTCCTATATAGTATTACTTACTACCACTATATAGTAGCACTACATAGCGAGTATCTGCAATAGTAATCGACTATTATTTGAATAAAGTCTCAAGACCCATAGATTGGTCGGCCAGGTGCGAGCGAGATTTTCGTAGATAATAGCGAACCATTCGGGCTTGGACGGGCGATGTTTTGAGAAAGATTTTATCTCGTTTGCGGTATGACGAAGATTCGCGCATAAATGGACTGAGCAGTGACCTGGGAATTCGTTTTTTCTGAATGGTATGTAGTTTAGGGATGGAATAGTGTTGCGGGTAATTGTTTTGGTAGTCTGTGATCTGTTGGTTGAGTGTATCTAGTTGCTGAGCATTGAGGGGCTGTATGATGTAGCGCCGCAACTCCGCCAATATAGCCATGGTTGCTTGTTCAAAGTCGAGTGAATCGATAACCGTTTTTGGCAGATGGAGATCATGCGCGATTGAAATCATTTTTTCGACTGCCTGTGTGGCCTCGTCTCCGTCTGCGACGAATCGTTCTGGACGAGAGATGAGTATGCGGTGCAAGTGCACAACGGCCGCGGGTAGATGAACTCTATCCCACGTCATCCACATGAGCGGCGGAATACGAGTGCGCCTAAAGTAAAATTCTTTTTGTGCTAGTTCATGTACATATAGTCCTTTTTTGATTGCATGGTCTGACTGGCGCAGTAGTTCGATAAACGCTGCCGTGTCTGTAATGGAACGCTGCTGGCAAAATGCAACAACCGCGTCCTCTGGCGACATGCCGTGCGCTATGTGAATCGTCACTTCTGTGTTTAATTCATTCCAGAACGAACTGGTAGGCAAAAAGGTGAGGTTTGTCCACGCTTTTTTTGCCCAGCCACCAGTTTGGCACCAAGTGTGAATACCAATGACAGACGGATTGTCGGAAAGTTCTTGCAGGTATTTGGCATAGTCCCAGCCAACGAACGAGGGAAACGTTCCCATTCCTTCCCACTCGCGCCGTGTTTGGAGTTCGACAATCTTTTTATGGGGACTATTCATAAACAGTGGATTTAGTTTTAGGTGGCGCATAAAATCTGTGTCGCCGTATTTCATACTGATAATCAATGCGTCGCTTGTGATCGACGAAAAGACTGTGTCGTATGTTTTTTCGTTCCACAGCAAATCACCGATCTTGTAGGCACCGACCGTCCATGTGCGAAATATGAGTTTTTTGCCGGTGTGTTCAAATAGAGGCAAGATTTTTCGGATCAATCGATGTGCTTGTTGCGGTGTATGGAGTAGTAGCTGACTCAAGAAATGGCCCGATACATCGGTGCCGTCTGTTTCTCCAACGCGCAATATAACGCCGTCGATTTCGGGAAAGTCACGAAGTGCTGTGGTGAGCACAGTGGTATAAAAATCATCGGGCGATGTTGAGGTTTCTGCTAAATGATCACTGATCGACTGATTAAAAAACAGATAATCGGTATTGACGAAAATCTTCATGTTGTGACGTTTTGCTATGGCAAAAAGTTTTTTGTACAGACCGTGGTAGTCACGAAGTAGTACCTGCAGATTCTGATCGTAAAACGTAAAACTGACTAAATGGGCGAGGTCATCGACACTGACACTGTTATAACCAAGTTGTGCCACTCGCTGCACATAGATATCGAAGTTTTCGATAATTTTACGTCGCGTCGCCATATCTAGCCGATCGCCATTTTCTAGGTCGGCAAAGATAACTTTTGACCAATTGATATCGCGGCGATCGGGATTTTCGACAAAAAATGGTCCGAGTGTGTCGATAATAGATAGTGCTGGCGTCATTATCGGGCGGCTTTCATCTTGTCAGTATAGCAAAATTGAGCACTAGGGTAAAAACCCTGCATCGCTACCTGGGGATATTTGGAATATCAAAAGAAGCCCTGAGATAGAGCTTCTTTTGAGGTGTGCTACCGGTGGTTTGCTCTACACTTCGCGGCTACGTGAACTAATAGTAAGGAGTTTCACAAGCCCCCATCCGACAAGCGCATAGATGAGAATTGCGACAATGGAGCTGAGTTCTAGTACTGATGATCCATAGGCTGGCGTATAGTTAAATATTCCATAAAATGGCATCGCAAACAGGCCGCTAACTGTATATATGAAATCAACAAACCCATTACCTTGGTTTGCTGCAAGTAGCAACAGTACTATTCTGAGTAAAAGTAGGACAGTTATAAAGCCTACAATGTAATAAATGATGCGTCCCGCAATTACTTGTCCTGGCACGGAACTTGCCGATGCAACTGTTTGTCGTTCGACGGCAGTATTGCCATCCTGAAGCTGTGTTGTTCTTTTTTCTGTCGTTTGTCGATCTTCGTCCATTTCAACCTTTCTGTTAGTGGTGAATGAATAGTAGCACTAGAATAAATTTAAACGTGTAAATAATATTACAAAAACCGATTTTGTGAAGAAACGAATTGAAGGGCAGGAGTATCGATCCTCGATCGACTATTTTAATTCGTTTTCGGGAGTTTCGATCTCGACTTGGATATGTTGTACTTCGGTGATGTTTTGCCGAATAATTGATTTGATGTCGTCAGTGATTCGTTCAATTTCGTCTGTTTCTAATTTGTCACGCAAATGAACTTCGAGTATCACCAAAATTCGCGCAGATCCGATATACATCGTTTTTAGGTCGAGCACCGACAGTACTCCGGGCACTGATTCTGCTGTATTGATAATTTTCCTGGCGACGTCTGGTTCGACCGCTTTGCCAATAATCAAATCGCGGACATCACGGATGAGCAATACTGACACTGCCATCATACTCAGCCCGACCGCCATCGCACCTAGCCCGTCAAATGCTGGATTGTCGGTTAGTACAAATACAGCCAACGCGATAAACCCAATGATAGCCGACGACGTCCCTAGAAAATCAATTAGAAATGTGGCTTTGGTTTCTGCGACACTCGAACGAATCAATTGATGCCACCAGCTCAATCCATGATGAAGTTTGCGGAGGCGAATAACGCTCAGGCTGAATGCGTAGCCGTTTGTCGCCATACCAAATGCTAATACAAAGAGTGCAACCCAGGCGTTCGACACTGGTTGTGGATCGCTAAATTGTTGATAGCCAAAGTACACTGATGCGCCACCCGTTCCAAGGAACATAAAAATCCCTGCCATCAACACCCAAAAAAATATCTCGCGGCCGTAACCAAACTGATATTTTTTGTCGGCTTTGCGTTTTGATCGTTTGACGCCGATGTATAGAATGCCACTTGTTGTAAGGTCAGACAAACCCTGTAATCCTTGTGCCAGCATAACGGTACTGCCAGTAAAAAACGCAATTGTGAAATTCAGGATAACGTCGGATACACTGACCAGAAAAGAAGTGGCGACGACGCGGACATCAGATATTTTCTTCATGTAGTGTCAGTATACAGATAAACTATATGAGATGGTAGGCGTAGTTAGGTGGTTTTGATGTCGTTTGCAATCATATTGTCTATTGCCGATTCGGACATGGCGTCGGTGATCAATTGTTCGTTCGGGTAGCCAAGGTAATCTTTGTCGACCCACCAGCGGCGCATATCGTGTTCGTTAAATTCGTGTTTATTCGGTTTTTTATCGTGCCGCCGGAGCGTTTCTGCGAACGAAATATCGAAGTAGTATACATGAACACTTCCTGTGAATTCGGCAATCAGTTTGCGCAACATGTCACCGTAGCGTTCTTCGGTCATAATACCCTCGATGATAATATCGTAGCCGATCTTGGTTCCGTAAGTTGCAAGATCATTGATCAGCTGTATGCTCGGATTGCCAGGAAGGTCTTTTGTTCCTAGCATGTCACGACGAACGACATCCTGCGGGATGAGCATTGTTGCATGTCCCAAATTTTTTTGCAGTCTTTTGGCGGCGGTCGATTTGCCACTCCCTGAATTGCCACGAAGGATAATGAGTCTTTGCATATACTCGTATCCTATCAAATTTTGCAACGCTAGGGATAGTGGGAATACTGTATACTATGAATAAATTATGAATGAACATGTTGAAACAACAAAAGCATATATAAAAACTCATAAAACAGAACTCGCTATCGGCGTGTCTATCGTATTGGGCCTCATTGTCCTGTTGGCTGTGATCGGTATGGTTATTTATAATAGTACTCCCAAGGTTGTCTATCAGCCAGCAAAAGCTTGCGAATTATTGACCATGAACGAAGCAAAAGATTTGATGGGTGATACTACTCTAAATAGTAATTCTCGCGATCCAGTACAGAACGGCAATATCGCCACAAGTAACTGTGGGTATACAGACGGCAACCCACAGACGGAAGACATGATTGTTGCAGCTATTATTGTTCGATCAGGAATTAATGATAAAGGCGTCGAACAGAACAAAACTGAATTTAGCGCAGGAAGGCCGACTGAAAACGTAGAGATAGTCAAAGATTTGGGTGATGATGCATACTTTAATGCCCGGAATGGTCAATTGAATGTGCGTGACGGTAAAAATTGGATAATTTTGAGCTACGGACTAGGATCGGCATCGACGTCAAATACGGCCGAACAGACGATTGAACTAGCGCGTAAAGTCATACCGCAGAAAAGTGTCTAGCTATTATGAACGAAGCTATTCGCGAGTATCATGATAAGCAAGCGGAAAGTGATACTGCTATTTGTGACGCGTTATATGACATCATTTCTCGAAATATGCCTGATTCTGAAAGTAAGGTATGGCATGGTCATCCGGTGTGGTTTTTGGACGGAAATCCGATCGTTGGATACAGTAAACTAAAGGGAGATGTTCGATTGATGTTTTGGAGCGGACAGTCTTTTGACGAACCGACATTACTACCCGCGGGAACATTTAAAGCAGCGGAAATACGCTATACTGACGTTTCACAAATACATTCCGATGATCTAGAACGTTACCTGAAAAAATCGATCACGGTTCAGTGGGACTACAAGAACATTGTGAAAAACCGCGGACGTCTTGATAGGTTGGTGTAGTATCTCGCCAAGAAACCGCCGCGGAAGTAGAGGGTAATGTATTCGGCTTATTTACCGTTCAAAAAAGAGTACTCTTGTATTGACTGAAATTTGGTGGTTAAATGGCGACATCAACGTATTTGAAAGGGCATATCATGGCAGCAAAGACGAACTCATCCGACTACCCAGTAAAGTTGGAAATCGACTATCCAAAGGAATTAAATAGGCTGACGACATTCTTCCGTCTCTTTTGGGCAATCCCAGTATTAATTGTATTTTCACTTATCTCTGTAGCAGGCGGCGATGGATCTACAGACAAGGCAGGAAAGGAAATGATTGAAAGCAGTGGTGGAATAGCAGCTGGATTGTTTTTTGCAACGGTATTGTTGATTCTGTTTCGCCAGCGTTATCCTCGTTGGTGGTTTGACTTCGCGTTAGAATTGAACCGATTCTCAACCCGCGTGGGTGCCTATTTACTACTACTGACCGATTTGTATCCGTCTACTGTCGAAAAGCAATCCGTACAGCTTGATATTACCTACCCGGATGTAAAAAAGGATCTGAATCGATGGTTGCCGCTTGTGAAGTGGTTTCTTGCAATTCCGCACTACCTTGTCCTACTCGTTCTGCTGATTGCGGTTGTCGTCGTAACGATCATAGCTTGGTTTGCCATTTTGTTTACCGGCCGATATCCTCGAGAATTGTTCGATTTTGTTGTTGGGGTGAACAGATGGAGTTTCCGCGTGAGTGCATATGCATTCCTTTTGGTGACAGACCAGTATCCTCCGTTCCGATTTAAGTAAGGAGTAGTTCGATATCTTTTAATCGATATACTACCTGTTCCAAGATGTTCCATAGAATATAAGAAGTTCTCGCTGGGTCTGCGAATGGACGATTCCGCTACTATGAGGTACTAATTGGTTTTTTGTGTACAGCGTCCAGGCCGATCCTTGATCTGCATTCATCGTTTCAAGTGGGACGGGGTCGGATTCATCGCCACGCAATGGTAAGGTGTCGTAATCAGGAAGCTGATGCTGCGAGTAGACGTTAAACGGCGCTTCGCCTTTCAGTGTAAGGCCGACTGCCCATGGACCAATCGACGGATCATTGCGATGGACCGTCGTGCCATGTTCACCGGGGGTAAAAACGCGAACACTAAAGCACGGGAGCGGATTTGCACTACTAGTATCTACTCGACAGACAAGACGACTTATTGTGCTATGAAGTAACTGTGCAAAATGCATACCATTTGCTTCAAAAGCCGTTGTTGGCTTTAGCTCTGTATAGTCGACTAAATACCCTGCGTGTTCTAGCTCTGAAGATATCTGATCGCCAATTGCCGGATCAAAGAACGACTCCTGCATACTAAACCCATTCGCCATTGCTTTTTGAAGAAATTGATTGGGGTTTGCGTCAGGTTGTATAATGTTTGACATGAATCATACTATAACATATTTATTGCAGATTAATAAATTGAATGCCTGTCTACTCTGAGAATGCGGTCTACTGTTGCAAACGTTTTGAGGCTCCGCATTTTTTCTTTGATACAATAAGCTTATGAATAAAAAAATGCTTCTCGGTCTCGCTCAATTTGTATTTGGTATTGTCCCGCTAGCTGCTATTGTGATTCAGCCCTCGATTCATGTTTCATCAGGCTACTCGATTATAAACTTTTTTAGCTACTTCACTAACTTGGCGAATATAATGTCAGCTGTAGTCATGCTAACTGGGTCGTATCTGACGCTGCGGGGCATGCAAAGCCAGGTGTTCGCTATTGTTCGTGGCGCGTCGGTCGTGTATATGGCAGTTGTGGGGGTTGTATTTGCGCTGTTGCTTCGCAATGAAGATTTAGGCGCACTTTTGCCATGGATCAATACCATTCTTCACTATGTTATGCCGATCGTGGCAGTGCTATTTTGGGCAGTATACCCTCCAGCAAGCAAAATAACGTCAAAAGCTATATTGCTATGGCTTGTGCCTCCGCTTGTTTATCTTGTCTATTCGCTCGCTCGAGGTCATTTCGTTGATTGGTACCCATATTTCTTTATCAATCCGTCACTGTCGGGTGGATATGGCGGTGTTGCATTATACTCAATTTTGGTACTGCTATTTTTTGGATTCTTTGGACTTTTTGTATGGAAAATTGCCGGCAGGAGAATGGCGCGGTAAGAACCTCGTTTGTTAGCAGAAAACTATTTAAGGGTTATGAGTTTCTGCTATAATGATCCAAGATGGCGCGTTGGCGGAGCAGTTACGCAGCGGTCTGCAAAACCGCGTAGACGGGTGCGACTCCCGTACGTGCCTCCAAAAAATGGTCTTTGGATTCCCAGAGGCTATTTTTGTTTAAGAAGTGTAAGTAGTTCTGGAAATGTTGGCGTCACATCATAAAAATGTCCACGGTTATAGAATGTATGTGACGTGGCAGTAGGTATATCCTGCTGAAATTTTGCAAGTTCAGAGTAGGACACTACTGGGTCGTCCACGCTGTGCAGCAAGTGGATATTTCGGGCGTTTCGTCGTACGTTAACTGCGGAATTTATCTTGAAGCTCCCCAATTCTTCGTTCGTTTCATCATCATATCCTGGCGCGATAAGAATAAGTTGATCGACAGGATTTTTAAGCGTAATTTCGTTAAGGTATTTTGCGAGGAACATTGCTCCGAGTGAGTGGCCTACAAGGTGGACATCATTCTTTAGGTGGGGTAAGAATTTCTCGAAGTATACACGCCATTCGTCATACACCGCATTCTGTGGGTTGGGCATGGATGGTATCAGCACTTCATCCTCTGTTAACTGCTCGACGAGCCAGCGCTTCCAGCTCGTTCGACTCAGGAGTCTGTCGTAATTAATTTCCTTTGTATCGAGGTGGTTTCGATATGATTCATATGAATCGAAACTGTTTCCACCGTTAATGAGCAGGATTTGTTTCATATCTTTCAGTATAACGATTATTATGTATAATAAATACCAATGCCTACTATTTATATTTGGCAAGATAACGCGCGGATGGTGGAATTGGTAGACACGAGAGACTTAAAATCTCTTGGCCATTACGGTCGTGCGGGTTCAAGTCCCGCTCTGCGCACCAGAATTGGGATTTTTCCAGAAATGTCGCTCTCACGGGCGATTTTTTCTTTTGTATTTTGTAATTCCTGCCACAGGCAAAAACCACTTTCCGCCCCCTTTCGGAAAGTGGTTTTTGGGCTTTCGCCGTTTGGGTTTTGGGTGAGGGTTTTGTTTTCTAAAAACAGGTTCAATCCAAAGATTTCAGACAAAACGGCTTTTTGTCCGTCAAAGTCGTTGCTTTCTCGCAAATAACAGATAGACTTTGCGGTTTCTAGCCATTTTCGCATAGGTTCTAACCAGGCATTTTGGTTGGCTGTAAGATTCGCCAAACTTTCCTCTAAACTTTTCTTTTCGCTTAAAATCTCCGATTTTTTGGCGAGAAAAGTTTGACGGTCAATATCTTGGTCTAAATAACTATCCAACAAAATCTTTTGTTTCGCCGTTAAACGAGCGACTTGCGTTCGCAAATCGTCTAGTAAAGATAAACTGCTTGAACTTTCGGCTTGCTCGTCTTGGCTCATTTTGTCAGTCATAAAATCGTAGATTTCAGGCGACATTGCATATTCGCCTAAAAGCCCCGAGAGTTGTGGCAACAAATCCTTTTCTCTTACTGGCGGTTCTACGCATTTAACGGCTCGTTTCTTACGAGAACACCGATAGTAAGTCCAGCTATGGAAATTGCCGTTTTTCTGCGTTTTGGTTTTTGTTTCGCTGGTTATGCTCATACCACAGCCAGCACATCTCAAAAGCCCTAAAAATGGCGTTATAGGCTTGGTTTGCTTTTGGGTGTGTCCACGCTTTTCAATAACGGCTTGGACTTTATCGTAAAGGTTTTTAGAGATTATTGGCTTGTGGCGACCTTCGTGCAGTTCGCCGCAATACAGAAAATGCCCGTAATAAAACGGATTTTGCAAAATAGATTTTACTTTGTCGTCCTTAAATGTTTTTCCACCCGATGTTATCGCCCCATTTTCTTGTAAGAAATAGGCGAGATTTTCCATTGTTTGATCGCCTTTGGCGTACTGCTCAAACAATTCTTGCACAAGCGGTGCATACCGCTTGTCTACAATGATTGTTTTAGTTCTGGTGTCGTTCAAGTAGCCAAAAGGTGCTTGGCTTGGAAAATCGCCATTTCTTACTCTGGCTCGTAACCCACGCTTGGTATTTTCAGACAAATTATCTACATAGTATTTACTCTGACCAAACATAATAGATAACATAAACTTGCCTTGCGATGTGTTCTCAAATTGAAATACTGGAAATCGCAAAAAGTTTAGCGATGTTTGGTCAAGTAAATAGATAATTTGTCCGCCGTCTATGCTGTTGCGAGCCAGCCTGTCGGGGTGCCACGCCAAAATACCATTGGCTTCGCCATTTTGTATGCGAGAAATCATAGTGTTGAAAATGGGTCGCCCTGGACTTTTGGCGGTGCGTTTTTCTATCAGTTCGTCAATAACAACAAGTTCGTTATCTCTGGCATACTTTCGGAGTTCCGCAAGTTGAGCGTCAATGCTCAAAACTTGTTTGTCCTCTGTGTCCGTAGATTTACGAGTATACAAGATGTATTTTTCCATTTTTACCCCCACTTAACTCAAAAAGCCGTATTGGTGCAACACAACTTGGAGAAACCAAATTGTTCCAATACGGCCATTTGAGCCAATAAAAAACGGCTTCTCATTAAGTTGTGTTGCTCTTTCATTATACAGCAAAACCCTCACCCAAAACCCAAACGGCGAAAGCCCAAAAACCACTTTCCGAAAGGGGGCGGAAAGGGGGCGGAAAGTGGTTTTTGCCTGTGGCAGGAATTACAAAATACAAAAGAAAAAATCGCCCGTGAGAGCGACATTTCTGGAAAAATCCCAATTCTGGTGAGTTTTTACGCCCACGCTAGAACCCATTTTAGCACCCAGAGCGAGAAATGAGATTTTCGGCGGGTCGCCCCCGACCCGACCCGCCGAACTGCTCCGCAGGGATTTTGGGAAAGGTATTTTTTGAGACGGTGCGACCAGTCAGTTTGCTATTCAGGACGAGGCAGAAAACCGTCAAGCACCGCTTTTTGGTCTTTTTCAGATAAGTCGCCTTGCTCTAGTAGTTCGCCAAGCGTAGTGCGTATTTTCTGTTCTTGCTCCTCAGCAAGCAACTGCGAGACTTGTCCATACTGGTCAATCGTCATACTTCTCGATACCGTATTGATACCAGGACTATGGTAAAACTCACCATGTGCGATATCTACTCTGAGGAAACGGTCATCGCCGTCTGGTATGTCGTAGGTAGTCAGAGAGTTTCCGTCTGCAAACTCTCTGGTAATACTTGAGAGTTCCGTAGGCATTGGCGACGGAGCAACCTCAACGGTCGCAATGGGTAAACCGTGCCGCTCAGCGACTTCCCGTAACTGAGCATTGCGAGCAGGGTCGCCAAGTTCCTTTCCTTCTGGAGTTACCTTAAGCATAACACCGACAACCTTTCCGCCATCAAACTTCATATCTATCTGGTTGTATTCGGCGGTAGACGCTGACTCTTGCAATTCCTCAACGCTGTCCATGCGTCCGTCAGCTATTTCACCGCCACAGTCAACACGCGACATACCTTTAATGGCTTCCGGTATCGGGGCTTCGAGTAGCAAACCGCCCTCGCCGCAGAATGTTCCTTGTCGCTCATTGTTGAGTAAAGTCGTCATTAACACTCCGCCCCGCTCCGAACCAATCTCTCCAAGTCGTTTTTCAACATCGCCGAGCGGCACATGCACTAAAAACGAATATGCTTCGTCGGGCAAGTAGGTGCGAGTTTCTGGTTTGTCTACCTCAAAAGCACGAGTGTTCGTCTCACTTTCATGCTGGGATAAGCAGTTCTCGCAATACGCCCTAACGGCTTCGAGCGTCATTTCTCCGTCGCAATCGGGACAACGCTCGCCAAGTTCATCGACCAATTCAGCAATTTCTCCTTTAACGGCTTCACGCTCCGCAGACTTGTCCGCTTCGGGAGATTTAGGCTTTTCGTTATTGTTT
>Ga0154997_13_pt7 | contig 151806 bp, 150 predicted proteins | sample RifCSPhighO2_01_FD_105965 | JGI IMG/M metagenome (GOLD analysis project Ga0154997, IMG submission 105965) | Candidatus Saccharibacteria bacterium RIFCSPHIGHO2_01_FULL_45_15 | reverse complement strand
CCCGATGCGATGACGAGCCCCTTTTTTTTCAGTGCCATAAGGTCGTACGCTGCTCGTCTATCATCGCCGACACTGTTCATATTGTTTATGTCACGATATTCACTATTGTTGATTCCTCCACCCGCATTCCTGAGATGCGTTAGCGCTGTCAACTGGTGCTCATTCAACTGGAATTGTTTAAATCGTTTCAGCCAAACCTGGTCACCACTCGATATGAACGCTGAACTGTAAAGAACTGCCCGAAATGAAGTGCTACTGTTGGTAAATTCGGGCTCATGAAGGCCTGCTGCGCGTAACGATTGCCGTATAGTTTTGATGCCACGAGCGCGTTGCTCGGTGTATCCATAATCTTTCAAAAAGCTCATCAAAAGAGGGTTTCGCGAGACTGAGGGTGCAGATTCCAACTCTTCGATAGGCACCAAACTTGCGCCAGGATTGATAATTTCAATTCGGTCGGAATAAATATCAACTTGGATACGGGAAGAATATGTTGAATAATCGCGGTGGGCGATGGCATTTGCTAGCGCTTCGCGAAGCGCGACCTCAGGGATAACGAGATAGTCTCGACGCTGACCAGACGGATCGACAGAGCCGCTAATAGGTAGCTTTGATTTTATAAAGTTGAACGCTTCAGAGAATTGCGCGATGACATTACCATTAAATTCTCGATTATCAAGATGCGTTTTTTGCGGATCATCACTAAGAACCTTCGAGTCTCCTGGATAGTGAGTCACGGCTATATTCGTGGTTGGGGCGGAAACATCTTGTAGGATATCCGCTTTGCCAAACGCTAACAGTCCGAATAATGTAACGGAATGTGTTTTACTCAATGCCCTTAGTTTTACGAGAACCTCATCGGTAGTACTGTTTTTGTAAATATCATTACGAACTGAGTTCACTAAATTGATGTATGTCATGACAAGATCTGTGTCTAAACAATCTTGATACGAGTATTCTGGATACTCAATCAACTCTGCGCCACCTCGTGCTGCAACTGCGAATTGATTGCGCACCTCATCGCTCATAAGTATACTCGATGAACCTATGCGGATATAAGATCCTACTGTGATGCCGCGTTTAATCGAATAGATAGGGCGGACAGCAGCAGGGGCGGGTGGAATAGTGACGACAACGATAGACCCCACGACTTGGATATCGGGTAATACGGGGTAATTAAATGCACTTTGGCAAAGTGACAATATATCTTGTTCAATCTTGTCTATATGGTCAACAGCTAACCCAGTCAATTCTCCATCAGGCTTAGCGCCCAGGACTATTCGACCACCCTCTGTATTTGCAAAAGCAGAAATTGTCTTCCATATATCATCCGGCAAATTACCATTTGAGCATGTCTTAAGTTCTGTTCTTGAATCCTCGGGTTCTAGATGAGGGAAAAGCTGAGACTGCTGAGGACGTGTCATGTCTCTATTTTACCATTATCCGCATGTCGTTCATGACTGACTCTCCTTTGCGGCCGCAATACACTCGTCCAACGCGCCTAGTGTCGGAATAGCTTCAGCCGATAACAGTGTGGCAGCTTGCTCAAAATTCGTTCCTGCCAGACGAATAAAGAGGGGCGGCAGGTGAGGAATTTGTTTCTTGGCGCCAATAATCGCCCGGGCAACTTCGTCGCAACGGGTAATACCAGCGAATATATTGACAATAATAACATTCACGTTTGGGTAACGCATGATACGCTCAAACGCCGCTAGGACACTAGCTTCGTTGGCACCACCACCGATATCCAAAAAGTTTGCCGGAACCATGCCAGCGTCGGCTACGGCATCGACGGTGGCCATTGCTAGGCCGGCGCCGTTAGCAATCGTTGCAACTGTGCCAAGTTCATTCAGCGTTACAAAGTTTACTTCAGCTGATTTTTCTTCGAAGTTCCAATCGGTGTGACGAAATGCCGCCGCATCGTCCAGCTCCATCTTGCAGTCGCCTGCAATCAATTTGCCGTCGGTTGTCAGGACAAGAGGGTTAATTTCAAGGAGGGTAGCATCGTTGTTGATAAAACAAGTATAAAGATTCTCAACGATGTCTTGGAGGACGAACGATGTATCAGGAAGGTCATAGTACTCCGCCAATTGCTCGCCAACAGTGTCGGCATCAAAACCACTAAGGGGAAGTTGTAAAAACTCATCTGCCCTATTTTCTTCAACCTCAACTCCCCCGTTTGTGTGCGCCATCAGGACGATTTGTGCCGCTGTCTTGTCTATCAGTAGAGAGAGGTAAAGTTCGCGTTTGATCAAAAGCAATTCTTCTGCCAGGAGTGTTTTCGGCAGGAAGCCTTTGATCGGCAGTTCGCTGATCTTGTTACTCGACGCTGCAAATTCAGCAGGTGACTGCACAATAGCAATTCCACCAGCTTTGCCGCGACCACCTGTTGGCACTTGTGACTTTACGACGCATGGCAAAAATTCTGGTTTTGTCTTCGGAGATACAATGAAAGAAGCTGGTGTTGGAATGCCACTGCCTGCTAGTATTTTTTTCGCTTCGTATTCTAGGAGTTTCATAATCGCAATAATCGTTTCCGCAAGCCTCGAATATTTGTTCGATGCTTTGTTAATAAGTATACAAAATAGACGGCGTTTGCGATAACAAGTGTTTTTAATATCACCGAGGCACCTTCTGGTGGCTTCAGGAAAATATCCATCATAAACAGAATAAAGGACTGCAATCCATACACATATAATGAGTTTTGACCAAGCAGGAGCAAGGATCCTTTACTGGTCCGATCGATGGCTTTTTCATATCTGCGATACCATATATATAAGGTGCTAAACCAGACCGTCCCTATGATTAAACGACCGAGTGCCATTGAATCTCGGTCAAAGATTGAATAGTCGAGTCCGGTACGGAAATCAATGACATCTAGGATGGATTGATGAAGCGACGAAGAGACAAGATACCGATAATCACCTGCGATTATCGGTAGAAGTACTGTCAGAATAATACTTATAACAAATGTCACAACACTGATACTTGTTATTGCTGCTAGTGAATATTTACGCACTCGGTGAGACAATGACATGATTGATGTTTCTATTCTTGGCAAGTAGCATCCAATAATAATTCCACCGATAAAGATTATCTGCCAAGCGGTGTAGTTGGCTAATGCTGAATTACCTAACAGAAACCATATAGCAAATGATAAAAAGAATACAATCCAGACTTTACCCTTTGCAATCAGCCACAAAGCAAAAGGGGCGAATAGCATTAATATGGCATACCTAGAGAGGAAGTCTGCCCATCCATAGTTAAGTTGCAGGGTTAATGTACTGAATATGAAATCAAAAAGGCTTGGTGAGAGGTATTGATTGCGTACTGTGCCGGGTGGTAGAAACAAGGTGATAAATGTATAAAGTGTTGTAAATCCAATAGATAATAAATACAACCAACCAGCTCGCTTGAAGAGTCGTAAAAACGTATCCTTTGTTTTGACCAGAATTCTAGGTCCGTAAATATAGCCGAGTAAGATACCAGAAATTGCAAAGAAACCTTCAGCTGCCGACGCAAATAAGTGACTTTGGCCTGTAATAAAATCGAAAAGTGACGGTGACCATGCGATATGATTAACGAAAATGACAAGAAGAAAAGTGCCCCTGAGTAGATCAAGTGCAATTATTCTCTCTCTCTTTCTTTTTTCCCCGCTTAAAAACACTCACTACATTATAGCAAGTAATCTTGAGCTATTTTTTAGAAAAGAACTTTCTCAGCTTTCGTATACCTGTTTGATCAGGCGGTAAGTCGTAAATAAGAATCGATTTGATATAGCTTGTTGATACGCGTTTCGTTTTTTGAGTCTGACGACGACTAAGGATAGTATGTGGAATTAACCAAAGTGACCCCAACAACCCCTTGAGCGCGGGCACGGTATTACCATGCACGACGGCATTACCTAACATTAATAAATATGCAAACCAAAATCGAATACCGGTAGAGATAAGAAGACCAAATGGAACGTTTTTGGCGTAGAGTACAGGAAGATTCTTAAATGTTTGAGTGACGGTAAATCCTCTAGCCATTTTCTTACTTGTTTCTCCTTGCCGATGGTTTACGATTGCATTTGGCTCAAACATAACCTTCCAGTCAGCAAGTTGAGCGCGAAAACTAACGTCGGTGTCTTCGTAATACGCAAAGAATTTTTCGTCAAATAGTCCTATATCTTTAAACAAAGATGACCGATAGAGGCTAGCACCACCGCTAGCACCGAATATGTACTCATTTTTGTTGTGTAGATCTACCGGCAATCCTCGCCCTCGTGGGTATGGAAGTCCCCATGAAGTATAGAACTCACCAGTACTATCAAGTGTCTTACCGTCCGCGAGCTGAATTTTACTTGTTACTATGCCCACTTCCGGATGAGCGTTCATGCAGCTAGTTAGACTCTCAATCCAGTTTGGTTGAGCGATTGCGTCGTTATTGAAAAGTGCAATAAGATCGAAGTCATGTTCAAGCGCGTATGCTATACCCGTATTTACGCCACCGGCAAAACCTTTGTTGGTGGCATTATGGATGATGTGGATTTTATCTTGGTAGTTATCAAGGATTTTTTTCGAATCATCCGTGGAAGCGTTCTCGACGACAATTATCCTTATGGCGATGGTCTGCTTCAAGAGAGAGTCAATCGCGAGAGGTAAATACATCTCTCCATTTAGATTTGGAATAACCACTGCTATCTTATCTATCGACTTATGGTTCATATTTACTTATAATACAGTAAAAGATGAAACAATTTATCTCCAAACCAAACAGGGCACTCTTGTCTGAACTTGTCCGTACTGACTTTAAGTTACGATATCAAGGTTCATTGCTGGGCTATGCATGGTCATTGCTGAAGCCTTTGCTTCTTTTTGTAATTCTATATGTTGTATTCGTTTATTTTCTCAAAATTGGCAAAGATATTCCGCATTTCCCAGTTTACTTACTTTTGGGGATTGTACTTTGGAATTTCTTTACTGAGATGACTGTTCAGAGTTTAGGTTCGATTGTTGGAAGAGGGGACTTGATACGTAAAATTCGTATACCAAGATGGATGATAGTTTTCAGTAGTAGTATCTCTGCAGTAATTAATGTATTACTAAGTTTGGTGGTTGTTGGAGTCTTTTTGGTAATAAACCAAGTTCCATTAACAGCGGGAATTTTACTTCTTCCCTTCTATCTATTGATGATTTACTTCTTAGCTCTCGGTCTATCCCTCTTTTTAGCTGCTGCTTATGTGAAGTTTCGAGATTTAAGCTATATCTGGGAGATTATATTACAAGCAGGTTTTTACGCAACGCCAATTATCTATCCAATTCAGATGATTGATAATTCGATTGTTGAGAAAATTTTACTATTAAACCCGATGGCGCAGGCAATACAAGGAGCACGATACGATGTCGTTACTCATGCAACAAAGACAACATATAGTGCATGGGATGGCTCTTGGTATGTACTTATACCAATTGTCTTGACGGCGCTTATATTCGTAGGCGGCTTACTTTATTTCAAGAGTCAAGCTAAAGATTTTGCGGAGAATATATAAATGTCATTAAATGATAATATTGCTATAAAAGTTTCTCACGTTAGTAAAAGTTTTCACTTGCCGCACGAATCTCAGAATTCAATCAAAGGAAAACTAATTAATTTTAATAAGCGTGGCTATGAAGTTCAAGAAGCTTTAAAAGATATTAGTTTCGAAGTACACAAAGGTGACTTCTTCGGCATCGTAGGTAGGAATGGAAGTGGCAAGAGTACGCTTTTAAAAATGATCTCCGGAATTTATAGTGCAGACGAGGGAAGTATCCAAATAAACGGCAAGCTTGTACCTTTTATCGAACTCGGTGTAGGTTTTAATCCGGAGCTTTCCGGACGTGACAATGTATTTCTCAATGGTGCGCTACTTGGCTTTAATCGCAAAGAAATGACTGAAATGTACGAAGATATTGTTGCATTTGCAGAGCTTGAGCGATTCATGGATCAAAAACTAAAAAACTATTCTTCAGGCATGCAAGTTCGTCTTGCCTTTTCAATCGCAATTCGTGCAAATACTGACATTTTAGTATTAGATGAAGTACTTGCGGTCGGCGATGAAGCATTCCAAAAGAAATGTATCGCGATCTTTGAACAATATAAGGCTAGAAAACAGACTATTGTGCTTGTGACTCACGATATGAATTTCGTTGAGAAGTTCTGTAATAAAGCAATATTTATTGAAGACGGTAAAATTAAAAGCACCGGCTCGCCGACTGAAATTGCATTGGAATATAGTGATAGTAACAATCTCTCGTATGCTAAAGGAAAGAATGAGGCTGAGCTTAAAAAACTCGAAAAAATAAAACGAGATATAGATATTGAGATACTTACGGATAAAGGTATTAAGCAAAATCGCTTTGCTTTTGGAGAGACTATGACTGTAAGGATGAAGTGGGACGACGCAGCTATCAAATCGGCTGGCATTGCAATACTTAAGCAGAGCGGTGAGAACATTTTTGCCCCGAACACTTATCAAGACAAGATAAAGTTTAACGAAAATACTAGAACTGTCGATTACGAAGTTGAGCTGAATATGTCTGAAGGTGATTATTATATAAAAGCTGGATTATTCGGTAAAACTGACAAAAAGATCATAGCGTTTGATGACGAAGGACCTTCGTTTATTGTTGAAGCGAAAGATGGTCGTCAACGTTGGGGCGGAGTTACTAAACTCAAGCATGTATGGAAAATTAAATAGCTAGCCATTTAATTTTTGAGCTCTAGTTTCATCAATATCACATGTATCAGGCTTTGGTTTATATCCGTAAATCAAGTATAATGTAAACTAATGAGCAATGTCTACAAATTTTATCGTTACACAAAGAAGCAGGGTATAGGAAAGGCATTTCGAAAAACCGTTTTGTATGCTGCTAAGAAGGCAAGAATTGCTAAGCGGACGATTGATGTCATGGTAGATATTGATGATATAGTTGCGGCAGATTTTCACAATCATCCTTATATACGACCAATGGCGATCAAGAAAGGCCATCTCACGATTGCATGGGTATTATCACCAGTTTCTCCTGGCAGTGGCGGCATCAACACGATTACAAGATTTGCCAATTTTCTACAAAAACAAGGTCATTTGGTGACAATTTATATATATGAGGGAGTGCACCCTCAGTCAGCGAGTGAAGCTAAAAAAATATTACTCAATCACTTCAACCTTGACGTAGTTGTAAGGGAGATTGCTGAGTATACATCGTCGGATGTTATTATTGCAACAGGCTGGGAGACTGCATATCCTGTTTTCAACTTACAGACTTCTGCGCATAAATTCTATTTTGTTCAAGATTACGAACCATTTTTTTATGGAGTTGGATCAAAAACTGTTCTCGCGGAGAATACTTATAAAATGGGCTTTTATGGTATTACTGCCGGGAAATGGCTTGCGCATAAATTGAATACGGAATATTCAATGAAAACAGATTATTTTGATTTTGGTGTAGACGTAGATGTATATCGTCCTAAAGACATACTCAATATTCAAAAGCAAAAGAAGATTATATTCTACGCGAGACCCGTTACCGAGCGGCGTGCGTTCGAGCTCGGTATAATATCTCTCGAGGTATTTCACCGTAAGCACCCTGAGTATATAATTGAACTGTTTGGATGGGACGTAGGGGATTACAATATTCCATTTCCATATGTCAATCGTGGGATACTTCCTCAAGGTGAACTTGCAATACTATATCAACAATCGGTCGCTTGTCTTGTGTTGTCGCTGACGAACGTTTCACTATTACCGCTAGAACTGCTCGCTTCTGGGTGCATCCCAGTAATTAACGAGGGCGATAACAATGAGATGGTGCTCGGTAGTAATGATCATATTCGATATTCTCCCGCTTCCCCTGTGCAGCTAGCAGATGAACTGGTATCTGCAGTTACGAATACTAATCTTCTAGTAGAGGCAAGAAATGCATCTAAAAGTGTCCATAGTATTACTTGGGAATCATCATACGCTAAAGTTGAAACTATCTTGAAGCGTGAAGTAGCAAAGGTTGAGGCGACAACCTAATGCCCGACATCAATACTCCTAAAAAGTATTTTCTCGCAAGTGTCGATGTGCTTCGTAAGGATGGTGCTCGTGTATTTATCGCAAAGAGTCTTCGTAAAGTAGCTAAGTCAGTAGATAATCTCGAGGGTGAAAAAAAGAATCATAAAAAGATAAAGTTCAGTTCCATTGTGGATCGTCGAGATGTAATGTTAGCCGATTGGTCATTAAAAAAAGAAACTGATGGTTACAAAAAAAACACGAATCCACTCAAGGTTATTAATTGGATCATCTCCCCGCCTAGTAATGGCGGTGGCCATCAGAATATGTTTCGTTTTATTGAATACCTAGACATGAATGGTTATCAAAATAATGTCTATCTTTACACAACTTTGGATCGAATGCATATCGAAGAAGCCGAGGCTAACGTTGCAGGTTATGCAAAGCTTGCTAATACTCATTTTTATCACTATGAACGTAATACTCCCTTAGCGGAGTGTGATGCTCTGTTTGCTACGGGATGGGAGACGGCTTATGCCGTATATAATGAACAGACACCTGCAAAGAAATTCTACTTTGTTCAAGATTTTGAGCCATACTTCTATTCAATTGGCACGGAATATATACTTGCAGAAAATACCTATAAATTTGGCTTTCATGGTGTTACCGCAGGAGGGTGGCTATCAGATAAATTAAGGAGTGATTATGGGATGCATTGCGACTCTTATGACTTTGGTGCTAACAGGGAATTGTATCGCTTAACAAACCTATCGCAGCGTAAAGAAGTGTTTTTTTACGCGAGACCTGTTACCGAACGACGCGCTTTCGATCTCGGAATAATGGTACTAGAGTTATTCCATAAGCAGCATCCTGAATATGTTATTAACTTGGCTGGTTGGGATGTGTCTGACTATGAAATTCCATTTCCATATGTCAATCATAAATCCCTTAACCTTGAAGACTTATCTGAATTATATAACAGGTGTGCAATTGGCTTGGTGCTTTCATTGACGAACATGTCACTACTGCCACTCGAACTACTTTTATGTGGGGTAATTCCAGTAGTAAACGACGGTGACAACAATCGACTTGTTAGCGACAGTCCTTACATTGCTTACTCCGATTCATCACCCGCAGATCTAGCTCGGAATATGTCGAATATTGTTGAGCGCGAAAACTTGACGGAGTATGCAAAGAAAGCGGCCGACGGTACGGTTAGCGCATCCTGGGATACGGCGAAGGATACATTTGGCGCTGTGTTGAATCGAGAATTATATGGTTAAGTGTCTCGTGTTGGGTGCGAACGGATTTATAGGTAGCCATCTTGTAGATAGCCTTGTGGCAGATGGGCATAAAGTACGTGCTTTTGATAGGTTTAGTTCTGGTGTTACTAAATTCAATACACATTCTTCAATTGAGATTATGGCAGGTGATTATTTGAATCGAGCAGATCTAAAAGATGCATTGAAAAATATTGAATACGTCTTTCATTTTATATCGACAACTACGCCTGTTACTGCTGAGAACGATCCAGTAATTGATATCGAAACAAATATTCGCATGAGTGTTGTACTTTTTCAACTCTGCGTGGAAGCAAAAGTCAAGCGTGTACTATTTGCGTCTTCGGGAGGTGCAATTTATGGAGCTTCACAACACTCCGTCTCTCACGGTGAGAATGACCCTACATTTCCCGTATCGCCGTATGCAATCGGAAAACTGACGATTGAAAATTATCTTCGTTACTTCTCAACCAAATTTAAACTTGACTACACTGTGTTCAGAATCGCCAATCCTTACGGTGAACGTCAGCCGCTTCGACGTAAACAGGGTGTTATCCCAATATTTCTTGAAAGAGTACACGACAATCAGCCTATCGTGATCTACGGTGATGGAGGCATGGTTAGGGACTATGTCTATGTTAAGGATGTTGCGAATATGATATGTGCGATGTTTAGGAGATCACACGAATACAGTACATATAACATTGGATCGGGTAAAGGTAATACACTCAATGAAGTCGTACAGAGTATTACTGAAGTGACTGGAAAAAACGTAAAAGTTCAGTACGAGCCAGCGCCTTCAACATTTGTTGACAGGGTAGTGCTTGATGTAAGTAGATTTGAGACAGAATTCAACCAAATGCCACCTACTTCGCTACATGATGGTATTCGGGCGACGTATGAGCATATAATAGAGACTGAAAAAGAGGAAGTATGACAAAACAGGATATAAAGGCAACCATATTTATTCCAACATGGTTCGGAGAGCAGTATTTAGATGAAGTACTTACAAGTATCTTTCGCCAGAAAGTACCGTATAACTTTGAAGTCCTTATCTATGACACAAGTTCAAAAGATAGTACACCAGCTATTATTGAAAAACACGCTAAAAAACACAAAAATCTTCGTCATAAGACTATTGCAAAGTCAGAATTTGGCCATGGAAAAACTCGCGATGCCGCCGCGCATGACGCAAAGGGTGAAATTGTTGTGTATATTAGTCAAGACGTAACGCCTGCGCATGATCGTTGGCTTTATGAAATTGTTCGACCGTTCGAAATAAGTGATTCAATAGTTGGAGTAACCGGCAAACAGGATCCCCGCCCACATTGTATACCACTGCTGAAAAGTGAGATACGAGCAGTATTCCGTGGTTTTGGGCCAGATTTTGGCACTACAGTTTTCTATAAAGATGATTTCGTGAAAGATCAAGGAACGTATGACGCAATTAGCTTCTATTCGGATGTTAATTCAGCAGCTCGTCGAAGCTTCTTGACGAGCACTATTCCTTATCAGGATGTCCCGTATGCCGAAGACCAGCTTATGGGTCGCGACATCATCGATGCGGGGTATAAGAAAGTGTATGCGCCTCGAGCCAACGTAGTGCATTCAAATGATATGACCCTGGGTGAATATAAGAGTCGAATGTTTGATGAAACGATGGGACTACGTAAAATTGGTATTCCTGTAAATATTCCATCAAAAAAATTGATCACTAGAATGATTATCAGAGGTGCACTAAAAGATTGTATCCATATTATACGCGATCGTGACTACTCATTTAAGAGAAAGTTATACTGGCTTGTAATGAATCCATTCTTCCATGTTGAAAAATGGCGCGGAGTGCGCTTAGCGGCTCAGGTTGATATGCAAGATAGTGCACGCATTAATCGCTATTCGCTGGAAAGTATTCGAGAGCAGCGGTAGGTTTTTAACTAAGAAACCCCAGTTTTTATCCTCACATCGATGAACCAATAGGGTAACGACGCATCGTGTCTTCTGACAAGGATACTATTGTTGCAGCGTTACCTCCAAGTTGCAGGAAAAGATCCCATGAATAGATTGGGCGGCGAATACCCTGTTCTAGATAGTAAAGCTGTGGGGATGAGCTTGATTTTAAAAACTTTGTCGCAGTTGCGACTAGCGGAGTGACACTAGCAACTCCAGTGCTGTATGTTGCTACTGATTGCATGCCGTAGTCTGCAATCAGCCCGGGAGGGACAAGGTAACGCTTGCCTTGATCAACTATGTAAACGTTACCGTCTATCTTGAAGACATTCGCCAATGATGAACTTTCAGCAACATACATTGCACTAGTATCAGGTGTCATCTGATGTATGTCTTGTACTCTAAATCCGTAAGCATAGAATGTCTCCATGTTGGTAATATACATTTTTTTGTCATTATTCATAACATACAGTTGACCGCTCGTACTGTTGCGTATTGTTCGTCCGCTTGCGATTCTATCGGCACCGGTTGGCAGTAACGATGCGACACTAGACGATAATGGAAGAATAGATTGCGGAGTTTGTCCAATTTCTTGAAGTATGTTCATATCTGATACGTACCGCTTTTTACCCTGCTCGAGAGTGTACAATGCACTTGTTACTGTATCCTTAAAGACGCTTAATGCAGATGCATTTTGTGTAGCTTGACGAGAAAGTAACGATGGATCGATTGCAGGGGTTGTGGCAGCGATACCCCATTCTGGCTCAATTCGGTACTTTACTGTGCCATTTAATAGATATGTCGTACTAGTTGCTGGGTCTATTACAAAGCAGCTTGCATTACCAGTTACGTTACCTACTAAGGCAACGTCATTATTAAAGCTAGGGATATTAGCGCTGTTAATGCCGTTGCAATCGAGTACCTGCATTGAAGAAATATACTGCCACGCGGATGACGAAGCGAGCCATAGTCTACCATCTTCACCTTTAAGAGGTATGTAGCCGTTTATGATTGGCGTGGATGTGGCGAGTCTGACGAGCGCGATATTACTCAGGCGGCTTGGCGCTGAATTGCCAGATAGCTGGTTGTAATAATCCAGTTGAAAAATCGCAGATTTTTTTGCATCCGTCACCCTATATAATGCACCGTCATCACGCTGGACAAAGTCAGAAAGATTACCTGCCATAGGCATACGGACTAGCGAAAAATAAGGGAGATAGGTAATATCTGATCCAGAGTACCCAAATCGCCCCAACTGATCCATTGAGGTAATACGATATCGTTTTCCGCCAGTCACGAGATATAAATCCCCGCCATCATCATCACTATCACTGTTAGACTTTAAGACATAACTTAACACGGGAGACGCTGTAGATGTGGGAATTGAGTCGATAGAAGACTGACTAACAAACCCGACATCATTGTTGGTTAATCCATACTCACTAACAATATCCATTGATGGAACAATATACTTATTTGTCCCATCAATATAGTACAAGACGCCAGATGATACTGTACGGAGGAGTGACTTGTTATCTATTCCAAACCAGTCTGAGAAAGTGCGCCAGAAGTTTCGATTGCCATATGCGCTACAGCTATCACCGAGACCATATAGATTATTTAGAGCTGCTGTATTTGGTCGGTAGGGTGTGTAGACATACAAACCCGCAGTCACTTGATTTTCAATATATACATCAGATCTTCCGCAGCTTGTAGGAACGTTCCATAAGATTGAATTTGTCCGTCCTGCTCGATAGCTATAGGTGTTTTCATATTTCTGATAATAGCGATATTGCCATGCGGCCTTATAAACCTGGTTAAAAAATCCGTAATATTGAGCATCACACGGCGCACTATCGGGACATCCATAGCCTGTCGCACTTCGATACTTGACATCGGTGGGGTTCGTACTTGTGACGAGACCCTGTTCTTTTTGAAGCAAAGTTATCAATACGCGTGGACTAATTCCGCAAACTTGCGCAACGTCGTAGATGATTTGAGCGGCAACTTTATTGCCAGCTGGATAAGTGCGACACAGACCTAGACCATCATCTCGTTGCGGGGTATCTTGTCTGTATGCTTTAAGGCAGGTATAGCCCGACTGACACGATGGTACTTTAGAGTTTAAAAACGCTTGAATTTCTGCAGGATTCATAGAATCCTTATCGTAGAATGTTGCATCTCCAATTATATTACCTGCTTTGAAATCATTGCCAGACACTGCTTGAGTGTTGGGCGCATAAAAAATGTGAAATCCGGCGACAACAAGAGCTGTACTGAGAGTACATCCGATATAGATACTGAGTTTCTTGAAGAGAAGCATGTTCATGTTCTTTGTTCCTATTTTACCACTACTGTTTGTGAGTCACTGCTTCCAGATGCTTTCGGAGAACTGTAGGTGATCTGGAGTGACCAATTTCCAGCTGCTGGAAATTGGTCACGAGCTATATCGAGAATGCCACATTGAATTGATTTTGCATCGGGAATTGCAGATGATGTGATACTAACGGGTTGTTCGCCGGCCTTTGTGTACGTTGCTGTACACTTGCCGCCAGATTCATATAGATTATTGATATACGCCCGTGCTTCAACAGTCTTTTCAAATTGTGCCGCGTTGGTAATTATGATTATAGCGTTTGTAGCTATTGGTTGCTTGTCTAGTTCGGCGCGCTCGGCATCCTTTTGTTCTTGTAGTTTATTATCTTCTAGATCAGCGGAAGACGGTCCAGAGAAATCAACCCCATTACTTATTGGCTTGTTGATGTACTCGGATGGATCGGTTGTTGTAGTGTCATCACCTCGTTGCGTAAAATAGATGACCGCAGGAATCCCAATAGCGAGAAGAACCCCACCGGCTATAAGCGGGATTATTAGTTGTTTAGGGTATTTTTTATTTTTGATCTTCATTAATTATTATTATGCACTAATGCGTTAGCATTTTCAAGATATTTCGCCAGCGGTCTATTAAGTTGCCTTGTGATTTTATGCGATGACACAAACAGGCTAGTGTATACTATATGCAGATATGACAATTTATAAAAAAATACCCTTTTATCTGCTTCAATTTGCTAAGCAAAACTTCCATGGTGTAACAAGAAGAGATCTGTGGCTATGGGCAGGAATTCTATTTAGCCTAACGACTATTGGCACTGCTATTGCTTATTTCTCGTTTCGAGAGTCTTTCAGCGTAGGGGACGCTTCGACTTTTTTTAGATTTGCGCATAACTTAGCCGCGGGAGAAGTAATTTATAAGGATTTTATTCATTTCCGTACCCCAGGCTCCTATTTTAATGAGGCTTTATTTATCAAAATATTCGGCGATCAGATGAGTAGCGTAATGTTTGCAATTCAATTTGAAGCACATGCACTATATACCCTAGTGTTCGGTTTTGGGGTTGCTATATTTCTGCGTTTCAAAAAACCCTTCATTGGTCTCGTTGCTCTGTCTCCAATTCTTGTTTTGCCCGCATACCTCCAATTGCGCACCGCGTTGGCATTTTTAGCGATTACTCTATATATTCAGGCAAGACGAAATGAGCGATATCGACATGTTTGGCTGATACTCAGCGGACTCGTCACGGGGTGGACATTCATCTATGGTCAAGAAGCGGCGGTTATGGTTGCAATGACCATCTTTGTTACTGAATTATATCTTTTTGATATAAAAAAATGGCGAGTACAACTTAGGAATATCGGACTTCTGGCTACCGGAGTGTTTATGGGGTTATTGCCTTTGCTTGCGTATGTTGTATTTATGTCGGACCTATCGACATTCAGTTACTACACTCTATATTACGCATTCATTCTCCAGCCTAAAGGCATGGATCTACCGTATCCAGCCCTATCGTATGAGAACATACTATACTACATCGTCCCTATACTAATAGTATTTTGTTTTTATATTTTTTACTCATTGAAAGAGGCGAGTTTACCGTATGCAATACTCATAGCATTCACTATAGCTAGGCTAGTTACCCTATTCGGTAGATCTGACTTGGGACACCTTATATTTGTTCTTCCTGAAATATTTTTGATTGCTACGCTTGCGATAGTTGTGATACCAAAATCCGATTTTAATAAAAAGCAATTTATCAGATTCCTTCCTTATTTGTTCGTTTTAATCACTTCGTTTGTAATGGCTAAAATGATTAGTAGTGGCTTCGTAGCTATTGGTGCACTTGCTGTGTTGATGGCATTCCGTTTCCGTAAAGTTCCAAAGATTCCGAACAGAACCAAGTCGGTTCACTTGGTAGTGCTTTCAATTATGATTGCTACAATAGCAGTTTTTGGATACACCTTGTATCCATCGGCGTATAATACACTTACTACGATGTCTAAACGAGGAGTTACAGCCCAGAATGTAGGTGGAGTAAATACCGATCTCGACACTTATAATCAAATTACTGCTGTAGAAAAGGCAGTCGCTAAACATGCACCCATAACGATGTTTTCATATCCAATTCAGGCATATTATTATACTTTCGCTCCAAAACATGCAACTCGGTTTATGACATTTGAGCCTCAAACCACAATTGCTGAGCAAGATATTGCTATAAATGATTTAGAATCGTCAAAACCCGAAGTTGTTGTATTTGATCCACTTCAGGCCGCTAGTTTATCAAAGTCTTTATGGAAGATAAATAATTACATAACTTCAAATTACATCGTGAGTGAAACGGTTGTGAGTAAAGAGATTTTATGGATCATGATACCTCGCAGTGGTGAAAAGAAACAGCTTAATTATCTGGCTTTCAGTCTTCGGAAAGATGGATTAAACTCTACAGTACAGCAGCAGGCACAGGATGTACAGAGTCCCGAGAAAGGTATCAATAGTGGCGTTATGCAAAATGCACATTCGGAACTTGAGTTCAAGCCGGCCATACAACGCCCCACTTCAGTATCGTTGTCTGTATTTTACGATGAAATTCAGCCTACTGCTATGTGTGGTGAAGTGCATCTCCGCTATCGCGGATCCAGTGAGGCTATTACAAAAATATGCGCCCAAGATGGCAAGGTTACGATTCCTGTAGCTGATAATCTTGAAGAGGTAGAACTAGTCAATCAAAGCGCTTCAACTCTTGTCTGGAACGAGCCGGTTTTATTAGACTAACCCTACGGATGGGGATAGTCAGTTCACTAGAGTAAGCTGGCTCGAGCGTAAGGTTAAAGGTATAGTAAGTAGTGAAGGTTTAGCCCGCATATGTAACTAGGTAATTACGCATCACGAGGTCTAATGAGTTAAACGAGCAAAAGAGTATAATAAATAATAAAATAAGTAATATGAAATTCACTCTTTTGTCCTTTAGGTATGCGAGCGCAAGTAGACCTGCAAGTGGCGCTAGGATAGGGTATAAATATCTACCCTGTGGCTGGAAATTATAGTGTACTGAATTAAAAAGTACTAATGCGATTGCGAACACGAGTATTACTAAGAAAGTCAACAAGTATCCAAGTAAATGAATTTTGGTCTTTAGATTTTTTGCAGTGTAGATGATACAGCCGTATCCAGCCAGTGCTGTTAGCAAGAGGAGCTGAAGAACTGCATACTGTCCATCTGTTAAATAATGAGCCATAGAGCCGTATGCTACGAAGAAAGAGCGGTATAGCGTTTCGAAAAAGTTCATTTGTGTCACCATTTCAAGAGTCGCCATGTTAAGAGGAGCCGCATGACCAAGTGGAGCGTACTTTGCCATTTCTGAAACAACAAAGTTTTGCCCAGTTATATCACCATAAAGTACTACATTTCTTATGAACCAAAAGGATGAAAAGATAATAAATGCGATTATTGAACCGACCAACACTTTCGTAATTAATCTGAAAGTAAGTTGCTTCGCGACGCCTAATCCAATCAACACGATACCAATAAACGGAACAAGTATGAAGTAATTGTATTTTGCGAGAGGTAAGAGTGCTCCAAATGCCAGTGAGGCAAGAATAATACTAGCTTTATTCCTATCTTGAAAAAGCCGAATGAGCGAATATATACATAGAGCGCTTATTGCCATTGAATGAGCGTCTTGGTTGGTGTAAGAAAAGGTAAAGATCACCTGAGGAATGAGCGCCAGCGATGCAATTAGCCAGCTTATATCTCTACGTTTAGTCAGTCGAAAAGCAATTATGTAAAGTAGATTTAGGAAAAGAATGCCCCAAACTACGGCAGCAAGTCGTGCTCCGGTTACAGGCGAGATATTTGATACGCTGGTAGCAATAGTTGATATAACGGCACTGAATATATAATTAGCCGCAGGAAATACTTGATATGAATAAGTGCAAGTTACAAGACCGAATTCACGTACTCCACACGCTTTGTATAGTGGAATGTCATCTTCGCCAGACACGGGTAATCGATGTTTTTCAAGCAAAAATCCTGTATTGTAGCGGTAATGAACACTCTCATCAGGACCTGAATCATAAGGATTAAGGCCAGTCTCGAAAGGAATCATTTTGACAAAAAATAGTGCCGAGACGATAAAGATTAGGTTTATAAGTATAAGTCCCCAGTTCTTCATTGAAATTTTGCGGGCAATACCAACGAGCGTCGTCTTGGGGTCGATCTCTTTGAACGAAACTGACTTATTGAGGAAGTATTGATAGACGACAATCACTGGTAGTGAAGCCAATTTCATTAAATTGACGTCTAGTGCAAAAACCTGACCAAATGCAAGTATGAACATGCTAATTAGTAGTCCACTTAGCCCGACTATTAAGAATGAAAGGTATCTCAATAATAGCTTGTCGGTTTTTTTGAAGTTATAGCGTGTATTCAGGATGAAATTATTTGTTATGCCAATTAACACAGAGATGCAAGTTGCAACGACTGGGTTAACGCCCAAGACGTTATACAGTACCAGAAACGCAATAAAATCGAGAATGACACCCGATACTCCTATAATTCCGTAATGTATGAACTGGCTATACTTTTTGTATATTTTCTTTAGCATCTAGACGTACTCCTCATGAAACCCTACACTTGTGTCAATTTATTATCTCCATCATAACACGTCTATAAACGATTATTAGGAGTGTCTTCCGGATGTTATGTCTAGTACAGAAATACTTATGTTAATATTCTTAATTTTATGGCATATTATTATTCCTAATCGACACACAATCATCTACAATAGAAAGTAGATGGCGAAGAAGCAAAAGGTAGTGAGTTTTATTTTCCCTGTATATAATAATGCTGGTAGTCTTAAGTTATTGTGCGACGAAGTTAAGAAGATTATGTCACCTCTGAACTACGACTACGAATTCATGTTCATTAATGATGGAAGCAAAGATAATTCACTTGATATACTCCAGAGGCTGGCAAGGCACGACAAAAAAATCAAAGTTATTAATTTATCACGAAACTTTGGACATCAAGCAGCGGTTACTGCAGGATTAGACAAGGTTGGCGGTGAAGCAATCATTATCATGGATGCTGATCTGCAAGATCCACCGAGTGTGTGTGTTGAGCTAATCAAGAAATGGGAGGAGGGTTTTGACGTAGCATATGCTCAGCGGCGTTCACGACAAGATACCTTTTATAAAAAGACTGTGGCAAATGTATACTATCGCGTACTTGCCTCAATGTCATCTGTTGATATTCCTCGTAATACGGGTGATTTTCGGTTAGTATCAAAACGAGTTGTAGACGTTATTAAAGAAATGGGTGAGCATGACAGGTTCCTTCGGGGGATGTTTAGCTTTGTTGGATTTGAGCAAGTTGCAGTGCCATTTGATCGCGATCAACGACATGATGGTAAATCTGAGTACACATTCAAGAAGCAGATGAAGTTGGCGAAGGCGGGTGTGTTCGGATTCTCAGATGTACCGCTTCGCTTCGTCTCTCATATCGGATTTCTTGTGTCATTCTTGAGTATTATAGGCATTATTTATGCGCTATTTGTGCGAATTTTTATTCCGGAGATTGCAGTGAGCGGATGGACAATGACGATTGTTTCGATATTTTTTGTAGGTGGAGTGCAACTATCTATGCTCGGTGTTATAGGCGAGTATATCGCTAGAATTTATAATGAAAGTCTGAATAGACCTACATATATTATTGAAAAAGAAATTAATACTTAAAAGAAGGATAAATTATGACCATAAAAAAGAAAGTATTAATAGTGGGTGGTGGAGCAACAGGTCTACTCGCAGCCTATGAGCTTCAAAAAGAAAACATTGATGTTATCATCGTTGAGCGATCGGATGTTCTTGGTGGATTAGCTGGTAACTTCTACGTACAAGGCACGTCGTTGGAGAAATTTTATCACCATTTATTTACTACAGATAAGTATGCTCTCGATGTTATCAAAGAGGTTGGATTAGGTGAAAAACTGAAGGTCTATCCTTCAAATAATGGGATATATTATGAAAATGAGATCCATGCATTTAGCTCTCCACTAGATATGTTGAGGTTTAAGCCCGTAGACTTCATTGGTCGAGTACGCTTTGGAGCGTCAAGTGCATTTTTAAAGGCCACTAAGAACTGGAAGCCACTCGAAAAACAGCTTGCGTTAAAATGGATGAATAAGTGGGCTGGCAAACGAGCAACTGAAGTGATTTGGAAGCCACTCATAGAAGGAAAATTTGGCGATAGGGCTGATGAAATCGCGATGTCTTGGCTATGGGCGCGAATACATAATCGTAGTTTTAATCTAGCCTATCTTGATGGAGGTTTCCAGCAAATATACGAGAAGCTCGCCGAGAGCATTCAGAAGAAAGAGGGAGAAATTATCTTTGGCGAAAGCGTGGAAGCTTTGAATAAGGTTGAATCTGGTGTTAGCGCTACTCTTGGGAGCGGTGAAGTGATCCTTGCGGATGCTGCGATTGTGACGGTACCAGAGCCTGTATTCGCAAAGATGGCTGGCTATGAGCTTGACACCAGTAGGACGCATGGACATTTAGGTGCTACATGTTTTATTTTAGAGCTTAACCGCTCACTCATACCGTATTACTGGCTCAATATCAACGACAAAAGCTTTCCATTTCTTGCAGTTGTTGAACATACTAAAATGGTTGACAAGAAAGCCTATGGAGATAAAAACATTGTCTATGTTGGTAATTACGTTCCGCATGATGACTGGAGATTTACAACAGACCCAGACGTTCTTTTAAAGAAGTATATCCCATATCTTCAAAAATTAAATCCAGATTTTGAAGAGAGTTGGATTGAGAAAAGTCATTTCTTTAAGGCGCCGTACACGCAGCCGATTGTTACTCGAGATTACGGTACACAAATCCCACCGCATAAGACGGTTGTTCCTCATGTTTGGCTAGCTACTATGGCTCAGATATATCCAGAGGATCGAGGGCAAAATTATGCATTTCGTATGGCAAAACAAATAACTAAAGAAGTGATGGAAGACTTGAAGTAATAGGATTTGCTGAATAATATAAACACTAATGAGGACGACACAGATGATCGTCCTCATTAGTGTTTATATTATTGTCTAATTAAATGAGGTAGGAGCCGTATCCGGATTTTATAAGCGAGGAAGCCAGTTCGTACATTTTAGTATCTGAAATGTAACCCTCGATATGAGCGACATGCTCAGGACTCCCGATGATTTGCCCTGTTCTCTTTTGTAGAACCTTAACATAATCAGCCGCGTCAGTCATGCTGTCTATTGTTCCTGTGTCGAGCCAGACATCACCATCATCAAGTGTCGTAACTTTGAGTTTGCCTCGACGTAGGTATTCTTCGTTTACAGCGGTAATCTCTAGTTCACCGCGTTCGCTTGGTTGAACATTTTTGGCAATTTCGACAACATCGTTGTCATAGAAATAAAGCCCAACAACTGCATAGTTAGATTTTGCAACTTTTGGCTTTTCTTCGATTGAAACTGCTTGACGATTTTCGTCAAACTCGACTACGCCGTACCGCTCTGGATCAGACACCTGATATGCAAACACAATACCACCGTCTGGATCACTGCATTTTTTGAGTGACTCGCTGAGGCGACGACCCTGGAAGATATTATCACCAAGTACAAGAGCTACCTTGTCGTTACCAATGAATTCCTCGCCGATAATAAACGCTTGCGCCAGGCCATCTGGAGACGGCTGAACGGCATATTTCAAATTAATACCCCACTGTGTCCCATCGCCAAGGAGCCGCTGAAATTGCGACTGATCTTCGGGTGTGGTGATAATCAGGATATCCCTGATACCAGCAGACATTAATGTTGTCAACGGATAGTAAATCATCGGCTTGTCGTAAATCGGCATGAGCTGCTTACTAATACCCTTTGTGATCGGCCACAGCCGCGAACCGGATCCACCTGCTAAAATAATACCCTTCATAATACTAAGTCTCCTTGGGATTTATTGCTCTACTATTCTCAATTAACAAGATACTCTCGCAGTGCTTCTTTCCAATTGCGTGGATTGAAGCCTGTAGCCTTTATTTTAGCAAGATTTAACGTACTATGTAAGGGGCGCGGCGCTATTCCGGTCTTGCCATTATAGTATTGTGCTGTTGTGACTGGCGTAACGTCGTCCGAAGACCGACCACAAAGAATGTAGATTTCTTTAGCAAGATCAGCCCAACTAACACTCTCTCCTTCATTTGTGACATTATATGTACCATACGGGGAGCTTGTATCTAATAGATATTGAATGCTTTTTGCAATGTCAGAGGTGAACGTAAGCCTCCCTATCTGATCATTAACAACTGAAGGTTTAATGTTTTTTTCTGCAAGTGACTGCATTGTGCGGACGAAGTTTGTGCCATCTCCAACGACCCAAGATGTACGAATTATGTAATGGCGTGCTATCGTACTGACGACGATATCTCCAGCTGCTTTTGTTTGACCGTAAACACCTAGAGGAGAAAATAATTCATCCTCACTGTGAAGCTTCTGAGCTCCGTCAAAAACGTAATCGCTTGAAATGTTAACGATAGTGATTGCATATTGTAAAGCAATCCGGCATAGGCTTGCAGTAGCAACTGCGTTAACTTGCCAGGCGGTTATCCTCCCTTTGCTTGTTTCGGCCATGTCAACTGACGTGTAAGCTGCGGCATTGATAATCACACTGTATTCAGACCATTCTCTTGCGTTGCTGATGTCACTGCTAATATCTAAACTCTCGCGTGTGGTAAATTCAGCATTCGGGTATACTTCGCGCAACGCTCTTCCTAATTGTCCGTCAGCCCCTGTAATCAGTATTCTTTTTGCCACTGCTATATTTCCAAAGGTGTTACAGAGCTCAGCTGTGGATGCAGTCGATCGCGTTCGGAAAGAGTTGCCTGATCTAGTGAGATAGGCCATTGAATAGCAAGCTCTGGATCGGCTGCGTTCACAAAACAATATTTATCGTAATTGTCGCCACTCCAATGCGCCGTAACACTGTACTGGTAATATGTATCGGGTTCTAGTGTTTGAAAGGAGTTACCGACACCTTGAGGTAGATATACCGTTACGTTGGGGGTAATCTCAATTGTTACTATCTTGCCGAAACTATCACCTTTACGAAGATCGACATACGCAGCGAACACTCGACCAGTTATAACTGAGATATACTTATCCCACGGTTCTGCATGAATTCCTCTAGTAACTCCAGCTTCTTTGTTGTACGAGAGGCTATTTTGTACGATGGTAAAATCATTCGGAAGTCCAGCGGCAACAAGTTTAGCTTTTTGATACTTTTCTTGAAAATACCCCCTCTCGTCAATAACACTCGTTACGTCAAAAACGATAAGTCCAGGGATAGCTGTCGTTTTAGGTGTAAACTCAGTAGTGGGTATACTCATGATTACAGTATAACATTTTTTGATATACGGAGGAGTGGCTAAAGTCACTTATCGGTAGAATTGATTATTGGGCAAGATATTTGAAGAAAAATGAATCGCGATCGCCATAGTATTGGTTTGCGAGATTGCGAGTGCCAGGATCCATTGCTTGGTTGTCGATAGATATCCAGTCGTTATATTTGGGCGCACCAATATCAAGATGATTCCATATTTCGTATATGGGAACCACAGCGCCGATCATAAGACATGCAGTGAGGGCTATTTTTCGCACCCGATTCTTGTCCCCCATTAGCATTCGAGCGATCAGCACCATGAGGATGAATAATGCAGGGATGGAACCACGCATTAACTGGTCGTTATATAGTCCGTACATGAATAGGGGCATAATAGCTAACATGGCGACGGCTACTCCAAATAGCACCTGCCATTCCTTTGATTCTCTTTCTCGTACATACGGAAAGATTAATGCCGCATAGATGCCATACTCTAGAAGGTTGAATAGAATTAGATTTACAATATTAGCTCGAAAATCTATGAAATCCCAAATGAATCCGTATGGCTGACTATATAAGTTGGTTAAGAAAAATGATCCTATAATAACGGCCATTAGAAGGGGGAAGGCTATGTTTTGCACGCTGATAAACGTCCTCCATTTTCTGTATGAAGCTGCGAGTATACTAAATACGAACACACCAAGCCATGTTGCAATGAGCGGTGACGTTAGCCAGATAAGCGAGTAGAGGAATAGGGTATTTTTCTTCTCTTTTTTCTCGACATATTCAGCTATGATCATAGCTGTTACGATCCAGCCCGCGATTGCGTGCTGTGGTGTCCAGTCAAGTAACGTAGCGTTAGCTGAGTATTGCCATATGCCGATATCAGGGCTCGTCGACCATTCAAGAGCTAAGAATCCGAGTGACGGAAGATTATTTTCGAAGATAAGTCGACCAATAATATCCATTCCCGAGAAGCCAACGAGGAGTAGTGCGAGCCAAATACGTATGCTCTTTGTCAGTCTACATAGCCAGTAAAATACCAAGAATACACCTCCAGCTAGCCACAGTAGCTGAAAATAATCGGCTGCGTTGGCACCAAATATCTTTCCAAATGCGGCAGAGGGTAGATAGTAGCCGATATAGTACGATAGACTACTGCCGTTAGAATAGATAACTGGCCATTTATATTCAATTAAGTCATGGAATATTGCGTTATGTTTAAGATAGTCACCCGACTGAGCGGTGAAGCCGCCAACCCCCGAAAAAAAGACCCAAAACATAATTATAATTGCTATCGCAGCTGATGTCAGTAGTACATGTCTCTTGGTGAGTTTGAGTTTTGGCGGGTTTTTCGCGCTGGTCAAAATGCTATTTCTCAATACCCATGCAATCACTAGTGTTGATAGTGTTGCCATCCATGGGTTCAGCCAGGTGAGACAGAAAATAACATACGGGATGACGAGATATACTATCGAAAGCATCTCAATACTTCGATGTCTGTTTCGGAGGTTAGCCTGTAGCTTCTTAATATGCAACACGGCTTCCATCTCCTTAGCTATATTCAGAATACGAATGTACATTATTTATTGTATTATACAGCACTTTTTTGAAAGGAGATTGAAACATTCGAGTATGTTCATTATACTCATCTTTCGAAATATTGTTATTACATATCGAACTCAAATTGATACAGCTAATGAATCGTCAGGATGAAGCGTTTTCGCTATTTAGGTACTGAATCTCTACAGCATTATTGACTTATCGTCATTTAAATGACAAGATGTAACTATTCATCCTGCACTATACAACACGATTGGGGAAGTAAGATGAAAGTACTGCATTACGAACTCTTCCTGTTGAGCTGCATCATCGCCCTCCTGGTGATTGTTGTCTTCTGTTTCACTCACTATGGAGTCGGTCGATGGTCATCGAAGGTACGATTCTGGTTGACCTATTCCTTGTTGAAGAGGGGTTGGACTGAAGGGCGAATTGACATACTGTTCTACGGTTTGTCACTCTTCGTGCTTTTTGGGATGGTTGCAGTGGTTTTTTATACACAACTACTCCTAGTGAACCAGTTAAATGCTCCACTCCTCCCAATGATATGGGTGTGGATGCTTGTAGGAACAGCGGGCGTAGCAATCATCGTGATTGCTATCCCGATGTGGGCAACTGGAACGGCTGCTGACAAAGCACATTACAGATGGGTTCAGGAGCGGTCGTAAGTGAGGTTTCGAAGTGTGAGTTGCCAGGTTATGCTGCATGCCCCTGGGTGTTGCCGTAGCCTGGCAACGGTGATTTATATAGTTGTGTAACTGTACTGATGAGTTCGAAAGAACGAAAAATCACCTAATTTACAAAAAGTAGCTATCGATTTATTGTCCTTGCTCTGCGTACTTTGCTTCGACTTTGGCTTTTTCGTTTTTCCACCACTCGTCATTCTGGCGATACCAATCGATAGTAGCTTGCAGGCCTTCGCGCAGGTTGGTGTATTTTGGCGTCCAGCCCAATTCTTCGCGGAGCTTTGTGGCGTCGATGGCATAACGCATATCGTGACCCGGACGGTCATTCACATGTTCGTAGGCATCTTTTTCTTTACCCATAAGTTCGAGGATCGTTTCGAGGACGTATTTGTTGTTCTCTTCGCCGTCAGCCCCGATCAGATACACTTCGCCACTCCGACCTTTGTCGATGATAGCGTGGACAGCACTGTTGTGGTCGTCTACGTGAATCCAGTCGCGGACGTTTTCGCCAGCTCCATAGAGTTTTGGAGAGATATCGCTCAGAATGTTGGTAATTTGTCGTGGAATGAACTTCTCGATGTGCTGGTAGGATCCATAGTTATTAGAACAGTTACTGATTGTCGCATGGATGCCAAACGAGCGAACCCAAGCTTTGACGAGTAGATCTGACCCTGCTTTTGTCGATGAGTAGGGGCTACTGGCGTTGTATGGCGTGTCCGGAGTGAATTTTGCGGGATCATCGAGCTCGAGGTCGCCGTATACTTCGTCGGTGCTGATATGATGAAGACGTTTACCGTGTTTACGTATTGCTTCGAGGATCGCCGCCGTACCGATAAGGTTCGTCTGCAGGAATGGCCATGGGTCACGCAGACTATTGTCGTTGTGCGATTCTGCCGCAAAGTGAACGACGATGTCTGTTTCGCTTACGAGTTTATCCATTAATTCCCGATCGCAAATGTCACCAGTGACGAAATTAATCCGATCCAAGACACTATTCAAGCTATCCAGATTGCCTGCATAGGTGAGCTTATCAATTACAGTTACTTCGTATTCCGGGCGGTTCTGTAAAGTGTAATGCACAAAGTTTGCCCCAATAAACCCTGCGCCACCTGTAACTAGTAGCTTTGTCATGTCACTAGTATAACAATCTTGCAAGTGATGCGTCTATTGTAGAAATACGGAATATCGAGCTATGTCAAAAATACAACTATTAGTAGGCGCTGATTGGCGCATTGATAAACGTGCCCGTTCAGTACGGACGGCTTAGATTCACATCGCCGACAGAAATTCATTTCCATGCATTCTATTGAAACATATGAAGTATAATAAAATCATCGATTGTAAAATTAAATCCCAAAGCGGCGAAATCGACCACTGAACTAAAAGGAGATTACAGCATGAAAGTAGTAATTGTAAGCGGTTTCTTCAATCCTTTACATGGGGGGCATCTTGATATGATCGAAGCGGCTGCGCTACTGGGCGATAAGCTAATCGTTGTTGTTAATAATGATACACAGCAGATATTGAAAAAAGGCAAGGTAATCCTGAATGAACAAAATAGGGAGCGCTTGATCGGCGCCCTGCGTGTCGTTGACGAAGTTGTTGTTGCCGTCGATGAAGACCTGACAGTTGTTCGTACGCTTGCGATGATCGCAAATCAGAACGAAGGAAACGAGCTAGTATTTGCCAATGGCGGCGATAGGGCGTCGGTCAAAGAAGTGCCAGAAACTCAAGTCTGCCGAGATTATAATATAGAAATGGTGTTTGGGGTCGGAGGCACAAACAAGGCCGATTCATCAACTCGGATTAATCAAGCGTTAGGGCATAAGAAATAGTATGTGTGGAATTGTTGGATATATTGGTGCACGTGGTGCACAGGAAATTTTAACCAGCGGTCTGCGTCGGCTGGAATATCGAGGTTACGATAGCGCCGGCATCGTTACATTAGGTGGTGGTCAGGTGTCACTGCTGCGTGCAAAAGGTAAAGTTATCGAACTGACTGAAAAGGTAAGCGAGAATGCTCGCGACGACACGATTGGTATTGGGCATACGCGCTGGGCGACACATGGTGTTCCTGCTGAAAACAACGCACACCCGCATCAGGCAGGTGATGTCTACTTGGTTCATAACGGTATCATCGAAAATTACAAAGAACTGAAGACTGAACTGCAAGATCATATGTTTGTCAGCGAAACAGATAGTGAGGTGTTGGCGGCGCTAATAAATTCATTTTACGTCGATGATACGACACTCGAAAAGGCAGTCGTCCAAGCACTACAGCTGGTCGAAGGTACCTATGGCATTGCTGTTATTTCTGTGCGCCATCCCGATCAGATTGTCGTTGCTCGCAAAGGCAGCCCGTTGATTATTGGTGTTGGTGACGATGAAGTGGTGATCGCGAGTGACGCATCAGCACTCATTGGCCACACGACGAGTGCAATTTATCTGAATGACGGAGAGCTGGCTGTCTGTACGGCTGGTGCGGTTGATCTGAAAGATTTGGATGCGCAACCGTTAACGGCAAAGGTTGAACAAATCGAAGCAGATATGACAGCGATTCAAAAACAAGGCTACGACCATTTCTTGCTCAAAGAAATCATGGAACAGCCTACGACGCTTCGTTCGACACTGAATGGGCGTGTGGTTCCTGCAGAGCATCGTGCGCAGCTGGGCGGACTCAATATGACAGCAGATGATCTACGGGGCATTGAGCATGTTGTCATTATTGGTTGCGGTACATCATATTACGCAGGACTGCTGGCGTCATACTACTTGGAACGATTAGTTGATGGCCTGACGATCGATGTAGAGATCGCATCTGAACTACGCTACAGATCGTTCCATTTGCCAAAAAATAGTGTTGCGCTAGTGTTGTCGCAATCTGGCGAAACGGCGGATACATTAGCATGCCTACGTGAGATCAAACGGCGCGGGGTGCGAACGCTCGGTGTTATTAACGCGGTTGGGTCAACGATCGCACGTGAAGTTGATGGTGGTGTCTATGTCCATGCAGGTCCAGAGATTTCTGTCGCTAGCACAAAGGCATTTACTTCCCAGGTGTCTGCAATTACGATATTTGGTATTCAGCTTGCTCAGGCAAAGGGTACGGGCGCGCAGATGCTTGCAAGCTATGTCGACGAGTTAGCTGCACTTCCCGATGAAATTCAAAATGTGTTAACGAATCAAAGACAGCAAATCAAAGAAATAGCAGAAAAGTATGCCCACTATGAGCACGCGTTATTCCTTGGCCGTGATTCGCTGTACCCTGTTGCGTTAGAGGGTGCATTGAAGCTAAAAGAAATCAGTTATATTCAAGCAGAAGGTTATGCTGGCGGCGAATTGAAGCATGGACCACTAGCATTAGTTGACGATCGGTTTTTTGAAATAATGTTGCTGCAGGATGACTGGTTGTTCGATAAAAGTATTAGTAATCTAGCTGAGATTAACGCTCGTGGCGGCCATGTTATCGCAATAACAAATAGTACAAAGCAGATCGATGCAGATAATATTTTGCGAATTGATACGAAATTGGAGGTTTTAACGCCACTCGTGTTGAACGTCGTACAGCAATTATTTGCCTACTATGTGTCTGTGGCGCGTGGAAACGATGTCGATCAACCGCGAAACTTAGCGAAGAGTGTTACAGTTGAATAATGATTACAGAGTGGAAAGTACAAAGTAAAAAACGTGTATTTGGCAAATATGGTCGAAATATCGATGAGATCATGTATGAAATGCCAAATGGTGCTATTGTTGATTTTTATATCAAGGCCGAGGATCATGCTGCTGTAGTATTGGCATTAACAGATGACGATAAAGTTGTTCTAGCGAAACAATATCGTCCCGGCCCAGGAAAGATTGTTACAGAGATGCCTGGCGGTGGTATTGACGAGGGTGAAGAGCCAAAGATAGCGGCAGTACGAGAACTACTTGAAGAAACTGGATATCAGGCTAGCGAAGCAACCTTTGTTACGTCTGTTATGAAAGACGCATATTCAACAATGAACTGCGAAGTCTTTGTTGCTACCGGTTGTCATAAAGTTTCTGAACCTCAGAATACCGAAACGGAAACTACAGAGGTTGTCTTGTTATCCATCGATGATTTCCGTAATCATCTACGAACAGGCCAGCTATCGGATACGGCCGCAGGCTACCTTGCGCTCGATTCTTTGAAACTACTATAGGTTGAACCTATGTCTCCTTGGTCTGCGTATTTGTGACGCTCTAAATAAAGATATTGCGAGCGGCTAAATAGATTTCTACCTCTGTTCTTGCTATACTAATGGCATATGGCTGATGACTTTACGGCAAAATCAGATTTCTTATTGTATACAAGCCCGGATGGTGACGTTAAGGTTGATGTGTTTTTTGAAGATGAAACGGTATGGTTGACACAAAAGCGCATGGCCGAGCTGTTTGGTGTCGATGTCCGCACAGTGAACGACCATTTATTAAATATCTTTGAAATAAAAGAATTGGATGCGGATCGAACTATCCGGAAAATCCGGATAGTTCAACATGAAGGTACCCGTAAAGTGGAGCGAGAAGTAAATTTTTACAATCTCGACGCTATCATATCAGTTGGCTATCGGGTGAATTCGCAGCAGGCAACACAATTTCGTATTTGGGCTACAAAAACACTGCGTAACTTTATTATTAAAGGCTTTGCACTAGATAGTGATCGTTTAAAGAACGGGTCGCACTTCGGTAAAGACTACTTTGACGAACTGTTGGAGCAAATCCGTGAGATTCGCGCCAGTGAACGACGGTTTTATCAAAAGGTTACCGATATTTATGCAACGGCGATTGACTATGATAGGAACGCACCTGTAACGCGAGACTTTTATGCTACTATGCAAAATAAACTCCATTGGGCGATTCATGGCCAAACTGCCGCTGAGCTTATTGCGTCACGTGCTGATGCAAAAAAACCACACATGGGATTACAGACGTGGCGTGATTCTCCGAAAGGAAAGATCCTTAAGTCGGATGTATCTGTGGGCAAGAACTACCTGGGCGATACACAGCTACAAGAATTGAACCGTGTTGTCACGATGTATTTGGACTACGCCGAAAACCAGGCGCAGCGTCGGTTGCCGATGAAAATGGCCGACTGGGCGTCGAAGTTGGACGCATTTTTGCAGTTCAACGAATATGAAATCCTCAAAGATCCTGGCAAAGTGAGCATGGCAGCTGCCAAAAAGTTAGCAGAGAAAGAATTTGAAACATTTCGGGTGGCGCAAGATAAAGAATTTGAATCTGATTTTGATGAAGCGGTAAAGAATATTAAACCTACGGAGGGATAGTATCGATTAATGCGGTGATCGTATGCGCGCCGATATAGCCAGCATAGAATAGGTATAACCCTGGCATAGCAATAATTTAGGTGTAATAATTATTACACCTCTATGGTAAAAGGCCTAACATATTCTGTTCAAGATACCGGCTATAGTAAAGGTACACCACGACGGCTCACTAATGAATAAAGAGGTGAGAACGCTATGAAACAAATGAGTACCAGTGATCTACAAAATCGAATCGACACATTTATGGCAAGTAAGATGGAAGTATTTCCAGAACTACGACATCAGCCGGAAGTTATTATTGAAGAACCTGCCGAGCGACGATCCATTGCGCAGTGGCTTCGTGATTCTGTGACAATTTCTCGTTCTGCGCGATTGTCGTAAGGGGGTATAAATTATGAGTAAGCAAACAAAACAATTGAATGCGTTTGAACGAAGCTATATCAAGTCAAATCGCACGATAACAATTAAACTTGAAGGTTAGCGCGGAAGTTTATCACCAACGACCTTACGGATCTTGGTGATAAACAATGATGTGTCAAATCGCTTTGCCTTGCGCTGCAATGTCGCGGGCATAAAGTCTATCGATTCAGCCTTTTGTACTGCGAGTGAGACGGAATCAACGGTTTGTTCGGTAAATAATACACCACTAACGCCATTATCAATGATATCGACAGTACCGCCGCGCGCAAACCCAATCACGGGAGCACCAGCTGCCAGCGCCTCTACTTGGACAATGCCAAAATCTTCTTCTGCTGGAAAAATATACCCTTTTGCCGAGTTTAATGCTATTTCAACCGCCGTGTCTGACGCGTCGCCAAAACGATCAGTATGAAACTCGACTGTTGACCCCGCCATTTTTACTAACCGATCATGTTCGCTACCATTACCAAAAACTTTTAATTTCACGCCTAGTCTTGTTGCTGCTGCGACAGCTAAATCGATACGTTTGTAGGGTACTTGCCTGCCTAGTGCGACGTAGTAATCGCCACGAACCTTTGCAGGGTCAAACCGACCAACATCGACCGGCGGGTGAATAATAGTCGATGGCTTGTCGTAGTATTGCCTAATACGCTTTTGAACTTCTGTGCTATTTGCAATAAACATATCGACACCTTGTGCGGCATCGTAGTCTGCTCTTTTTAATGGCGGTACGATAAATGGCATCGCAAGACGAACGAGAATATTCAACTTTCCAAAACCAGGATCTTTTTTGTATTCGTTGTAATGTGACCAAAAATAGCGGATCGGCGTATGGCAATAGCAAATGTGAACTTGGCCTGGTCGAGTTTTGCGGACTTGTTTGGCTTCGGCGCTGCTGCTGCTGAGGATGATGTCAAATTCAGAAAGATCGAGTTGTCGAAAAGCTCTGACGCGTAGCATTGGGAGGAATTTGTGGACTCTTCGGAGTTTTTTGGGTAGGTTTTGGAGGTTCGTCGTGCGAATATCGGCACCCTTTAATGCTTCGGCAAGCTCTGGTTTTGGTTCGTAGACCGATGTATAAATAGGCGCATCAGGAAACGCCTCGTGCATTGCTAGAATTACGCGTTCTGCGCCGCCAAAATCAGTCAGCCAATCAACGACAATTGCGATTTTCGGAGGAGTCATTTATTTCGCTCCACGTTTACGCAGGACGACGCCGATAGTTTTGAAAAGGATCTTGATATCTAGCCAGAATGACCAGTTTTGCGCGTAGAATAATTCTAGTTCAATACGCTCTTCAAACGATAGGTTGCTGCGGCCAGATACCTGCCATAGCCCAGTCACGCCGGATTTGACGCTATGAAGAAGCGCAGTACGGCTGCGAGAAAACTTGGCTTCTTGCGGCAAGATTGGTCGTGGTCCAACAAGGCTAAGGTCGCCACGAAAAACGTTAATCAACTGAGGTAGTTCGTCGAGTGAGGTTTGGCGAAGGAATTTCCCAAGCCTGGTAACGCGAGGATCGTTGACGACTTTGTGGTCACGTGTGTATTCAAGTGCTAAATCTTCACGACCCATTTCACGAAACTCTGCTGCGGCGTCCTGCTTGCCATACTTGGCGCCCATACTGCGAAACTTGATCAGGTTGACGGGTTTGCTGAATTGACTGAGCCGTTTACTGACGTAAAAGACCGGACCTGGATTGAAAATAAGTTGCAGAAGAATTAGCAACAAGAAAATAGGAGATAAAATGATAATTGCGATGAACGATACGATTTGGTCAAAGATTGACTTTGCGATGGCTCCCCAACCAATCAGTGGGGTTTGACTGACTGATATCATTGGATATCCTAGGAACACATCGACAGTGTTTTTGCCCGCGTAAAACTCTGGGTCACCAGGAATAAAACTGTAGCTGATATGGTTTGTCTGAGCGGTGCCAAGCACTCGCTGGTTACGTTCCTCGTTGTCGTACAGGTCAGTCTGGATGATTGTTGTAATGTGCAATTCTTTGACTTGTTTCAATGCGGCTTCGACGGATGTAAAGTGTGTGACATTGAGTCCCAGCGGTACAACACTAGACGGTCCAGCAATAGCAACGATCTTGTAGCCACTTTTTGCCGTGAACGATAAATTGTCGGCGATGTCTTTTGTTGCTGAGCTATTACCAACAACCAACACGCGCTTGATACCATATCCAAAGCGAAATAATATACTTCGAGTGAGTCTGAGAAGTTCGCGCTCAAAGACGATCATAAAGAACGAAATACCGAATGAATAGACGGCAACAAGCCGAGCTGGAAAGATTGTTTTGTCGCTGGCATATTCCCAACCTATGACAATCAAAATACCAATAAACGCACCAATGGCAACCTTGCCCCATTCGACCAGTCGTCGGTTATAGGTGCTGCTATGGTATAGGCCAAGCGTCGCAAAGATAAGAATCCAGAACGGAACGATAGTTAGAAATGCCAAGAAATATTCCCAGGCGTACACATTATCAAGTAGTGGACGGTCATCGTACTGTACCCGGAGAATGTACGCAAGAGAAAATGCTGCGAGCAGCACAATCGTATCGGCAATGACAAGAACGAGGCTGTAAAACTTGGTGTTTTTAGTTGGCATGGTTGTACTGGTTATTATAGCACTGTTACGAAGAGTATTTAACAGCGTAATGCGCTCATGGTATGATAGATATATGAAATCGAAAAAACAAAAAACAAATCAGCTTACCGTAAAGCGACAATGGTTAATTATTAGTGCATTGACGGTTGTATTATTCGGCTTTGCGACGACCGTCTACCTTCTTAACCGAGAGATGGGTGCGCAGACTGTTAAAGGCACGAGTTACATCGAAACAAACTAAATCATTACGTTTTCGTATACTATAATTATATTATATGAACCTTCCACTTCTTGGTCGCATAATTATTGGGATTGAACTGCTGATCTTGGCGGCGGTCGTCGTGCATGCACCTATATCGGTCATGACAACAGTCTATATGCCCGATTATGAATTGGTCGGTAAGGTATGGAAAGAACTATTGATGGGCGTAGCGTTTGCACTGCTGATTGCGTATAGTACGCTGAAAAAGCAGTGGAAACGTCTCTTGAGTGATCGTATTATTCAAGTGTCGGCTGGGTATGCACTTCTGCACTTTTTACTGCTTGTCTGGGACTGGCAAGGTGCTGCAGCGGCTGGTGCGGGATTATTGATCGATCTTCGATACGTTTTGTATTTTATTCTTGTCTATGCAAGTTTGACGTTACTTCCACACTATCGAGACGTGTTTATCAAGGTTGCTATCGGTGGAGCGGTAGTCGTACTTGGCTTTACACTGCTGCAATTTACGGTTTTGCCCTACGATGTTCTGAAGCATATCGGTTACAGCGATGCGACAATAAAACCGTATCTGACAGTAGATCTCAACTACGATTATATTCGTTTGAATGGCACGTTGCGCGGCCCAAATCCGCTTGGCGCCTATGCTGCTGTTTGTCTGGCACTGTGTTTGGCATATGTGTTGCATTATGGGCGATCAGTGTCACGTCGAACAGGTGTTCTGGTTGGTTTTTTAACGACAACAAGTCTGATTGCGTTGTGGGCAAGCTATTCACGTAGTGCTGGAGCCGCAGCGATCTTGATGATTTTCATCGTGGCAGCACTGCTGGGTCGTCGGTATATTACCCGTACTTGGTGGATTGCCGCCGCAGTGGTGATCTGTGCAGGGATTGGTGGGGTAATTGCGACTCACGAGAGTGATTTTGTACAGAACGTGATTCGCCATAGTAATCCCGATGGTGGTAGTGCCCAGAAATCAGACGATGGCCATATTGATTCACTGGAAGACGGTACTGACCGTGCTATTCGACAGCCGCTTGGTGGTGGCGTCGGTAGTACTGGTTCTGCCTCGCTTCAGGGTGATAACCCGCTAATTATCGAAAATCAATATTTGTATATCGCCCACGAAAGTGGCTGGCTTGGGGTTATCTTGTTTGCGGTACTGTTCTTCCTGGTCTATCGGCGACTATGGCAGCTTCGCAGGCAATGGTTTGCTGTGGGTGTTGCTGCAGGAGGGATCGGGCTGGCAGCGATTGGACTGCTGCAGCCTGTTTGGGCAGATGACACAATCAGTATTGTATGGTGGGGGCTGGCAGCGATTGCACTAACCGCCAGCACAACAGCGAACGCGGCAGCAAAGCGAAAGAAATCACATGCAAAAAAGTAAATTACAGTCAAAAGAAGCTCGTGTTTCGAGAAAGCAGCAAGAACTGCTTGCTTTTATCATTTCGTTTATCAAAGGTAATAACTATGGACCAAGTTATCGGGAGATTATGCGAGCATTGGACTATAAATCTGTATCGACCGTAGCAGTGCATGTTGATAGTTTGACCACCAAAGGCTATATTCGAAAAACAGATAATTCAGCTCGCTCGATCGAAATTGTTCCTGCGAGTGAAACGAAGAATGAAACTAGCCAAGTCGCAAAACAAGCTGATGGGCATATGGAATGGTTGCGCGCGATGATTATGGCAAAAATGGATGACGAAACGCTGCCCGATAAAGACAAAGCAATCCTGAGTAGGTCGTTAGAGATTTTAGGCATCAAACAGTCAGGCGAGTAAGGGTGATATAATAGATCCAATGAAGCGCCTGCATACGCAAGGAATCATTGGGTGGGTACGCCAACACTGGCGGCGAGTTGCAATCTACGCTGGTGGCGGGAGTGTTGCTGCTGTACTTGTTATGCAACTTGTCTTTCCGTATGATCGTTTGCCACTTTTTACAAAGATCGATGATCAGTCTGTCGGCGGATGGCGTCAAGTCGATGCAGTTCGTGTTTTGAATGAGCGCTACAAAAACCAAACAATTGGACTGTATTTTGGAGATGCTCAAAAGCCGTATCGGACACCACTTGCATCTGATATCGGGCTGGTGACTGACAACGCTGAGCGAGTGAAGTCTGCTGGATATCCAATTTGGCAGCGTTTTGTACCAACCTCGTTATTTTGGTCGGCGGCAACCCAAAAAGACGAGGCACCATCATATGTGCATAATTCACAAAAAGTGAAAGACTATGTCGCCAAAGAGCTTGGTGGATCGTGTGATGTCGCACCGCAGAATGCCTCGTTGACTGTAAAAGACGAGGGGATTGTCGTGGTGCCGGCGGTAGCTGGAGGAACATGCAATCCAGCGGATGTCGTTAAAGGTTTGACGACTGTATCGCCAAAGCTACCCGATCAGCATCGCGTGACCGTACCGATGGTCAAACGATCGCCGGATATTTCGAATGAAGTCGCGGCGTCATTCGGTGATGCCGTTACCGAACGGATAGGTGAGACGTTGACGGTAAAAACCAATAGCGAGGCAGTCACAATTGCTAAGAAGCAATTATTATCTTGGCTGGATTTCACCGCAACAGACAAGACAATCACTGTGTCAGTCAACAAAGATCGTGCGAATGAATTTTTTACCACTCAAGTGACGCCAAAAGTAGCGAAGCCAGCTGGTGTCAGCAAGGTTGCTACGATGGATTTCGTCGAGACATCGCGCGTGAATGGTGCAAATGGTCAGACATTAAACCTTCAGGCTACTCTTGACCAAGTTGCTGCATATTTGTCAGGCAGCGCCGATGCAATCACCGCTCAAATAACACCTGTTGCTCCTCGTGTTGAATATAGTCGTTCATATAGTCCAACCGATACGGGATTGTCGGCATTACTGAAACAATATGCCGAATCGCATCCTGGAACCTATGGTATTTCGTTGATCGAATTATCTGGTCAGCATCGTCGAGCGAGTTTTCAGGATACAAAACAATTTCGTACAGCTAGTACTTATAAATTATTTGTCGCATATAGTACATTGAAGCGCATCGAATCCGGTGCCTGGAAATGGTCAGACCAAATCAGTGGCGGCCGTGATCTGACGAAATGTTTTGATGACATGATCGTCAAATCAGACAATCCCTGTGGCGAGGCGTTGCTTTCAAAGATTGGCTACACGACAATCACCAATGAACTAAAGTCCATTGGTCTGACGGGTACGTCATTTACAGGAAGTGAACCATTGACGACAGCAGGCGATTTATCAACCTTGAATGCTAGCCTAGAATCAGGTCAGCTACTGTCTGCGGATAGTAAAAACCGCCTTGTTGGCGCTATGAAACGCAATGTATACCGACAGGGTATTCCTGCTGGTACGAGTCATACTGTTGCCAATAAAGTCGGCTTTCTTGACGCGTACTTGCATGATGCGGCTATTATATATACACCATCTGGTTCCGCAGTGCTATCGATTATGACCAGCGGTAGCAGCTGGGCGACAATTGCCGATTTGACCAAGCAAATAGAGCAGCTACGAAGCCGATAGATCGTGTCGCAAAAGAGTGACAAAAGCATAAGCAGCGTGTACTATAAAAACAACGACTATGTATCCAAATAACAGTGATCCGCAACAACCTGGTCAGCCGCAGCAGCCAGCGCAACAGCCACAACCTCAGCCGGGTTGGGGGCAGCAGAATGCGTATCCGCAGCAGCAACCATATATTCAGCCACAAGGTCAGGATAGTACACGCAGCACCAGACAGCAGCAGCCGTGGCAGCCTCAGCCTCAATTCCAAACTCCGCCTACCGCGCAACCTCAGTTTCAGCAGCAGCCACAGCAGTCGATGGCGCCGATTTCACAAATGTCGCGTACGCCAATCGGCAAGCTTCACAAAGGTCCAAGCGCTTTGTTGTTCAATGACTGGATGCAGCGTCACTGGAAACTCGTTTTGTTGGTTGTCATTGGGCTTATTATCCTTGGGGTAACAATATTCCAAATTGTATACCCAAGCGGACGTCTGCTACCCGGTACGCAAATAGATGGCGTGTCTGTTGGAGGTATGCGCAAAGACGATGCCGCCAAGAAATTAAATGAACTTTATGGTACTGCCAAGCTCAATATCTTCTTTGGTAAAAACGAAGCCGCGTTCCAGTCGCCACAGTTGAAAGAAGTCGGCATCAGTGTCCTGAACGAAGAACGACTTGCGGCAATGGAATACCCATTTTATTTTCGTATCATTCCAGGATCGTATTTATGGGTCAATTCTGTCATGAAAACAGGATCACTTGAATATGCCTATGACAAACAGCAAATTCAGTCATACACGCAAAGCAAAGTAGGCGAAGATTGTACGGTACCAGCTCAGGATGCCACACTAAAGCTTGTCGATAGTCAGTTGCAGGTTGTTCCGTCGGTTCCCGGGGGAGTTTGCGAGATCACTAAGTTCCAAGAAAAACTTGCCGAAGTTCGTCCCGAAGCTGGAAAGCAAAATGACGTGCGTATTGATAGCGTCGAGACGCCTGCAAAGGTGGACGAAGACAAAGCTCGTGAACTAGCCGATGTACTAAATACTCGCATGAAAAATCCTATGCCACTATCTCTTGGAAACGATTCGCAGTCTGTGCCTGGACGAGTTGTGTTGAGTTGGCTTGACTTCAAAAGCGATGTACCGCCAGAAGATATCGACAATAGCGGCAAAGACACCGCAAAGCTCGTCTACGAAATCAACAAAGGTCGCATGTCATCCTATATAAATTCGGGGATTGCAGCAAAAGTCATTAAACAGCCGGGTGTGACAAAAATATCCACGACCGATTTCAAGGAAACGGCTCGTACTAATGGTGCGGACGGTACCCAACTCGATATCGATAAGATTATTATATCTGTATCGAATTATATTAATGCCAAGGCAGACCAAGCTGTCGCGGTGACGCACCCGGTAGGTCCAACATTTAGCTACACACGTAGCTACACTCCAACGAGCGTTGGGTTTAACGCCATGCTTGCTCAGTTTGCCAATGACAACCCCGGTACGTATGGGCTTGCGTTTACAGAACTCAGTGGAGTGAAGTATCCTCGATCGGCCGCATTCAACACCGAAGCTCGAATTCCGTCGGCTGGTGTTGAGAGTCTTTATTTGGGCTATGCTGCGCTGATGGGGTTATCTGACGGAACATTACGCGAGGCGGACAAGATTGCTGGTACACGCGTTGTAAGCACGTGCTTGGATGATATGATAATGAAAAACGATGATGCTTGCCGACTTGGATTCTATACGCACTTTGGTTTTGCGACGACAACTGCTCGTGGCAAAGAGCTTGGTTTGAAAAACACCGTGTTTGCCGACAAAGGTGGCGTGACGTCGGCTGGGGATCTGCATGGTGTCATGACAAAACTCTATGCTAGTCAGATCGCTAAAGCGCAAAACGGTCAGTCGCTTCTGATTACTGCTCGTAGATCACAGCTAAGTGAAGGGATACCTGCCGGTGTTCAAACAGGGCAGATTGCTAATTTTGTCGGTGAAAATAACACCGTCCATAACAATACTGCGATTGTCTATTCTGCGAAGGGCACGTATGTTTTGACGGTCGTATCAGACGGATCGAGCTGGGAAAAGGTAGTAGAACTCACAAAGAAAATCCAAGCCCTAAAATTGGTTAAAATTCCAGACAATGCTCGTTAATCAGCTCGCTTGACCTGACAGATAAGATTCGATATAATTACCCCTGTACTCCGGCATAGCTCAGTGGTAGAGCGGATCGCTGTTAACGATTAGGTCGCTGGTTCGAGCCCAGCTGCCGGAGCCAAGCCAAGCAGAGAAAAGCATAGACCCAGTTCTATGACCGACAATAACTTCTCTCCTTGGTCAGTCAAGATAGAGTTGTGCTGACAACAAGGTACAAATGTTGGAACCGTCCGAAAGGGCGGTTCTTTCATATCCACCCCTGTAATTTAGTTCGAACCCAGTCCGTCCCGTCCTGAGCAAGCAAGCAAGCAAAAAGCTGACCCGTTTCCAAGACCTGTCACTTCTTAGTCTCAAAATATAACTATCGTGAGTTATTTGAGCGAAGAAGCGGCTTTACCTAGGTTGGCTAGCTCGCCAATCTCGCCAAGAGTAGTCATTGCTGCACGCATTGCACGTATAGGTTCGATTATCGTTTTCATCATCGTCCTTAAGTCCATCGTCCTCGGCGCTCGTAATTTCTTGTATCTCTCCGTAGTCTATGATGCATCCCTCAAGAATGAACTTATGGCCGTCTGCCTCGAGTTCTTTTATCAGAGTATCGTTAGGGTCCCCGTATATATGTTCAGCAACATCTTTCGATCCGCACTTAGGGCAATTTGGTACGAAATATTTTTTCAGTCATATAGTTAGTGTGGCACAATACTACATAAATTGCCTACCGCTTTGGCGTTATTAGCTACGTCGCTTCATAGAACTCAAGTTCACCGTTCTTTATCTGCATCATCGGTCCCATGTTTGCTGCTAGGACTGTTCTTTCGCTGTCAGTACCGTCGGCAAGCACATATCTAGCGTACTCAACAAATGGGTTATCGAGTTTTTGTTCAATCTTGTAGTGTGCGAGTATCGTTTTGGTCGTATAGAAGTGCTTGTCGACCCTGGCTCGAAGCTTGTCGGTTATTGTGATCTGCTCGTGATGGTTTTCAATAAAGCTCTGCATTAACTCGCAAAGCTTCTCCTCATTCACATATTTCTCTGCACAATTTGGGTCTTTCCGTCTTGTGCAATTGTAGTAGACAAATCTTTTTACATCGCCATTTTTTAGGGTCTTAAATTTGTCTTGAGCAGTAATATCGGCAGTACACCTTCCGCATTTTAGGAGTCCTCGAAAGGCGAATGTTTTTGATCCCCATAGCCCCTTATTTATTCCTCGAGTTTCTTGAACTCGGTCGAATAACTCCTTCGAAATCAGTGGCTCATGTGCACCGTCATACCAAGGCGCATCGGGTGCTTGCGGATATTGGAATCGGCCATAGTAGAAGGGCGTACTCAGTATCACGAGTATTTGGCTAACGCTGACTTGCTTGCCGGATCTGTTAGTGAATCCTTGCTCGTCAAACCAAGCTTTTAGTCGACGACCGCTCCATCTTTCATATCCAGCTTTTTCAAATGCTTCTTTAATGATTGGTGCACGCTCAGGATCTAGGATAATATCATTCACACCACCGAAGGCTCTGTTCATGTAGCCAAGCGGCGCGACCCCAGGTCTCCAGCCCATCTCGCATTTAGTACGTATGCCACGCTTCACATTAATACTCTTATTATCGTTTTCTAGTTTTGCTTGAGAGCAGAGGATCATAAGCAAAAACTTCTCGTTAGGGCTGTTTGTGAAGGTCTGTGAATAGGTGCGGATGTGGAGCAGTTTGTGCTGATCCATCAGATCGACTACTGAACCTAAGTCGCCAGCATTTCGGCTGAGGCGGTCCGGTGCCCAGGTGAGCACAGCGTTATATTCATCATTAGCTATACCCGCTAGCATCTTGTTATATACCGGCCGCCTGCCCGAATCCTTTGCTGAGTGGCTTTCTTGTAGTTCGCAAACAACGTTTAACCCTTCATTAGTGGCTAGTGCGCGCATCTCTGCGAGCTGAGAGTCAATTGACATAGCTTGGCGTTCGTCAGACTCGCTTGATTTGCGAGCATAAAGACAGTATTTGAGCTGAATCGATTTAGTTTCCATTGCAAGGTACAAGGTACCGCCGAACCGATGGTAAGTCTAGGTGTAATAAGATGTAAAAAAGGTTATAATGTTATGCAATATATCTGATAATTTCCGAAATATTTAAAACTATGGATCAAACTAATATACCCAAATTCTTCGACAACGTTACCGACAGGGTTATTGATGATCTAAAGTTAACGATTCGAGCAAACAGCAAGGTGGATATTGCGGCAGCCAGTTTCTCGATATACGCTTACCAGCTACTAAAAAACGAGCTCGAACAAGTAGACGAGCTAAATTTCCTTTTTACCGGGGAAGTTTTTACGAGCGAAAAGGCTGCACGCGAGTCGCGCGAGTTTTATATACCCCGACTGAATGCGGAACGATCACTATATGGCACAGATTTCGAAATCAAGCTCCGTAATGAGCTAAACCAGCAGGCGATCGCCAAGGAGTGCGCTGATTGGATCCGAAAAAAAGTTAAGTTCAAGTCAAATACGTCCGGCGAATACATGATGCCGTTTATGTCCGTCCGCAACGACAACGAAGAACTGGCATATTCGCCACTTATGAACTTTACGACAGCTGACCTAGGAGCTGATCGTGGTCACAATGCTTACTCGACAACAACAAAGGTATATGCACCGCAGGCGAAACACTTTATCGATACATTTGAATCAGTATGGAATGAAGACGGGAAGCTAGCTGACGTCACAGAAGCTGTACTTGAAAATATTACCGCCGCGTATAAAGAAAACTCTCCAGAATTAATCTACTTTATGGCTCTTTACAATATCTTCAGCGAATTTCTCGAAGATTTGAACGCTGATTTTCTTCCAAACGAAGCAACAGGATTTAAGCAGTCTCAGATATGGGGCAAGCTATATGAGTTCCAGAAAGACGCAGTGATTGGATGTATTGCGAAATTGGAAAAGCATAATGGCTGTATTCTTGCCGACTCTGTCGGTCTTGGTAAGACCTTCTCTGCGCTTGGAGTGATTAAGTATTATGAGACTCGCAATAAGAATGTACTTGTTCTCTGCCCAAAGCGTTTGAGCGATAACTGGAATACATTCAAAGGTAACTACAAGAACAATCCAATCGTAGGAGATCGTCTACGTTACGACGTGCTTTATCATACTGACCTAAACCGAGAGAGCGGGGACAGTAACGGAATTGACCTCTTCAAGCTTAACTGGGAAAATTACGATCTAGTTGTTATAGATGAATCACACAACTTTCGCAACGGGGCATCTTCAACCCACAGAAACGAAGATGAGGAGTACGAAAATAGGTATCAGAAACTTTTGAGCAAGGTCATTACGCAGGGTGTAAAAACAAAAGTACTGATGCTCTCGGCAACACCAGTCAATACACGCTTTGCAGATCTACGCAATCAACTCATGCTAGCTGCGGAAGGCGACAGCAACGCCTTCGAAGGCCATCTAAATACCGATAACCCAGTAGATAAGATATTCCGTGATGCCGATGCAGCGTTCAAGGCCTGGGGAGCACTTGACCCTGTAGAACGCACGACACCACGCTTGCTAGAAATGCTGCACTTCGACTTCTTCGAACTTCTAGATGGCGTCACTATCGCACGCTCGCGCAAGCATATTGAGAAGTATTATGCCGATGCCAACCTCGGTAAATTTCCGGAACGGCTTAAGCCCATTAGCCACCGTCCCGATCTTACCGATATAGATGGCATTGACTTCAATGAGATCTTTAGGCGTATTGATTCACTTAACATGGACATCTATACGCCACTAAAGTATGTCCATCCATCGCGCATTGAAAAATATGTAGACATAACTTCCGCTAAGGGTAAGAGTTGGGCAAACCGTGAAGCGGGGCGTAACGTTTTAATGGTAACGAATCTTCTTAAGCGTATTGAGAGTAGCATTTACGCATTCAGACTCACAGCAACTCACATATGGGAGTTGGTCGACTCAACGATCGACAATATTGAACGCTTCGAACACGGTATCTCCCAGGAGCTCGAACTTGAGCAAGCTGACGTTAGCGATCTAGATGCCGAAGATTCTGATGGCGAGTGGTCGGTAGGCAAGAAGTTCAAGGTCTCACTCGAAGATATGGACTATGTGAGCTGGCGCGAAAAACTCTTACAAGATAAAAAAGTTCTCGACGAGTTACTTAGTATGATCGCACCCGTCGTAGATGAACACGACCTCAAGCTCCAAAAGCTGATTGATGTGCTACGCGATAAAATAACTAACCCCATCAATGGTGATAATAAGAAGGTGATTATCTTTACTGCCTTCGCTGATACCGCAGATTATTTGTACGGAGAGCTGTCTGATCGCTTAAAAGATGAGTTCGGCATAAATAGTGCAGTCGTTACTGGTACGCGAAATCCCGCGACCACCCTGCCGGATGTGCGAGCAGACTTCAATGCGATCCTCACACTATTTTCCCCTCGCGCGAAAAACCGGGATGCGCTATTCCCGCAAAATCCGGGCGATATAGACATTCTCATCGGGACTGACTGTATTTCAGAAGGTCAGAACCTGCAGGACTGTGACTATTTGATCAATTATGACATTCACTGGAATCCAGTTCGGATCATTCAGCGCTTCGGTCGTATCGATCGTATTGGTTCGGTGAACGACAAAATCCAGCTAACGAATTTTTGGCCAAATATCTCGCTTGATGAGTACATCAACCTTAAGGCTCGCGTCGAAGGTCGCATGAAGCTCGTTAACCTTACGGCTACGGGCAGCGACAATCCTATCGACCAAGCCGATAATGCTGAACTTGAATACCGCAAGAGACAACTAGAGAAAATTCAAGACGAAGTCGTTGACATAGAAGATATGAATAGCGGTGTTTCGATTATGGATCTTGGTCTCAACGAGTTCCATCTCGACCTACAAGAGCTCCTAAAGAAGTACGGGGAAGCAGATCACTTGCCTTATGGTATCCATGCACTATCACGCACTAGCGAAGACGCACCGCGTGGAGCAATATTTGTCCTCAAGAACGTTAACAGTGGTGTTAATATCGATAAGCAGAACAGGCTGCACCCATTTTACCTTGTTTACATCACTGATGATGGTCAGGTTGCGGTCAATCATTTACAGCCTAAAGAGCTTCTCGACAAACTGCGACTACTCGCTAAAGGTAAAGACCAGCCAGACACTGACTTGGTCGCTAAGTTTAACGCCGAGACGAGCGACGGCAAAGATATGAGCAACTATACCCAGCTTCTAACCAATGCTATCCAATCTATGATTATTACAAAGCAAGATGCAGATATCGATAGCCTCTTTTCAGCAGGTGGTACGACCGCTCTTACGGGAGATATTCAAGGGCTCGATGATTTTGAACTTATTAACTTCTTGGTGGTTAGATAGTGGATTTGCCAAACAGCACTAACTTCAACCGTTTCGTACCAAAAGAAAAGTTTTATAGTAAAACATCGATTAATTCCAAGATTCGACAATCCTTTACTAATGAAATCGAACGCATTACATGGATAAATAAAATCTCGCCTAAAACTCTTAACATAACATCTGGTGAATACGGGGAGCTACAGGTATTCGAGATTTCCTTAAAAACTGAAGATATTAGTAATGCATTGTTAAAGCATATCGACACATTCATTCCGTACCCGATTCTTTTTATCCTAAAAAAGCCAGGCGCTGTTAAAGCGGCAATATCATTCAAAGAACCTAATATGAAAAACGAGAATCTGATGAAGGTAGATAGCTACTACGATACTGGCTGGAAGCAATCACTTCAACTCGAGCTGAAAGGCCGTTCAGTTGATGAGATATACAAGAACTATCTATATCAAATAGCTCCTGGGCTTAAAGCTGTTGGCCAAGCAAATACCAAGGCAGCTATCGAAATAAGCAAAGAGCATCAAGCCATAACTAAAAAAATCGAAGGGCTGCGGCGGATGATGGCAAATGAGCCGTCTATTGCCAAGCGACAGGAGCTTGCTCGCGAGCGGTATCAACTAGAGCAGTACTTAGAAAATTTACAGGGGAATACGTAGTATAATAATAACAACGAAGACAGGGTGGCTAACATTGTAAGCGAGGGGAAACATGGACGAAAACCAAATTGAAAAAATTGATCTGAACAAAATTGACTGGCGTGGCAGCAGGGAATTTTTTGAAAGCCTTGGCGAGGCGCTCGACCGTATAGACGATAAAGACGAGAAGTATGACTTTACCTGGGTCGGCAAACGTAAAGCCATTATCGAGGCGGGTGCTCCGATCAACAAGACTTTTCGTCCAGATGTAGAAGCCAGCAAAAACTGGGATACTACAGAGAATTTATTTATCGAGGGGGATAATCTCGACGCACTGAAGCTATTGCAAGAATCTTACCTTGGCAAGGTGAAGATGATATATATCGATCCTCCATACAACACCGGTAAAGACTTCGTATACCACGACAACTTCAAAGCTGATGTCGAGGAATATGACGAAGCAACAGAATATAAGGATGAAGCAGGCAACATCCAGTTCAAAAAGAATGAAAAGAGTAATGGTCGCTATCATAGCGACTGGCTCAGCATGATGTACCCACGCTTGAAGCTTGCACGGAATCTACTAACTGATGACGGCGCAATTTTTGTAAGCATTGATTATCATGAGCATGCTAACCTCCGTAAATTATTGGATGAGGTGTTTGGAGAAGACAATTTTCAGTGCGATTTTGTATGGCTACGAAAGACATCTCCTAAAGGTGTGCCCCCCGTCAATATGGCAGTAAATAGTCAAGAACATGTTTTATGCTATTCTCGCTCCGATAAATTTAAGTTCTTGGGCGTACCTCGATCTATGGACGGCTTTTCTAACCCCGACAATGACCCGAGGGGCATTTGGCGAAACACCAATATTAAGAGCACCGTTAAGGATAAATCAAAAGCATTTACTATTACGGATCCATCTACAAGCAATACGTTTACTGACGCCTGGGCATTTAGTGAATCTAGTCTTAGCGAAATGATTGAAAAAGGTCAAATTATTTTTCCACGCACTCCCAGCGGTCAGGTGCGCGCAAAAGAGTACTATCATGAATTCAAAAACTCAAACACCCCGTTAATAACCTTTCTGGATAAATATGACGGACAAACCGCGAGCGATCACCTTACACGTTTAATGGGAGGAAAGTATTTTCAGAACCCTAAAAATGTACAGCTTATTAAGACCTTAGTCTCATATCTTACGACCGGGGAAGACATAGTTTTAGACTTTTTCTCAGGATCGGGCACTACGGCTGAAGCTGTTCAGCGGCTTAGTTCAGAAGATGAGACAAAAAGAAAATGGATCATGGTTCAACTACCAGAAACAACAGAAGAAAACTCTGACGCTTACAAGGCTGGTTTTGCTACAATTCCAGAAATCTCTCGCGAACGGATTCGTCGTTCAGGAGATAAAATTGCATCCGAGCATCCAGAAGCTAAGGTAGATTATGGATTTCGTGCTCTAACGATTGCGGATACTAATTACAAAGAGGTGTATCGTGCTGCTGGCGAACTTCAGCAATCAGCCCTGCTCGATGTTGTTGACAATGTAAAAGAGGATCGTTCAGACATCGATCTCTTGTACGGAGTATTAACTCAATCTGCACTAGAGTTAAATCGTCCAATTGAAAAACGTGAGATTGATGGAAGCGACGTTTATCTATATGACCACTTTGGCGAAGTGTCAGGGCTCATTGGCTGCTTCTCGGAGCAAGTATCCGAAGAGACTATTAAAGAAATTGCTAAACTCAAGCCTCTGACTGCCGTATTCCGCGACAGCTCGTTTTCTGACAGTCAGGCGAAGGTGAACCTCTCAGAACATTTCCGTGTTCTTAGCCCAGAGACTAAGGTGAAGGTTATTTAGTAACAATGAAGCTTCGTTTTAAACATCAAAAATTCCAAGAAGATGCGACCAATGCAATTTGTGACGTCTTTTCAGGGCAACCAAATGAAACGCGTAAGTTTCTAGTAGATCAAGGTGAAAGCAGTAATATGACCGCTTCGCTGCTTGAGCGCACTGGATGGGCGAATCCCGAAATCCACCTACGCGAGCAGGACCTTCTAAAAAACCTCCGCGATGTACAGAAGGCGAATGGCATCGTACCAAATAGCAATGTAGAGACTCTCACAAGCAAAGTTGAGTGGGGTGACGGCCGCAAGCAAAACGTTACTAGACCTGTTTTCACCATCGAAATGGAAACTGGTACCGGTAAGACCTATACCTACATCAAGACCATGTATGAGATGAATGCCCGCTATGGATGGAGCAAGTTCATTATCGTAGTGCCAAGCATTGCTATCCGCGAAGGTGTAGCCAAGTCTTTCCAGATTACCGCCGATCACTTCAAAGAAGAATACGGCAAAGCCTGCCGATACTTCATATATAATTCGACGCGGCTTAATGAGCTAGAACAGTTCGCTGACGATCCTGGGATTAATGTGATGATTATTAACAGCCAGGCATTTAATGCCTCGGGTAAAGACGCTCGCCGTATTTACATGAAGCTAGATAGTTTTCGCTCACGACGCCCAATCGACGTTATCGCATCCGTAAACCCTATCGTCATTGTCGATGAGCCGCAGAGCGTGATTGGAGTGACAGGCGGCAAGAACGTCACTCGCGATAGCTTGGGTAAGTTTAATCCGCTCTTCTACGTAAACTACTCAGCTACGCATCGCGAGAACTTTAATATGGTGTACCGCCTGGACGCAGTTGACGCGTATCAGAAACAGCTTGTTAAGAAGATTACCGTTAAGGGAATATCAATCCACGGAACAACCGCGACGAATGGCTATCTATATCTTCAGCGCATCAATGTCTACCCCAATAAGAGCCCATCGGCAACAGTTGTGATCGAACACAATACAAAGTCTGGTTCGGGCCTGGGCAAAAAGGTTAAAACATTCGTACATGGCGATAATATCTATGATCATTCTGGCGAAATAGAGGCATATCGTGACGGCTATACAATCGCCGACATCAATGCCCGCGAGGGATATATCGAATTTACGAATGGCCTGCAAATTCAATTAGGCCAAGTGATCGGTGACAGCAGCGAAGAAGATATTCGTCGCATACAAATCCGCGAGACGATAATGAGCCACCTCGAAAAGGAGCGTGAACTATTTAAGAAGGGTATCAAGGTCCTCTCGCTATTCTTTATTGATGAAGTAGCGAAATATAAGTATTATGACGAATCTGGCGAGCAAAAGGGTATTCATGCTCAGGTCTTTGAAGAAGAATATAAGAATGCCATTGATTTGTTCTTTAGTCAGTTACCATTTGATGAAGATACGGATTATCGCACTTTCCTTGAACGCGATGAGCCACACCGGATTCATGCTGGATACTTCTCGGTAGACAAAAAAGGACGGGCAGTTGATAGTGAAATCAAGCGAGGCGAAAGTGAATCGGCCGATGTCAACGCATATGACCTCATCATGAAAAACAAGGAGCGACTACTCAGTGCAGACGAGCCTGTCCGCTTTATCTTCAGCCACTCGGCGCTCCGTGAAGGTTGGGACAATCCGAATGTTTTCCAGATATGTACGCTGCGTATGAGTAGTGGTGACATAAAGAAACGTCAAGAGATTGGTCGAGGACTGCGCTTGAGTGTAAACAAAGACGGCGAACGCATGGATGCCGAAGTGCTCGGAACTCATAGCGTACATGACGTAAACTCATTGACCGTAATCGCTAATGAAAGCTATGAAGATTTCGCCAGGGCGCTGCAGGATGAATTCTATGAAGTCATCAGGAATCGTCCAAAAGAGGTTGCACCGTCTCTTTTCGAAGGCCAGGTATGGTCGGACAGTGCTGGTAATGAATTGGAAGTGGACAATAGTAAGGCCGCGGATATTTTCGTAGCGCTCAAAATGGCAGGTCTTGTAAAGGAGGGACAATTAACAGATGAATATCACGATCTTTCGGTCGAGCTCCGTACTGAAAAAGTCAGCGAAGTACTAGGTCGTATAGATGAATCACTAACGCCGTACACAGATAACGTACTTCAGCTTGTTGAGTCTGTATACAATCCTAAGGTCAATCCTATAGTCTCTGATGCACGTAATAAAGCAACGCTTAATCTTGATCATGAAAAGTTTGCAAGTAAACAGTTTAAGGAGTTGTGGGAGCGGATCAACAAAAAAACCTATTACACAGTTTCGTTTGATGAGAGCAAGCTCATTGACTCATGCGTCGGTGCGCTTAACCGCAATCTACGCGTATCTCAGACTCTCGTTACTATTACTGAAGGTTATCTGGACTCCACGAAGCAAAATAATCCTGAGATGAAGAAGCTCGTTGGTAAGCAGGTAGCACTCGAAGAAGTGGCGGCAAAGAATGTTACTTTCGACCTCATCGGGGAGATCGCTGAGCCAACTAGACTGACGCGGAAGACAGTCGCTACTGTACTGCAGAAGATTGAGCCTGCCGTGTTCAAGCTGTTCTCAGTCAACCCTGAGGAATTCATACGCGAAGCAGTGAAATTGATAGACGAGCAAAAAGCTTCGACTATCATTGAGCACATTACATACGATACGCTCGATGAAACGTGGAACGCAGAAGAGATATTTGTAGACACTACGATAGGCGGCGAGTATGGTAAGAACGTAGCTGACGCCAAGAAGCATTTGTTTGATAAATTACGCTATGACTCTAGTGTAGAGAAACAGCTGGGTGAAGACCTCGACACTGCCGATACGGTTGAGATGTACGTGAAGCTTCCGAGCGGTTTCTATATCAATACACCGATGGGTAAGTACAACCCCGACTGGGCTATCGCATTCAAGGAAGGTTCAGTCAAACACATCTACTTTGTAGCTGAGACAAAAGGCGATACTAGTGACTTGCAGCTCCGTGAAGTAGAACGTGCGAAGATCGAATGTGCTCGACGACACTTTTCTAAGATCAGCGACGACACCGTCAAATATAGTGCCGTCGCATCGTACTCCGAGCTGCTAAGTAAAGTTAACGCCTAGTCCCATTCACCCGATATCGCTTCGTTCCAATCGTCGAGGCGATTATTCCAGTAGTCACGACCACGCCGACGTGAATTTCTTGCGGTTCTTGAGCGAGTATCACTCCACAGGTTATGGGTTCCGATAACCATGCCTGGTGTATTGAGATCCGTTCTCACAGCCTCAATCACCGCAACTGTAAGTGCATCAACCAGGTCGTCATGTTTCTCTATGCCAAATCCAACGAGCTGTGATAGCAACTCTTTGCTGCCATGTTTCGGAAACAGAATAACGCCTCGTTGGATTTTATCGGCAATCATATTCAGGCGAGTTCGCTTATCCTGATTGGGGTGTACGCCGGTCGCATCGATGACGTCTTTACTCAGCGCCTGTACTAATGCCTCCTGATAAGCTGTCGTCTCCACGAAGAATTTAGGATTGTGCAGGCTCACATTGAGCTCACGAACTAAGTCGATCGTCGTCGGGAAATTCATTCGCTTATTGATCGGATTTGGAAGTACATAGATTTGCATCTTGTCTCCATGACCTCGAATATCGAGCGTCACCATAGCCGTACAATCAGCCGAGTCTTTTTCGGATATGGCTAAGTCAACACCTACTACAAGTGTCCGGCTTTGGCCTCGAAGCAGATCAGGCAGCTTGTCATATTGGTGAATCATGTCTGGAAAGATGATCTGATCATCATCCGGCACGAGGTGCAGCCGATATTCCCGCTCAAACCGCACACGGTCCGCAATGCGCCGCTCTAGCATCAAGAGTGAGTCTTTATTCGGAAAGCGTTCCGGCCAGAGCGACACCCCGTCACGTTCGATCGGATATTCACGGTATGCTCCGTTGCGCTCGCCGCTATCCATGCCAGCCCTGAGTCGCATGAGTAGAGAGTCTTCGTGGAGGAGGTTGCCAACCGTGATGAACTTCGTGTTATCACTACCAAGCGGTAAGAGCTCACCAGTAAACCAGGCGAAGTTGCGATCACGACCTTCGCGGGTCTTAACAGTTCGACTGTCTTCTACGTCATCAGCGATGATGAGATCTGGGCGATGCGGTCCATGGCGAAGTCCACGCACACCTTGCTCTCGCGATACCGCAATTATCCGCACGCCGAGACGGGGAAGCTTAATTGCACTCACGCCCGTTTCGTTTTCTTCGTAGTCATATGGCCAGAAATCCTTACGAATCAAGTCGTTAGTCTCAAGTTCCTGCACAATGTTTGCCAGGTGCTGCTGTGCCTGATTCTGCGTCTGACTGACGATGACGATGTACTTCTTTTGCATCTCACCAATTGCTGCCCATAGCGGCAGGGCAGTCGTGATGATCGTCGACTTGCCGCTTTCACGAAATGCCACGATCACCAGCTGCTCGATATCCGGATTCGTTACGTCTGACATCATCTGCTTTTGAAACTCAGCCGTCGGGTATTTAATGTAATGCCCCATATAAAGGTGGAAGAACCAGTAAAAGCTGTTCCTCGCGATCGATAGTCGAACCGCGCGCTGGCTACGGACCTTTTCCCATTCATATTCTGTTAGTGCGTCATAGTTTACGTTACTCATTGTCTTGCTCCTTTATTGCTTCATTAGGTAGTAGGCCGACCATGGCAAGTGCTCGCGATACAAGCTGCTCTTGTTCATCGGTCAGTGCTTCGGTTTCATGTTTGATACGGCCATCGAGTCTGATTCGGTTCTCGTACACTGGGTGGTGGTGCTTGAGCCAAAAAGTAATGGCCGACAGATTCTTTTCTTTGATGGAAGTGATTAGCTGGCTCTCGGCTAGATCATTAATCTTGCCAGCGCTCTGCTCAATTGCTTCATCGCAAGCTTCGGCGAATACATCGTCATCCTTGCGCCACCGGTAGTAGGTGGCGCGGGGCAGTGAGATAGCGCGGCAAGCCGCTTCGACGATCGGCATTTTATGCAGCTGCTCGATGAGCTTCTTTTTATCCTTATCTTGATTCCGGCTCATGATAGCTTCTCCCGCTTCAAGCCGGTCGCTTTTTCCCAGCGCTTCATAGCAACCTCGGCGTACACCGGACTTTTTTCCATGATGTAGCAGCGGCGCTTCAGCTTGGTGGACGCAATGAGAGTGGATCCTGAACCGCAGAACGGCTCAACCACTAAATCGCCGCGCTTTGTCAGCACCTTGATATACGGAATCAGAATCTCGAGCGGCTTCGTCCCAAAGATGATGCCTTGGCCGGAATGCTTTTCATCACTCGCCTGAAACTCAATGAAGTCAGTCGGCTGGTATTTCTTACCGCCTGCGTAACCCTCCCATTGGGGTTTGCCACTGATGGCATAGAGCGCTGTTTCGTATTCTTCCTGTAATCCATCGGGTTCGGTTCCATGGTTATATGGCACAGTGCCGGAGCCACCGACCATGGCGATATCGTGCTTCGAAAAGAACTTGTACTTCGCGCTGAAGCCCTGATGTCTGTTCGGTAAATGCCAGACGATCATGTTTTTGACTTTCCAGTACTTTTCCATCTCAGCCCAAATGACACGCAGATTCTTCCAGTTCTCGTACACGATGATAGAATAGTCAGGCTTTGCATAACGAGCCACGTTTGCCATCCATAGTTCCGTGAAGTTATCTGGCAGCACATCGGTTTCCAGGTAGCGCCGATTTTTCTTCGCACCAAAACCGGTTGTCGGTTTACCACCACGCTTGGCGTGAAGGTAGTCCAAGATGTACGGAGGATCCGTCATGCACATGTCCGCCTGTTCGCCGTTCATGAGCTTGTCGAAGTCCTCGGCGATGGTGCTATCGCCAACCATCAGGCGTGAGTCACCAAGTTGGTAGACATCGCCCTTCTTTGCCTCAACCTTTTTGATATCCAATTTCTTCAGCTCCTTATCAAGGTCGAAGTTTTCGGTCTCCTCGATATCGATGTCGAAAATGAGATCCATCTCCTCACTACTAAAGCCGACATCAGACAGTAGCGTTTCGTCGAATTCGGATAGCATTTCCCAGTCCCAGTCACCGAGCGCCTTATTGAGGCGCAGATTTAGCTCCTTCTCTTTGGCCTCGTCCGGAATATCCAGATACACAACTGGTACTTCTTTGAGTCCGAGTTCTTTCGCAACCTTGAGGCGGAAATGCCCACCTATCACAATGCCCTTACGCTCGGCCGCACCGTTGACGAGCAGTGGGTCGACCAGACCAAACTGCTGAATACTTTCCGTCAGCTGCTTGGTCGTTTCCTCGTTCCAGGTACGTGGATTATACGTGCTTGGCTTAAGTTCACCGACTTTGACCATGACGATCTTAGGATTGATGGTTGAATTAGAAGCGGTCATAGCTTCACCTCCTTGTAGTTATTGATAACCACAAACCCTTTGAGGTGAAGTTTTGACCAAATAAAAAAGCACCTCAGAAGAATTAATCACAATTGGGCCGTTTCCTACGACTGCGTTACGCAGTGTGAAATACACCTCTTGTCGTATCTATATAGATAAGATTATGACCAATTCCGCGGGGGCGCTCGTAAATCGAGCTTCGGTTAACTCCTCAGAACTGTGTAGTTGAATTGTTAATGTGTACGCATGGTACATTTTTATCGTAGCTCGGTCCGTCTGGGCTGTCAAGCATAAAAACGCTATATGTAGTAGTACTTCCGTTATTTACTCTACTAGCGTATAATAGTACGCATATGGAAATCGAGGGATTAACACCAAAACAAAAAACCGTGTTTGCGGCAGTGCGAGAGTTGCAAACACTAAACGGCCGTACACCGACTCTGGACGAGGTGCGACGGCACCTTAACTATGCAACCGTCAGTTCGGTGCAGCGTCATATGGATGCCTTGAAGCGCAAAGGCTACATTCAAAGTGACAAGCACCAAGGCAGATCAATGCGTCTATCTCACCAGCATACGGTGAGTATTCCGCTCGTTGGTAATGTTGCATGTGGCTCACCACTTCTTGCCGAAGAGAATGTTGAGGCACACGTCGCGTACGATGCCGATCGGCTCAAAGGAAATCCTAGCGACTACTTTTTTCTGCGAGCTGTTGGCGACAGCATGGATAAGGCCGGCATCGATGACGGTGACTTAGTACTTGTGCGGAAATCTGATACTGCGGAAAAAGGTAAGCGAGTCGTGGCGTTAGTAGGAGACGATGCTACCGTTAAAAAACTCATGAACGAAAATGGTCATTGGATACTGAGGCCCGAATCGAAGAACGCAAAACATAAGGACCTGATAATGGTCGATGAGTTTTCCGTGCAAGGTATCGTACACGACGTGATTAAGGCCAGGTCCTGACATGGATGAACATTTCGACGTACTACTTTCGCGGCTAAAGCTAACGACAAAACAAGCTGAAGATGCCAAAACAAAATACAGACGGGTTGCCAAAACTTTGCATAACGCATACTACAGTAATGAGTACGATGGCAGCACTAAACTTCTGATTGGATCTTATGGTAAGCGCACGAACATACGCCCGCCAGCTGATATAGATCTCCTATTCAAAATACCCGCCGAAACATACGACCGCTACTCAAATTATGAAGGTAATGGTCAAGCGGCGCTCTTGCAAGAAATACGCCAAAAGCTAAGCGAGAAGTATACGACGACAGAGAAGATTTCTGCGTGGGGTAAGGTTGTGCTCGTTAAGTTTTCTGAAGGATCTCATGATGTTGAACTGCTGCCGGCTTTTGAAGTCGGTGGCGTTTTTATGATTCCGAATTCCGAAAACAGCGGCAGCTGGGAGTCGTTCGATGCACGAGCGGATATGAAAGCTATCAGTGACTCTGATACAGCAAGCGGCGGGGCTGCGCGACCGCTCATAAAAATGATAAAACGCTGGAGAAACCATACACCTTCTATGAACCTGAAATCGTATGAGATAGAAATGCTTGTCGTAGAGTTTTTAGAAAATAACTCTGTAGCCGGCGACTCGTGGTCCGAAATTGTTTCTTCATTCTTCGGCTGGCTGAACAATAAGTCGACAAGTTTTTCGTCGTATGTTTCATCTGCCAACAACAGGGCAATAAAAGCACGAGAGTATGAGCTCAACGGTAAGTTGAAAGAAGCATGCGATGAGTGGCGAAAAATATTTGGAAACAGATTCCCAGTATATGATGTGAATCTTTCAAAAATTAAGGAGCTTACCAGGAACTATCCTAGCTCCGACGAAGAGTTTATTGAGAACATATTCGACATGCGGCCTGACCCCAATTTGACGCTCAAAATAACTGTTGAAGTAGCGCCACCGAAAACCGGTGGTTGGCAGCAAATAATTCGGACTTTAGAACATTTTATAGAAAAATTTGGCGGGCTTCCAAAAGCATCTTCTCTACAGTTCAGAGCAGTTACTAATTATGAAGGCGACGGACGGTACTATTGGAAGGTCCGTAATTTTGGCACCGAAGCACAGACATCCAATGACTTGAGGGGTAAGATAAAAGAGGGTGCTCCTGACGGAACATGGAGTGAAAACACGAAGTACTTCGGAACACACTATATCGAATGCTATTTGATTCAAGGTGAACGATGTGTGGCATTTAATAGGCGATACGTCCCAATAAATACAGAGGTGAATGATGAGCAATAAAATCCAACTGGCAACATTACGCCAAAACTTTGCACAGTGTGTCTTTACGCATCAAGTTCAGGAAGCTGCGGCGAATCGCAACTTCAAGACTTCCGATAAATATTCCAAAATAAACATCGGGCTAGTGGCTGGGGTACTCGTAATGCTCGTACTCCAATCGGTGTACCAAGATGCTGGGTGGTATACCGCACTTGGGTCGGGGCTAGCGATTGGTGAAATTCTTTTCCTCATAGTTCAGCAAACGTTCAACGTCGACCAAAAAGCAGTTCTTCATAAAAATGCAGCATTGCAGTATATGACCCTACGTGATCAATACCCGTCTCTTATATCTGATGTCTCCTCTGGTCTTCTGGCTGCGGATGAGTACAAATCTCGTCGGGACCACCTATCAACACAATATGAGGTAGTTTCTAAATTATCTCCACAAACGGATTACACTGACTATCTACGAGCTCAAAAAAGCCTTGGATTAACCGGTGACGATGAGCAGTACACTTGGTCGGACACTGAGATCAACCGATTTTTACCGAAAGAACTTCACTCTAATAAGTAAAAGTAATGATGTCGAAGATTACCTGTCCGAACTGCAGCTCCCAAAACACTTGCCAGATTTTGTACGGCTTGGTTGGTCTAGACGACAAGCTGAATGAAGACCTTGGAGCAGGGAGGGTGCATCTTGGCGGTTGCGTTATGTCGGGCGAAGATCCAGATCGGCACTGCAACGAATGCGAAATCGACTTTGACACTAAAGCGCCGAACATCTACTTGGATATTGACGGTGCACTTCTTGCTAATGACCTTACGCCAGCGAACCATGCGAAAGAATTCCTGAAAAAAGTGCTGGAAGAGTACCCGTATACTACCTATTGGTTGACGACGCATTGCCAGGGCGATGCTAATGTTCCCATTCAGCATATTGGTCATCTTTTCGATGCAGAAACAGTTGAGCTGATGAAGAAAATAAAACCTACGACGTGGGACATGGCAAAGACTCGAGCAATCGATTTCTCAAAGCCGTTCTTGTGGTTCGATGACGATATGTTTTATGAAGAAAAGCAGACACTACTTGAACACGGTGTGCTAGATAATCTCATTATGGTTGATCTATCAAAAGACCCTGACCAGCTCGGTAGGTTCATTACGAGCTTTCCCCTGCCAGTCAATACTTAAACGTAGTGCGCTTGGTTGAATAGGTGTGAGTGAGGAGCTTGCATAAATAACTTCAGAGCATCGCCTGAAAAGTGATGGTCAACACCGTCGAGTATAAGAGTACGCATCCTGGCTGATTCATCGACTTTGGATAGTTCTTCCGCATCATTTACGCTGGGGTCTTCGCTTCCAAATATAACTGTAATCTTGCTGCCACCGAATTCAGATAAGCCGTATTTTATCTTGTCGAATCCAAGCTTTGTAGCAGGGTTGATGAGCAGTATCCGCGTAATCTCTGGATATTCCCATGCGATTTGCGACACCGTAGCTGCACCTGCGGAGTGAGCCATAATACGAACTTCAATGTCTTTGTGGCCAGTTATTTCTTCAGTATGTTTCATGATGTAATCGAGCGCTCGCCGTATGTTTGACTCCCAATGATATGAAGTAATGAACGGATTAGCTATTCGAACGATTGCAGCACCGTGCTGTTCTTGGACGTTTTCCGCAATCTTCACATATTTGTTTTCATATCCGTCTACCGATCCGTCAACACCCGGCACAGTAAGCAAAACGACCTTACTATCGGCAGGATGAATAGCAATATCGAGCGAGCAGTCAATCGTGACGCCGTTCATGGTTTCTTGCCATTCTATTTTTGAGTATTTGCCAGACATCTGTAATCAATTGTAACTTAGGTGTTGCGTAAGCTACAATGGAACCAATGAGTGATAATGATGAAGCGAAGTTCAGGGAATTGTTTGAGAACGGCCTATTAACCGCACAGCCGCCAGGGGTTTGGTTGCCACAAAAGTCAAAAGATGGGGAGTGGAAAAATCACTTTATCGGTTCGACTGGTGTGCCTATGCATTTGAGCGGTGGCTGGATGATAAACGAGAGTACGGGCTCGTTAAAACAGGTAGACATCGATGACATTGATTTTTCACCCACAAACATATCGGACTATATAACCGGAGTATCTACAGAAGGCGCGCAGTCACAAGACCCCGGTGAGATCGATTCATCGGCCTCAACGGGTAAAACCAAACTAGTATGGAAGCTTCCTTCGTTAGCTCTACTAGGCGAGCCGGTAGCTGGTCGCGCGGATGCTGGTGACGTTCAGCAGATTGCAAATAATATTATTGAGACTATTTCAGAATTTGGAATTAACGTTGAAGTTATTGAGGCAAATGTCGCACATAAAGTGACGCAATATGTACTGCAGCTTCCAGAAAACGTTCAAGCAGAAAAAATAATGCAGCTTGAGTCAAATATAGCTTTGAATTTGCAAGCAATTTCAATCAGAATCACAAAAACAGCCTCTGATAATGGCTTTGTTGCCATCGAAGTTCCGAATGTGAAGGCTGCGGCCGTGCCACTTGCCAGTATTTTTGATAGTACGGAATGGCGAGATTCAACGAGCGCGCTGAGCATTGCTGTTGGTAAAGATCTATACGGAAAGCCAGTTATTGCTGACCTATCCAAAATTGGACACTTACTATTTGCAGGGCAGACTGGATCTGGTAAATCAGTCATGAGCAATGCGATACTTGCCAGTCTATTATTCCGAAACAATCCAGATGAACTAAAGTTGATGCTTGTTGACCCGAAACAGGTTGAACTGGCGCCTTATCAAGATCTACCTCATCTACTGATGCCAGTAATTGAAAGGCCAGAGCAATGGTCTGATGCTTTGGATTGGTTGAGCAAAGAGGTTGATCGACGGGAAAATATCCTTGCCCACTACCATGTAAGTTCGATAGATGAGCTTAACCGCACAGCCACTGAGCTTCTTCCTCGCGTAGTCGTTCTGACGGATGAACTCTCAGATCTCATGATGGTCGATGGAAGAAAAGTAGAGGAAGTGGTGAGCAAAATATCGACTAAAGCAAAGAATTTTGGAATTCACCTCATCTTTTCAACTAGTCGCCCAAGCGTTGACGTATTTACGGACATATTAAAAGCCAGCATGCCAACGCATTGGTCATTTGTGACGGCCAGTAAATTAGATAGCATGACCACGCTAGATGAGGCTGGTGCGGAGAAACTCCTGGGTCAAGGCGACCTTCTTTTTAGGGAGGATCCCAACAGCTCACTGCAACGAGTTCAAGCGGCCTATATCAGTGATGACGAAGTTGAATCGTTGACAAGTTTCTGGTCACGTCAATCGATGCAGAAAGGTAATGATGTGAAAGACACTGATAACGAAGTCGTTAAGAGTGATCTTATGGAAGACTTCGAATATTTTGTTACTGCTCAGGTCGGGCATCACTACAAAAAAGGCTTTCGCTGGAAGGCAAAGCTGCGTTGGCAACTAGTAAAAGTGTGGCAGTCGCGGATTACGAATATGGGTGTGCCGGGACTTGTGAAGGAAAAACTTGGCGAAGAAGAAGCTCAAAGACTATACGAAGATATTGCGGATAAAATTATGAACGACCCCGAACTGCTTGAAGAAGCGGTCAAAACCGCTCATGAATCAAATCCGTTTTCATAGCCTCACTTGTTCTAGCTAAGCAGCTTTATATCGCTATAGGCGTAAAATAGATGTATGTACACGCATCTCAAAGATCGCCATTATTACGAAGATCTCTACGATAGGCTCACCATCGAAGCTGCTCGTCGTGGCATGGTTCATTACGATAAATTCCTCACTGAATTTGAGAGTAAGCTCCCGAAATGCGAGAAGCTCGATAAGCCGGGCAATGCTTTCGCTGTAAACGTGTTTTACATGCAGACCGTTGGCAATGAACTAATCCACTGCTACGAAAAACGCGAATCAACTATCGGCGAGTGGATGGCTCGTGACGAATCTTTGGACGAGCGGATAGCGAATGCTCGTCTCTTAGAAGAGCCATATTGCCATCACTGCGGCAAGCAAGGCCTGCGAATTACCGACAAATCACTGATGCATCGAGGCGAAAACTACGAAATCGATGACCCGAAAGAAGTATTATTCATGCTTCAATGTCCTCACTGCGAGAAGAACAGTGCGTTTTGGGAAGACGGTACCGCCTGGGAGGTAAAGCCGACACTCTGTCCGAAATGTAACTCGGATGTTACACATAAAACAAGCAAGACCAAAAAAGCGATTACCATCACCTACACATGTACGTCATGTGATCACTGCTTCAAGGACAGAATGGATCTATCTACCAAAGAAGAGGAGCCTGATCCTCATTTTGATGAAGACCGTATCCACTTCTGCCTGGTCGACAAAGAATTCCGCGATCGCCTATTTACTATGAAGCGCGACTTCGAAGGGATGGCTCAGCTGGGCAAAGAGATGCAAGAAAAGCGTGACAACAAGCATATCTATGATGCCGTCAAAGAGATCAAAACGCCAAAGATCGCCGAGCTTATCCCGCTACTGTCCGAACCGCTCGAAAAGGAAGGGTATATTGAATTCCATCTCGACAAACCAGAATTGGGGCGAGATGTATATGTCGGGTTCAGCTGCCTAGACAGTAAGTCTGATCGAAAAGACTACGACAGCAGAAAGACATTGAAAAAGCTAGTCGATAGCGCACTCGAGGACACCAATTGGCGCCTCATGAGCGACGGCATCTCATATCGGCTCGGATACTTGAATGGGCGAGTAAAGGCCTATGAAAGCATAGACGATAGAAGGCGTCTTGCTAAGTGGAGGGGTTAGTTTTTGGCGACTGCCAAGATGTTTCGACAGAGTGTACTAGTCGACTCATCTTTTTGAGGGCCTTCTCAAATGAGAAGTAATAGATTCGTTCTCGCCCTACTTTTCGGTGATCGATGATTCCTGCATCCTGCAGTACTCGCAGATGATGGGAAACGGCCGGGCGGGAAAGGCCTATCTTGGTTGCTATCTGCAGAACATTCAATCCTTTTTCCTCGTTAATCAGAAAGAGGATAGCTTGCCTTGTTTGATCACCGAGTGCATTGAATATTGGTAAACATTCAATGAACTGTTCGCGTGGCTTGGTCATTTTTATTCCCGCCTACTCTTTGCCCTCGATAGAAATACGCGGAATGATACGGCTGAGCCACTTAGGAATGCGCCATGCCTTATCGCCGAGCAGTGACATTACGGCTGGCCCGACGGCCATACGGATAACGAAGGCGTCGATAAGGATACCGAAGGCCAGGCCGAACCCGACCTGTTTGATGATGTCGTCATGACTGAACATGAAGCCACCGAACACTGAAACCATGATAATGGCGGCGGCGGTAACAACTTTCGCGCCGAGTGAGAACCCGTCCTTTACTGATTGTCTGCCGTCTTTGGTTTTTACATAAGCTTCGCGGATGCTAGACGTCATGAAGAACTCATAATCCATCGCCAGGCCAAACAGGATACCGAGTCCGATAATCGGCAGGAAGCTAATGATTGGTGCCGGTTCGAATATGCCGAATATACCCCACTGGAATACCATAACGAGTGCGCCGAACATGGCGCCGACTGACAGTATGAACCCAAGCGTTGCCTTGAGTGGCACCAGGATGGAACGGAAGGCTACAAGGAGAATAATGAATGATAATCCGACGGTTATTCCAAGGTATGGCAATAACGAATTAAGCATCTTTTGATCGATATCAATCTGAATAGCAGTAGTGCCGGTAACTGACAAGTCAATCGCGTCGCCTTGCTGGTTTATCGTTTCATTACGGAGTGTGCGGATTAAATCCACCGTCGCTTCGTCTGATGGCCCAGTTGATGGTATGACTTGTAGCAGAGCTGAGGTACCATCATCCGAAACCGCCGCTGGAGTGACTTCGGTAACTCCGGAAAGCTTTGAGATGCGAGTCGCAATGTCCTGTACATTGCCGTACGCTACTAACGTGGAGCTGAGCTGCATCGGGTCCTGCTGACCGGAGTCTCCCGAGGAGAGCTGTTGAGCAGCTGGCGGAAGCTGCAGCTGACCGGTGGCCAACGCCTGCGCGGTCTGCTGAACCTCCTGCTCGGTCGGTTCCTCAATTCCTTCGGCCAGCACTAGCAGTGGCCCATTGAAGCCTGGACCAAATCCACGGCTCAATATGTCATAGGCTTTTCGTTGTGTCGTATCGGTCGCCGCATATTCGTCGGTTGGTAGACCAAGTCGCAGATCTGTGAGCGGATACGCCAATCCAGCAAGCAACACGACAGCTAGAATGATAACCGTTATCGGCCGGTGAGAAATAAAACGGCCCGTTTTGTACCAAGGTGAGGCGTGATCAACATGGACTTCATGATGACCAGCCGATGAATGGTGAGACAAGCGGCTTTTTTTACTAAGAATACGCCCCCCCAAAAAACCGGTTAATGCAGGCAGGAGAGTGACGGCTGCAATCCCAGCTACAGCAACTGTTCCGGCGGCCGCAAGCCCCATGGTGGTTAGAAGTGGAATCTGTATGACAGATAACGCGGAAAGAGCAATAACGACCGTTATGGCGGCAAAGATGACGGCATTGCCGGCCGTCCCGATCGCAGTCGCGATGGCGGTTTCGGGATCGTCACCTTCAAGTACGTAGCTTCGATAGCGTGAGAGTATAAACAAAGAATAATCTATCCCGACGGCCAGTCCGAGCATCACGGCTAACACGGGTGTTGTCGCGTTGATCTCCACGACGCCACTCAGGGCAAAAATACTCCCGACCCCTACGGCTAACGTAAAGAGGGCAACCATGAGTGGTAGACCAGCCGCGAGTACGGTTTTGAACATGACCATTAACACTACAGCGGCCACGATCACACCTAGTACCTCACCGATTCCCAATATTTGATCTGGTGCAAGGCGTACAATGTCACCCCCTGCCTCAGTTGTAACGCCCGCATTACGGGAAGTGTCGAGAGAGGCTGTTACTTGCTCCGCTGTCGTATCACTTACGTTGTTTCGGCTGACACCAAGCTGCAGTTGAGCATAGGCGATGGTACGATCATCGGATACTGCTTGTGGGAACATGAACGGACTAACAACTTGTTCGACATCTTTTGCCTTGGCTGCCTCGTTCAGTGTCGCTTCGATTGCAGGGCGATAGTCGTCGATCGTCTTGCCTTTGGGAACTTCAAAGACAATTCGACCCGTACCGCCGTTGGCACCGGAGAATAGTTCACCAACTTTGTCGATCGTAGTCTGGGCTTCAGTACCGGGGATGGAAATCTCATCCGAGGCGGGTTGCATATAGGTGAACATCAGAGCGATAACGGCAGCGGCGATGACAAGCCAGCTACTTAATACTATCCACCTATGCTTGAATGAAAATAACCCTAACCGATGCAAAAACTCAGACATTATCTACTCTCCGATGCGTTTATTTTTTTGGACTTATATTCCTTATAATACTATACTTGGGTGTGAAATGAAAAATCCTTTATATGACTTTTCAAGGGCTCAAGTCGCCGAAAATACCCAAACAGCACTCAGTGAAGATGGTATGTTACTGTACCAGATGCTGGAGTATGCAGCACGAAGCAGCGAGGAGCGAAAGAAGACACTGGCTGGCGATGTGTACCATGTCTCAAACATAGGAAAGCTTATCGGGGGAGCATATGAAAAGCTCCGAAATACGACGGAAAATACCGAGCAACACCTTCTGTTGCAGCGGGCGATCAGGCGATATCTCTATCGAAATCTATTTGTCGACGTCCGCAACAATCACGACAATTTAACGGAAGAGATGGTGATTGAGCTTACCCACGGTGGCTATTTGCCTCAAGATGCCGTAACGACCACCCAAATAAAGGAAGCTACGAAAATCATCCGGGCGTATCGTCATATGTATGATGAGATGCGGTATTTGAAACCCTCAGACGGTGAAGCCCGTACATGGATTCTTGATGTCATGTCGGTGGAATGCGAATGGGTCTTTAGCGATCCTTCCTACCTATTCGCGTTTATGCATTATGCTCATTCTCATGTTCTCGGCAAGCTAAAGGAATATAACATCAGTCACGAAAGTCTGCACGTAAATGAAATAGCACTCATGTATTATGCCGCTATTCTCAAAAATATAATCAAAGCCGATAAAGCAATGGCTAGAGCTGTCCTCGTTCGTACGTACAGGGTGAACGATTCGACTGAAGCGTTCATTCGTCTTAATCAAGATTTTGAACGGATTTCCGATGATAAAGAGGCAAAAGTAGCTAATGCATTGGTGAATAAGATCGGAGCGCCTCTACGAATTCTACGCGCGGCTTTCTTTGACGAAGATAAAAATAAGCCCGACGTACTATATAAGAAACAAGCGTTTTTAGCGCATATCGAGAGAACGGCACGCCAGCAATATGAGCTTGCTCAGAGCAAGCTGAACAACGGCATCGTACGCAGTATCGTCTTTCTTATCATTACCAAAGTTCTAATCGGCGTCGCCATAGAAGTACCGTTTGATTTGTGGCTTTACGGCGAGATACTGCTGCTGCCACTCGCCATTAATTTGCTAGCACCGCCATTGTTCATGGTTATTCAACGTTTTACACTTAAGGTTCCGGGGCCACGTAATACCGAGGCACTGCGAGAGTATATTGACATGACTATATATGAGCGTCAAGGTGTCCGGGCCAGTGGAGCAAGTAAAGGCATGAACACATCAAACTCCCGGACGCTCGGCATTCTTTACTCCTTTTTCTCTGTGGCAATATTCATCTGGTTTGCCTGGCGTCTCTCCGGATGGGGATTCAATATAGTTCAGGGAATTATTTTCTTCATTTTCCTTTCGACGGCCACATTCTTAGGGTATCGTTTATCGTTAATCATTAAAGATCTGGAACTAATCCAAACGAACCAGACAATCGCTGGTTTTATTCGGGACTTTATATACACCCCGTTCATTCTGCTTGGCCGCTGGATATCGGGTACTTATTCAAGATTCAACATCATCGCAGTTATATTAGACTTTGCGATAGAGCTGCCCATTAAAACAGTGCTACGCCGAGCTCGACAATGGGTGACATTTCTCGATGAAAAGAAAGACATGCTTAATTAATCAGGATAGAAACGCATAGACCATAATGGAAGACGAAAATGTGAAGACGCTTAGATTCTAAAAATTTAGTCTATTAGATGCAAACTGAAAATATGCCTTCTCGTGTTTCATTTGTCTCGCTTTACCCCCGTTAAAAAGTTCGTGACCAGTATGGGGAGCCAAGATGAATTTACATTACAAAGAACCATCGTTTCGAATGGTTCTTTTAATTTCCACCTTAGTTGATCACCATCTAATGAAAAGTTCGAAAGTACAATTTGGATTAGTGACCGCTTTTGTTCGATATTAGCTTTTTGGAACAGCTTTGGCGCGTTCTTTGCAAGGTTTAACAGATGGAATACTGTACCAAAGTACTCATCATCTACAAGTTCGATATTATCTCTCTGCCTTTGTAGTTTCTTTTGATTTGTACGGTATTCATCAGACTTCCGCTTATAAAGTTCTTCAGTTATCTTATCGTCTAAGTAATCTTCGTACACACGATCTATGCGATTCTGGAACTTAGTGATTTCAGTCTCTATTGATGATAGGGTTTGATCCCTATATCGCTTTTTGTCCTCATGAGTCTGCCTGAGGACTGAACTTACTTCTTGATAAGCTTCCTCTGGTATTCTGATCGATTCGAATACGTGCATGATTTGATCGGTAATGAGATCTTCGGACACGTACTTAAAGTCGTGCTTAAACCTAGATTGGGTGCAGTGACCATAGACATACTTCTGCTTTTTCTTTTCAAAGGTCACTCTACATCCGCACGTTTCGCATCTTATTAAGCCACGATAGACGTAAGGTAATCCGCCCCATCTTGTAGGCTCGACTTTGTAGCCATCCTAAATAGACTTTGCACGTTCAAATAACTCGTAGGACACTAAAGGCTCGTATTTATGGGGATAGAGAACATCCTTAATGCGCATCTCACCGTAGTAGAATGGATTTTTTAAAGTCTGTTCTACCTTGCTCTGACCAATCTTAATTCCAAACTCTTTACGCATTTGATCGGCGATTATTCTATTGGAAGTATTACCCTCTGCGTATCTCTTGAATATCTGTCGAATAATTTCTGCAGAATAAGGTTCAACTTCAATCCACTTCTTACCGTTAGGTAGAATAGAGTTCTTGTAGCCAAGTGGTGCCTTGCCAATCCATTCACCATCTCGAAGCTTCTGCTCGAACCTACGGCGTACATTATCGCTAATGGCATCGGAATAGTATTGAGCAACCACAACGCCCATACCGAGTCTGAGGAGGTCTGTAGCGGGGGAATCTTTATGTATGAAGAGATTATCGGAAGGGAAGTGAAGCTCAATCTTTGCTGACTTACGTAGGTCATCAAGCATCCTCACTTCTTGAGAACTAGAATCACGTGTGTATCGATCGATCTTATCAAAGACAACAATACAGACTTCGCCATGCTTGGTTATCTTCGTGACTAGTTCAGAGAATGCACTTCGATTGCCCTTATATGCACTTTCCCGTAACTCAGTTATCTCGAAATCATAGCCACGGCGTTTAGCGTACTCGGTCAATCTAAAAGTCTGTGCCGGAAGCGCATCTTTTTGATCGTCAGTTGATACTCGTGCTACCAAGAATGCTTTCATTTTCTACTCCTACTTAAATGGACGGTTGTGGCTTATCCAGTCCAGACATCCATACAGATGCTTTTCTAGCACAACCGCCCATTAAAGGCAGAAAACAAAAAATCTGTCTGGATAGTTGTTCGAACTGGATAAGCATTTTAATTATACCCCAATTTCTTTTTTGCTTTCTTGAATTTCTCATACCCACTCATGGTTTCTTTTTCTTTATCTTGCTGTTTATTGGTACCTAATTTTTGGCTAGGGTCTGTGTGAGAAATTTGGGTAGGGACTACTGTACTTTTTTGGGTGGGGGTCTTGCTAGAAATTGCGTATGCCTGAATTTTGGATACCCACCCTGTTATGTCGTAGATATTTGCTTCACCTGTACGATAGATTCGCCGTATCAGTCTCTTCTCCTCCATTCTTAAAAAGGAGGCTCGGACTGTTTTAGGATGAGCACCGATCGATTTTGAGATGGTAGAGATTGCATGATAATCTTCTGGCGGGAAAGTTAAAAGGTAGGTCAGGATAGTAAAATCCATAGGCTTTGTACCGATTTCTTTCATATGTCTGACGGCAATATTAGGAATTTGGGTAAAACCAAAGCTTCGGACAGTAACGCCGAATCTTTCTTCGAATGAAAGCTGTTTATATATCAAAAGAATTACACGCTGAATAACTCGTATTTCAGTATTTCTATCAAGACTTCATGTTCAATAGCATCACCGAATTCGTGATTAATTGGATAGCATACATCTAGGTTCTTTTTTCTTGGATAAACTAGCCTGATTCCACCGCCGAACCTTGTATAGACAGCAACAGAACTTATATATAGTTTTTCAAATAAGACAAAACTAACAAATGCCACATGCCCATTCTTAGGTTTGATTGGGACAATATTAATCTCTGAAACAAAATTAGTCATCAGCGCTCCTTTCTATTTCAGCAAGGAGTTGGAAAAACTTAACCAGAGTATTGATCGCATCTTCATCACTTTTTGCTTCCATGTATATAGGTAAGCAAATTAGGTACTTCGTGACTTTGTGAAACTTATATAAGGGCTATTTTTGAAAAATAAAAGCTTTTGTTTGTCACAATAATTGCTTCGTGAGTATTTAAAAATTCATCAAGCTTCTTCTGAACTCGTTTTGCAGTATCAAAAACATTCTGAGCCGTGTCTATTCCCTCGCCAGCTTTTTTCAACTTTACAGCCTCTTCGCTACATTGAAAAATCTTCTTTTTCGGTTTGCCTGTGCTTTTACTGAACATGAGTGAGATTAGCGTAGCTTCATTTTTCTTGAACTCTAGTTTCCTTCGGGTTTCAGCCCATAAGGTGTTTGTCGCATGATCGTATTCCAACTCAAGAGGGAGGTTGGGTATACGGGTAATATGTGACAGCGCATCCTCTAGACTTGAGATCGTATAAGCTAACTTATTAATCGATCGCTCAATTGATTCAAGTCGCTCGTCTATATTGTTAGCCTCAACTGAGAGGTATTTATTTTCATCGAAATTTCTATTCATCACGTTTTCCTATATCTGATTATAGAGGGTATTTGCTATTATAAGGAGGTCTAGATCAGTACAAGTTTGTTCGCAAACCAATTATTTTCGATTGGTTGTACCCAAAAAGGGGCAACTTCTCGAAAGCCAAGGGTACAACCTTGTGCTGGTCTAGACAACCTAGAGAGGTTGTCCTTTTTTATTCCAGCAAAGGAGGTGTCATATGCTGAAGGGATTATTAATTGGTTTCTGTGTCGTGGTAGTTGCGGTAATTTTATTTATGTTCCCCGGTGATGCTATGAGTTCTGATGATATGCGTCATTACACGCTCAGCAAAGCCTATCTTATGAAGAACACTGAGCAGTACGCTCGATGCTACAACTCTGTAAACTATGGCGCGTCAGGTTTAATTGATATTGAACTTGCTTTTATGAGCGAATACTTTAATGATCCGCGAGTTACCTCAGATGCCATGAAACCAGTTAAAGGGAGCTTCTTGAAAGGTATCAAGCAAGAGTGTGATAAATCTATTTCTGATTACGAGTCTGCGTATAAAACCGCTGAAGAGATTCAGACAAAATCCGAAAGTTTAAGTGTTGGATGGCGTACATTTGTTTTTGGCGGTTCCAACCAATCAATTCCTGCTAGTGAAGTTTCGCAGTACAGTCCTGCAAGAGCGCGTATGTCGTTAGCTTTTAATGACTATATATTCACGGATGATGAAGCAAAGATGTTCTATAAGGAACGGCTTGGATTATGAGTCAAGACGAATCCGTAAAGCTTAGAGAACGAGATGCTTTGGCTCTTGCACAGCTTATATATGATATTTATGTAGAAAAGAAACAGAGTGAAGCAAGTAACAGTTAAAGAAGCTCGCGATATTTTGGGCGATGAAGCAGCGAAAATGTCTGATGATGAAGTACAGAGATTGATTGACGATTTGAGCGTAATGGCAAAGTGGGCGCTAGAGGAGGCTTCTCGTTCCCGCACACAAAACGCCCAATCTGTTACCGAACGTAGTAAAAATGACTCAACGGAGGTATAATCCAAACTAGTTATATAAGAGAAAGACGTGATTTTGAAAAAAGTGAAGTTGTTATTGAAAAATCGTATTGTTCTATTCTTTGGCTTTTTTACTGCAATCCTTCTATTGAATTTTTTTAGCACTGGAATGCTATTTCCAACAACCGAGACTAAAGATCTCTGGTTTTACTCAGGTATATTCATGGTACTCTTTACGATATTGTTTATTGAACCTTACTACAGCTCGCCGAAAAATGTGATAACCAATACTGTACCACTCATCCTTGTTTTTCTCGCAATAAAGAATGATATTGCCGATCAAACTCAATGGTGGGTAATAATTTCGGTTCTGATCACACTGCTTGTCGTGTCTGTGATTGCAATGATGCTTGATGATAAAAATTCCAGTCCTACGGCTTTCAGGAATAAGCTATCTGAGCGTTTAAAGAATATAGCTATCTTCTTTGGAAAAGGCAAACGCCTTTACTCGGCAATTTTTCTGTACTTTTTACTTGTGTATTATGTCGGACAAAACGACTTAAACTGGTATGTATTTTGTTTGCTTGTAATTTGGGCGTTCATACTTCTTATTGATCAAAATGATTTAACTAATGCTTTCGTCGGCAGTAAAAAAGAGAAAGATAAGTCTGCGATCGGCCAGATATTTGGCATTGAATCACAGAAGATGTTCCTCGTTAAACTATTTAACGACAGCAGAAGTCTTAAGAAGTTTGATGTAGTTAAATTCAATTATTCAATGAGGAATACACAGAAAACATATACGGGTGTAGTGTTTGATCATCACCTGCTCAACCAAGAGCAATGGATCAAAGTTCTGTGGCTTGGAGAGTGCAAGACTTACACTAAACATTTAATTGATGATACCGTCTATATAACTTCCGGCGAAGAAAAAAATGATCTTCTGCAGGAGCTTGAGATTGATAATTTTGCAGGCGTTGTGGTCGAAGGTTCTGAAATCGGAAAGATAAAATTCGAGTATTCAAAAAAGGAAGATAATCTTCAAGAAGGTGATCTTTTGGAGCTAAAAGTAGGTGACATGAGACTTTTTTATCAGGTTGTTTCTGGAACCACAAACAAAGAGCATCTTGAGGCACGCAACGAATCAGGGTTCATTATAGGCGAAGCTGTGCAACTAGGTGAATGGCGTGGGAATGAGCTGTCATTTAATAAGTTTGGTTGGGTTCCGCAGATTAATACCCCGATTTTTATGGCGAAGACGGCAGACTTGGACGTGCCAAAGTATAGCCTTCCAGACTACAAGCTTGGCAACATTCCAGGCACGACCCTTCCTTCGATTATTAATCTTGATGAGGCAATAAGCCATCATACCGCCCTTCTTGGTATAACTGGTTCTGGCAAGTCTCATCTTGCTCGTGAGATAGTTCGGGAGCTGTCTAGCAATACGAAGGTCATTATTGTTGATTTCACCGGTGAATGGGCTAGAGAGCTTGATGATCTCAGTATAGAAAATATGGCGGTTGGGGGGGGTAACATTGATGACTTCTTGAAGGATGAGAGTAAGCCAATAGGCATTATTACGGTTCCTGACATGAGCAATACGGAAGATATATTAGATCAAACGCAAAAGTTGTTTGAACGAGTCTTTAATTTTGCAAAACAAAAGTACCAGGATGACGAACCATGTAAAATCGCGCTTGTACTGGAAGAGGCTCATACTATCACCCCCGAAGCTAACTTCCTTGGTGTGGGTGGTGATTTTGGTAAAGCTAAAGCCATCATTAGCAAAATGAGCCAGATTGCCCTACAGGGAAGGAAGTATGGCGTTGGAATGTTGGTTATTGCGCAAAGAACGGCGAATGTATCGAAGACCGTCCTGACACAGTGTAATACAGTGATTTGTTTCCAAGCATATGATGAGACAAGTTTTAACTTCCTTGGCAATTACGTTGGCAAAAGCTTTGTTGAAGCTCTGCCTAATCTAAAACAGTACCATGCAATCGTAACAGGGAAGGCCGTGCGATCGAATATGCCGATGATTATTGATCTGACGAAAGAGCCATGAAAGCCAGAATTAGAATCGAAATACCTATTGAAGCTACAGATCTAAACGAAACGTTGAAGATCAAAGTAAGGGGGCGTTGGTGGAGTGTAGTTATTAGTGAAACGAAAATGTCTGTAACATCTCAAACAGATCATGAAATACCTGGGTCGGAATGGAAAGAGTCTGACATTAAACTAGATAGAAAATTAAACAATTTAATCGATACGGTAATGGGGCACGTTAGGAACGCTACATACTTTGCCTATGGAATATCAATGCAATGGGGCTATGAGGCATTCTATGGCGGTACAAGAGCGTCAGACAGCCTAGATATGTTTCCCTCAATTCACCAAGCAGGGATGTCTACAAAATTTGATCCAGCTATTTTAGGTGCTATGAAAAGTATGTTTGAGGATGTTGGATCATCTAAGTTAAAACCCTTGATTATAATGCTTAACTATTTTCGTAGAGCGAAAGAGCTTGGTGACCTCGGTTTTCATGCCGAGGCATTCTTAAACTACTATAAGATCCTAGAGTGTTTAGAGGAGATGGACGAAAACCAAACAGCAAAAATTGGATTGTTGAATAAATTTGCGCCAGTAAAATTAGTCGGAGGTATTAAGGACAGAGTTCCAATGGTCATACTAACCAAGAAGTTTGGGAAAAGGCGCAATAGAGGAAGTTTGGTTAGTCACATTGAAAAGAGTTCAAAAATGTTAGCAACTGCAAACTTTACTAAAGTAAGTAGTAAATTTATGAGCTATTTTATGGGTCTTACGGACATGAGAAACGGCTACAATGTAGCCCATACTTTAGCGTATTACAATAAATACGATACATATCGTGGTGTTGGTCAGCATAGTGATGAGTTTGAGTATGTCATAGCCGACCTTAGCAATATTGAAGACATTGCTCAATTATTCATGCTGAACTATGCATTTCCAAAAAAATATGACTACGATTTTAAAAACAGAAAATGGTTAATAAATAAGGTATAAGCATGAGTAAAGAAATAATAGATATTATAAATGTGATAGTTCAAATAGCCTTAGCCTTAATTGCTCTTGGAGCATTGATATACGCAATACGACAGTACGGGTTGTCAAGAAAAAGATACATAGAAGATAGCAGACCATACATATTTATCGAACTTGCACGAACAACTCACGGTTTACTAGACCTTGTTATATCAAACGTCGGAAAGTCGGCCGCAAAAAATATTAGGATAGAATTTAAACCCAATATAGCAATATATACTCACAGCAAGAAGAAGATAAATAGCTTTAAATTTTTAAAGAATCTGAAGTTTCTATCCGCGAATAAGAAATTCTCATTTTACTTCGGCTCTATTATTGGCGGAAAAACTACAATATGTAGAGAATTCTCAATAGAGGTCAGTTATCAGGACGTGGAAGGAAATGATTTTTCAAACAGTCAAATCATAGATCCTCGTGATTTTATCGAACTCGTATCGCTCAGTAGAAAAGACATTCATGATGTAGCAAAGTCACTAGATGAGATTAAAAAGGAACTCAAAGCTTCAAACGACAACTCCAAAAAGCTAAATAACCAGGTTGAAAAAGGTTTAACGCACCGCGATGCTGCATATAGCTTGCTCGACCACGATGATCTTATTGTTCTTCTAAAGAATTTGCTTACCGACGGCGTAGAAGGTGTTCATAATACATATCCAATGGAGAGAGATGCAAAAGTTATCGCAAAGCTCGCACGAGATAAGCTTCTGTCAAAAAGTAGCCTGAGCGATGACGACAAGAAGCTAATAAAAGTCCTGAATAGATTTGAAAGTTCTGATTTTGATTTTGATACGCAAGTGATTGTCGATGAATTTCTAGCGGTTGTAAAGTAATGAATGACTTAACTAGAAAACTTATCTTACTTATTGATGAGTTTGATAGTTTCGGAAAACTAGACCGGAATATGCCACTTTTCGCAATCGCGATAGGTACACTACGCAAGGACAGAGAGATAGCTGAGGATATTGTAGTTTTAAATGAAAATAGTCGAAGCGGAATGGGTGCTTTGGGACTGAGCAGAATTCTTACAGAGGATTACTTTAATTTAAGATACTTAAACAATAATCCAGACTTGATAGAAGAAAATTTGGATTTGTTTAACTCACACCCAACCGTTGATCATTATGGCTCTATGAAATCGATGCTTAATTGGGGCTATCCATTTAGCAAGGAGGAAGCGTTAATATTTCCAAGTATTGAGGCGGGTTTTGAGAAGAACAAAGAGAAGTTCTTGAGGCGCGGGAAAAGCCATGAGCCATATAAACAAGATAACTATTATAGAACTTGGACTAGGTTAGGGCTTGAAGATCTGATTTCAAAGTCAGGATTTGAGGATGAAGACCTGAAGACGCTACATTTCTTAAATGAGAATTATAATACTGGATCAACAATAATCCACCATAACGCATTTAATATTTGGTATCTGGCAACTCAGGGAAGAGGTACTGAGTTGGCAGAAGAAGGCTACAGGGATATTTCTGCCAGAGTTACGTTCATAGTTTTAAATCGAATATTGAATCTTGTAATCAATATTTTCAGTAAGGAAACTAAAGACGAAGAAACAGCACTCCATTTCACGCTGAAGCTTGAGAAAATTTTAGATGAATTTAACGCTCAGTAATTTTTTTTGCGCGCGCACTAAGTACAGAGAATAAAAAAGTGAAAGGGAAGGTAGGGGTAACCCTAGATAAAAATTGAGGGGGGGTGGGGACACCCGCGCGTAGAGACTGAGCAAGTGCTGGAGACTCCTACCTCTGTAGCGTGTTTAAAACATACTTCATATCAACTATATCTTTCTGATTATCGAAGTTGCGAATGGCGTCCACTAGTGGGAGCCAAGCATAAGCACTTTCTGAAAGGAAAGTGTTTTTGTTTGGTAAGATATATATATGATTAAGAATTCTCAAAGACAAACCGGAAGTGCGCACGTCGTTATAATTATTATCTTGGTGATAGCGGTCCTGGGGCTGCTTGGATTTGTCTTTTGGCAAAACTTTCTTAACAAGGAGTCTTTAGTAAATAATTCTGGAGATAATACGCCTACCGCTACGCCCGTAGAGTCTAATGATCCTTACAAGGGATGGAAATTATATGAGAGCAATCGTGATGGATACAGTATCAAATACCCATCCAATTGGTTTTTGGCTGCAGAGACAGAAGGTGATGGGCCATATATTAGGAATTTTGATCCTGAAAATAGTTCCAATGGATCACGAGATGGCCAGTATTCGGGCTACCCGCTAGGAGCTAAATATCTCAGAGTGTTAGTGGATAAAAATGAAAACGACAAAAAGAATACTTCAGATATGTCGACTGCAGAATGGTATAACGCTCTGGGTACTGTAGATATCCAAGATATGGATCCTGTAAAGCATTTAGCTAGTGAAGTGAAGTCGCTGACGGTGAATGGACTTGAGGCTAAAAGCGCAAAAGCTGTGTTTACGGAAACGAATGAAGTCATCTACTTACTGGATGGAGCTGATCTTTATAGTATTTGGCTTTACCCGTACGGGTCATCTTCAGATGACGAAATGAAGCTTATTCTTAGTAGCTTCAAGTATCTGTAGGTTAGCCATTATAGAAATGCTACGCTAATTGTTTGCAAATAGTTATAACATCCTCTACTGCGCTGAGCCAAAATGATTATGCTTAAAGATCTTCGAACGTAATCTTTATTATCCTTGTTGTTCCAATTGTGGGTGCACTCGGATTTGTTGTTTGGCAGAACTACATAAAGCAAGATAATGTGATGCAGAGCAGTAAAGCTGACCAGTCTAAAGAACCTAACTCGATTGTAGTAAAAGATTCATATACATTTAATGATGCGGTAACGGATATTAATATGGTACTTTCAAAGCAAGTCTGTGGATCTCAAGGTTCAACTATTGTTCTGAATGAAAGTGACTTCAGCAAGGTTGATGATACTCAAGCTTTCGATTATCAAGGAGGTAAGAGTTTTATTAATGAGGATCTTAATTATGCCTATGTACAATATGGGTGTGATTCACAGGGTAGCGTTGTCTTGCTAAAAAGAACTGATGACGATTGGAAGTTAATAAGCGATGATGTTCGCGTATACCCAATGTGTGAAGTAGTAAGGGGTGAAGGCTTCCCGTTGTCTATAGTTGATAAATGCTATGAAGATGATCGTGCGGCTGAGCCGGTAGCGATCTAGGGTTAGACGAATAGTTGCGAAGTACTTCCACTAGCGAGAGCCAAGCATAAGCACTATGATTTACGTCATGGTGTTTTTGTTTGCTATGATAATGATATGAAGGATATGTATATAAATCAAATTAATGAAATAAAAAAACTTGACTATAGTTTTTATGAAAAGATCGCCGCTTCAGGCGACCCGCTAACGTATACATTTTCTGAGTTAGAAACCTCTAGTGGCGTACAGGTGGAGATAGATGTAAAGAGACATAAGAAAATCGATGCGTTAATCTTAACAATAGATTTTTGCTCAGATGATGGCAAATGGATGCATAAATCTGATGCGAGTGCTACTTACTTAATAGACAAAGACGGCAAGTGGCAAGATAGTTCATACGATGGTTCGGAGCTTTCGGTATAGTGTCGAAGCATATCCACCAACCGGAGCCGAGCCAAGATATTTGAGCAGGAGTTCAGTAAGTATTAACGCTGGACTTTTTGTTATACTTATAACTAATGAAAAAAGTTGCGAAGTTACTCATAATTGATCCGGATGATAAGTACCTACTTATGTATAGAAGTAATCATCCGTCTTTCGGAATCGACCCAGATTTACCCGGCGGAACTCTGGAAGATAACGAAACATTGCTTGAAACGACGCTGCGTGAAGTAAGGGAAGAGGCAGGCATAAACATCGATGCACACAATGTTGACGAGATCTATTCAGGAACCGAATACTCAAAGCATGGTACGCACTACTCACTATTTGTTGCAAAGTTAAACGAGCGACCTGAAGTGGTAATGAGCTGGGAGCATTCGTCATACGAATGGCTAGATTGCAGTGATTTTCTTCAAAAGGCAAAAAGTGCAAAGGATACCTACATGCATATGGTTTCTGATGTAATAAGGCGTGCATAATCCGTGACCTGTAAGCGGAGCCAGAGCATAAACATTGTGACTTAGATCATTGTGCTTTTGTTTGGTAAGATAAATACATGACTAAAAACTCTCAAGGACAAACAGGAAGCGTGTATATAATTATTATTGTTCTCATCCTAGCGATTGTAGGATGCCTAGGTTTTCTTTTTTGGAAAAATTATATAAATATTAGTCAAACCCCTATGGTTTCGACAGAACAACAGGCTGTTAGTCCCGCTCCTAAAGATAGAAGCGATGAGTCAAGCAAAGAAGACGGCTATTTTGATATAAAAGAGTGGGGCGTCAAACTCAAGATGTCTACGAAGGAAGATTTAACTTACAATATCTCGTCACGTACAGGCCTGCGTGAAAATACCGAGTATGACGCATTGGGCCTAAGAATCAAAACGAGTTCGGTTATTAGTCAATCCTGCGTAGAGTTTGGTACAGATCTTTACCGTCAAAAGATTCCAACTGAGTTTAATTCAAAGAAGATTGGCGAATACTACTATTATGTCACGGGTGCTCCAGGGCCGTGCTCTGAGGACGCGGCAGATCTTGAACTGCAAAAGAAAGTTTTATCCGAACTCGAAGTATCGAATGTTTTAGAATCTTGATCGTTGCGAAGTATATCTACTAGTTGGAGTCAAGACAAGGTATTTGAACAGAAGTCCAGTAAGTATACATGCTGGACTTTTTGTTATACTGATAAATAATGAAAACAAATACTCCCGACAATTGTGGTAACTCGCCTCGTTCAGTTCTTGCGATAGAAGTAGCAGTCAATCTGGCTTCTAGTGAATACGATAAACTAGAACCTCTGCTAGCGGAAGATTTTACGTGGAGTGTTGCAGGGAGCGATGAAGAAATACTGAAACCAAAATTAAAGTCATATATGAATAAGGCAAATCAATCAGATGTTCATATTGATAGGTTTGATGTTTTGACTTCAATTTCACACGGCAAATATGCAGCGGTAAGTAGTTGCGCGTATGCGTCTAATGGGTATATATTTAATTCTCACGACCTGTATGAATTTACGGGTGCCGGCGGCTCGGCGAAGCTTTTAAAAGTAACGTCATACATAGTTGATAGTAAACAATAGGCCGTGACTTGTAAGCGGAGCCAGAGCAAGCAGATAAAAACGCAGACCAAGTTCCCTGATAGGAATTAATTCTAGTAGAACAAGTGTAACGTGTAAAAACGTACAACAGGTTAGAACCGCTAGAAATGGCGGTTCTTTCCGTTTACCCTGTAAATTAGTTCTACCCCAGTCTCTCTCCTCCTGAAGGAGTAAGCAGCCCAAAAGCAGACTGGTTTCCTAGAACGGCCTATCTATGTTAAATTTAAATAAATGGCTAAAAGCAATAAAGATATCGTGATAATAAAGGGATTAACCAAGCGGTACGGTTCCAAAACAGTCGTTAATAGCGTGAGTTTTTCGGTCAAAGAGGGTGAGGTGTTCGGCATTCTCGGACCGAATGGCGCTGGCAAAACAACCACACTCGAGATGATCGAGACATTACGTCCTATTGATGCCGGTAAAGTTCATGTCGATGGCATCGATGTCGCCGAAAAACCAAGCCAAGTTAAAAAAATCATCGGTGTGCAAACGCAATCATCGGCGTTTTATGAAAAAGTTTCATTGACAGAGCAGCTGACATTTATGGCATCGATATATAATACGGGCGCCGAACCAGCGAAATTACTTCAGGACGTCAATCTGACTGAAAAAGCCAAAGAATACCCCGAGAATCTATCGGGTGGTCAGAAACAGCGTTTTAGTATAGCGATGGCTTTAGTCAATAACCCAAAAGTCCTCTTCCTTGACGAGCCAACTACCGGACTTGATCCTCAGGCCAGGCATAATATGTGGGATCTGATAGGCGAGCTAAAAAACCGTGATATTACTATCATCATGACGACGCACTACATGGAGGAGGCGCAAAATCTCTGTGATCGAGTTGCCATCATGGATGCTGGTGAAGTCATTGCGCTCGACACGCCGAACAAACTTGTATCTGATCTACTCGATACTGGATTCAAGAAAGATACAGTGGTACAGCAGGCGGATCTTGAGGATGTCTTTATCAATCTAACAGGAAAGGCGCTGAGGGATTAAGGTGAAGACTACCTTACTTTACGCAAAACTACAGCTCATGCGCATTTTGCGCGACCCTGTCACGCTCATTGTTCTATTTGCAATTCCGGTTCTGCTTCTAGTTCTATTCGGTGCTTTCATAGGTAGAGGTGATGCCGGTGGTGTAACGCTCAAAGTTGCCGTGGTGAATAATTCTGACGAGCAGTTCGCTCAAGATTTCGTAGCTCAACTCAAAAAAGTTGAGGTGCTCTCGGTTGACGAAAACACAACCAAATTGAATGATGCCGAAACAAAACTAAAAGACAGCCAGCTCGATGGTATCATTGAGCTCCCATCAGGCTTTGGTAAGCAGGTGGACGAACGGCCGACAGGCACGGTTCGTCTACTGTCTGATGCTGGCGATCGTTCTTCGGTCGATATTTTGATGGGGGTAATGTCCAGTGTTGCAGAGCAGAGCAACGCGGCAATCACAGGCGGCGAAGCACCGATTAAGGTTGAGCAGTCGTCTGTTCAAGGTACAGCTTCCCAGCCTGTTGATGTATTATATCCTATGTTCACTTCTATGGGCATAATGATGGTAGGAATCTTCGCGGTAGCTTCAACCATCCCAAGCGATAAAAAAACTGGAATATTACGCCGTATGCGCGTGACGCCTTTCCGAACAAGTCAACTAATCGGAGGGATCGTCCTAGCTTATTTGGTGATCTCATTTCTGGTTGTTGCCGTCATGACGGGTATCGCTATGATTGCTTTTGGAATGGAGGTGCGAGGAGACTGGCTGAGCCTCGCTACTATTGTTCTCATAGGTTCGATGCTAATGATCGCACTCGGTGTCATGATAGGTGGTTGGGCGAAAAACACGACCCAGTCTGAAATCTACGGACAGATCATTTTCATCGGTTCATTAGCCTTTAGTGGCCTTTGGTTACCTCGGGCGTTAATGCCTGACTGGCTGCGTGATATTACCGCATTCTTACCGCTAACTCCATTGATTGAAGGGATGGAACGAATTGTCGTAGAGGGCCTAGCCATTACAGACATTAGTTTCCAGCTAGCGGTGATAGCAGGGTGGTTTGTCGTAGTATTCCTCGTAGGTATGAAAACATTCCGATGGGAATAATTTTGATAAATACGGAACCTAAGCTAAGATAAAGCGAGCCTATAACTCAGGCGGTAGAAGAATGTGGTTTGAATCCAGCCGCGCCGGAGCCAAGAAAATAGTCAGACGTTCAGTCTGGCTTTTTTCATTGCAAGACTTTGAAGGGATATTATGCAATATAACTTCCAAATACAAGGTTACACCTTGTAGATCAAAAAAATAGTAAATCATCCTAATTACCTGTATGATAACTCTATGAAATCGACAAAAAACAATATAGCTGCTTTGAGTGTTTTTACGAACGTTCAAGAATTTATTGCTCTTACAAACGTTTCGCCGCTGCTGTCAAGTAGCGTGAAAGTAAACAAAGATCAGGTAAATGAGCTCGGTGATGCAGTCGACCAAGAATTTCCGTTTGCGAGTATTGATACGGGATTTGCTGAGTCAAACGACGGTCTCTTGTTTGCGCTTTATTTTTATGAGACTGGCGTGAGCGTTGGGTATAGCGGTGGTGAGAACTCGTGGATTGATTACGGTGAACTTGGGAGCACGAGCAAGAACGTTTCGGCCCAGTTAATAAAACTGTTGACGATTTTTGCCAACGGCCAACTAAAAGTTCTCCTGACGTGCCTCGACGACGAAGAGCATATTCAGGCTATCGAAGTGATCTACCGAAAACCTGGAAGTAGAATCTATGACGCCATCGGGACGACGGAGCATTTTTTACCGAAACGGAAACTAAAAAACGGTGTACTCACAACGTCATTGTTTGCAAACACTGCTCGAATCGACGAAGTTACGATCGATGTTACGAAAACGCTGAAACTACTCTTTCCTGAAACCGATGGAGAGGTAATGAATGCTATCGGTCGCAAAAACATCCTTGATTTAAATGAGCCGCTTACACCTGAATCTCTCGAAGAACGCATCAATGCCTATGCAGAAGAAGTCGGTGCGAGAGCTTATGAAAAGGTAGAAGCGAGTATTAACGAAGCCTTTTCGCCGCTCGATATTGCTGGAATGTCGATGTGGGAACAATTTATCTACTTTGCAAGATGGCGCCATATCGAATTAATTTTTTGGAGCTTTGCGTTGCTGGCCGCGCCGTCAGTTGCTGCATGGGCGCTGGCTGACATTCATCCGGCTGCTTTGCTCATAGGCGCTCTCGTGATACCGCTCTATGTGTTTCGTGGCCGCTACCCATATCCGAAGACTTTGTACCTACTTGCTCCAGTCGCATATGCGGCATTTGTCGTGAGTTCAATCGTATTTTTGCATGACTTCATCGTACACTGGGTGACGATTGTCGTTGCATTTTTCGCTGTCGTCTCGCTCGGCGAAAATATGTTTTTTGATGGCTATTTTACTCGGCAAAAAATCATTACTACTGTGTTTAACTGGGCGAAAAAGTAAAGCGTACCGGTCTCGCCTCGTGCTTTTAGGTATAAAGTATAATTAGCAATCTTGACACGATAATGCTAGCTTTCTCTACTAATTATAGAAGCTTATGTACTTCTCTAGAAACCAGTACAATGAATGACTATCTTGCAAGGTTAAATACGGCAAAGTTTACACAAGGAGCGTTCATACCTTACAAAACTATATTTTCCTAACTCGCTTCTAATTTCTACTAAATTGACTTTTTTATTCAATTCACGTTTTGTGACACTTATTTAAATAGCAAAATCTCGTAAGCTTACGATTAATTCAATCGTCGTACTTTGATGTCATTGATGTATTTCAAACAGTGTTCGAAATATCCAATAAATTACCGCTTTTCTTCTATTGAGGAGACTACGCTTCATGTCTCATTTGTAGCGTTACCGTCTGTTGAATTATTCGAAACTATATATCTCATTTATATAGAGTAGATAGTAGGAATAACTATACTTTGCTCTATGTTCATCATGAGCTGGGTTAGAGTGGGCACAAGATAACTAAAATTTGTCAACCAGTACGCCCACGACGACCTTAGTGATGATGCTGTTCTTTATGGAAGTATCGATCGAGGCTATGCATACGAGTTTCTTCAAAAATTGGCCAAGTATCATCAACTGCCACTTGACGCGATGAATAAGTAGCTACCAACCACAATCGAGCCCGTAATTCGGAACCAGACGGAAGTACTTTGTGAAAGCAAAATGTTTTTGCTTTTTTGAGATACAATTAACTTATGAAAAGTTACCTTGAAAAGCACCATAGAATCTTCGGTCTCTTGTGCGCATTGATCGCATTTGTCATCGCCGTCATTTATCTTGAAGTTGTACCAGAGGAAGCTTCTAACGCTGACTTGATTCAGAAGATTATTCTTGCATACGGACATTCTCTCTGCTGGTTTTTATTGAGCGGGGCAAGTATGGTATGGTCAATAAAGAGGAAAAATCAATGGTCAGTGTATTTGGCGTATGCAGCACTGGCAGTTTACGTTATTTTTATCGGTACATTACTGATCACTAAATTTGCATAAAGTCCCATGAGAGAACAGTTACTGAGTATAAGTACTATCGATAGCTACGATTAGTATCTTGAACACTCTCATTGGTATAATAAGTATTATGAAAAGAATAATTATTGATGTCCGTGAACCACACGAGTATGAGGAGGATCACGTGGAGGGTGCGCTGAATATTCCACCCGCTGAACTTCTTGCGGGTGCTAAGAAACTTGATGATGTCGCGAAAGACGCGGAGCTAATTCTCTACTGTAAATCAGGGAGTCGTTCTAATGTCAGTATCCAAATACTGAAAAGCTTGGGCTTTACAAACCTTGTTAATGGTATCAATGCTGGCCAGGTTCAAAAAAAGTATATGTAATAAGATAATCTTTGGTTTTCGGCCGAAAGATTGATCGTAGGGAGTATAAAGGCAAAGTGTATCAGAACTGCTAATTCGTTCGCAATTTTTAGCTGAACCCTGAGTCAAAATCTTTAGACATATTGACAAAACTTATTAAAATTGATATAATATTAAAATATGAACATCCCGAGTGATAACTTTGAAAGCAACTATGACAATGAAGTCGATCATGAGCATCAAGCTATATTCGAAGCTATTCGATTGCTTGGCAGACTAATGGACGACGCTAAGCGTGAGGCGAATCGAATTGAGGAAGGTGTTGATCCTGACGAGGTATTCTTAGAGTCTATTGAATTTGATGAAGATGGTGAGCTTGAGGATAATCCCTACGAGGCTTTATTCACAGCAGATTATTGTTCGCCAGTCGACACTAGTTATGTGCAGGCAAGGGGTTATGTAGGTATTAATGTAGATCTGGCGACATTTGTCGGTAATGATTTCGTTGATCGCAAAATAGTACCGTCATCTGAAAATATTGATCCAGGTTTCTATTCAGGATCATGGGGAGGGGTTAGGGAGGATTTATCAAGGAATGCATCATCAATTCATACTCTGTTTGTTCCTAGCCCTGAAGTTGCGGGTGAGGACGCTAAGCCTTTTCTGCTTAATAGTCAGATAGTAATGAGACAGCAACAAGAATACAAGTATTCTGGATACGAGAAAAGAAAAACTTGGAATCATGAAGAAGTGTGGAGTAGCATTGTGCGGATGAGTGAGTACCACAGAATCGTAGAATATGTCGATTGGAAAGATGTACAGACGCTTGCAGGTATGGGTGAACAGAAAGCTCGATTCATTATTGGTCGCGCATTAGATAGTCTTTCAGGCGAATAGGATATCGCTTATAATTGTTGCAAATCTAGCTTTAATCGCTTAACTTTTTTTCTAATTTCAAAAACGTATGTATTAGATTAAAAGCTATACCTCACCCTACAAAGAGGGTGAGGTATTGTCTAAAGTATTGCTACTATCTAGTAGATGAAGTTTCCAAAGGCGCCGGGCTGAACGGTTCGTTCATTGTAATTACCGGCTTTGTAGTTCCAGCCCATTTCTGACACGACGTAGCTGCCGTCGCCGTTAACTTTCTCGACGTAGGCAACGTGTCCGTTAGTGACAGCTACCGCACCTGCTTGAGGAGTCGATCCAGTTGACTTACCTGCGGCTTGAGCAGAACTTATCCAGTTGTAGCCTGCATTACCGTAGATGGCTACATCGGGACGCTTCGAGTGCACATAATCAGTACACCACATGCCATTACCGACATAGTAACTGTTTGCGTTGACAGGCGCACTAGTATATTGCTGAGTTGTATACGTAGCTGCTGTTGATGCTGCCGCTGCGACTGGCGCTAGCTGCGAGAAGCGATCTTCAAGCACCTTGTCTTCAGCGGGGATCGTGATGCTGTCGCCAACATCAATGATATCTGGATTTGTTATTGACGGGTTTGCGTTAAACAAACGAACGTAGGTAGTTTTGTGCTCGTTTGCGATAGTTTCGAGAGTGTCGCCACTCTTTACCGCGACAACAATTTCTTTTGCTGCCTCTGGTTTTGTCTCTGTTGTATTGCTTGTTGCTCCTGCGTTTGTACTATTTAAAAGTACAAGCGTAGCCATGACGCTGAGCGCCATAAAAATTGATTTAGTTTTCACTTATCTCCTTATAATCACACCGGGTTTATTAATAATAATTAGTCGTCGATGTGGATTGTGTTTATGCGTATAAGTCTCTCACAACTTTTTAAACACAAATATCAGCTTATGACTATAGGCAAATATGGTCAAGACAGTAGGTGCCTACGCTAGGAAAAAACAGATACAAAAATGTGATGTAAAATTTACTAACTTATTGAATAATCGCATAGTAAGCGGTATGATATTTGGTCAAAATATTAGTACAAAAATGTAGTGCAGGCTAGCTAAATATGACGAGAATATACGCAATTTATTTGGTCGAATAATACCACTATTTCAATATAAGTTATAATAAGTATATGAAAGAGATGCAGTTCTCGGTTTCTATAAAAGCAAACAAAGCAGTTGTCTGGAATACGCTGTGGCGCGATGAGACATTTCGGCAGTGGGCGAGCGTCATTGACCCCGAAACGTATATGGTCGGCGAATTAAAGCAGGGAAACGAAGTGCAGTTTATCTCCGCGGATGGTGGGTATGGTGTAACGAGCATTGTCGAAACATTGATCGACAACGAATACCTAGTGCTTCGTCATAGCGCCGATACTCAAGATGAAGGAGGCCATGAGCGCGAAAAGGAATGGACTGGCGGTGTGGAAGTGTACTCATTGACAGAGAAGGACGACATTACGACCGTATCGGTTACGTTTGATGTGCCCCTAAAGATGGAAGAGTATTTCATGCGTAATTATCCAAAGGCACTCGACAAAGTCAAAGAATTAGCAGAAAAACAGTAATTGATATAAAGAAGTGGTTCGTATAGTAAATTTGTTCACGCTGAACCGGCGGCTATCGAATCAAAAGGCAAGTTTGGTATAGTAGAGCTATATGAACGCAAAGCTATCTACTGAAAACGCTACCATTCAGTTCAAGGCAACGCTCGTCACGATAAGTGACTGGACTATTTTGCAAGTTCCAGAAGACGAGAGCGTGAAGTTGTCATCTCGTGGGCAGGTGAGTACAGACGTGACGATACGCGGCCATTCGTTCCAGATTGTTTTAGAACCAGATGGCAGATGGAGCCATTGGTGCAAAGTGACTCCAGAGATGCGGGCTACTGCTGGTGTCAAGTCTGGTGATACGGTCACCGTGGTGATCACACAGCGATCCGACTGGCCAGAGCCAACAGTGCCTGACGACTTTGTTGTTGCTCTCGCATCGGCGCCAGACAATGTCCAGGCAATGTGGCATGATATTACTCCAATGGCACGCTGGGAATGGATCCGATGGGTGAATGCTACGAGAGAGCAGTCAACGCGTGATCGGCGGGTCAAAGTGTCGATTTCGAAGATGAACTCTGGTAAACGGCGACCGTGCTGCTTTAATCTGGCTGCTTGTACCGACCCGGATTTGTCGCGAAGCGGCCGGTTGATGCAACCAAACGACTAGTGCCACGACACCGGCAAAAGCTTGCTAGGTAGCGACTATCGACTCCATTGATAGCTCGATATCTCTTATGGTATGATAGAGCCAGTAATAATAGGGAATCAGGGAGAAGCAGACATGGATGGGGGACCGTTTCGTGGGTCACGACCAACAGATACTAGACGTACTGTCACTCGACAGGAACCGGTGCAGCAGCGTCAGCCTGAACAGCCGCAAATAACAACAGAGGAGCCTAAAACTGTGCATAGAACAGTGACTCCACATCACACTACAAAGCAAGACAAATCTAAGAAGCGATTCGTCTTGCCGATTATTGCACTGCTTATCGCAATTATTGTTATTGCTGGCGGATTGTTTGCATGGTCTAAGATGCAGGCGACAGCAACGGCTATTGATGGCGGCAAGTACCAAGCAGTGTTCTTTACGAACGGTCAAGTCTATTTTGGCAAACTGGCATCATTTAATAGCGAATACATGAAACTGACAGATATTTATTATCTTCAGTCACAGCAATCTGGTGAGGCGACGGATTCAAAAAACCCTCAGGAGACATCAACTGATCAGAGTGATGTGCAGTTGATCAAACTCGGTGACGAGATTCATGGGCCAGAGGATGAGATGATAGTATCGAAGAATCAAATGCTGTTTTATGAAAATCTCAAATCTGACGGCAAAGTTGCAAAATCAATCGATCAATACAAACAAACGAAGTAATCTAGACTGTAACGCCTGAAAACACTACTCTCAGGCCAAACATAGCGTCGTTAGAAATACTCTATTTAATTAAGTGATTTTACATATCGAACCCAAGCCGTATCGTCGATTTTTGCTTGGGATTTAATTAAAATTAAGAGGCTGTTTTTGGTAAAGATAACAGACTGAGGTCCTTTGGCCGAAGTACCAATATAGGCAGTTGTTGTGTCTGCATCGAACGTTGTTGTTGCATTAAATTTTTTTGCTAGATCGGCCACTTGATTATCAATGCCACCTTTCTTGAACGATTCAGGGAGCGGTTGCTGACTGACACTGATAGGTGTGTCGCCAATTTTATCTGAATACGCATAGACCGGTTCGCTGTCTGGTGGACTGACACGTTTCCAGCCGCCTAATTGACTGATCGATTTTGATTCTGGTAGGACGGTTTGGTATTCAAGGTTCTCAATGATCTCGTCTGTAGTATTCTGTGTATTTTCGATTTCTGCAACCCGTTGTTCGCGCGCCACAGCCGACGTGATACCAATTGTGCCCATGATGACAAATGCAAATACAGCAACGCCAATTCTTTTTCGCGAAGAAAAGAGCGCCTTTGTTTTTGCTACCAGGCCTGCTTTTGTTGGCCATTTAATCTTTGTGAACACACCAAAATCAATATGAATGTTAATTGTCTTCTGTGATGAAGGATTTGATTCTTTGGTTGGTGTTTTTTTGGTGCTATAGTGATCGGTGTCTGATAACTTCGGTTGAAGTTCAGGGCGAGCGCCAATGGACGGGACGGTGCGACGCTCAGCAGGGCGAGGTATTGGTCGCCCCTGAGGTCGTCTATTTGTCTTTTTGAATTCCACGCTCTATCTATCCTACGTTCGATGTTTATCATACGACAACCGTATGATAAGTTGACTTATCTACTGCTGTTATTCTAGCATAACAAGTACTCTGAACCTATGAGGGACTATTTGTTGTTGAATGTAAAGGAAAGGTTGCTAACATAAGCGCTGGTTGCATTTCGGCCTGTCATATTTATCCTGATGACGACATCATCGCCCGCAGCAAAACTGCAGTTTGCAGGATCAGCTGTTGTGGTGGCGGTTGCTTTCTGCCATGTCGTTTGGACACCTGTCGATGCAGTTGTTGCCGAGCCACACGCCGTAAGTCCAGCATTTGTATTGCGGTACACCTGGTAGTTGACAGTCGAATTGACGTTGTCGGTACGTGCCATCAGTGATGTTGTTCCTTCGGCGAACTGTTTGAATGATGATGGTAATTTGTAGGTAACATAAATACTCTTTGTCTGATCCGTGCCACTAGTTGCCGCCCACTTGTAGAAATTATATGTTTCGTTGGTGCCACAGACCGTTGTTCCAGCGCCACTATCGTTGATGTTAAGCGCATCAGAACAGATGTCAGATGTCATGGTACCCGTACCAGCTCCGTTTGTGACGGCATTTGGGAATTCAGGAGACAGAGTGACAAAAGTATCCGGGCTTGCGCCGCAAGATCCCCAGCCTTCTGCTTCGTAGCACTGCACTTTTCCGATGGTGGTGTCATAATACATGCTTCCCAAGAGCGCATCATTATTTGCAGCTGTCGGTGCAGATGCTGCTTTGTCGATCGTGAAGAGTGTTGTTGATCCTCCGTTGGCGCCGCCACCGATTTTGACATTTGGTGTACTATTCGTGGTTCCTCCGGCTGTTTCGTCGCTTGCCGTGACGCTTAGGTTGTCGATGTAATAATTATGGTTGCCAGCTCCAATCTGACCGAAAGCTACAGCATTATCACTGGTGATACCACTTGCAGGCGTGGTAAACGAGCAGTCAATACGGGTCCAGTCGGTTGTCGATAGTGTAATATTGTCTTGACACATGGACGACAGGTTATTGCCATCATTGACATAAAATATAGCAAAGTCATTGAATGTTCCGCTTTCTAATTTGACTGACATCGAGACATTGTACGTTTTGTTTACAGCAAGGGTGCTTTTGAGCCTATTGAAACCACCTGAGTAAGCGGCACCAGACGAGACTTCAACCGACGCTTTACCTGATGCGATAAAGCTAGATTGAGTTGTATTACGGTCAACCGTTGCGACGCCGGCGATTCCCCAGCTATTAGCGGGGAATGTTGTTGCTGTTGTGCCAGCGATTTCTGCTCCACCGTTTGCTGCGTACTCGTTCGTGCCGCTATTGATAGAGAAGAGTGTAGATGCTGAACCACTCTGTACTTCCAAAAGCGTGCTGGTGGTTGGCGTTGTATTGCCGTCTCGAATCGTCAGTCCGCTATTTGACTCACTACTATTTAAGAGAATGTCAGCCCCGCCTTGTGTTTGTGCTATGTTATCGTAGGCATCTTGAAGGGTTGCGGAGCTTGATCCACCCGCTGGCGTCCAGTCGGTGCCATTCCAGAACAGGCTTGTCGTTGTGTTTGCTTTCATTGGAATGGCTTGTTCGATTCCGGTTCCGGCGCCGACATTCGCCCGGAGAGTAAACGGCTGCGATCCATTGGCGGCAGAAACATAGAAAGCTCGTCCGGCCGTTGTGTTTGTTGGGTCGGGGAGTGTTGCTGTTCGATCTGTCGTACTGAACCCGACGATAACGGCCGACGAATTATTTACATTGACGAGGGCAATTGTACAGTTTGCCGCAACTGAAGCGCCGCTTGTGTAGCAATTTGCGTCATTTGTGACTGTTTGGAAGGTTGGAGTGGTCATAACGACAAGTCCACTCGCACCAGTGCCGTTGCCCGCACCGCCCGATATCGTGACATTGCCTCCGTTGGCATTTCCAGCTGTCGCATTACCGCCCTGGACGGTAAGTGAGCCACCTGCGACGGCGGTTGCTGAGCTATTTGTGCCTTGGATAGTGAAGTCGTTTGGTGTTGCCGAGCTAACGCCATTACCAAAGTACACGGTGTTAGCCGTGTCAGAGAACGTTGCACGTGTCGTGCCGTTTGTTTTGATAGTTACCGAATTTTTCGCTTGTACTGTTGTTGTGCCGGTCGCCGCATTGCCACCGTTACCGATAGTGACATGTGTTGATCCGCCAGCTGTATCGCTATTACCGATATTAATTGTCTGAGAGCCACTTGCAAGCGAATTACTACCAATCTGTACTGCATCGGTATCGCTTGCTCCGATGTAAATGCTTCCGTTTTTGCCAGTACCCGTCCCAACTCCACCAGTTATTGCAACGCTTCCGCCTTCACCGTTGTCTCCACCTGCGCTTCCACCCTGAAGGAAAAGGCCGCCACCTATGCTACCACTGCCACTTCCACCGTAGCCTGCATGAACGACAAGGTTGTCTCCAGCCGTACCGGCCGCTGCATTGCCGACGTATAGAGCACGCGTCCCTCCGCTGCCGAACTCTAAATCTCCGGAATTGGTGACGGTGAAAACAGTATTGCCAGTATTTTGTAGTTGAATAAGATTTCCTGTGCCGGTTTTGTTGATATGGATGCTACTGGTATTTAAGCTCGCATCCGTTTGTACGCCCTGCGCCATTTGAACAAAGTTATCTGCTGTTTTACCGCCAACAGCCCCTGCATTGATTGCATATGGTGTTGCAGTAATCCGCTTCATCGGCAGCATTTCGCCGTCCGCAGCACATGGTGCGCTACCGAATGTCGTACAGGCAGCTGACGTGCCTGCTACGTTCATCGATAGCCACAATGTGTCCTGATCCCAATCGACAGAAGTGCCGAAAGAGTTGAGAGAGCCGAGGTTGACCGAGAAATACCCGCCCCTCACCTCGACTCCATTAGTACCGCCGTTGTTGATGTATGATTCGGTCCATTTCAATGAACCGCCAGGATTTCCCACGCTTGCGCCTGAGCCGTCCTGGTAGATCTTGAACTGCATATTGTAGTGACCATCAGCAACAACCGCCCCTGAAGCGGTTTGCAGTCGCCCCTGGAAGCTGACTGTTTTGTTTGTGCTCTGGACTGCGGACACGCTATGGGCGAAAAATAACGTTGTGAATAACGCTACTGTCGTCAATATCATCGCTACAAAACGTAACGAACGAAGACGTCCAAGACCAGTGGAAAGGTGGCACCACATTTATATTTTTTGTTTCTACATCTGTGAGATGTGAGCAATATGTTTATTTCACTTAGATGTGTGGTGCCATCAAAAAGCTTGGATTTATTGTAGCATTAGCACGTATCTATGGCAATGTTTTTAAGGTGATGCTATACAGGATTTTATGGTTGTTACGAATGATGATTGTTGATGTATTGATTCCGTGACTTTATAGCCGCCAATGCTGGCGTCGTACGTATACCGATTATGGTATAATGATCCCATACGCGCACAATGTGGCGCAGGGAGTGGAAACAAACAGTGAAGATTGGGGTTATACGAAGTGTCGTTGGTGTCGCAGTGACTACCGGGGTAGTCGCGTTGTTTGCCTTGCCTGTACACGCCGTTACGTACGGCGGCGGAAGTGTGCAAGGTTATTCGGCTGACGCACCGCTCGACACAGGTACAATCGTTCAGCTTGCTGGCAAAGACGCTAACCGTGTCAAAATTGCCATGCAGTCAGAACTACAAAATATGTTTGGTGTTGTTGTTGATCGCAATCAGTTGTCGATGACAATCACCAACGAAGCGCTACAGAACGAGACATTTGTCGCAGCATCCGGAACGTATAATGTTCTCGTCAGTACACAAGGTGGTGCGATTAATACTGGCGACTACGTGACATTATCGGCAGTAAACGGTGTCGCGATGAAAGCTGGAACCGAAGAAAAGACGATCTTTGGGCGAGCAAACGGGTCATTTGACGGCAAAGGTGTCACGCTTGGGACAACGAAATTAAAAGACACGACCGGTAAAGAGAATAAAACAGTAACGCTTGGGTCGATTCCCGTGACAATTGACATAAAAAACAACCCGAACGAAAAGAGCACGAAGGTACAGGTTCCAGAGGCGCTAGAGCGCATCGGCCAAGCGATTGCCGAAAAAGAAGTCAGTGCGATACGTATTTATATCAGTATGGCCATTACGGTCATCAGTATTATCGCATCGATCGCGATTTTGTATTCAGGTATTCGTAGTGCAATCATTTCGATTGGGCGCAATCCAATGTCAAAAAAGTCAATCTTTAGAGCGCTTCTTGAAATTATCTTAACCAGTATCCTTACTTTAATTATTGGCCTATTTGCGGTATATTTACTACTGAAGCTATGATGCGTAAATAGGGTGGATGAACATGGGACTATTTCAAAATAAACAATCGTCAAAAAAGCAGCCAAAAGCTGCCGATGAACCTGACGGCGCCCTACATTTCTTTGATGATTATTTCCGCGAAGAGCTCCGTACGCGCGGCCGTGAGTATTTTGAAAAAGTCATTGATGAGAATGCCGCTGTCTTTAAAAAAGATCTGGACGCAACGATCGTCCAAGTTCACAGTGAGCTAAAAGAACACATTACAACGCAGCTTGGAAGGACGATCGATCAGATCAATGCGGATGTCGCCAAACAGCTTGAGGCGCAATCACTGCAATACGGCAAAGCTATGAAAGACGCGCAAGACGTAGCGTTGAAATCGCTCAATGACAGTGCGCAAGCGGTGCAAGAAAAACACCAGCAGCTAAGTGAAGTGTTGCAAAAGAACGTTGCTCATCACGAGTCGGTGTTAACAAAGATGCTTGAACAAGACACCGCTCGGGTTGAAGCGACGGAAAAGGCGCAGGATGCCGCAATCCAGTCGCTCAACCAGAGTGTTCTAGCGCTCCAAGAACAATATCAGCAGCTTGGCACCACATTGCAAAAAAATGTCGTAGCACAAGAGGCGATGTTGACTGGTGCATTCGAACAGAATATGGCACGAATTATAGAGCACTATTTGCTAGGTGCGCTGGGTGATCAATACGATATGAAAGCGCAGTTGCCTTCGATTATCAAACAGATGGAAGCAAACAAACAAGCTATCGTGGAAGATATGAAATTATGACCGACGCACCGATAAAAACATATGTCGACTTTGTACTGCCGTCAAGCATCGTGACGAAGGTCGATGTATCGCGGCTTGTCACAGAATTGGAGCGAGTCGACACCGAGATTGCTGCCCTGATGATTCGCGTAAAAGCTGGATCTCCAGATCGAACAATGCCGGTTTTGTCAGAACAATTAACAGAGTTTTTACACCAAAACAAATTGAGGCTTGATAACAATCAAGAGCGTGCAGAATTGATCAAACAAGTGCGGCTGCTCAAAGACAAAGTGCCAGTACTTCATATGACATTTGCGGTACCAGCGGACGCGACGAGTTTGCAGCAGCTTGCGCAGTGGGTACGAACCACCGTTCATCCACAGGCGGTGATAGTACCTGGACTACAACCTGGGCTTGTTGCGGGTGTCTATTTACGAACACCAAATCACGTTCATGATTTTAGTTTGCGTGGTGCGTTGAACGGTCAACACGATGCGCTTGTCGCAGAATTGGAGTCGTATCGTGGAAGCAAGTAAAATATTTGAAAAATTAGTGACTGCAGGAAACCCAGTCGGCGAAATTATTGGTATTGATTCGTTCATGGTGAGTGTGCGCGGTTTGCAGCCCACGAATGTGCACGCAACGGTGCGATTTGATGACGATACTCGTGGCTATGTTCACCAGGTTCTTGAAGATCATGTTGTCGTGATGAAGCTTGATCCGTCACCGCTCCACATTGGTGCTGTTTGCGTCATCGAAGCGCGTGACATTATGGTTCCTGTTGGTAAAAATTTCATTGGGCGAGTCGTCAATGTATTTGGCGAGCCGCTTGACGGCAAGGGTGACATCGTCGCCGACCAAGAATGGGATGTGTTTCATAGTGCACCGATGCTCTACGAACGTGAACTTCTCGATACTCCGGTCGAGACGGGCGTAACAATCCTTGATCTTGAATATTCGCTTGCGCGTGGACAACGTATGGCGATGCTTGGTGATAGCAAGGTCGGCAAGACTGCACTTGCGGCGCAGGTGGCTATTAATCAGAAAAACACTGACATTACGGTGATTTACGTGCTTATTGCCAAACGTCAGCACGATGTAGCAGAACTTGTCAGTAACCTTGAAAAAAATGATGCGCTCCGAAAAGCTATCGTTGTCGTCAGTAATTCATTTGAATCACTCATTTTGACGTACCTCGTGCCATACGTCGGTGCGGCTCACGGTGAATATTTCTGGCACCAACTCAATATGGATACGCTGGTAATCTATGACGACCTAACGGCGCACGCCCAAGCCTACCGCGAAATATCACTCATCGCCGGTGTCTCACCAGGGCGCGACTCGTACCCTGGTGACATGTTCTATACGCACTCAAGTTTGCTTGAGCGTGGCGGCAAGACAGAATCAAATCATGCCAGCCAGACGCTGATTCCGATCGTCTACGCACCTGGCGGCGACATTACGGCGTATCTGCCGACGAATATCATGTCGATCACAGACGGACAATGGATATTAGATGAGAAGATATTCAAAGACACGATGCGCCCCGCAGTCAGTACTGCGCTATCGGTCACGCGTGTCGGTGGTGTCGGTCAAAACAAACGGCAAAAAGGATTTGCTGACAAACTCAACCTGACATTGGCTGGCTATCGAACAGCCGAAGAATATGCGCACTTTGGTACCGAACTGAGTGCTGATTCGCAGGCGATGTACGACAAAGGTAAAGTGTTGTTTAAGCTCATGAATCAAGCAATTGGTGAAATTTATAGTTTTGCCGAGCAGCAATTTATCATGAGTATTGTACTTGGAAGTAGCCCCGAAGAGATCATTAACGTCAAATTGCTCAAAGAAAAAGTGCACGACTATGCGACAAAATTGCAAGAAGACAAAGATATGAATGGTAATTTTGACGAACTTGAAGCCGCACTGAAAGCAGATGTGACGACAATTGATGAAGCGAAAAAGATAGCAATCGAAAAAGCTGCAAAGATCGAGATCGAGAAACGACACCAAACTGAAGAAGCGGAAAACGCAGCCGCAGCCGAAGCAAGTGCGGCGGCTGAATCCGCAAAACCAGATGACAAAAAGGATAAGAAATGATGATGCATTCAAGGGAAAAGAGTAGCCATGTTTGTCTCATAGTCCGGAGATGCAATTAATGCGTCGTCCACTTGAAATCAAGGCAGAGGAAGCATCGGTTCGATCCGTCGTGAGTTTGACCTCCGCGCTTGAAACGCTTAGTAGTATGCAGATTGCCAAGACAAAAAACAAGGTTTTGATATCGAATCAATTTTTCGACGAAGTCTGGAATATTTACAAACAAATTCGCGTTGACGTGATGTTCAACTATGGGCGTTCCGTTGACGAAACACCAATCGACAAGGAGCTGTTAATCCTGATTACTGCAAAGGGTGGGTTGAGTGGTGATATTGATAATCGCTTGATCCGTAAAGTTGTCGAACATTATGACGAAACAAAGAATGATATATTGGTCATTGGTCATCACGGCGCACTCAAACTGAAACAGTCGCACATTGACCATACTTACTATTTCGACCTACCAGAGCATGATTATGTTAACGTTGATCCACTTATGGATATCACCAGGAAATATGCAAAAAGCCGTATTTATTATCAGAACTACATCTCGCTTTCTCAGCAGGAAATCAAAGATGTTGATCTGAGTGATGTGGTTTCAAGCAAGGGTCGTGTTGCGGATCTATCGACGTTGAGTGAGGATATGGTGTCTGAAAAGACCTATATCTTTGAACCCGGATCGTATGCCGTCGCGTCATATCTAGAAAATTCGATTCTGCGTTTAACGATCTCGCAATTTATTTATGATAGTCGTCTGGCACAGGTTGCGAGTCGATTCAAGGCAATGTCTGCTGCCAAAGAACGTTCAATCACGAATGCATCCGAACTACACACCGAATATAACCGTTCAAAACGTAGCCAAGTCGACACACGACTCAAAGAATCCATGGCCGGCCTGAAAAAACTACGTGCCGGAGGAGCAGAATAATGAATGAGCCGCAACAAACTGTCTATAAAAAAGGGGTAGTCCGTACACTGAAAGGCCTGGTTATCAAAGTTCAGTTTGACGAAGATATGCCCGATCTGAACGAGATGCTGTATGTCGACAATGAAAAAAAGTCACCATTACTCGTGAGCAGTATGACGAACGGCGATATGGCAGTATGTCTGAATATTGGTGGTGATTATAGCATTCAAAAAGGTGACACGGTGACGCGGAGTGGTCATAGTCTTGAGATTCCAGTAGGTGTCGAGATGATCGGCCGTGTATGGGATACGATGGGGCGACCGATTGATGGCAAGCCGCAGCTTGATCAAGCAGTGCTCGATAAGATGGTTAAACGGCCGATTTTTGCACCAGCATTTCAAGAGACAAGCCTCGAAAACCGCTCTGATGATGTGCTGGAAACGGGCTTGAAAGTTCTCGATTTCTTTACGCCATTTGTCAAAGGCCGCAAGATCGGCGTCGTCGGTGGAGCAGGTGTCGGCAAGACAGTGCTGACGATGGAAATCATCAACAATGTTGCCGAAGGTTCTGGTGCGATTAGTATGTTTGCCGGTATCGGTGAGCGTATTCGCGAGGGTCACGAACTTTACAAGACGCTTGGCGACAATGATCTGCTGAAAACGACGGCCATGTTCTTTGGCCAGATGAATGAAAACCCAGTGCAACGTAGTTTGATTGGTCTTGCGGCTATTACGTTGGCGGAATATTTCCGCGATGATATGAAAAAAGACGTGCTGCTGTTTGCAGACAATATGTACCGCTATATCCAAGCAAAAAACGAAGTCTCGACAATCATCGACCAAACACCTGCTGAGGGTGGCTATCAGCCGACGGTATTCTCTGACATCAAGACATTCCAGGATCGCCTGTCAACAAATGCTAACGGCTCAATCACTGCCCTGCAGACAATTTACGTGCCGGCGGACGACTTATCTGATCCAGCCGTGCAAATGATCCAGCACGAACTGGACAGTACGATTGTGCTGTCGCGTGCCGTCGCCGCTCAGGGTATTCGTCCGGCGGTTGATATCCTTGCATCCAAATCAAGCCTCCTGACGCCAGAAGTAGTGGGTGAACGCCATTACGACCTTGCGACCAGAGCAACGGCGATTTTACAAAAATATGAATCGCTCAAAGGTATCATCGCTATTATCGGTGAATCCGAACTTTCGTCTGAAGACCGTGATGACTACAACAAAGCGAAACAGCTGATCGAGTTCTTTAAGCAGCGATTTAATGTGATGGAAAAAGTCACCGGTGTCCCAGGCGAACATATGACCCGCGAAATGACGTTGAACGGCGTCGAAGAAATCATTGGCAAGGCGGCAGAGGAGGCAGATGAGCCTGTCGAAGAGAAAACAGATGCGTCAGCTGGCCAAGATCCTCAAGTCCCCGCCGAACCAGCCAAAGCTACGCCAGAAACAGTCGAGCCCGAGAACGCAGAGGCTAGCAAGTAATGGCGGACGAAAAACCTCAACCAGAGATAACTGAACCAGCACAGACAACGCCAAGATCTAACGGCAAACTAACGATGGCTATCAAGATCTATGCGCCATTCAAGATCTACTACGAAGGCGAGGGGTATAGTTTGAGTGCAGTAAATGCTACGGGGCCGTTTGATATCTTGCCCCATCATCATAATTTTTTGTGTATGTTAGTGCCATGTGAAATAAAGGTGCAGACACCCGATGGTGAAAAAGTCATCAAGATTCACCGTGCACTGATGCATGTTAAGGCTGATAGCGTGACTGTCTTTGTCGACGTCTAAGCCTGCGCAGTTTGCTTTTTTGTATTTTGTCCTGAATGTTTTATGAAATGCATCACTGTATTTTTATTCGAATTCAACTACGACACTATTATCAAGTCTTAAGGGTACCTAACATAAGCATTTTATGTTAGGTACCCTTACTTTTGTGTAGTTCAATATTAAGTTCTGTGTGAGTATCGTTTTACTCAAGAGGCTAAATATTACTAAATGGTTACACTATACTAGTAATTGACTTTTCTATGTAACTACACTATATTAGTAATATGGATCGAAATGAAACTGAATATCTGCAAAGACAAATGGCACTTGGTAAGGCTCGTCTACGAAAATATGTCGCAACCTCAGGAGGGAAGACGTACGCAAAGAGGAATATTTACATTAAAACATGGAAATATGTAGACGACTTTTTGTCGGGTGCTGAAGATGTGAAGCGCTGGGTGATTATTCCGGGCCTCCGAGGTACCGGAAAGACAACAATTCTGGCACAAACATTCTATGAGCTTACTGCGAAATATGGCGATCGAATAAATTTACTGTATTTTTCCCTCAATGAAGCGGTGGATACGCTAGGTACCGATCTGACGTCCGTACTTGCTGAATATGAACGGCTAATTGGTGAAAGCTATGAGGTACTTTCGAAGCCGACAGTTATCATGATTGATGAAGTGCAGAGTGATCCTAAGTGGGCGCCGGTGTTAAAGGCATTACACGAAAGGGCATCTCAAGTTTTTCTTGTATGTAGTGGTTCATCGGCAGTACATCTCCAAGATGATGCGGATATACCTGGCAGGCGTGCCGCAGTAGAGAGGCTGTACCCTATGAACCTTACTGAGTTTGAAATGGTTCACCATGATAAGTACCCAGAACGCGGACTAAAAGATGAGCTTAAGAATGCACTATATTACAGCAATGATGCTGCTCAGTGCTACGAGCGCTTGTTGGACTTAAAGAATACAGTCGATAAGTATTGGGCAAAAATAGACCGTAGTAGTTGGAGGTTCTATGTATACGCCGGTAGTCTGCCGTTTGCACTAAAGGAAAAAACATTAGCAGATGTATACGATGCAGTTTTGTCTTCTGTGGATAAAGTAATATCGCGTGATATTCAACAACTTGGCAGGTTTAAGCCTGAGACAACGCCAGTGATCAAGCGGCTTTTATATGTTCTTGCGGAGAGCGATGTTATAAGTAATAACAAATTGAGTGATATATTGGGAGTAACTCCGGTAACGGTGGCAGAAATTCTGGACGTGTTGGTTAAGGCAGAATTACTCGTGCGCATCCCTCCGTATGGTTCACAGGCGTCTGCAGTCAAAAAGCCATCGAAATATTTATTTATGAGTTCCGTTGTCAGAGCCGCATTCTTTCACATGGCAGGGTCTTCGGCTACTGTTGCGACGAGAGAAGGCCGCCTATACGAAGATATTGCTGGCTTACATTACTATCGAAGCTTTGATGCCTTGAAATATGGAAATGTCTCCTATGACAGCTCCGAAGGTTCAGCGGACTTTATAGTCAAACTTCCCAATTCAAGGATAGCTATCGAGATTGGAAGAGGGAGTAAATCAAGTCGTCAGGTTCGTGAAACTATGAAGAGAATAGAATGTAAGTATGGGCTTGTTATTTGTGATGACGCCTTAACATTATCTAAAGATAGAACTGTTATCCATGTTCCGTGGGACTATTTCAGCCTTGCTGGTTAGATAGAGCTCTAGTTTTTAATGACAGGGGTAGAAAGTTGACACTATCCAGTGACAAAATAATCGAACGCAAACACTTGGTTCGCTGGAGCGGGGTTGGCGGTACAAATACTAAATCCGGTATTGTTTCGGTCGACGTAATATTGGGTTTGTCCTGCGCCTGCGCCGATTGGACTAACAATGACATGTGGCTGTGTGGTAAATACCTGCTGGAAGTTGATACGCGCAAAGCAGCCAGGTGTTGTATTGCTGCCGGTGTTGATATTGATCGTTCCAGTTGTGTCAGACCCGCTGATGGATGCAGATCCGCCGCTGCCTAGCACTGCGTTATTGATCGTGCGACTAGGCGTTGGACCGGTAAAACTGATATGGTTTGGTATTTGCAGTACTGCATTGCCACTTAGGACAAGCCGTGATGTTGTGATTTGCGAAGCAGTCATTGCGCCGCTAAATGTCGAGGTGCCAGAAACGCTCAAATCACGGAGTGTTGTGCTTCCTTGCACGGCAGTATTTGTCGCTACCTGCAGGCTATTTATCTGTGCTTCACCAAGATTTGATGCGCCAGATATGGTAAGGCTTGGTCCTTGGATACTACCGCCGCTTTGTATGTTGCCAGCGACGTTCAGATTGCCACGAAGCAGCGTTTGGCCCGCAATAATAGCGTTACCTTGAATAGTCAGTGTCTGTGACGTGTTGCCAACTGACGCGTCAGTATTTGCCAAGTCTTTCAGTGCTTCTTCGGTAAGACCTTGACTAGCAATCTCTGGTGTTGGTTCAATTTTTTGACTGTTCAGATAGTTGACGATAGTAAATACACCGGCAACGACGACGATAAGGATAAAAATCAAAAAGTATAAGTTCACTTTTCGAAAGAATTTCTTGATCGGGGAAACTTTTTTTTCGGTACCTTCTTCAGGCTTTGGCAGTGGATTGGCTGCTTCTTTTGCCGCCTGTTCTTCGTCTAATTCGTCTGGCGTACGACTCAACGCATCAACAGGAGCTTGCTGATCGTCGTTGCCTGATTGGCTGTCTGTTGATGGGGATGAGTTTTTGTCGGGCTCCATAGTTGTCTATAGTTTGTTTTATTTTTCGATTATGCTTACGTCTAGCTTACTATACTTACCGACGTGGCGCTAGTTGTATTTTTACCAGTGGTAGAGGATAATACGAACATAAAGCTTATGCGAAGAGGGAGATTGTGGCACTATTCACGACTACTGCTGTTTATTGCGGTAGTATTTGCTGGTGCTGGTAGTGCGACTGTCTATGCGCAGACGTCAAGTTCTAACAATTACCAGGTATCCGAAACGCAGTTCGGGTCAGACACGTTAAAGAGCTGTTCGGAAGCGTATTGCGCGCAAGCGTCTATCGGTGATATGTCGGCTGGACGCGCCAAAAGTAGCAACGGCACTGGACCTACGGCAACATTTGGCCCAATTATTGAGGCTGACCCACTACTAGAAGTCATCGTTGGTCCGGGACAATCCAACCTAGGTGTGTTGAATTCAGAGACGACAGCGTCAAAAACAATGACCGTCCAGGTTCGTACGTATCTAAGTGGTGGCTATACACTGCAAATTGTTGGTGATGCACCAAAGTATGGTACTCATAAATTGAATACATCGTCGACCGCTGCGTCGTCACAGCCAGGAACCGAACAATTCGGTATTAATCTCGCTAAGAACACAATACCGGACGTTGGGGCTATTCCTGTTCAGGTACCATCTGATCAAACCAGCTTTGGTGAAGCTGAAACGGCGTATAGCGTGCCAAATATGTTCAAGTACGTGAACGGCGACATTGTTGCGAAAAGTCTGACCGAATCAGGACGGACTGACTATACAGTGAGCATGATTGTAAATATTTCGAACAATACGCCCGCCGGACATTATATTGGCGAATTTTCGGCAGTCGTTACGCCTATATATTAGCCACCTGTGGACAAACTGTGTATAACTCGGGATTAATATGTAAAATGTTGTCAAAACTATTGCGCTGGCTATACTACTAATGGTAAAATTCGCGTTGAACCCCTTATATTTTAAGGCTCAAAATATAAAACAAACACATAATAGGAGATACATGAGTATGTATACACTCAAATCAATTGCTCAGCGTAGCACGCTGTTTGGAGCTGTTGGCGCCCTTGTGGTGTCAATTATTCTTCCGGCTGCACCTGCATTCGCTGCGGAGTTGAACCCATTAACAGAGCGTTCGCTACTACTTAGCTCGTCTGCTCCAGGATTCGTCGATACAGACGGTTCAGGCTACTCAACCACTGTCGGAAACCCTGCGGCTGGCGGTACTACACCAGGAACATACGCTCCTGCTGGTTCGGGGCCGAACGGTAAAAAATCCGGTGAAACCTTTACCTTTAAGGTAAGCAGCGACGGTACGATCAAAGGATTAACTTTCCAGTACTGTACTACTGCAGCTGGTAAGTGCCGCGGCCCTGGTAATAATACTGGTGATGCTGCTGCAGGACCATCAACACGTGAATCTAATGCCGATGCTTGGCCAAATCAAAGAAGTGACTTAAATGTTACTCCTGGATTTGTTGAAGGCGCGAGCGCTGGTCAATTTCAGGTGACAATTGGCGGAGTAGCCCAGACTGGTTGGGAATTCGCAGCAAGCAACAAAGAAGATCAAGATCATACTGAAGCTAAATCAGGAAAAAACAACTATATCACGCTAACGAACGATACTGCTGCTACGCCAACTACCGGTGGTACGCAGGTAGAAGTGACGTTTAAAGCTTCGGAGTCAGTGTACATCACTAACCCTGGTGCGGATGCATTCTTCGTGAAGTTGAATACTTACAATAGTGAAGATACCTTGGACCATATTCCTGGTGGTTCAGCGAATATCGATGGTGGTGTGACTGTGGCGAATGTCATGACAGACTCAATCCATATCACTACGAAGGTGTTGGAAACGATGGCCTTCTCAGTCGGTACACGTAACCGAGATACAGTAACACTTAACTGTGCCGGATATACTGGTACGCCACAGCAAATTGCCGATGGTTGTTTAGGTGTTTCGGGTGGTAGTTATACTCATGGTCCATGTGATGCCGTTCAGAATATAAATAATAACCGACTAAACCTCGGTGACCCGAATGCAGAGTATTCACTTGAAACAGGGAAAGCATGGAGCGTCTACTCTTACTGGCGTCTGAGCTCTAACTCATCAGGTGGTGCAACTGTCTATTACTCGGGTAATACATTAGCAAATACTGTAGGTGACGAGATTGCTGACATGCCGACTAAAGCGACAAGCAATCCAGGTTCAGAACAATTTGGTCTTGGGTTCGTTGCTCCAGAGGCAGGATCGGCTGAATTCGTAGCTGACCGAACCGCAGCTCCTACGGGATTGCAAGATATCGATAGCTTCCCGTTCAGGACATTGACAACTCAAACTTCTGGCAAGTTTGATACAAGTACATTGCCTGCACAGACACATACTGTCGACTACGGTGATGCTACAGGAACCGGAACAAGCGACACAGCTACCGTTCCTGCTGATGCAGCATTCAAGTTCAGCAAGACTAGCTCTACTGTTCCTGAGCCAATCGCGCAGCAAAACGATCAAGTCATTAGCTGTGCTACTGCAAAGATGCGTTACGTAGGTAACATCGCTGCAGACACACCAGCTGGTGTCTATACAACCAAGATTAACTATCTTGCAGCTCCTCAGTACTAAGCCATAGCGCTAAATCTGGAACAGATCAAATACCGACCCAGTCATAGGGTCGGTATTTAGTTGTGCACGGCTACGTTTTATACCTATAATTTGATACAATTACAGCTATGCAGCATAAGTTGTTTCGATTCCATGCAGTCACTGCTATGTGGCATTCTTTTTGGTCCGAATCTTTCTTGGCTATATTTATCGCGACATTCATACTGGTGGTGCCCGCATCTGCTGCTATGAGGTTTCAGGAACGCAGTCTATTCATCGCAAATAATGAACCTGGCGCCACTTCGTCATATACAGTTGCGTTTCGATATATGAGCCCCGTTGTTGTTGGTTCTGTTGATCTATTGTTCTGTGTAGACCCTATTCCACATCATGAGTGCGTAACACCACCAGGGCTGAACGCCTCCAATGCTGTATTGAGCGAACAGACGGGTGAAACTGGATATTCAATATTATCAAAATCAACCAACCATATAGTTCTGACGCGCGCTCCGAGCATGATCCAATCGAGCGGATCTTCGTATAAGTTTGATAACATTGTCAATCCAACGGACACTAGTCAGTCGTTTTCTATACGTCTGCGCAGTCATATAACAACCAATGCAACAGGAGAGCAGACTGACTTTGGATCCGTCAAAGGGCAGGTGTCCAGTGGGGTTCAGATCGCTACTCAGGTGCCGCCGATGTTGATATTTTGTGTTGCCGAAGAAGTGTCTGAGAACTGCACATCAACGAATGATAACAATTACAAAGACATGGGTGAACTGAGTGAACGTTCAACACTTTTAGCTCAGTCGCAAATGGCAGTCGGTACAAATGCATCGGGTGGCTTTGCTATTACGGCGAACGGTACGCCAATGAGTGCAGGTATGAATGTGATCGATTCACCGACATTGCCGACGGAAAGTATACAGGGTACTAACCAATTCGGACTTAATCTGGTTGCTAACGATGCGCCTATTGTCGGTAGTAACCCAGAAGGAGAATGGGCAAACGCGATTCCGTCACCGGACTATGCTCTTGCAAACAGGTATAAATACGTGTCTGGTGATGTCGTGGCGTATTCTCCAAATGTCAGTCTGATGAAGAAATTTACCGTGAGTTATATCGTAAATTCTAGTAAAGATCTGAAAGCTGGTGTATATAGTACAACGATTACCTACATAGTCAGTGGACGCTTTTAGTGGTACAATACGGCTTATACTTATAATAGTAAAAATAGGTGAGGGAAAATAGAAATAATGAAACGCTTAATCAGCACATTTATGGCCGCGTTTGCGGTTTTGACTGTTACTGCGTCAATCGCGCCTGCGCAAACGGCATCCGCTCAGTCTTCAGCGGCGCTTAGTATTGTACCAAAAAAGACGTATCAGATTGAGTCAGGTAAAACTGTCAATGATAAACTTACAATTCGAAACATTGACTCAGATATTCCCCTTGAATTAAACTTGCGCGTTATTGACTTTACATTTACCGATGACGGCGGTACCCCAAAGTTGCTGTTAGATCCAGATGCTCAGCAGACAAAATGGTCTTTGAAGCAGTACTTAACTATTCCGAAGACAGTCAAAGTTGAACCAGGTAAAAGCAAAACGATTGACATGAGTGTCAAAATACCTTCAAATCGCGGTGCGGGTAGCCTGTATAGCGCGATTGTGTACTCAACTGGTGCATCAGACGGTGGAAATGTCGGTCTGAGCGCATCAGGTGTGACGTTGGTATTTGCGAACATTCCGGGGCAGGTAAATCAAGATCTGAAAATTGAAAAATTTGGCGCGTATAATTTAGCAAATGGCGACAAACCTGCAGCCTATACTTCATTGACAACTACCCAGCCTCAGAATATTGCGTATACACTAAAGAACAACGGTAATGTTACAGAGGCTCCAACCGGTACTATTACATTGAAGGGTACATTCAGTAAAGAGCAGACGATCGCGAATATAAATCCGAACGAATCATTGGCCTTGATTGAACAGACTCGTACATTTGTAACATGTATAAAGTTAAAATCGCAGGATGTTGACTTCAACGGTACAAAAACGGAATCAAAACAATGCGCTGATCCAGGTCTTTGGCCAGGTTATTATAAAGCGACGCTAAACCTTGTCTATGGCCAGAATGGTAATGCAACCAAAGAAGCAACAAGCATTGCAGGGTTCTGGTATCTACCGTGGTGGTTCGTGATAACTGTTCTAGTACTATTCGGTGCAATCGCAATCGGAATTACGCTACTCGTTCGTAAGTTCCGCGGTAAACACCATACGACTAAACGTAAAAAACTATTACGCCGAAAATAAATAAACTTTTGTATCGTGCATCGCCGCGGTACAATAAGCAGTAGCATGGTACATATGAAACACTTCAGCGCACAGTGGATACTACCGGTTACGATCGGTGTATGTCTGCTGGCGCTGTTTGTATTTACACGACCAGCATCCGCCCTGACGCCCCTACCAACACCGGCGCCAAAACCAGGATCTATAGGTCTGGAGGCGACAAAGAAACAACCAGCACCAACCCAGGGTGCGACGATTACGACCCCGGGAAACGGAGCAGGATTTTCTGCATCGCCGATTACAGTAAATGGTATATGTCCCGCAGGTTTGTTGGTGCAGGTACTTAATAATGGTGTGATGGTAGGGTCGGTGATGTGCGCGAATGGCAGCTTTACATTACAGGTAAGTTTATTCGCCGGAACGAATGAACTGAGTGCAATTGTCTACGATGACCTCGATCAGGCTGGTCCAACATCAAATATTGTCACGGTTAACTACACTGACACTCGCTTCACCGCGTTCGGCGCGTTAGTAACTCTGACTAGTTCGTATGGACGACGATCTGCCGCAGCGGGAACGCCACTCAGTTGGCCATTACAACTATCTGGAGGTACAGGGCCATATGCGTTTAGTATTGACTGGGGTGATGGATCGCCGGCAGAACTAAAAAGCCAAGCACTTTCGGGTGTGGTAACGATCAACCACACGTACAAACAAGCAGGCATTTATCAGGTAAATATTAAAGTGTCAGACGTCAATGGCGTCAGTGCATTCTTGCAGGTGATCGCTCTCGCGAACGGCAAAGTAGACGGCGCAGCCGCAGCGGCTGCCAACGCAGACAATGGTGCGCAAGCACCCGCACAAACAAAAGTGCTATGGATACCTGCTGCTATATCAACTGCGCTTTTAATTCCTGCGTTCTTTTTGGGGCGTCGTAGTCAGATCGTTTCGTTACGACACAAGATGATGAAAGAGCGTGATGCCTATAAAGATGCGTAGGATCACAACTTTCTAGCAAGTAGTAAAAAAGTACTTGACAACCATAAGGGCTATCGTGCTACACTGGACTCGTTACGAGGAAAAAACAAATAATTTAAAAATGAGTGTGAGGAAAAGGGAATATGAATTCTTTTAGAGTATTAGATCGTAGATATGGCGCGTTTGCTATGGCACTGGCGCTTTTGCTGGCGTTTGTCATCACGTCGTTTGCATCAGCTGCACAGGTAACGGAACGCTCAATTCAATTGAGTAGCGCATCTAAAGAGGCTCCGGGTGTGACCTATTTGGTTACATTCACCGCTGCGGCAGCTGCTGGTGCAGTCGTCGTAGACTTTTGTAGTAACAGTCCTTTAGTTGGCGAAGAATGTACACCACCTGTAGGATTTGATGCGGCAGCAGCGACGACTTCGACGTCTGGATTTACGGTGACGAAGACAGCAAATAAAGTTGTGGCAACCGGTTCTATCACACAAGGAATACCTACGACTTTGTCTCTAGATAATATTACCAACCCAGATGCTGCCGGTGTACTGTATGCGCGTATTGTCACCTTTGCAGACAATACTGCCGCAACTGCGTATACGTCTGAAACTCCCGGTGCAAAAATTGATGAAGGTGGCGTAGTTCTTTCGATCACAGACACTGCTAGCGTATCTGGTGCTGTACTTGAAACGCTTTCATTTTGTATTTCAAACGCAACAATTGGCGAAGGTTGTGCGGTTCAAGCCAACCAGCCACCAGTTCTAAAATTGGGTGAAGGTACGGGTGATATCATCGCGCTCTCTCCAGGTGCTACGAGCACAGGGACTATCTACACGCAACTCACTACAAATGCTGCGAACGGAGCGATTATTAACCTAAAAAGCGCTACAGCATGTGGTGGACTCAAACGTGTCGGTACGACAACGTGCGATATCTTACCAGCGCTAACAGGAGGTATTGCTGATGGTGACGCAAAATTCGGCGTACGAACAGGTACGGTTACGTCCACTGCGACTAATGCAATCGGAACACTACAACCAGTTCTCGGCTCGGGGTATAATGCCTCTACATATGCATTGAATTACCTCTCTAATAATACGTCAGGTATTACAAGTACATACGGAGATCCAATCTTGGATACCGACGAAGAACCTGCAAATGATCAGAATATGCCACTAATATTTGGGGCTAGTATCAATCAGAATACTCCCGCTGGTCTCTACTCCACAGACCTTAGCTTAATTGCAACCGGTAAGTTCTAAACTACATCAAGCTAATGAAACGACATCTCGCAAAGGGGTGTCGTTTTGCTATGAAAACATAAGCGAATCTGGTATGATTGAAAGTAATTACGTAAAGGGGAAATTAGGTATGTTGGTGAAACAACGCGTCATAGTAAACGTTCGCGCGATCGTCGTTATTGTTGCATTTGCAACGATCGGCACGCTATTTATGGGATTGCACCAAACGGCATCCGCCCAAACTACGGCAAACACACTAAAGGTTGCCCCTGTTCGCAGTGACTTTTCAGTAGAACCAGGCGAGAGTAAAAAGATTCAAGTAGTAGTGACGAATACGACGAATTCTGCAATCTCCGTCCGTCCTATCCAGAATGACTTTGTCGCAGGTGACGAACGCGGTACGCCCGCACTTATTCTAGATGCTGATAAATTTGCACCAACACATAGTTTGAAACGATTTATGGCACCCGTAGCGGATACGACTATTCCTGCCAATAAGTCTAAGGCTATCGATGTTGTGATTAATGTTCCGGCAAGTGCACAGCCAGGTGGGTATTACGGTGCGGTACGTTTTGCACCAACAACACCAGATGGTGGTGGACAAGTAAACCTCAGTGCGAGCGTTGCTTCGCTAATGCTACTGACAGTCCCTGGCGATGTCGTCGAAAAGCTTGATCTGACTGAATTTAATATTCAACAGGGCGGTAAAACGTCAGAATACTTCACCAGTTCAAATGATCTCCAGGCTGCATTCCGTTTCAAAAACTCTGGTGGTATTCAATTAGGGCCAATCGGTAAAATCTCTGTTAAACAGGGAGACAAAGTTGTCTATGACGTCGACTTCAATAACAAAGATCAACGTGATGTCGTACTCACTGATAGTGCTCGTCGTTGGGATGTTCCGCTAAAGAACATTGGTAGTTTTGGTAATTATACCGTTAGTGCCACTTTTACGTACGGTACGACTAACCAGTCTGTCGAAGTAACAAAGTCATTCTGGGTTGTCCCGCAATTGCTGATTATTCTTGGTGTTATTGGTATCTTGATCTTGATTGCGCTGATCGTTGGGATCATTCTACTGATTCGTCACCGCAAAAAAGGTGGGGTGCTTCGTAGTCACGGTCGTGGCAACGGTGGCATGCGAAAACTCTAGTTTTATTCCATGCTGAATTACTATTGCGGCTGATAGTTTATCGTATGATTGATGGTGCGAGTAGTTTTCTGACCATATCCATTAGTACCAGTCGTAGTGAAAGTAAATGTGTAGTTCCCATACACTGCATTGCCATAGATTGAACAAGAGACGCCCCAATTATAGTTGTCGATCGGGTACACTATCCCATCACAGATTGGACCATTAGAGGGTCGAGTAACTGTTGGATAGGAATAATTAATTCCACCACCACAGGCCGGGGTATTACTTGGATCGCTAGGCGAAGACGAGACGTTGAGTCTCGTATTATATGAATTTACCTCGCGCTGAACCGAAAAAATGAAATTTGGCGCTGGGCAATACGGATTCGGGGCAACGGGTATGTATGGTTCTGGCGGGGCAATGCTTGACTGCGGTGCTGATGTACTTTTATTAGAATTATTTGATGTGCCAGATTTTTCAGATGACTTGGTTGCTTGCTGTTGTTTGTCCGTGTCTGTGCTGCTCGACGTCCCATTCGATTCAGTATCGGTAGCTTCACTCGTATCAGCTACTGGTTGATCTTTATCTACGATTGTCTTGTCTGCGGGTGACGCCGACTTGGATTGACTCAACGAGCTTATTTTTGAATCTCTGTTCGAGTTCTTGCTATTTGATAGCGCAAGTACCACACTGCCAGTACCTAAAATTAGCACAGCTACAACAGTGATAATGAGATAGCTCTTGTTTTGATATAGCTTCTTGAATGACATGAGGTGTAAATGGCTAATATGTTTCATTGCTCTACATTAAAACATACAAATCAGAGTGCTGCAACGAAGTTAGTTGATCGCGCCTTCATGGCGAAGGAGTGATTCTTTAATCGCTTGACCATACAAGTAATTACCAATACTTCCGTTACTTTTGAGTATGCGGTGGCATGGAACGAGCAGTATTAGCCTGTTGAGTCCGCATATCGTTCCCGCTGCGCGTATAGCCGCTGGATTACCGGATGCTTCGGCTAATTGTTTGTACGACAGTGTATGGCCGTAGGGTATGTCTGACATTGCTTGCCATACGCGCTTTTGAAACTCGGTGCCGTCTTGTAGTCGTGGAATCTTGTCAAGCGCAGTCGTGTCCCCGTTGTAATATGCTGATACGTCGTCTAGATATGGGTGGTTGTCGGTGTGCGTGACGGTAGTAACGTCTAGTAATGAGTCGTATCTTTTAATGAGATCGCCCGTCGACCCGTAACCAGATGCCCGTACCACATCGTCGCCATCGACGACCATGTGAAAATCACCATCAGGGGTATTGCTTGTTATAATGCGTAGGTTTTTCATGATATCTCATTAAAAAGTATAGGACGTATGGAGAGTAGCTGCAATACGAGTATATGATTGATTATACATTTCATAATGTCGCATAAATGTATATAGTAATACGTAGTAATTGCAACAAGGGAAGGTATATCCATGGCAAAATCTAATCATGAATCTAAACATAAACCAGAAGTGAAAGAAAAGACTTCAGTAGATAAAGCGAAGCCTACCGACGACAAGGGATGGGATACGGGAACAGTCTTACTGGGCGTTGGGTTGATCACGGCCGGCATAGTATTTTTGCTTGGTACATTGAATATCGTTGATATTTACCTAGGAAACATTTGGCAACTTTGGCCACTGGTTATTGTCGGTGTCGGCATATCATTTCTTCATCTGAAAGGTGCATGGAAAAATAGCGTCGTAGGGCTATTTATTGTGGCAAGTCTAGGGTTGTTGTATGTAACAATTACGAACGAAGAGGGCGGTCGACTCGTTGGCAGTAAAGATGAAAACAGAAAGCAGTCAGAAGTAGCTGTCGGTAAAAAGGCGAACAGTGTTGATTCACTAGATCTGAAAATTGAAACGGGTGCGATGAAAGTCGTGATCGATCCGCTCAATGGTAGTCAGATTGCCAAGGCAATGCTAGACGGCAATAGGCGCTTTGAACTAAAAGCTGATACAACGGTATCAAATACTACTCAGCAAACGACAATTTCGACAAAAGGATCTGGTTTCGGTTGGACAGGACTGTCGAATAACAAATTGAACGTACAAATAACAAAAGATATTCCAGTTATGCTGCGTATGGATGCAGGCGCAGCTTCACTGGATGCAAACTTGGCCGATATACGAATCAAGGAATTCACTGTCGATGCTGGCGCCAGCAGTCTAAAGGCAACTATCGGAAACAAAGAGGATACCGTAAAAGTGTCGATTGACGCTGGCGCAAGCTCAATTACACTACGAGTGCCGAAAGATAGCGGCGTTCGTGTTGAGAGTGAAGGTGGGTTATCAAGCAAAAACTTTGAAGATATTTACGAAGTATCAAATGGCGTTTACGAATCGAAAGACTATAACCAAGCGGCAAAGAAGATAACGATCATATCCGACGTTGGTGCATCGTCAATAAAAATCGAGCGCTATTAGATAGTCTAGCTCTAGGCTAGTGAGTAGCCTACACTGGCGGTACATTCTAAGCATAAGTATGGTGTATACTACTATTAGTACACCTCTCAAAGGTGCTTATTAACGTATACAAGAAAGCAAAAGCAATACAACATGGCACGTCTACCGCAACCTGGTGCAGATAATGGAAATTGGGGGAACATACTCAATGACTATTTAATGCAGTCACATACTGCCGCCGGTGCCATCAAAGATGATGCTGTCGGAGCACCACAACTGCAAGATAACGCAGTAACTGCGACTGCATTAGCGCCAAATTCGGTCACGAATGCTTCACTTGCCAGTAATTCTGTCAACGCATCTACAATTGCTGACGGTACTATAACCGAAACGCTTCTTGATACAAGCGTCCAGACTAAGCTGAATACACCCTCCGTAATAGCGGACGATAGCATTACTGCAACAAAATTGGTAGCGAGTGTCCGCACATCCCTTGACAAGGCAGACACTGCACTACAGTCCGCGCCAGTCATTTCTGTCAATACGCAAACCGGAGCAGTTGTGATTGATAAAAGTAGTATTGGTCTGGGCGATGTCGATAACACAAGTGATGCTGCGAAGCCTGTTTCGACACTTGTGCAGCAATCGCTTGATCTAAAAGCGAATGCAAGCGCGCTATCGGCGGTTGCGACTTCTGGCTCGTACGTTGATTTGACGAACAAACCAGCTATTCCCGCGATTACCGATGCATCAAATTCGACTAAAGGCATTGTTCAATTAGCTGGTGATCTGGGCGGGACTGCCACAAACCCAACAGTTATTTTCGCAAACGATACACTGCATGAATTAAGTAGTAATAAAAGCACCTCAGCAGCCCTAGGTGTATCTAATACGTTATACCCTACGCAAAGTGCGGTCAAAACATATGTTGATGCGCAGGTAGCAACTCGTCAGCCGCTTGATGCGAACGCGACAAGTAATAATGCAACCCAGACACTTACAAATAAACGAATTGATCCACGCGTTACGGGCGTTGCTTCGTCCGCTACAATAACACCAAACGTGGCCACCGATGATATGTATAAGGTTACGGCATTGGCTGCGAATGCGAGCTTTGCTGTGCCTACTGGTACGCCATCACCTGCTCAGAAGTTGATTATTCGCATTAAAGATAATGGCATAGCACGAGCAGTAACGTGGGATGCTATTTATCGGGCTATGGGCACGCCACTGCCACTAACTACATTTGCAGGCAAAACACTCTATTGTATGTTCATTTACAATGCCGACGATACTAAATGGGATTTAGTCTCTGCCGCACAGGAGGTGTAATAATGAGCTATTCTGATGAGGTGATTGCAGATCAGCCGACTGCGTACTGGAAGATGAATGAGCCGAGTGGTGACATTATTGATTCTATGGGTTCAGTTGTAGCTACGCCAGTGGGTGTATTGAAATACGGTGTTAAAAATTATGCCAATCAAGGTATTAATATTGATACGCAGGGCGAGTTTCGCGTTCAGTCCATACCAGCAAGTTTTGCTTGGCTGATCGATACGAGTTTGACGATTGAATTTTGTCTCAGACGAAACTCATTAGACACCGAAACAAAGGCAATTCTATCCTATCGCAATAGCACGACAGATGGTCGACAATACTCACTTTTCTTTTTAGGCGGCTCGAGTATCTTATTTGACATTGGAGGCACCGGGTCAAGATGGACGACTGGGTATAGCATTCAAGATACGGACTGGCATCACGTTATCGTAAGACACCGCGGATCAGACGCAAGGCGCGAACTGTGGATTGATGGCAGAAGGGTGAGTGGTGCTACTCAACTCCCAACGACGGCAGAAGCTGCTGGTACTGACTTCAAGATCGGTGCGTCTAATAGTTCAATCGCAAGTCGATTTAATGGCTGCCTCAGTGACGTAGCTATTTATAATGGTACGTATCTATCGAATGAACGGTGTACTGCACACTGGTTGGCAATACAAAATCGCAATGCCGGTTTGGTTATGAGTGCTCTGTAAATTCTCTAGCCAAGAATAGAGCTTTCAGTAGCGATAAGAACCATCGTAATAACAAACCCTGTAACTAAATTCAGCCAGATGAATCGTCTCCAAGCTATATTGGCTATGCCTGAAGTTTTGTCGGTAATGTGTAAATACGGGACGATATTAGCGGCATAGAGTAGTCCTGCTATGCCAACAATTAATCCAGGTATACCTTGGCTTGCAATAAGACCCGCACTGATGAGATAAAAGACAAAGACAACTCGTACAGTCCAACGTGCGCCAAAAACGGTTGCGATAGACGCAAGGTTACCTTCTCGATCAGGGATGATATCTTGGACTGCACCAAAAGCATGACTGGCGATTCCCCATAAGAAGAACGCAACAACGTAAGGGAATTGCTCGGCTGAGAATCCAGTTACGGACAGCGCATAGACGAGTGGTCCAACAAAGTGAATGCTGCTTGTGATTGAATCGAGTACGGGTATTTCTTTGAATCGAAGTTTGGCAATGGAATAGGCAACGACAAAGAAAATAACGATGAGTAGTGTCGCTGCAGAAAGGAGCGTGCCTGCTACTAATAAATAGCCGACAAACGGTATATTGGTGAGCAATGCCGACCACATGATGATGGGGTGGAATGCTTTTTGTTCGCGAGCGCCTTCGATGCCGCCTTTTCGGGGGTTGCGTATATCAGATTCGTAGTCGAAGACATCATTTACTCCGTACATTAATAAATTGTAGGGAATCAAAAAGTACAGCGTTGCGACAATAAATACCGCATCGATAGACCCACCCGAAACCAAATAGCCCGCAGCAAATGGATAGGCGGTATTTGGCCATGATATAGGTCGAGAGATAACAAAAAGTTTTTTGAGGCTATTCAGCATGATGCGACTTTCCATTCTGCCATAAAAGTGGAACTAATACTGCCGCAAGGATCGCATAGAAGAAATCTTCGATAGGGGCTCGGCCAATATAAATGCCAAGAATTTTCGTAGTGTCATATCCAACGATTTCCATCATGATTATTAACGAGTCAAATATCGCCGTCATGACAAGAAGGATAATAAGCATACTTACCCAGGCGCGTGACGGTTTGTGGAGGTGCTTGTAAAAAACAGTCGCTACGACAGCAAGCACTGCCAAATTAAGTATTAAATACGTGACCATAATCGGTGACCTCCTGTATAGAGCAGTAGTGTGACATAGCAGAGCAGAAACAAAAAGAAGAGCTCTTCGATAGGAAATTCAGGCAAGATGCGTAACGGTAATGTGTAATCGCTTCCTCCGTGAAAAAATATACCCAAACGAATGCCAAGTAAATCCCAAATAACGAATACAAGCATCGTGATGGCAATGGTCATTGTCGCCCGTTTTTGATCAACCCAAAATGCAAGTTTATATCGCCAGTCTAGTACTGTTAACCCGCTGATCGAAAAAACGAGCGCGAATAAGTAATACCAATTTTCTATCATGACGATTCCTCTATATGTTCGATTTTTACGACCGCTCCACCACGCGTATCACCTGATAATCGCTTGTAGATTAATTCGGCACCAATCAAGCACATCGGCAGGCCAATACCTGGTGTCGTTGAGCCGCCGACATAGTAAAGATTTTTAACTTTCTTGCTCTTGTTTGAAGTTCTGAATAATGCGCTTTGTTTCAGGATATGCGATGGCCCAAGTGCGGTTGCTTGCCAGGCATGAAACTTCGTTCGAAAATCGTTAGGCCCAAATAACTCTCTACTGACGATACGTTCGGCAAAATCAGCAATGCCCGTCATCTGTGAAAATTGTATGATATATTGATCGGCAAGAGATTCAATATCGGTATCGTCTACTGTCGCATCAGGAGGAAGCGGTACAAGAATAAACACATTCTCATGACCGTTCGGTGCAACGGTATCGTCAGAGGCGCTTGGTTTGCAGACGTAGATTGATGCCGGGCTAGGATTGCGTTTATCGATGTAGATGTCTTTGAAATTTTGTTCCCAATTATCAACGAATAGCAAGTTATGATGTTCCATTGTTGGCAAACTTCCTTTTATACCCAGATACATCAACAATGCGCTTGGCCCCGCTTGCTGTTTTTGCCAATATGTTTGTGGATATGACCTGTCAGGTTCGTCTAATAACTTTGTTTCGGTGAAATGAAGATCAGCATTCGAAATAACGATGTCAGCAGTCAATTCTTTGCCGTTCGAAAGTCGAATACCCGTAGCGGTGCCATTCGTCGTCATGATGCGATCCACTGGTGTATCAAAATGGTATGTTACGCCTAGGTCGCTGCCGATAGCAACTAATCGTTCGATGATTGTATACATGCCGCCGCGTGGATAAAACACGCTCTCACGAAAATCAAGTGCACTCATCAGACTATAGATAGCTGGAGCCGCAAATGGTGACGTCCCTAGAAATACCATAGGGTATTCAAGAATTTGTTTGAGTCGCTGGTCATGAACAAATCCACTGACGTAACGGTCAATTGGAGTAAAGGCGCGCTTTAGTAACGAAACGGATCGGACTAAGATGTCACGTTTTAGAAAATCTGACAGTGATGAAAAGTTGCTATATAAAAAATGACGAAGTGATAATTGATAGATGATGTCACCGTCGTCAATATACTTACGAAGTTGCAGTCCAGCGCCAGGTTCGATAGATTCAAATGTTGCCGCGTCAGTATCGATATTGCTAGTAACAGTGAGTGGTGGTTGCGATTCAAAAAACACTTTATAGGCAGGCGACAGCCGAACTAAATCGAGTTCTGATGAAACGTCGCGATCAAGAAGTTCAAAATAATGTTTAAATACGTCGGGCATTAGATACCACGATGGGCCAGTATCAAATCGAAAACCATCAATTTCAAGGAGCCCGGCTCGGCCGCCAGGTGTGCTATTTTTTTCGTAAATAGTCACCTTGTAACCGGCTTTGGCCAGGAGGTTCGCTGTTGCTATCCCGCCAATTCCTGCACCGATGATGACGATATGTTTCATGAATGAACTCCTTCAGTAACAAGGGTTTGTGCAAGCAGCCATAATTTATGGGGTTTCGATATCCGGACGCGAGTTTGTTTGATGATGCTTGCTGGCGTGTGCTCTAGTTGGCGGAGTAGCTGAGTATAATAGCGATAACTGACACGCACGGCAATACGGCTAGAGCGAGGAAGTGCGGAAATAGCGATATTTGCAGATTTGAAATCTGCTTGGATGTCGTCTATGATCGCTTGTTTGGCAGTATCGTCAAACGTTTCGAACGCTACTCCCGGAAAATACACTCGTCCAAGTTCAGTGTAATCAGCCGCTAGGTCACGAAGGAAATTTACTTTTTGATATGCGGCACCGAGCGCGATTGCACCGGGCTGTAGTTGATCATAGTAGGATTGATCGCCACTACAAAACACGCGAAGACACATGAGTCCAACTACTTCCGCAGATCCATGAATATACGAGTGGTACTTATCCGAAGTGTAGCTACTGGGCGGAATATCCGTGCGCATGCTAGAAAAGAACGGTGCAATGAGATCTTGGGAAATACCGAATTTCTGTGCAGTCAGTGCGAATGAATGGATGATTGGATTTGTACTATAGCCTGACTCAATAGCCGAGTAGGTGTCATTTTCAAGTTGATCAAGAATCGTCCTTGTATCGTTGCCGCGATAGGTGTCTACAACTTCATCGGCGATTCGTACTAGCCCGTAGATTGCAAAAATATGAGGTTGAATGGCGCGATCGAACAAACGACTACTGGTGCCAAACGAACTGGAATAACGAAGTGTCAGTTGTTTACTTGACGCATAGGCAACGGAAGTGTACAAATCCATTAGGAAGTTCTATCCGTGACTTTTGTAATAAACTGCTCGAATGACGCTAAATGCTTAGGATCAATTGTCAGGTCTTGAAGTGCAACACGTGCATCGGTTGCATATTGCGAAATCGTTCGCTCAGTCACTTCTTTTGCACCTGACGTGACAAACAATTCTTTTACTTTTGCAATTGTTGCGGTCGTCGCGTCGGGGTCTCCAAAAGATATATCAAACAGCATACGCTGCTCTGTATCAAGTCGCTCTAAGCATTGTTCAACCATGAATGTGTGTTTGCCTTCACGAATATCGCCAGATGTCGATTTACCAGTTTTCTCTTCGATACCAAAAACACCCAAAAGGTCGTCGACGAGTTGATAGGCGATACCAAGTTTTATTGCAAACGTGCGTAGTACTTGCTGTTGCGATTCGCTTGCGCCAGCCAGTCGAGCACCCGTCAAAAGTGGGATGACAAAGGAATAACTAGCCGTTTTATACCGTGCAATCTGCACGGCATCACCCGGTTTGACGGGCATGAATGCGGCTTCGGTGTCGAGTAGTTCGCCGCCAGCAACTTCAAAAATACTTTGGCCAAGGAGTGATTGAGCAATGATCTTATCGCTGCTAGACAAATGTGAGCCTGCGATCATTTGATACGCACCAGACAGCATCAAATCGCCACCAAGAATCGCCGCACTGTTGGCATAATGGATACGTTCAACTTTATCATGAACATATGGATGATACTGCGTGTCGTATTGTCCAGCGATATTTGGAACTCCGTAGCGAATGTAGTCGCGGTCGATGATGTCGTCGTGAATCAATAGGCTAAAGTGAAGCAGTTCTTGAGCGGCGGCAATAGGAAGGAGCGTCGTGTGATTTTTACCACCAAAGGCATCATAGGCAAGAAGTGTCATCTGTGGACGAACTCGTTTGCCGCCAGATCGAAGGAGTGTTTGAAGGTGTTTCCAAAGTAGTTCATAAGACTGACTTATCGTGCTGGCGTCGATGATTGATTGCTCAAAGTATTGGTCAATGACACGGTTAACCTCGGCTGTTTGTGTGTCTATCGTCGCATCTGAGGTGTTCATTACATCTTATTATAGCTTGTTTTGATCCTTTTCATTCTGCAATCAAGGGGTGCAAAATATATGCTATACTAAATATAGTAAAAGGTAATATAGAAAGTATCATATGGAACTCGGTGTCTATAGTTTCGGCGATGTACAGCGGAATGGTAAAAAGCTCGGATCAACGAGTGAGGGGATTACTAATCTTCTTGAAGCGATGCAAATTGCCGACAAAGTTGGACTCGATTTCTTTGGGGTCGGAGAGCATCATACGAGTTATTTTCCTGCCTCATCGCCGGGCACGATACTTGCGGCAGCTGCGGCAACAACAAAACAGATAAAACTAGGTAGTGCCGTATCAGTACTAAGCACTGATGATCCTGTTCGTATATATCAACAATTTGCGACGGCTAATATTATTTCAGGTGGTCGCGTAGAGGTGATTGCAGGCCGTGGTTCGTCGACGGAGTCGTTTCCACTATTCGGGTATGAATTAAAAGATTACGATGCATTGTATACTGAAAAGCTTGATTTGCTTTTACAATTAAACAACCTTGACAAGAATGAACGTATTACATGGGAGGGTATTCATCGTGCACCATTGCAAGACGCACAGATCGTACCACAATCGGATGATCCACTGAAAATCTGGCTAGCTACGGGAGGCAATCCAGATTCGTCAATTCGAGCAGCAGCGCTCGGGTTGCCAATCGCGTATGCTGTTATTGGCGGAAGAATTTCTCGGTTTGCGCCACTTGTTGATTTATATCATGCAGCCGCAAAGCAGTACGGCACTGAATCGGACGCTCTTCAGGTGTCAATTGCAAGCCCTGGCTATATCGCCGATAGCGCGCAAGATGCAAAAGAGACATTTTGGAAGGCGTGGGGATGGACGATGACTGAACTTGGAAAAGTACGCGGGTTTGCAGCACCCGATCGTGCTCATTATGACGCTGAGTCAAATCACGACGGTGCACTATTTGCTGGCAGTGCCGACGAAATCGCTGATCGAATCATCGAACTTCATAAACGGATTGGTCATTCTCGCCACATTTTTCAGATGGACGTCGGACAGTTGCCGCATGACAAATTCTTGCATTCAATTGAACTGCTGGGAACAGTCGTTGCGCCAAAAGTAAGGAAGGCGCTGGCGAGTGGTAAAAAATAATCTTCCACGGATTGGTGTCATTGGCGCCGGTAGACTTGGGACGGCACTGGCAAAACAGTCGCTGAGCGTTGGATACGAAGTACGTATTAGTAATTCGCGTGGGCCGGAAAGTTTAGAGTTACTTTTGAGTGTGTTGTTACCTGGTGCTATTGCTGCAACTATCGACGAGACGATCAGTAAGAGTGATATTGTCATTTTAGCCTTCCCTCTTCGCTACTATAAATCGCTAACCCCTCAGCTATTCATAGGCAAAATTGTGATTGATGCGATGAATTATTGGGCACCTGTCGAGGGGGACATTGCCGAATTTGCCGATGCAACCATCACATCAAGTGAAATGGTGCAGCAGTACCTACATGATGCGCATGTCATAAAGACATTAAATCACATTGCATATAACGAAATCGAAGAGCATGCGCTACCACTTCAAAGTAAGGGTTATCGTGCCATAGGAATTGCTGGTGATGATAGAGATGCCAAGCTGACAGCTATGGCATACGTGGAAGCACTCGGGTTCGACGGTGTTGATCTAGGAGTATTAAAAAATGGTGCGCTTTTGCAGCCAGATACACGATTATTTAATGCTCGCATGAGTGCTGACAGCATGAAGTCGCAAACAGCCGTGCGTATTTGACCTCGTATTTAAATACCTCTATAGTGAACGTATGATTGGTCTTGATGACATCTTTACGCGGCTTGAAATCGCACTCGAAGCTGGCGGTATAGCTTGGTGGGAAATGGAAATTCCTTCCGGTGTCGTCTTTTTTAGTGAGAATAAAACAAATATGATTGGTCGGAAGGCTGGTGATTTTACGCATTATACGCATTTCACTGACCTGATTCATCCAGATGACTATGAATCCGCGATGAAAGCGATGAAGGATCACCTAGAAGGAAAAGTGCCTCACTACGAAACGCGCTACAGGATCAAGCACAAAAAAGGTCATTACATTACATTCTATGATCGCGGCAAGATTGTCTATAAAGACGGCGACACATTAAAAATCGCGGGCATCGTCATTGATGTTACTGATCGACTGAAATTTAACTAAAGTTATGCAACGTGAGTAAGCCTTTTACGCAAACACTTAAACAATTATACGTTCGACGCGTCACGTATATAAAAGTAACATAAGTGCTAGTGACTGTTTCGATTATGGCGGCAACGATCATCATTGGTGGAATTATTCAGCGTAATTTGTTGGCAGTGCAGGTGCAGGCAGTTGACAAGCAGTTAAAAGAAAACGAATTGTTACTGCAAAGTAGCTTTACGTCGTATGCTCAGGTTGTGCGAAGTGGAGTTGGTCGAGTAAACTCTGGCGCAGTAGATCGAACATCGTGGGGGCAATTTATTGGCACCTATGAACTGAGCTCATCGATCCCGGCGATTTCCAGCATGATCCTGACGCATGTTGTTCGACCAGGGGAGTATGAAACGTACATGCAGCAATTGTCTGATCAGTATGGACAATCAGTGGAGGCAACGGGTATGGCAAACGACCAGACCGACATGAATGTGTTGAGCTATGCTAGCCCTGAGCGTGCAACGACAATAAGAAACATTGGATTCAACATCTATAGTGATTCAACTCGACAGCGAGCAGCTCAACAAGCTACAGATAAAAACGAGATTGTTATGTCGGATCAATTAGAATTAATCGCCGACGCTCGCCAGGAGCAAACATCCGACGGAGCAGCGTTCTTGATGTATGCGCCTTACTACACGCCGGGTGCGCCAATAGCGACGGTTGAAGAGCGACGAGCTGCCGTGATGGGTCATGTCGGCGCATCGTTTAGAACTGAGCGTGTCTTTGATCAGATATTTAGCAGCATTGACAGAACACATGTCGGAATGACAGTCTTTATGGGTATTGGTGATGGGCAATCGCAGGTGTATAAAGCAGCGGCGACAAAAGCAAGCGGACCGCAAATCACAAGAATACAGACACTGAATTTTTATGGACAGACATTTACTATCAAATATGATTTCGATAGTAATTTCTTGGTATCAGACACGCAGCTACGCTCGCCGATTTATACAGTATCATTTGGTATTATTGTTGCAATTTTGATAGGAACAATAACATTTTTCTTTCTGCGCGGTCGTCATCATCGCCTACTGCTTGATAAGGAGCGCGATGTAACGAGGGCAAAAGACGAGCTGCTGTCACTCGCGTCGCATCAATTACGAACACCAGCGACAGGAGTCAAGCAGTATGTCGGCATGATACTGCAGGGATTTGCAGGACCTGTCTCAGATACGCAAATTGAACTGCTGACGAAAGCATATAAAAGTAACGAACGACAACTTCGAGTGATAAATGATATTCTCCATTTAGCTAAACTAGATCTAGGACGGATCGTTCTTGCGAAGAGTAGATTTAATTTGAGCGAACTAGTAAAAGACGTTCTTGACGAGCAGAACCAAGAGCTAAAATCTGCCAAGCTGAAACTGACTACCAAATTACCAAAACATGCAACGCTATACGCCGACAAGCATATGGTTCGTATGGCGGTTGAAAATATCATGAGCAATGCTATCAAATACACCGATGCAAGGGGCAGAATAACCGTTCAGCTAAAAACAGACGAAACAGGCTATAATCTGTCTATACAAGACACAGGAGTTGGTATTGCCTTTGAAGACACACCAAAGCTATTCAAGCAGTTCTCTCGTTTAATGAACAAGCGTAGTCACCTTGTTACTGGTACAGGAGTCGGGCTGTATTTGGCGCAACATCTCATCAGGTTGCATGGTGGTGACATATCGGTCGAATCTCAATTGGGCAAAGGATCGACGTTTTCAATATATTTGCCTCACTCAGACGAAAAGCTGTGAAAAAATTCACTAATAAACGTGAAAAATATGTAGTACAATAATAGGTAATAAGATTCGGAGAAAAAACCATGGCTCATAAGATCCTCATTGTCGAAGACGAAGTCTCTTTGTCTGAAGCCTATCATATGCTGTTAAAACAGGCGAAGTATGATGTTGTCGTTGCTCAAGATGGGCGTGATGCACTTGAAAAAGTAAAAGAGTTTGATCCTGAACTTATTCTTCTTGACCTACGTATGCCCGTGCTTGACGGCGTAGGATTTTTGAAAGAATACGATCTATCTCACAAACATCCGAATGTAAAAGTGATTGTATTTAGTAATTATGACATGCAAGATGAAATCGATGAAGCATATCGACTGGGTGCAGATCGGTACATTTTAAAGGCATGGGCATCGCCACGAGAAATTCTTAATTTGGTTCATGACGCATTGGAAACCAAAGACGATGGACTCAGTCCAACTGGACGTCACTAAAGCTTTCTTTAGCTAGGTACTGTTCAAGCGCAGAACGATGAATAATAAATTGTGTGCCACTGTAGGTCACAATTTTTTTACGTCGTAACTTACCTAGCTCAACACTCGTTGTTTCTCGAGTTAAACCAGTAAGGTTGCCAAGTGTCGTATGGGTAAGATGAAACTTCAATTCAAAGTCGTTGTCATTTAATTTGCGTGAATAACGGAAAAGAAGGTAATAAAGAATCAACAATAACTTATCGGCTGCACGTGATTGTTCAAGTGCAGTTATCTGTAGTAACTGACTGGCATGGCTATTGATGAAGTAATCGAGCAGTTCGCGTTCAAGTCCCGGTGTATTTTCAATATGTTCGCGCAGGACGGTGCGTTCAACCGTAACAATCTCGCAGTCATCCATTGCTTCGTAATAATACAGTGCACTAGAAGTCTTGTTGAATAGCCATGTCTCCGGAAACATATCACCCGGCATTCGAAACCCAATGATCTGCTCATCTCCATTTCGGCCAAGTCGATATACTTTGACGGTGCCTTTTTGCACAAGATACGCCTGACGCGGCACTTCACCCTGATACAGCAAAATAGTGCGTTTTTTGATTGTACGCTTCGTTGACCTGGTGAGTGGGAGTGTATTCAGACTTTCCATAACCTCTTACTATAATATCACTTAATCTGTCTTATGAATATTTTAACCATCTGTTTGTAAGATAGTTTACATAGTGACATGCGAGCATTTTCTATACTGTATATAGAGTTAATAATAGAGGAGGAATACTATGAGCAGCTATCGTTATATAGACGCAAAGATCAGCAATTTTATTCACCGAAAGTTGGCAACAATGGGCGATACGGCTGGAGCATCTTATAAACGTGAATCTGCTATATCCGGAATCTATTATGAACCGCTAGCTATGCCAGTTGTGCCAAGCGGGAGTAAAAAGTAACTATGTCACATTCGTTTCGTATGCAGTCAAAACGACGTCGAACAAAACGATTAGAGCCTTATCAGCGAAGTAAAATGCGTAGTCATTTAGTAGAACTGTAGTTCAATAGCTACTTGAAACTTTAGGCGGGGTAAAGCATATTCCGTTCTTGTTTGTAATAAATATTACAAACAGCGTGCTCACAATTGGTTAACATACTAAAGTAATTATGCCATCAACTGCATAGTAAGGAACAAGTTCGTGAAAAAAATTCAGTCAGTGCCTCTATTCATTTTCGCAGTTGGTGTATCAGTTATTGCATTCAACATTATGCCATCAGCTGCGATGCTTCGGACATCTTCAGCCCAGCAAGCTAGCTCAAGCCAACCACCGACTGCAGCACAAACTGCGCGTTCGACAAATGACTCATCGTCAACTCCAGCGAGGCTAGCTCAGGTGAAGGTTCAGTCCGCTCCGGCCGAGACGGCTACGATTACTCCAGTTGAGTCAGCAACTACCGATACGGCGCCTATCGTAAGGCAATTAGCGTCTGCTCAAACAAGACAGGCATCTACTGTCGTCACCTATCCGTCGCTGCGTATCGATAACGACAAACGCGATCAATTGTATGCCATTGCAACGTCGGTTGTAATCGTTGGATCATCGCTGTATGGAATGACACTCATGCGACTCTCGCAAAGAAACGTCGTTGCATCAAGACGTCCATTATATATAAAATAATTCTTCCGAAAGGCCGTAACTTTTTCCATGACTAAAAAATTTCTTATTCGCTTTTTTGCTGTATTGCTTGTAATTGTAGGAGTGTCACTCGCTGGGTACGCTGCATTCCGTAGTAGTGATAACGTCGACAAAAACCTTGTATTCGCCGACAGAACGCTATTATCAGGACTATGGGATAACTACAAAAAGATATACTGGGAGTCGGGATCTGGTCGAACACTCGATAAGCAACAGAACGACATAACGACTTCCGAAGGTCAGAGCTATACGATGCTTCGCGCAGTATGGGAAAGCGACCAAGCTACGTTTGATAAAACATGGGAATTCACAAAAGTACAATTGCAGCGTGAGGACAAACTGTTTTCGTGGAAATGGGGGCAAAAACCAGATGGAACGTACGGTTTGCTGACAGAACAGGGCGGTGAAAATACAGCATCTGATGCTGATAGTGATATCGCGCTCGCGCTTGTTATGGCAGCAAGTCGCTGGCAAAATAAAGACTATCTTGATTCGGCTCGTGACATCATTCCGGCAATTTGGGAAGAAGAGGTTATTACGGCGGCAGGCAAGCCGTATCTCGCAAGCAATAGTTTAGAAAAAGCTTCAAAGCAAGATGCTGTTATGAATGTATCGTATTTTGCTCCATATGCGTATCGCTACTTTGCAAAGATTGATACTCGGCATGATTGGAACGGATTAATCGATAGTTCATACGAACTTATCAACAAGTCGATAGACGAGCCGATTGATAAGACGAAGTCAGTTGGTTTACCTCCTGATTGGATTTCATTAAATAAAGACACTGGTGCCATCAGCGCAATTCAAGGTAGCGATACGTTGACGACAAACTATGGCTATGACGCAATGCGAACGCCATGGCGACTGGCGCTCGATTACAAATGGAACAAAGATGAGCGAGCAAAGTCGACGCTAAATAAAATGAGTTTCCTCAAAAACCAGTGGCAAGAGAACGGTAAGCTATATTCTACCTATTCGCATGACGGTAAAACGGTGAAAACTGACGAAGTAGCAGAAAGTTATGCGACGGCGTTATCGTACTTTACGATAACTGATCCCGAAATAGCATCCGAAGTATTCGACAAAAAACTCAGAACGCTTTATGACCAGAATACCAATTCCTGGGCAGGTGAGATGACCTATTACGGAGACAACTGGACGTGGTTTTCTATCGCACTGCATGATAATAAACTAGAGAATTTGGCCGCAGATTTGTAACAAACCATAACCATCATCCCGAAAGGATTCGACCGTGGAATTTCTGAAAACTATCCGAGCTAGCCCAATACTACTGACTATAAACTTACTACTCTCTGTTGCCTATTTTGTATTCATAGCAGCATTTTCACCAATAGGAAACCCTGTTATGTTTGGCATATTGGTTGCCGCTGGACTATTCCATTTATGGCAAGTGCTTGGATATCTGCATAGTGTGTGGCCACGAAAAAGAGTTCGGCAGTTTGATGCTACGTTTACGCCACCCGTCGGAGTATTTATCACGGTTTGTGGTGAGCCAAACGATATTGTCGAAGAAACGGTCGTTGCAGCGAAGGCGATGGATTATCCCAACTTTTCAATCTATATTTTGAATGACGGGAAAGTCGCAAATCGTGATAACTGGAAAGAAGCAGAAATCTTGGCAAAAAAACACAAGATACAGTGCATCACCAGGACAACTCCAGGTGGAGCAAAAGCTGGTAATATCAATCACGCACTTGCACAAACAAAAGAAGAATTTACGGTAATATTCGATGCAGATCATGTACCAAAAACACACTTCCTACGAGCGATGATGGGGTATTTCAGCGATGAACGTGTGGCCTTTGTGCAATCACCACAGTACTACAAAAACCATGATGAAAACATGGTAACTGGCGGCGCTTGGGAGCAGCAAGCGCTTTTTTTTGGTGCGATTCTCAAAGGCAAAGATACTGCGGATACGGCATTCATGTGCGGAACCAACATGGTGCTTCGTCGAACGGCACTCATGGAAGCCGGCGGTATGTGTGAAACAAGTATCGCAGAAGATTTCTTGACATCGCTGCTAATCCACGAAAAAAAATGGAAATCCGTCTATGTAGATGAAGTACTTGCAGAAGGACTAGCGCCGGAAGATTTCTTGTCATATTATAAACAGCAATTTCGCTGGGCTCGTGGGAGCCTTGAGGTTGTATTTAAGTACAATCCGTTATTCCGTCGAGGACTTACGATAGGACAGCGAATCCAGTATTTGTCGTCAGCAAGCTTCTATTTGTCAGGTCTGATCGTTGTCGTAAACGCGTTATTGCCATTACTCTACTTTTACGCAGCACTTGAACCACTGCAAATCAACACAATGTCACTTGCATTGATATTCCTTCCATATATATTTGTCGTACTCTATACAATTCAACTAACGAGTAACTTCAGTTACACATTCCGCGCGTTGTCATTCAGCCTGAGTTCCTTCCCAATTCATTGCAAAGCAGTCTGGCAAATTCTGACAGGCAAAAAAAGCGGTTTTGTTGTGACGTCAAAAAAGAAAGTGAGTGGTAATTTTAGGTACCTCGTGACACCACACCTTGTGTACATAGGCTTGGTTATTTTGGGGATTATCGTTGGGTTAGTCCGTGAAGGACTGTCGGCTGCCATCATCACAAATACAGCATGGGCGGTAATTTATATAGCAATATTCACGCCGTTCATTATGGCCGCATTTGAAAAAACATCGCCTGATGATGACGAAATAAAGATCGTGCCTGAAAAGAAGGTTGCATTATGATGTGGATTAGAAAAGCGCGTGATCTTCATAAAGAACCTCGTTGGTGGGTCGTTGGACTAGTTCTCGGACTATTAATCACGTTTGCTGTATATTTCAGCGTTACAGTATTTACAAAAACCAGTTTGAGGCTTGATGAGGCGCAGAGTCTGTTCCAAACAAACCGAGATATTGGCGGCGTTTTGAACCTTGTGGCGCAAGATGTCCATGTTCCTGGATATCATATTTTACTTCACTACTGGCAACTTATTTTTGGAAATGATATTCAAACCGCGAGGTACATGTCACTCGTGTTCTTTGTGGTACTGATACCAGCTGTCTATGCGCTTGCATCGTATGCATTTAACCGACGAGTAGGATTGTTTGCAGCCGCCCTAATAACCATATCGCCATTTATGGACTGGTATGGGTCAGAAGCACGGATGTACGTTATGCTGGCGTTCTTTACGGTCATTCACCAACTTGCGTTCCTAAAGTTATTCAAAGAAGGTAAATCGGTTCACTGGGTATGGTATACACTAACGGCAATTGCCGGAATGTACACTCATTATTTCTTTGCTTTCGTGCTACTTACGGAAGTTGTGTTTTATTTGTTTGCACGAAATGACTTTGCTGCACCGAAAGCATTCCGTAAATTTTTGATAGCTGGTATTCTTGTCGTTGCATCGATTACACCATGGTTGCTGTATGTGAATAGTCTGGGGTTTGCAAGTAATACACAGCCAAGTTTGAACGAACCAACGAGTGTCGATCTTTTCAATACGTATGCTCAATTTATCTTTGGGTTTCAAGTAGATTCATTGAATACTATTATCGTTTCGATGTGGCCAATTGTTGTGTTGCTTGCTTTTTTCGGTCTGCAAAAGAACAAAAGTACACCTCGCGAAGCAATATTCTTTGTGGCCGCTGCAATTGTTCCTGTTTTAGGGGCATTTATCGTCAGTATTACAATTACTCCGTTTTTCCAAAGTCGCTATCTGATCGTTGCGTTGCCGGCGCTCATGATATTTGTCGCATGGACACTGTCACAATATCCACGTCGAATATCACTCGTATTAAAATCGCTACTCGTGTTTATTATTGCAACACTCTTCACGGTTCAAGTAGTCAATCCAAATACGCCGGTTAAAGAAGACTATCGTGATGCGGTGGGGTATTTAAGCGAGAAGGCATCTAATCGCGATGTGATTATTCTATCCGCGCCATTTACTATTTATCCGACGGAATATTATTACAAAGGTGATACGAAGATTGTCACTGAACCGATGTGGGATCGATTTAGTCAAGGTAGTGTTCCGGCGTTTGATGAAGCGAAATTGCCCGAAGATATAAAAAGTACGACTCAATCATATCAGAATGCCTGGGTAATGCTGAGCTACGATCAGGGATATAATGAAACTATTCGTAAGTACATGGATGGTCACTACGAACGGACGAGTGCCAAAGAATTTAGTAAAAACTTATGGGTATACAGTTATAAAATACGATACGATCCTCTGATTACGATAGCTGATTAACTGTGAGTGGTCGAGATGGCGTACACTAGTAGACATGAATATTGCAACGTATGTTTCTGGATTGACACTTCTTTCCGATCAAGTCAGTAAACGCGAAGTAGAGATTATTTTGCGTGAACTGACAAAAACGCTTGATAGGCATGTCGTTGGTGATGTCGTGGAGTTTGGTTGCTACGAAGGTACGACAAGCGTTCATTTAGCATACTTTTTGCAAGCGACAGACAAACATCTGTATTTGTATGATTCGTTTGAAGGGTTGCCGGACAAAACGGCGTTTGATGAAAGTCCGGCCGGGATGCAATTCAAAACAGGTGAGCTAAAGGCAGCAAAAAAGCAACTCATTAAAAATCTTAGACAAATGAATACGCCCATGCCACGCATAAAGAAGGGCTGGTTTTCTGAATTAACACAAACTGATATTCCTGTTGTGATATCGTATGCTTTTTTGGATGGTGATTATTACGAATCAATTATGGATCCGCTACGACTTATTTGGCCGCGACTTTCTCCTGGAGCAATTGTCGTTGTTGATGATTATGCCAACGAAGCATTACCAGGTGCAGCTAAAGCAGTAGATCAGTGGCTCCAAACCCACACTGCAGCATTATCCGTCGAAGCCTCGCTTGGCATCATCAAGCTACCAGAATAGTCGGTTATTTAAAGAGTGTTACTATAGGGATATGATTAACTATCTTCGATCGACGCATTATCGACCAGAGATCAAGCAACGTGACACGTTGCAGCCCGGCAGTTGGGTACGTTGCGAGCGCCCAAACGAAGACGAACTAGAGCAGCTTGTAAAAAGTGGTATTGATGCAGACATCCTGACAGACGCACTTGACCCTCATGAAGTTCCGCGTGTAGAACTTGACGATGGATGGACGTATTTTATTACGCGCCTTCCTGACACTGATGATGATTTCAACGATTATACGACGCCAATTTTGTTTGCACTTGGACAAGAATCACTGGTGACGGTCAGCCGTGATTCGTTAGGGCGAATGTGGCAACCATTCATCGATAAAACAGAAGCACCTACCACGCAACAGTCTAAGTTTTTTTTGTTGATGCTGGATGCGATTGTTCGTCAATATCAAACGCGGGTGGCTACGATCAATCGGCAGATGCGAGCAACGACAGGTGACGTCCGTAAGCTTCGTTCAAACGACATCGCGGTGCTTGCTAACTTTGAACGAAAATTGAACGACTATCTGGATGCACTGCAGGCAACTAACTCGGCGGTTGAAAAACTATTGAGCGGAAAGGTGCTGAAGCTATACGACGACGATAAGGATCTTGTCGAAGATGTATCGATTGATCTAGAGCAGATTATTTCACGTTGTAAAAGTTTGCTCCGTACGATTACAAATGTGCGTGATTCGTATCGGGCGGTAATTGATACGCGCGTCAACGAAACGGTTCGTTTGCTAACTGTCATTACGTTGGCGCTAACAATACCCACGATGCTTGCAGGATTATTCGGTATGAATGTGCCACTGCCGATAGACGATCAATCCCCATTTGTTTTCTGGGGTGTTGTTGTGCTCAGTGCAATGTCTGCGCTAGGACTTAGCCTTTACTTTATACGACAGCGGTAAATAAATTTTGTATGACTTGACATACTTTTCATACTTTTGATACAATAGTAATCAAGAGAGGATTTTACTATGGGATCACCGTTAATCACTAAAAAACTATATGGGACAGCAACGGTCGGCACGAAAGGCCAAATTGTTATTCCGTCAGATGCTCGTGAAGAGTTAAACATACAACCAGGCGATCGCCTGTATATACTCAACGCGATGAATGGTTCTGGTATTGTATGTCTGAAAGAAGAAATGCTTGAATCGATGGTAGCAAGTTTAACAGCCCAAGTAGAGGACTTCCGAGCATTACAAAATAAAACAAAGGAGTAAGTCTTATGCATCATCATATGACGCTCCGTAGCAAACTGATTATTATGTTGTCGGTCATGGCCAGTCTTTTTTTGGTTGCGCTCGACCAAACAATCATTGCTACGGCGCTTGGCAAAATTGTTGAGGAATTCAATGCCTTCAGTTCGCTGAGTTGGATCGTCACTGCGTATTTATTAACAACAACGATCACTGTTCCGATCGCTGGTAAGTTGTCGGATCTTTTTGGTCGACGTATGATTCTGCTGATCGGTGTCGCGATATTTGGTATCGCATCACTCCTTAGTGGAACGTCGGGCACTGTCACTGAACTCATTGCTTGGCGTGCGATTCAAGGTATTGGCGGCGGTATTATTACAGCGAATGCTTTTACGATAATAGGCGACTTGTTCGAAGCGCGTGAACGAGGAAAATGGCAGGGATTATTTGGCGCCGTGTTTGGATTGAGCTCAATCGTTGGGCCGCTTCTTGGCGGCTGGCTTACCGATGCACATAATTTATTTGGACTGACGACCGATTGGCGTTGGACGTTCTTTATCAATGTACCTATTGCCATCGCCGCGTTTGCGTTAATCGCCATATTCTGCCCAGCACTCCGGCATGATAAAAAACCTATCATTGACTACAAAGGTGCGGTGCTGCTTACGATTGCGCTCGGCACACTTATTCTCGCCGTCGATAATACAGAAATGATCTTCAAAGATCTGCTTGAAGCGACGGGCATGAGCTTAATGGCTCTACGCGTTATCATGTTCTCTATTGTTGCAGTTGCGACGGCTACGTTTGTCTGGGTTGAACGTCGAGCTCGCGAGCCAATCCTCCCGCCAGCATTTTTCAGAAACCGCAATTATGTACTAATTATGGGTATTGCGACGTTATTTGGTGCAGCATTCCTTGGTTCAATTTTGTACCTCACGCAGTTTAATCAGCAGGTCTTTGGCGCAACGCCAACAGAGTCTGGCTTGATGCTGCTACCGATGATCGGTGGTCTGATGCTGACATCAATTACGTCAGGTCAGATCATTTCGCGAACTGGTCGCTACAAAATATTCATGCAATGCGGTATCGTTCTGGCAACATCAATGGTGGCGCTGCTCGCAACTTTGACACCAGAAAGTAGCTATTTGTACGAAGCGATCATTATGGGATTCCTCGGTGCGGGGCTTGGTGTTGTTATGCCAGTCATGAACCTTGCTGTGCAGAACGAGTTTAAGCAACATGAGCTTGGCGCAGCTACCAGTTCAAGTCAGCTATTCCGAAGCCTTGGATCAACAGTTGGTGTCGCGGTGTTTGGTGCAATGTTGACAGCAGGATTAACGAATGGACTGACTGGTGTGCAAGATAGCGCATATATTAAAACACTTGAACAAAATCCTGCGACGAGTAAGGTTGGTGATCTGGGCGATTCAAATACGCTTTTGAATTTGAATATGCCTGATACGAAAAGTGCGATCACAAGTGGATTTGAGGAAGGGGTTGCGAAATTGCCAGAATCTACCAAAGATCAAGTGAGTAATGATTTCAAGACGAATCAAGATGCATTTGGAAGTAAAGTGACGCATGCGTTCAGTGATAGTTTGCAGCATATCTTTGTTGTCTCATCGATTTTGATGCTGATTGCGACGGTTCTTGTGTTTATGCTCAAAGAAAAACCGCTCAAAGCGTCAGATCCAGACAAAACCCCTGGTGTCGCGTAATCCGATACTATCTAAAGGTAGACCTCATTTCACAGGGGTCTATCTTTTTATTTTGCCCCAAGAGCGCTATACTGCTTATGAATGTTACATCACTATAAAAAACACACACTCCATGAACCATTCCAGAGTATTCGTACGCCGGTTGAGGGATCATGGACGCATGCTGATCAGCCGTCGACAGCCGAACTTGACTCGATCGTTGAAAAGTATGGTCTTGATGCGAATATTGTTCGTGATGTTCTCGACAAGGGTGAGCTGCCGCGAAGTGAATATAGTGCAGGCAATCTCTATGTATTTATGCGCCCAGCGACGCGAACATCTCACGGAGAAGTATCGACATCGCCATTGCTTGCGATTGTCACACCGACGACATTTATTACGATCGCCTCAACCAGTACTGTGACGGCAGGCACGATTATTGATGTTTGTGCCGAAAAGGATATCCGCACAAGCGATACGGCTGGCATGCTCCTCCTAACGCTCATGACAGTAACGGCCGGCTATGAAACACTTGTTCAACATACAGGTACATATATAAAAGGCGTTCGGCGAAAATTGCAAAACCACGAAGTCGGCAACAAAGATTTTATTCATTTTGTTACTATCGAAGATAATCTTAACGAATATCAATTCTGCCTGCAAGACACGCTTGCAGTTGTTGATCGGTTAAAAGAAAACGCACATGGGCTGTTCAAGCCAAAAGAAGTAGAAGTACTCGATGACACTCGGTTGTACGTCAAACAGCTGCTGAATGCAGTCGCAAGCCACAACCAGACGGTGAATAGCATTAGGAATGCTTATAGTACGATTGCAAACAATACATTGAACCAGCGTATGAAAGCGCTAACAATGTTGACCGTACTTATTGCGCTACCGAACGTGTTCTACGGAATGTTTGGTATGAATGTCGATTTGCCGTTCCAGCATCAGCCTTGGGCGTATCTTCTAATTGTTGGATTCTCTGTTTTTGTTGTGTTTTCCGTTTATGCTCTTGCGAAGCGCTTTCGAGTGTTCTAATATAGTATAAAGCAAAAGCGCGATGCCTATTATTCATGTCTTGACGTACCAATGATGAATTGGTATGATCATATATGTGTTCCGCGCCAAATAACACGAAAAATTACATTTTTAAAGGTCGAAGTGCGCGGGGCTGCATATAGTACAAGGAGTACAATAACCCATGCCTATAGCCATCTCGTTTGTGTCCTCACGGGCCAAAAAGATAGCAGTGGATGTGGTGCCTGCCGAATGGCAACTGTATATCGCTCATTAGTGAATGAATCGAAGTAATGATCCTGTAATAGAAGGAACTTCAAAATCAAAAAAAGAACCACCTCAAGGCACCGAGGTGGTTTATTCATTTTTGACTAGTTAATTAGTTCCGGTCGTTGCTGCTGTTGATGCCGGTGGCTCGATATTATTTTCTTTCAGCTTGCGGTCGATCAATGCGCGAATTGCAGACGCATCACCTTGTACGAGTTTGCCTGATGTATCAGAGTCGACCTTCTCTCCGTTTAAGAAGAATGTTGGTGTTGCTGAAACTTCTTTTTGTCGCGCAACTGCCTGGTCAAAACCGATTTTGGTACTAATTGAACCTGCAGATAAGTCTGACTCAAACTTTGCTTGGTCTGTTACGCCAGATTGTCGAGCGTAATCGATGAATTTGGATGTGCGCTGTTCGGCTGACAGGCTACTCCATGTATTCTGATCTTCGAACAAAATGTTGTGCATCTCCCAGTATTTACCCTGTAGGCCTGCTGCTTCGGCTGCAGTTGCCGCGGCAAATGCATTCGGGTGTGCTGACGTGAGTGGGAAGTTACGGAAGATAAATCCGATTTTGTCACCATAGTCTTCGGTGATTTGCTTGATGCCAGGATGCGCGCCACCGCAACTAGGACATTGAATATCGCCGTATTCAATCAGTACGACATTGGCATTCGGATCACCAAGTGTGTGATCTGCGATGTTGCCGTTTTGATCTGATGCTGCAATTGCCTTATTGATATCAACACCATTAAGATCGACGCTTACCTTGTTCTGCCTTGAAAAGTAAATCAGTCCACCGAAAAGTAGCACACATATTGCGCCAAAGATAACCCATGATTTTGTATTCACCTAAAACTCCTTTGTTTACTATACTTATTGTAGTAGAAACGCAACTGGTCGGCAAGGTGGTACAATGGTGGTATTATGACGCTTATCATTAGTTTAGTTGTTGTGCTGCTGACACTATGTGCCGCTGCAGTGGCTGGAGTGAATGTTCGCTCTACGCGTCTGAGTAAATACGAACTAAAACGCTTAGCGAATAACGGTGATACCCGGGCGCTAAAGGAGCAGTATCAAGAGACATATCGGAATGAACTGTCAGCATTTCTTCGTTTGCTTTCGCTATTATTACTTCTGGGTGCGGTAGTCACGAGTCTTGTTTATTTTGGAACGGGTGCAGGTTTAGCGATACTATTGATCGTCGCGTTGGTGTATATGCCCATTGCTCGACTTCGTTTCGTGACAACTCTGCCGCAGCGTTACTTTGAAAAACATAGCCCGGTATTAATTGATGCGATTGCTCGTTCGTCTGTTGTGCGTGCCATACTGAGTGCTCCTCGGATAGCTGTCTCGTCTGAATCCAAGATTCATTCTCGTGATGAATTACTTCATGTTGTTGAGCATAGTGGAGCGGCACTGTCTGTCACGGAGCGCGATATGCTCATGCATAGCCTTCGATTTAACGAACGAACGGTAAGCGAGCTTATGGTTCCGCGCGAAAGCATCGCGACAGTCCCAAAGAATGAATTGCTTGGTCCGCTCGTTCTTGATGACCTTCACAAAACGGGTCACAACCGGTTTCCGGTGATTGATCGTGACCTTGATTCGATTATCGGTATATTGCATCTTCGTGATCTGCTAACGCTCGACTCGGGCAAAAAGACGTCAACTGCAGAGAAAGCAATGGACGTGAGAGTCGAGTATATTCATGCGTCAGATACACTTCGTCAGGCACTTGGTGCGTTTTTACACCATCACCATCATCTGTTGATTGTTGTTGACAAAAAAGGTGAAACAGTTGGTCTGTTGACGATCGAAGATGTCATTGAAGCGTTGTTTGGTCGACGGCTTGATGACGAGTTCATTCCTTCAAGACACTAGTATCCACAGAGGTAAAGTGCTATTATAGATCATATTATGACATGGCATGCAACGTACGATAATAATTTGCGGGTCGGCAAATAGCTGGCGCTCTATTTGTAATCGACCCCAAGATCAGCCATTAAATCACTTAACACAGGGAATAATGCAATGACCAGAATCTTAGCAACGGCAACCATTGAACATATTGATGAAACTATTAGTGTCAGTGGTTGGGTGAACAGTCGCCGTGACCATGGCGGACTTATCTTTATTGATGTACGTGATCACACGGGTGTCGTACAGATCGTTGTCAATCCAGAAGCGCATGATGCTTTTTCGCTTGCAGAAACAATTCGTGACGAGTACGTTTTAGCAATTACAGGTGTCGTGACTGAACGTGACGAAAACCTCAAAAACCCAAACCTCGCGACAGGTACGATCGAGATCGTTGCCGAAACTATCACTATTTTGAACAAATCAGACCCGCTTCCGGTTGCAGTGTCCGATGATGGACAGCAGTCAAACGAAGAGCTGCGCCTTAAATATCGCTATCTTGACCTACGTCGTCCAAGTATGCAACAAACATTGAAACGCCGGTCAGATTATTACAAGATTCTTCGACAGTACATGGATGAACAATCATTTACAGAGGTAACGACGCCAATATTAGCCAACTCCAGCCCAGAAGGTGCGCGAGATTTCTTGGTACCATCACGCGTTCATCCCGGTAAATTTTATGCATTGCCGCAAGCACCGCAACAATTCAAGCAACTCTTGATGGTTGGTGGGCTCGATCGTTATTACCAAATTGCGACGTGTTTTCGCGACGAAGACCCTCGCGCAGATCGCCTGTATGGTGATTTTTATCAGCTCGATCTTGAGATGTCATTCGTCGACGACGGAGAAGTAATTCGTTCGACAATGGAACCACTCATCAAACGACTTGTCACAGAATTTGGCGGGAAACAACTTGTAAGTAGTGACACCCCGCGCATTCCTTATCAAGAAGCTATGGATCGATTTGGTTCAGACAAACCTGATCTTCGATTCGCAATGGAGCTGACGGATCTTTCAGAAGAACTTGCAGACACTGAGTTTGGTGTGTTCAAAAATACGCTCGCAAGTGGCGGTGTTGTCAAAGCGATCCGAGTCGAGGGCGGGGCAAGCCTCAGTCGCTCGCAAATAGACAAATTTACCGATATTGCAAAACGTGAAGGTGCCGGCGGACTGGCGTATATTAGTTACGAAAACGGTGAGTCAAAATCACCTATTGCGAAGTTTTTGTCTGCTAGCGAATTAGATGTAATCAAAACAAAGATGCACGCGTCAGACGGTGACACGGTGTTTTTCGGCACCGACAAACGTGAAACAGTAAACAAAGTTCTGGGCAAATTACGTTCAGAATTTGCCGATCATTTCGGCCTCAAAGATCCAAATAAAGTTGCGCTTGCATGGATCGTCGATTTTCCTTTTTACGAGTGGGATGAAGGAGCGAAAAAAGTTGATTTTGGTCATAACCCATTTAGTATGCCTCGCGGCGGAGCCGAAGTACTTACGGCGGCGGACACAGATGAAAAGAAGCTTACTATTGTTGCTGATCAATACGACATGGTTATGAACGGCTACGAAATCGCATCGGGCGCAGTCCGAAACCACAACCCAGAGGTTATGTATGAAGCATTCGGTGTCCTTGGCTATAGTCGGGAATACGTCGAGGATAAATTTGGCGCGATGTTGAGTGCATTTAAATTCGGTGCACCACCACATGCCGGTGCTGCATTTGGAATCGACCGTATATTTATGGTACTAAGCGACGAGTCAAACATTCGTGAAGTTGTAGCCTTCCCAAAGAATGGGTCGGGTGTCGATGTCATGATGAGCTCGCCAAGTACTGTTGACGCTGTACAACTAAAAGATTTATCACTTCAAATCGAAGAATAGACGATGCATTCGATTAAACTAGTTGTTACGGATATGGATGGCACGATTGTTGCGACAAAGCAGCATACCGCATCTGAAGCTGTTCGCTCGGCGATCATCGCCGCTGAAGAAAAAGGAGTGCAGGTTGCAGCCGTGACTGCGCGACCATATGAATTTGCAAAAAATGTTTTTACGGTTTTGGGCATTGACGGATTATGTGTTGTTGACGGTGGCGCAACGGTAGTTCATTCAACTTCCGGAGAAATCGTTTGGCGTAAATGGCTCGATGTCGATACGCTTAAAAGCCTCGTTGCAATTATGTTGCCTCATACCAAGATTATTGACTACAAAGAGGGGTGGAACGAAACTAGGTCAGATCAGATTGACATCGACACGATCACTGATCCAGCTCCGTACGTCTATGCGGAAGTTCATATAAACGATGTACCTGGAATTTTCGCTCAAATTGAACAGGTTGCAGGTGTGGTTGCCCATGCAATAACGCTGGATGATCCGAGCACTATCGGAATCCAGACCTGTCACTTCCAGGCTGACAAATTTTATGGCGTTTCCGCGCTGCATGACATCGTAGGGTTGACGAAAGACCAGACGCTGGCGATTGGCGATGGTGATAACGACCTCTCGTTATTTCAGAATGCTAGAGTCAAAGTTGCGATGGGGAATGCAACTGATAGACTCAAATCTCAAGCTGACTATGTCGTTAGTACATTGGCTGATGATGGATTTGCAGAAGCAATGCACAGATTCGTATTAGATGATTCCGTAGAATCTTTAGTATAAGATCTGGCAGTTAAGTATATAGTTGTTAATTTAACAACTATATACTATATTCGTTGTAAGAAAAATTACATACATCTTTATAATCTGACGTACAATAATAGGGTAATAATAAACAGAAAGGATACAAGCATGGATGATCTTAACGTACTCGTCACTCTTTTGACGGTAGCGGTGATTTTGCTATCACTTGTCATCTTTGCATTATTGGCCACGGTAACAGTGGTGCTAATCAAAGTGAACCACATAGCAAAAAAAATTGATGCAGTCACGACAAATGTCGCGTCGGCAACAGAGTGGCTGTCACCTGTCAAAGTTTTCAGTACCATTGCCGGTGTGTTCCGCAAATAATTAACAGTCAATTACTAAAGGAGAATATAGTATGTCAAAATTACTTAAAGTAGTCGCAGCCGCAGCTGGTGGATTCATTGCAGGAATTTTGCTTGCACCAAAAAGTGGCAAAGAAACTCGCGAAGATATCAAGGTAAAAACTAACGAAGCTAAAGTTGCTGCTCGCGATAAAGCTGCGGAAGTAAAAGCGGCAAGCAAAGAAGCTGCTGTGACTTTGCGTAAAGGCGCTGACAAAGCTAGCAAAGAAGCTGCCGAATTTGGTAAAAGTGCTAAAACAACTGCTGAACGAATTGCTGCAGAAGTAAATGATCTCGGTGGCGAAGCCCGAACGCGCGCGACACGCGTTACCGAAGATGCAAAAGTGACTGGCCGTACTATCCAAAAAGAAGCTGAAAAGCACGTAAAATAATTCAAGCTATAGCTATAAAACATGCTGCAGGATACTCTGTAGCATGTTTTATAGTGAGAATATGAACGAGTGTGTTTTCGGGGGCGTCAAGGTGTCAAGAGACGGCGGGTTTATTCTCTAGTGATTGCCATAAATAATAGCTTGCAATCGATTCATATGGATGCCAGCTGTAGTGTTTTGCGACATTTTCGACGGCGCCACTTGCGCCTACAAAATCCAACTCGTAATTTTTCTCGATAGCATTGCGGATCCCTAGATCGCCTACAGGTAGAACGTCCAATCGTCCCATACAAAACATCAAAAACATATGGACGGTCCATGCACCAATACCTTTGACTGCCGTTAACTCGTCGATAACTTCTTGGTTCGACAGCGCATCAAGGTGATCAAACCGCACTCGGCCATCAATCACGTGCTCTGCAAGATCGATGATATAGCGAGCTTTTGGTCGTGATAACCCAATAGATCGATAGACCTCTACGTCGATAGTAATAATCTGTTCAGGCGTAGGAAATACATCGTCAAACAATCCAACAAACCTATCACGAATAGCTGCGGCTGCTTTGACACTTAGTTGTTGTCCGATGATGCTCTCGACGAGTGCCTGATAATAATTTGTATGAGCGATAAAGGACGGTGCTGGGTACGTGTCAATTAATATCGCCATGATAGGGTCGTTGTCGGACAAATGATCGAGTGCAGTTTGTATATTCATTGCTAAATTTCGATTGACGCTAATGTGCTCAGTCGTTTATATGTCGTGCCTTCTTGTTCGCTAAAACTAGGAATCATGCGATCTGGCATTGATTTGCCAATGTCTGACAATACAGCATCATGCGTCGGAAAGGCCAAGCGTGGTTTGACCGCCATCACATAATCAATTGCTTCACTGATTTTTAGCCATGGTGCGGCAACGGGCAATGCTAATGTGTCGACGGGCTTGTTTGGTAGGACGAACGAATCGCCAGGATAAAACACCTTATCGTTGATCATAACGCCAAGATTAGATACGGCGGGCATAGCTGGATGAATGGTGGCGTGACTCCCACCAAAGAATTCTAGATGAAACGACGCAACATCATAGGCGTCACCTGCCGCTACTGAGTGATAGGGAAGAGTGGCGTCGCCGAACTGGCGAGTAATATCAGAATGCGCGACAATAATAGCATCAGGGTTGTGTGCAATTATCGCGCCTAATGCGGCCACATCAAAATGATCCGAATGTTCGTGCGTGACGACCACGGCAACGACATTTTCGGGTGCTGTAAGGCTTGTTGTAAAGGCGCCTGGGTCAACGATCAGTAGCTTGCCCTCATGTTCGACGGTGAAGCACGCGTGTTCATATTTGGTAATCTTCATAGTACTAGTATACCTTTCTTGATCTTGGTATCTTCATAAAACAAGAGCCGGTGGGGAGCCGGCTCTTGAGAGTGGGGATATTTTAAATAGAGTGGGTAGGTGCCGAAATTATGCGTGGTGCGGGGTGCCGCCGCGAACGGCTTTGACGATAGCCAACAAAATGACTGCGCCAAGAATTGCGACAACGAAGCTTGAGATATTGAATCCTTCAACGGCTGTTCCAGTCAGGGTCTGAACAAGGAATCCACCGATAAACGCTCCGAGGATACCAACGACGATGTTCGCCATTGCTCCCATACTCGCGTTTGTTTTCATGATCATAGATGCAATCCAACCAGCTAATGCTCCGAAAATTATCCATAATACGATGTTTAGAATCATGTATTTCTCCTTTGTTTAGTGATGTTTCTACTATAGAATCAAATGTATCTAGGAAAAGTAAGAATTATTACACACAACCTGTAATAATTTAGTTGATAAACCACTCGTTGTAGTGGCTGCGTACTTTTACGATTTTAGGTGTAATAACAATTGAACAATAGCCATTCGTTGGATTGTTATTAAAATAATCTTGGTGCTCGGGCTCTGCTGCATAAAATGTCTCGAGCGGTACCACTTCAGTGACAATCGGGTCATCCCAGATTGCTTTTGCACGTTCGATGCTTGCTTCAAATTCAGCTTTTTGATCATTATCTGCGTATAGCATGATAGATCGATATTGCGTACCATGGTCGGCACCTTGACGATTGAGCGTTGTCGGATCGTGGAGTGTAAAGAATATATCAAGGATAATTTCTGCTGGAATGACCGCTTCATCAAAAGTGATTTGAATCACTTCGGCATGGCCAGTCCTGCCGCTACCTACCTGGTAGTAGTCAGGGTTCTCAGTCTCACCACCTGCGTAGCCACTCACCACCTCGGTGACGCCACGGATTCGTCGGTACGCCGCATCTAAACACCAAAAACACCCGCCACCTAGTACATATGTAGTCATATATTTATTATACTCTTGTCTGTTGCGCGAGTCATACTCTTTGTTATTGCAGCAATTAATCCGCAGGCTGTACCTGACCAGACTGAACTACCTAATTCAAATCTTTGGATATTCGGAGTTCACCACGATCATCTTTATCGTGATCCTAATGTAATTGACGCTGTGCAAAATCTTGATACATTGTATACGGACGCCGTCGAGGCGGTTCATAAACTTATTGTGGCCGAGCGTAGTCTACGCGAAATACAAAAAGAAAACTGCAGATCGAGCAGTTGGAATGATGTTTATCGACGCTCACAAAACACTCGCATCAGATACTTTGACGGCAGCAGACTTCGAGCTAAGCGCGAAACCCACAGACAATATCTAGGCCTCGACTATCAGAATGCTATCATTAGTAGCATGGATATACGTGAGTTTCAAGAATTATTAGCTGACCGTGGCCGCGATCTGTACCGGGATATGCCGTGGCGGAATGATACGCGGCCATACTATGTATTGGTCAGTGAATTAATGCTACAGCAGACGCAGGTCGACCGTGTCATTCCAAAATTTGAGGCTTTTATTTCAGCGTTTCCAGACGAACGATCACTCGCCGCCGCATCACTGGCTGATGTGTTAACGCTCTGGAGTGGGTTAGGCTATAATCGCCGGGCAAAGTTTTTGCACGAAGCTGCCAAAACGATTGTCCATGACTACAACGGCGCCTTTCCTGATACAGAAATAAACTTGCTGACGTTGTCTGGTGTAGGCAAAAACACCTGTGGAGCGATACGGGCATACGCCTTCAACCAACCGGCAATTTTTGTGGAAACAAATGTCCGCACCGTGTATTTCCATCACTTTTTTGCTGATGGCGATATAGTTGACGACAAGCAGATTGTCACACTACTCGAACAAACGATTGACCACGAACACCCACGTGAGTTTTATTGGGCGCTGATGGACTACGGCAGTTGGCTAAAGCGTAGTGGCGCTGGGCGATTGCAGCAAAGTAAACACTACAAAAAGCAATCTGCACTCAAAGGTAGTGTGCGTGAAATACGTGGGCAGATTCTGAAATATCTTGCTACTGCTGGAACAACATCGCACGATGAATTGACAAAAAGCATCACCGTTGATGACCGGTTTGACACTGCGCTGACTGGTTTAGTCCGTGATGGTTTGGTTGTGACGACATCAAACGGTAGTATACATTTGACCAAATAGAGTCGCCAGGCGATAATAGACAAAGATGAAAAAAATCCTAGTAGTAACGATATCTGTCGTGACGATAAGCGCGTTATTCGCGGCGTCCGTTGTGTCTGCTCAACAGCAGTCGACGCAGATGACCGATGCACATATGCAGCGTATTCAACAAAACTGTAGCGAAGCGATAGGATCTTTGCAGCAAATCCATACCAACGATCGATTGGTACGTGTGAACCGTGGACAGGCATATGATTCGATGTCGACCAAACTGATGGCGCCTATGAACAGCCGATTAGCACTCAATAAACTAGATGGATCGTCACTAGTAAAGATTACCGCTAGCTATGATCAAGAGTTGGCGTCTTTTCGTGTTAACTACAAAAAATACGACGACCAAATGAGCAGCGTACTGCAGATGGATTGTCGCCGTCAACCAGTGGCGTTTTATGATGCGGTAGCAAAAGCTCGGGCATCGCGAGAACTGGTGCATCAAAATACGCTTACATTGAACAGATCGATTATTGACTACGAAGCAGAATTTGTATCGTCGCGTAGTAAATTTGAGCAATCATCAACCGGAGGATCTCAGTAATGGATCAGCACAATCCGCATATTCTTAGCGATGCAGCCGAAGACGCCGCACATCCTAAGTGGGCAAAATATCGCTTTATCGTCTTGATCGTAAGTAGTATTGCTATCGCGTTGATCCTTGTCGGTGTTAGTCTAGCGTTATACACATCCAGTGGAACGGCGCAGCTAGACCTCAGCCGCCCAGACTATCAGGCGGTTCGCGATCAAATCAAGCCCGACGATGATTTTAAGGGATTTTCAGCATCGGGTTCAACCAATGCGACTGAACTCGATAAATTCAAAGCACTGTATGATGCTCGTCTGAAGGATGCAACCACGGTAGAAGTATTTACGAGTGACGTTCTGAGCGACCAAGCGCTTGGTATCGACGAGCAGCCGACCGCGACCCAGTAATTATTTTTTCTTTTTTTGCTTTTCGTTGGCGCGGTTTAGTGGGAAGGTTGGCACGACAGCCAGTTCGATACCTGTTCGTTCAAGCGCTTCAAGTAAGCGGCGACGCATCTCGGCGATAACTGACCATTGATCTGACGGCTGTGTCTTGCCGGCGATAATAATCTCGAGTGAATTGCCGGTAAATTCTCCGACAGACACAAATGCTGGCGGTTCAATGATCTTTGATTTCCATTTTTCTTCCTCGGACAGTTTGACGCCAAGCTGGTTAATAATCCCTGTTACTTGGTCGATGTCGGATGTTGGATGAACTGCGATAATAAATCGCGCCATACTGTATCCCATCGTTTTGTTTATGACGTGCGTCACCATGCCATTCGGAAAGTAATGGACGTTGCCGTCAACATCGCGAATAACCGTGCTTCTTGTGCCAATTCGTTCGACCGTTCCGGTTGCGCCCTCGATATCGACGATATCACCCACGCGGTATTGATTTTCGCTAATAATAAATATGCCAGACAAGAAATCTTTAATCACCGACTGCGCACCAAATCCCAGCGCAACTCCTATGATTCCTGCACTGGCAAATAACGGAGTCAAAATCCCGTCAATATTTGGTACGATTTCACGCAAAATTGAATAAATAATGACAATGACGATCAAAATTCGCCAAATACTTGTAAAAAGCGCAACGAGTGTTTTTTGCCTCTTCTCGATATCTTTACGATGCCATTCGCGGTGACGACCAGACCGTACAAGTCGTCTGATGATTCTGCCAAGTACACTTCCGCCGATATAGTACGCTATAAGACCAAAAAGCAAGGTAAGGAAAATCGTGAATGCATGACCGTCCGTCGTGTCAGTTCCAACCACCCATTCCTGCATGCGTGGAAAGAACGCATGCAACCTGTCGTACGCCCACGATACAATCTCGTTCATATATATGGTAGTATAGCATGAGTATGATAGTGTTTCCTGATTCAACCTCGCCCAAACTACCCGAAATGATTAACAGTGGTGCTGTTGGTGTTATGCTGACAGACACGCTGTATTGCATTGTTGCGCGGGTCGACAACCAGGCAGCCGTCGAACGGTTATTTTCGATCACAAATCGTTCGTCAGAACTGCCGCCGATCGTATTGATTACCGATGTTTCGCAGCTGTACGATCCACTTCCGGCAGGTATTGACTCAACTGTCGGTGATTTATGGCCTGGGCCAAATAGCGTCGTTGTCGCTGCGCCATCTGCACCAGAATGGCTGCGCCGAGGAAGTGCCGGAGTTGCGTATAGGATTCCTTCTGACTCTCGTTTGTTGCGGATCTTAGCCGAAACAGGGCCACTACTAGCACCGAGTGCTAACCCAGACGGCAAAGAGCCTGCCAAATCAATCGGCGAGGCGGAAGGCTACTTTGGTGAGGCAGTTGATTTTTATGTCGACGGCAGTATTGCATTTGACCGCAGTCAATCGAGCATGTTTAGTCTGACCAGTACTGGCGATATTGAACAAATCCGCTAAATGGCTATCGATCCAAACGAATTTATCATTACCCGCAAGCGTAAATTATACAAATTTGCGTTATTTGCTAATTCACCGCTGTGTTTTGAAGCAGATGAATGGAAGAAGCAAGCTGTTAATTGTATCGAACTTGGTGCTGGCACAGGGCACTTTAGTGTTGAACTCGCGGCCAAATATCCTGATCAAACGTTTGTTGCTGTTGATGTAAAGGCCGACCGATTAATTAAGGGCGCACATGAAGCAGAAGAGCGAGGACTGACAAATATTTCGTTTTTGCGGGCGCGGGCAGACCAACTACCGGATTTATTCGAGCCACAATCGCTACATTCTTTGTGGCTAACTTTTCCAGATCCGTTCCCGCGTGATCGCGCGGCTGGCCGCCGTATGACGCATCCGGTTTATTTGCAAAAATATGCTCAGCTATTATCGCCGGATGGTGGTTTTTATCTTAAACACGATTCGCGGGAATTCTTTCAATGGAGTCTTGAACAGCTTGTCGCAGAAAAATGGACGATAGCTGAACTGTCATTCGATCTTCATGAATCAAACCTATCGGATGATTACAAAATTAAAACCGTCTACGAGGAACGCTGGTTGGGCGAAGGGATGCCAACGAATTTTGTGCAGGCGACACCTATGCGAGCAATTAGCTAGTTCGCGGGTATCTGATTATGCGCGATGGCATTTTGTAATAGCGCTAGATTTTCTTTCTCGGTACCAGGCACATGGAGCGTCTGCATGCCCAACACATGCGCTGCAAGTATGTTACGCATCCGGTCGTCGACGAATAGTACGCTTGACGGATCGGTAATGTTCAGATGTTCGAGTGCATAGGTAAATGCCTTTGCCGCAGGTTTACGTGCGGCAATTTCGTGTGACAAAAACACTTGATCATTAAACGGATCGTAGACGCCGTGTTGACGCAGTATATTAGCGTGCGCTTCATTGGTGTCCGATAGTACGGCACAGCGATACCCGTACTCACCAAGTTTTTTGATGTAGTCGATCATCGATGGATATAGTTCGAGCTGCTGTTCAAGGGTTGTTCCAAATAAATCTTCACTACTATCAACCGTTTCGGCGCCGTTATCTGCAAAATACTGCCAAAATTCGTCCTGCGTCATCATTCCGCTGCCAAACTTTTTCACAGCGTCTGACCAGATCGTCCGAAATACTTCCTCGTTTAACCCTAAACGCTGACGAATAGCCTCTGAATTATCAGACTGTTCAATGACGACACCGCCAATGTCAAAGAGGATAGTCGTAAACGATGTTTTTGATTCCATAGGTACAGTATAAAGGATATGATCAGCTGACGCTAAACTGATGACCGTTCACGCACCCAACTGTCAATCGAGCCAGCACCCATGCACAGAACCAGTGCGCCACTTTGTCGGTGGGTTTGAATACTATTCCACAATACGTCATCCAGATCGGCAATGTGGACGCTTTGTTTGTTGGTCACATTACGAATTAAATAGTCAGGAGTGAGTAATTCGAGACCTGGATTTTCGCGCGACAAATACGTCGGCAGCCAATAAATGTCATCAGCAAGTTCGAACTGATCGGTGTACTGGTCTTGGATTTCGTGCTGTCTGACGTTTTGATGAGGTTGATAGACGAGGACGACATGATCGTTTATCTCGCGCGCCATCTGTAATGTCGCGGCGATTTCGACGGGATGATGGCCATAATCGCTATACAGGTTGTCCGCTAGCTTTTCGAAGCGACGGATACTCCCAGGGAAGTCATCTAGTGCGGCAATAGAATCCCCAGTTATCCCCAGTTTCTCTACAGCTTTGCAGATGAGTGTGGCGTTACGCCGATTATGATCACCGGCAATTTTTACTGGAGCGATGTCGGTATTATTCAATATCCAGCCATCACTAGCTGTTGCATTGATGCGTTTGCCGTCGACCTGCCACATAATAGAACTGTCAGATTGATCGACAAATGCACGAAATGCGTCTGTATAGCTTGATTCGGTAGGGTAGGTGTCTGGATGGTCATAGTCAAGTGAGGTAACGAGGGATAGCGTAGGGTAGAAATGCAAGAAATTGCGATCGAATTCGTCACATTCATACACGAAATATTCGCTGCTCGGACTGTATTTACCACTTGGTCCAAATGGAATCTGACTTCCAATTGCATAGCTTACTTCGACACCCAATTGCTGCAATGTCCATACAAACATAGCCGTCGTGGTTGTTTTGCCATGTGTTCCTGATACGGCAATAAGTTTCAGATTCTTTTCTTTGATAATGTGCGCCAGCAACTCGTCACGCTTAGCTGTTTTGATGCCAAGCGACTTTGCAAGCAATAACTCTGGATGATCCGCAGGTAGGGCGGCTGTATATATAAACCAATCGATCGTCACCTCTTCGTGACATGCCTCTAAAAACAGTCCATCTTGTCCGATAGCTATTTCGATACCGGTTGCCCGGAGTTCTTGAACGGTCAGACTGTCGGCTAGATCCGATCCGATAACGGTATATCCAGCATCACGAGCAATTTCAGCTAGCGGTCCTAACCCAACGCCACCAATTCCAGAGAAATAAATGTTCATTACTATCAGTATATACCATTCAAAACAGGTCTTTGACATGACTCTTGCTGTAACCGCAAGTGGTATGTCATACTAACCATAGACAGTATTGTCAAAACAAACATTATGATCAACTCCTTTATCCACCTTTTGTTTCGGCGGCGCCATTTTTGGCGTTATGCTAGTTTTGACGAGGTAGCAGAACTCTACGCTTCACGAACATTGCGTATGCTGGCGTTAAACATGATCGCATTGTTCATCGCTGTGTATCTGTACCGAGATGGCTACAGTTTGTTGTTCATCGCTGGTTTTTATATCTGTTATTTCTTGTTCAAAATCCCTGTCACTTTTGCCGCCGCCGAAATAGCAGCACATCTGGGTCCAAAGCACGGTATCTTGATTGCAAATCTGTTATATATTCCAGCGCTGATTACATTTTCATTTGTCGGTGATTATGGCATAGCGGCATTGGTTGTGTTTGGTATTTTTCAGGCATTTGCGGCGACTGTCTACGACCTCTGCTATCTAGTTGATTTTTCAAAAGTAAAGCACCCACTTAATGCTGGAAAAGAACTAGGGTATATGAATATCCTTGACAAACTAGCGACCGGCCTCAGTCCGTTAATAGGCGGAGTTGTTGCGACATTTGCAGGTGTCGAAACAACCATGTTGATCGCTGCTGGCCTGTTCGCGGTCGCTGCAATTCCACTGCTACGCACAGCAGAACCAACGGCAACGCATCAACGCGTAAAGTATCGTGGATTTCCGTGGCGTCGAAATATGCGGGGTTTCGTCGCATATGGCGCGATAGGATACGATACGGTTATCAAAGGAACGATGTGGATATTATTCATTACGTCTACGATATTTGCCGCTATGCAGGACGAATTGTACGCTACGATTGGTGCTCTGTCGTCGGTAACATTATTGGCGGCACTGGCCGCATCGTACGTGTATGGACGATTAATTGATGGTCATCGTGGCAGGGATTTATTGCGCCTATCCGTACTGCTTAATTCGATTGTTCATTTAGTCAGACCATTTATTACAACACCGGTCGGTGTTATTAGTAACAATATCGCCAACGAAACAGCAACGACTGGGTACGCTATGTCATTTACCCGAGCGATGTTCGACGCTGCAGATAATTCCGGTAACCGCATCAGCTATATGATGGGGATTGAATTAGCATTCAATATGGGTGCAACGCTGGCATTTGGTTTGCTGTTTGGATTACTGTACATTATGGGTGATGCTGATGCGATGAAGACACTATTCGTCTTATCAGCCTTTGTCGTACTCATTATCGCAACACCAAAATTTGCAATGTACCGCAAAAAATAACCATTACTACCATGATACAATAGGTAGTAGCAACAGTAGGTGGGCGTAACTTAGTGGCAGATTCACGGAATATAAAATATAACATCAAACGATTGCGACGTGTAAAAACGTGGCAATTATTTGCGTTGTTACTACTCGTCGGGTTTATTGCTGCTACCTTTTTACGCCTGAACAACATTGGAATGGTCGAGCGTCGCAATGCCGTTCTTAGTGCCGACAAGGCCGGAAATCCTAGTGTGACGCAAAATCGATTGTACGATCTACAACGCTACGTTTCGACACACATGAATGCCAATATGGGGTCGCTCTATTTGGAAAATCAGTACAAACGGGATAGTCAAAAGGCGATCGATGTTGCATCTAATGACGACAACCCAAATGTAAACGTTACAAAAAAAGCACAAGAGGTTTGCGCACCGCGATATGCGCATCTGGGGAACTACTCACAGGCTTACGAACAGTGTATGTTGAGTGAAATCAATAAGGATGGGCCTGCCGCAGACCCCGCTACTATTGTTGTACTTCCAAAGGCTGATGAGTATCGCCATAGCTATGCATCGCCACTTTGGACACCTGATTTTGCCGGCTTGTCAGTGTTGGCGTGCGTAGTGATCATCCTAATAATCGTTGGCCGTCTGATCAGCCTTGGATTGCTCAGTCTGATCCTCAAAATGCGCAACAGAGACGCGTAAGTGTTGACACCGCGGCACGGTCGCGGTAATCTTACCCTTGTATAGCACTAATAGGAGGTATAAGACCATATGGCTTACAGTCACACAAACTCAAAGGGAATTACATATTACTTGCACAAGACCGATGTTACTCTTCGCGGCGGCAAACCACAGACTATCTATTTCTTCGCAAAGGTAGAAAAGAACGCCAAGGGTGAACCAACTGATCTTCCAGAAGATCGTGTTGTCAAAGAAAACCCACGCAATGGTTTCTTGACCATCAGCAAAAAAGACAAAGTAGAAAAGAAGTAACACTCTTTTTGTCACAAATAGCCGCTCCGTATAAGGGGCGGTTTTTGTTACATCAAAAAATGCTTGCGACATAAGCATGTTTGGTGGTAAACTCGTATCAAACAAACAGGTGCTAAAATTGCCCCTAGGGATGCGCAAATCGCCCAAGGGGCTTTTTTGATGAGTTCTATAGGTATATACTACCAATATGACACGCAACCCAGAGACGCCTGATGATGACGCTCCAGAGCAAATGGCGGAAGTTGCTGATTTTCAGAAGTATCGTAACAAACGTAACGCAAAACAGATGCGTGAACTTGCGCTTCTGGCGACTCGGGCGGGAAGCAAAGCTAGACACCCTGCCAGCCAGAATCGTCATTCATCACCTGACCGCAATGATGAGCCACCCAAACCCTCACCGCTCAAACCATAAGTTACCGAAATATTGATTTTTTATTATAATTATGCTATAATAAAAATATGAGTGAACTACTTCACTACGGCGAACACGAACCATTCCATGACATCGTTACTAATGATGGTGACGTGCAGCCGCTTGCCAGCTCGACGCAGTCCGAAATAGATGATATGGCAGTACAACTAGGAATAGAATACAAAACTACTCACAACTCTGTGGGTAGTTTTGCTACGAGGTCATTTGTGAGGCCATTCCAATCTGGTGATCCAACGTATGGTCAGGAGTCACACGTCATTGGTTCGGATGATGGTGGCGAGACGCCAGGGCAGTTAGCGACGGACGAAGACAAAGCGCGTATTCGACGTAATGCGAACGCTATGTCGGTTACGTACCTGAATGGTTTAAAAGCAGATCTCGCTGAAATGTTGGTACAGCCAGGCTATGATCCGTATCAAACAGCGTTGTTGCGCAAAAAGATAGAGAAGCGTGAAAAAGATTTGGCGGCGCGAAATGCGCTTCCAGATGATTACGACCGATTATAAATAACCGTACAATTTGAAGAGCCCCACGCCAGAACGACGGGGGCTCTTCAAATCCTTGAGGACGATGAGTGTCTGTCGTTGATGTGGGGCTACATGGTGTCCTTGGAGCTATCGTCCTCAGAACTTGAGTTGAACAGCGATTCGACGCTGCTCCAGGCAACCTCGAAGGCTGCTTGGTACGACGTGTACTCACGCTCGGTGTCGCCGAGCTCACGCTCGGTGACGAGTGCTCTCCAGGTCGTCTCGAATTCTAGACTGCCTCGACTCCGAAACACTTGAATCTCGGCCTTGCCGAGGATGAACCCTTTGACGTCTTCGAGCTTTGCCTCGGAGTACCGTCGCGAGAGTGGGAGTCTCGAAGGAAGCAGGTCGTGCGAAGGACGTTTCGCACGTTGCTTGGTGTTGTGCTGAACAATCATCTCCTGTATCGCCGCTTGGCTGTACATGGTCAGATTGATCGGTTGCACGTCTGTGATTGTCATGATCCCTCGTTCTGTTGTCGGACAATTCCAAATATATAGTATACTATATAAAATAATAAAAAGCAACATACTGTGATGCCTTGGCTACCATTTATAGGCACAAGCGAAATATATAGTATACTGAACATAAGTTAATACGTATTTAAATACATACGCATACAAAGAAGGGGCAGGGCAGTAGTAACAATGGCACGCTTACCACAACCAGGCGGAGATAATGGAAATTGGGGAGATATCCTCAATGACTACCTAAACCAATCTCACAAAGCAGACGGCACTATCAAAGACAATGCTGTCACTGCCGCAGCGCTCGCCCCAAATTCTGTTACGAATGCAAACGTCGCCGCGGATGCTGTAGCAAAGAGTCAACTTACGCCAGCACTACGATCAGAGTTGGACGAAAAGGTTAGTGTAGCTGTGGCGAATAGTTCTTATGCCCCCTACAATGCAGCTGTCGTATCGATTGCACGCGGTGATTCCGATATTGCCGTTCGTGCCGCTCGGACAGACCTTGATAGCGGGTATTCAACATGCATCGGATGGATTGGTGACTCGACCGGAGACAGCTACGGTCAATGGGCAGGCACGGATGACCCAGGTGACCGTACTCCAATTCGACTTGGTAGGATGCTCGGGCAGGCGTATCCGAATTATGTTGTTCTCGCACGTCGGTGGAATGCCAGTAATGAATCAGCGTGTACTGTCCTTCAGGGCAACGCCGCGAATCGCGAGTGTTCGCGTCACGATGGGCGCACTGTTCGCTACGTTCCCACTACATCGACCGATCCGTTTGCCGCTAGCAACGCGTTCGATCTACGTATCCTTGTTGCTCCTGACGACTGGACTAAAGCGACGGAGCAAACCTTGATTGGTAGCATGAGTCGGGTCAATGGCGCAAGCCAAGCCACGAGTATGCGGTTTCTCTGGACTGTTGTTTTCACAGGTGGCATCTCTGTAATGCGTATCCGTTGGTCAGAAGATGGAACCACGCTCGGCCATTCTGCTTATTCGGCTTCGATCCCAGGTCTTGTTGCTTCTGAGTTAAAATGGCTTCGAGTTACCGTGACCATCAGTCCTGGAACCGGTGCATCGGTGCGGTATTACACGAGCACAGACGGCGGTAGTTGGACGCAACTCGGGTCGACTATCAGCTTGACGGGTGCATCCTTCGCTGCCCTGCCATTTAACTCGGCTGACTTCTTCGAACTTGGTGGTACAGGCTGGGGGTCGGTGGCGACATCAATGATCGGTCGCGTTGCCGAGGTACAAATCCGCGCGGGGGTTGACGGCCGCACGCTCACACCGTGCTTGCCACGATTATGGGAGCGCAATGCCAATACCGGGGTGACCTACACTGGATCACCGACACTTTACATTGCAAACGCATCGTGGTCTGGGTCGACTATTACGCAAATTATGGCTGCGCTGGATACGATGGTTCATGACTATAGTCAAGGGCCTATGTTTTTTAATCAGTCCCACAATCACGCTGGTGTGTCTGGTTCAACATGGACTACTCTGTACGAGTCATGGGTCAATGCCGTGATGGATCGT